>OIWP01001191.1_pt1 | contig 34033 bp, 28 predicted proteins | sample 1587661 | NCBI WGS metagenome assembly OIWP01 (sample SAMEA3888899, study PRJEB22519) | human gut metagenome | biome: human gut; feature: human-associated habitat; material: faeces | place: Denmark | collected 2010 | reverse complement strand
TCGGCATCGGCATTGAGCGTATCGCCATGCTGAAGTACGGCATCAACAACATCGGTCTGATGTTTGAAAACGATCTGCGCTTCTTGAAGCAGTTCGAGGATTGACAGGGGAGGAGTACAGAGTATGAAAGTACCATTCAGCTGGTTGAAGCAATATGTTGACATCGACGTCACCGCGCAGGAGCTTGAGGACAAGCTCTTTGGCTGCGGCTTTGAGGTCGAGGAGCTGATCGACCTCGGCGGCGAGATCTCCAAGGTCGTTGTCGGTGTTGTGACCGAGTGTGTCCCGCAGGAGGGCACCCATCTGCACATCTGCAAGGTTGACTGCGGCGAGTACGGCCACGACATCCAGATTTCCACCGGCGCACCCAACGTCTACGCCGGTATGCACACCGCCGCCGCACTCGACGGCTCCACGCTGCCCGGCGGCGTAAAAATCAAGGCGAAGCCCCTGATGGGCGTCGAGTCCAACGGTATGCTGTGCAGCGGTGAGGAGCTGGGCCTGAACGATGATCTGTACCCCGGTGCCGAGGTCTACGGCCTGCTCGATTTGCCGAAGGACACTATCCCCGGCACGCCCATTCAGCAGGTCGTCGGCCTTGACGACTATATTTTTGATATTTCCATCACGGCCAACCGCGCCGACTGCCAGAGTGTGCTCGGCATTGCGCGCGAGGTTGCAGCAGTGCTGAACAAGCCCCTCAAGATGCCCGCCACTGACTACACGGTCAGCGACTATGTTGATTCGCGCCTGTCCATCAGCGTCGAGGCCGAGGATCTCTGCCCGCGCTACATTGGCCATTATGTCCGCAACATCACGCCGGGCGAGTCCCCTCGCTGGATGCGCCGTCAGCTGGCCCTGTGCGGTCTGCGCAGCATCTCCAACGTCGTTGACATCACGAACTATGTCATGCTGGAGATTGGCCAGCCCATGCACGCCTTCGACATGGACACGCTGGAAAGCTGCCAGATCCTCGTCCGCCGCGCCAAAGACGGCGAGAAGATCACAACGCTGGACGAAAAAGAGTTCACCCTGACGCCCAACAACCTCGTCATCTGCGACGGCTCCAAGCCCGTTGCGCTGGCGGGTGTCATGGGCGGCCTGAACAGCGAAATTAAAGATACCACCACCCAGCTGCTGTTTGAGAGCGCCAAGTTCGCCCGCGACAACATCCGCAAGACGGCCCGCGGCCTCGGGCAGAACACCGACGCCTCCAGCCATTACGAGAAGGGTATCTCCGAGTACACCACCGAGCTTGGCATGGCCCGTGCCCTGCACCTGATTCAGGAGCTGGGCTGCGGCGAGGTTACCTCCACCCATTTTGACTGTTCTGCCGGTGCCCCGCGTGAGGGCAAGCGCTTCACGGCCAAGGTCAGCGGCATCAATGCCATCCTCGGCATCACTGTGCCCACCGATGTGATTCTGGACATCCTGAACCGCCTGCAGTTCGAGGTCAAACTCGAAGCCGACGGCGACACGATGCAGGTCGCCGCGCCCCGCTGGCGTGAGGACATCGAGGTCGGTGAGCCCGACCTGGCCGAGGAGGTCATCCGCGAGTACGGCTATGAACACATCGTCCCCACCTTCCTGAAGGCTGCCACCGTCACCACCGGCGGCCTGACCGCCGAGCAGAAGGCGCAGGCCAAGGCCAAGCGCACCATGTGTGCCCAGGGCTTTTACGAGGCCGAGACGCTGGCCTTCTACGCCGACGCTGACCTCGACATGCTGCACATTGCCGCTGACGCGCCGGAGCGCAAGGTCATCCGTATCCTGAACCCCATTTCCTCCCATCTGACCATCATGCGCCCGCTGCTGGCACCGTCCCTGCTGAATGTCGTCGTTGACAACCTGCGCAAGTGCAACGCCGAGGGCCGTCTGTTCGAGATGTCCAACATCTACATCCCGAAGCAGCTGCCAGTCACTGAACTGCCCGAGGAGCGTCTGCATCTGGGCTTTGCTGCCTGGGGTAGTGAGGAGGACTTCTTCGCAGTCAAGGGTGCTGTCGAGAGCTTCGGCGCTGCGTTCGGCGTCGAGCTGACCGTCGAGCGCGCGACGGACGTTGCCTGGCTGCACCCCGGTATTGCCGCTTATATCCTGTGCAAGGGCGAGCGCGTCGGTGTCTTTGGCAAGCTGGCTAATGATGTGACAAGCGAGCTCAAGCTGCCCAAGGACAGCCGCGCCAACCTGAACATCTACTTGGGCGAGATCGACTGGGTCGCGTTCCACGCACTGGTCCCCGCCGCCATCCACTACCAGCCCATCCCCGAGTTTGCCCCGGTCCAGCGTGATCTGGCGCTCGTCGCCCCCGAGAGCATGGAGTGCGGCACCCTCGTCACCGAGATGCAGCGCGCCTGCAAGCAGCTGACCAAGGTCGAACTGTTCGACATCTACCGCGGCGAAAAGCTCGGCGCGGACAAGAAGAGCATGGCGTTCAGCCTGTCCTTCCAGCCCGCTGACAAGCCGCTGACCCCCGATGAGATCGACCGCTTCGTCAAGAAAATTCTCGGCAACCTGAAGTTCAAGCTCGGCATCGAGATCCGCGAGTAACCTGTTTTTGCTGTCCGTCCTGCGCCGCACGGTGCGGGACGGATATTTTTTACAGATTTTTGTGTGATATTTTCCTTGTCTTTTTGCCGCGCAGGTCGTATAGTAAAGATAGTATTGTGTTACAGGAGAATTCATCATGGCAAAGATTCACCGCAGCGATGCACCGCTGCCGCAGGCCCCTTCCGTTCAGGTAAAGGCATCCTATACCGTCACCGATCTGCCGAAGGTTTCCCCGCAGGAACCTGCTTCCTTCTACGACCAGGACAACGACGAGGACTATCGCCGACGCGAGACCGCGAAGTGCAAAAAAAAGCGCGGTAATCTGCTGTACACCCTCGCAATGATCGTTTTCGCCGCGATTTTCCTCATCAGCGGCGGCCTACTGGTCAAGCGGTTCCTCGATGACCGCAAGACCGAGAGCGAGTTTGCCGACCTGCAGTCGATGATCGATACCGCGGCGACCCCGGCCCCCGCCGGGGAGAATGTCAACCCCAACGGTGCCAGGTTTGCTGCCCTGCGCGACAAGAACAGCGACTTTATCGGCTGGATCTCCATCGACGGCACCAATCTGGATTTTCCGGTTATGTACGCGCCGGACAACAAGGACTTCTATCTGCGTCATGACTTCAACAAAGCCTACAGCGTCTACGGCGTACCGTACCTGGACGAGCAAACGACGCTCGGGGCCAACGCCGAGAGCGATAACCTGATCATCTACGGCCACAATATGAAAACCGGCACGATCTTCGGTTGTCTGACCGAGTACCGCAAGGCCGACTACTATCAGGAGCACCCCTTCATTGAGTTTGACACCGTCTACGGGGACGCCAAGTATGAGGTGTTCGGTGCGTTCACCATTGATGTCGTCAACGACACCTCGTTTATCTACAACCAGTACATCGACATGGACGAGGACACCTACAACCGCTATGTGGATCAGGTCATCTCCCGCAGCGACGTGGACAGCGGCATCCGCCCTGCCTACGGTGAGCAGCTGCTTACCCTCTCTACCTGCGAGTATTCGTCCGCCAACGGGCGCTATGTCGTCGTAGCGCGTCGGGTCAGTGACTAATTTCCGAAAGTAATTGCTTCATGTACTTTAGATTCTTTTGCAAAACTCGCAAAACGTTCTCTTGCTTGCAGATTGCACTTGCTATTCTTCCGGGAATGTGCTATGCTAATAAATGCGCGATAACTTTTGATTCGTTCTTATATGGTGTAAGAAACCGGAAAGGGAGAATGCGCGCAGCGGGCAGCCGTAGCCCTTGACGGCTGCCCGCTTTGTCTTTATGCCGCGCACATCTGTACAAAATCTGCGTAAAGCTATAGACATTTGTACCCAAATGGCATATACTGTAAAAGTATTTTGCTCTAATCCAATAAAATGGAAAGTATAGTTTCAACGCTGTAACAAAGGGAGGATACCTGTTATGTGTGGAATCGTAGGCTTTACCGGCGCGGCACAGGCCGCCCCCATTCTGCTGGACGGCTTGGCCAAGCTGGAATACCGCGGCTATGACTCTGCCGGTATGGCGGTGCAGAACGCTGCCGGCAAGATCGAGGTCGTCAAGGCCAAGGGCCGCCTAAAGGTCCTGAGCGAGATGACCGACGGCGGCAGCGCCGTGCCCGGCAGCTGCGGCATCGGCCATACCCGCTGGGCGACCCATGGCGAGCCGTCCGTCGTCAACGCACACCCACATTATTCCCGTGACCAGAAGATTGCCGTCGTACACAACGGAATCATTGAAAACTATCAGGAGATCAAGGAGCGTCTGATCAACAAGGGCTTCAGCTTCGTCTCCCAGACCGACACTGAGGTCGTTGCCCAGCTGCTTGACTACTATTACATGGGCGAGTCCGCAGGCAACGCACTGGACGCCATCACCCGCATGATGCTGCATGTCCGTGGCTCCTACGCGCTGGGCGTGCTCTTTGCCGACGAGCCCGGCGTCATCTACGCAGTGCGCAAGGACAGCCCGCTCATCGTCGGCAAGTGCGAGGACGGTGCCATCATTGCCTCCGACGTTCCTGCGCTGCTCAAGTACACCCGCACGGTCTACTACATTGACAATCTCGAGATTGCCCGCCTGACCCCCGACTCCATCGAGTTCTTCAACATCGACAAGGAACCCATCACCCGCGAGTCCACCACCATTGAGTGGGACGCCGAGGCCGCGGAGAAGGGCGGCTACGAGCACTTCATGATGAAGGAGATCTACGAGCAGCCCGCCGCTGTCCGCGATACGATCTCCCCGCGCCTCAAGGACGGCCAGATCGACCTGTCCGAGTTGGCCCTTGACGAGGAGGCCATCAGGAACGTTCATCGTCTCTACATCATCGGCTGCGGCTCCGCCTACCATGTCGGCATGGCCGCGCGCTATGTGTTTGAGAGCCTGGCACGCATCCCCGTCGAGGTCGATGTCGCCAGCGAGTTCCGTTACCGCAATCCCGTGCTCGAAAAGGACGCACTCGCTATGGTCATCAGCCAGAGCGGTGAGACCGCCGACACGCTGGCCGCCCTGCGCCTGTGCAAGGAGCGCGGTGTGCGCACCATCGGCATTGTGAACGTCGTCGGCTCCAGCATTGCCCGTGAGGCCGACGCCACAATGTACACCTGGGCTGGCCCGGAAATCTCCGTTGCTACCACCAAAGCCTACAGCACCCAGCTGGCGGCCTGCTACCTGCTGGCTACCGAGTTTGCCCGTGTGCGCGGCACGCTGGCGGACGGCCAGTATGAGCACCTCGTCACCGAGCTGGAGGCTCTGCCCGAGAAGATTGAAAAGACCCTGGCCGACAAGGAGCGTATCCAGTGGTTTGCCAGCAAGTACGCAAACGCCAAGGACGTCTTCTTCATTGGACGCGGCCTCGACTACGCCGTCGCGCTCGAGGGCAGTTTGAAATTTAAGGAGATCAGCTACATCCACTCCGAGGCGTTCGCCGCGGGCGAGATGAAGCACGGGCCGATTTCTCTGGTCGAGAATGGAACGCTGGTCGTCGGCATCCTGACCCAGCCGGACCTGTTTGAAAAGAGCGTTTCCAACATGGTCGAGGTCAAGAGCCGCGGTGCCTTCCTGATGGGCCTGACCACCTACGGAAATTACAGCATCGAGGACACTGCGGGCTTCACGGTCTACGTGCCCAAGACCGACCCGCACTTTGCCACGAGCCTGTCGGTCATTCCGCTGCAGCTGCTGGCCTACTACGTCAGCTGCGCCAAGGGATTGGATGTCGATAAGCCGCGCAATCTGGCCAAGAGCGTGACCGTCGAGTAAATCGCTTTCGTCCGTTTTACCAAAAATTTACCACGATTTTTATACAATATTAACCCCATTTGTCTGCCCAAAAGTAGGACAAATGGGGCCTTTTTGTGTTATAATAGCCTATATGACAATTTTGCCGGGCCGTATTGCGCCCGTTTTCAGATAGAAGAACGTATAGTAAGGATGGAATCGATGCAACAGGTCTCAAAACAACTGATAAAAGGGCTTCCGCGCCGCATCGCACTGATGCTGCTGGACTGCGGGCTCATTGTACTTTGCTACTGGCTGGCCGTCATGCTGCGCTTTGACAGCGGCGACGCCTACCGCCGCGTGGAGATACTGCGCGCCATGGCCCCGATGCTCTTATACGTCCTGCCCATTTATATGATCGTGTTCTGGTTCGGCGGACTGTATGAGATCATGTGGGAGTACGCCGGTATGCGCGACCTTGCACGCCTGACCTGCCTTTCCGGGCTGGCGACGGGCATCATCATGCTGTTCGATCTGATCTACCACAGCCGCCCGATCTCCGGCGCGGTGCTGATCTTCGGCGCGGTATTCAACACGGCGGCCATAGCGGGCGTGCGGTTCCTGTGGAGGCTGGTCCTGACGATGCGCAACGCCAAGGCCAACAAGCCGGAGGACAACACGCCATTGCTCATTGTCGGCGCCGGCAACGCCGGTGCGTGGGCCGTCAACCTCTGCAAGACGAAAAATCAGAGCTTCGGCAACCCGGTCTGCATTGTTGACGACGACCTGACCAAGAAGGGCCTGCGCGTGCAGGGCGTACCGGTGCGCGGCACGATCTCCGACATACCGGAGTTGGTGCGCAAATATCATATTCTCGAGATCGTCATCGCCATCACGACGGTCAAGGGTGACCGTTTGAGCGAGATCATTAACCTCTGCAACTCCACCCACTGCCGCGTGCGGATGATCAGTGACCCGCAGGCTGTTGACGAGAACGGCAATCCTGTGGCGGCGGGCTTCCGTGAGCTGAACACGGCGGACTTCCTTTCCCGCGACGAGATCCAGCTGAACAACGCCCAGATCTCCGAGTACCTGCATGACAAGATCGTTCTCGTCACGGGCGGCGGCGGTTCCATCGGCAGCGAGCTCTGCCGTCAGATCATGCGCTACCAGCCCCGCCGTCTGCTGATTTTTGACATCTACGAGAACTGCGCCTATGAGCTGGAAACCGAGCTAAAAAACAAGTACGGTCCCGAAGCTCCTGTTATCACCCTCATCGGCTCCATCCGCGATAAAGCACGTCTGGACGATGTGTTCGACACCTATCATCCGTCCGTCGTCTTTCACGCGGCGGCGCACAAGCATGTGCCGCTGATGGAGATCAGCCCCGCCGAGGCCGTCAAGAACAACGTCTTTGGCACCAAGAACCTGCTGACCTCCGCCGCCGAGCACGGCGTGGAGCGGTTCGTCCAGCTCTCTACAGACAAGGCTGTCAACCCGACGAACGTCATGGGCTGCACCAAGCGCCTGTGCGAGATGCTGATCCAGACCTTCTCCCGGGCCACGTCGATGACCTGCGTTGCGGTGCGCTTCGGCAACGTGCTGGGCAGCCACGGCAGCGTCATCCCGCTGTTTGAGGAGCAAATCAAGCGCGGCGGCCCTGTGACCATCACGCATCCCGATATTGTCCGCTACTTTATGACCATCACCGAGGCTGCGCAGCTCGTTCTGCAGGCCGGCGGTCTGGCGAAGGGCGGCAGCATCTACGTGCTGGACATGGGTGAGCCGGTCAAGATCATGGATCTGGCCAACCGCCTGATACGCTTCTACGGCTACGAGCCGGGCGTAAATATGCAGGTCAAGGTCACCGGTCTGCGCCCCGGCGAAAAGCTGTACGAGGAACTGCTCATGGACTCCGAGCAGGACAAGATGGCCAAAACTGCCCACAACAAAATCTTCATCGCGCCGCCCATGCAGATCGATCTGGAAAAATTCTACACCGACCTGCAGCGGCTCAAGGAATCTGCCCGGCACAACAGCGACGAGGTCGTCGACGTTCTGCAGGAGATGGTCCCGACCTACCACCCCAACCGCCGCGTGCGCGCCGACCACACCGTTGTGGCCGCCACCGGCAACACCGCGCTTTTCTCCCGGGAGGAGATTGCGCAGAAGCTCCGGAAGACAGAGCATCCCGCCGAGGAGGGCTGATTTATGTACGAGCGTTACGGCAAGCGCCTGCTGGACATTATCCTTTCGCTGACAGCCACGATCATTCTTGCAATTCCGATGGGGTTGGTCGCGCTGTGGATCAAGCTCGACTCCCCGGGGCCGGTCTTTTTCAAGCAGCGCCGCGTCGGCAAGGGCAAAACGCACTTTAACATCCTGAAGTTCCGCACGATGCGCGGCGACACCCCGCACGACGTTCCCACGCACCTTTTGAAAGATGCGGACAGCTACATTACCGGGAGCGGTGCCTTCCTGCGCAAGACGAGCCTGGACGAGCTGCCGCAGATCTACAACATACTGGCAGGGCAGATGAGCGTCATCGGGCCGCGCCCCGCACTGTACAACCAGTACGACCTGATCGAGGCGCGCGACAAGGTCCGCGCCAACGACATCCGTCCGGGCCTGACCGGCTTAGCGCAGGTCAACGGACGCGACGAGCTGCCGATTGACGTCAAAGCCCGCTACGACGGTGAGTACGCCGCCCATGTGACATTCTGGAATGATGTAAAGATTTTCTTCCGCAGCATCACCTATGTATTCCAGCGCCGCGGCGTCGTCGAGGGCGGCACCGGTGCCATGAACCAGACAAAAGAGGAAAAACCGTCAAAATGACGGACGTTGTACCTGCCGGGAAAACACCGGCAGGTACATTTTTTGTGCTGATTTAAAAAATGTACAAGAAAATCTTGCGATTTTCGTGAAAATATGTTGCAAAAGCCAAGCGGATTGTGTAAAATATACATTATGATGTTTTGGTTTTCAGGCAGATTACCAAACGGCAATTTTGCCAAACACGCATAGCCCGCACTGCACACCGGTGCAGACTGTCTAAATAACAGCTAAAAGGGGAGTCACATATTATGGCAAACAGGGTATTCCAGAACGTGGTCTACCAGATGAAGGACGCAGTGGATCGTGTCGTCGGCGTGATTGATGAGACCGGCACCGTCATTTCCTGCTCTGAGCTGGGACAGATCGGTGAGGTGCGCGAGGGCGTGGCCGCAGTCCGCCAGACGGCCGGGGATGCTTTCGTGCGCGATGGGTATGCCTACCATCAGTTCTCCAACGCCAAGCACAATGACTACGCCGTCTTTGTCGAGGGCACTGACACTACCGCCGAGCAGTTCGCCGCCATGCTCTCCATCAGCCTGCAGAGCATCAAGCAGTACCACGACGAAAAATTCGACAAGACGAACTTCATCAAGAACGTCGTGCTCGACAACATCCTGCCCGGTGACATCTACGCCAAGGCGCGGGAGCTGCACTTTGTCTCTGACGTGCAGCGCGTCGTACTGCTGATCCGCGTGACCTCCGGCAATGATATTTCCGCCTACGACGTCGTCAGCGGTCTTTTCCCGGACAAACAGAAGGACTTCGTCTTTAACATCAGCGAGACCGACACCGTCCTGGTCAAGGAGATCAAGCCCGACAACAACACCCGCGATATGGAAAAGCTGGCCGCCTCCATCGTCGATACGCTGCAGGGCGATCATTACATCAAGGCCGTCGTCGGCATCGGTACGCCCATCGGCAACATCAAGGACCTGGCCTCCAGCTTTAAGGAAGCCCAGATTGCCATGGAGGTCGGCAAGGTTTTTGACACCGAGCGTCAGGTCATCAGCTATGACCATCTGGGCATTGCGCGCCTGATCTACCAGCTGCCTACGACGCTCTGCGAGGCATTCCTGCGCGAGGTGTTCAAGCAGGAGAGCATCGACTCCCTCGATGCCGAGACGCTGTTCACGATCCAGCGCTTCTTTGAGAACAACCTGAACGTCTCTGAGACGAGCCGCGGTCTGTTCGTTCACCGCAACACGCTGGTCTACCGCCTTGAGAAGATCCGCAAGCTGACCGGCCTTGACCTGCGCAACTTCGATGATGCCATCGTCTTTAAGGTGGCGCTGATGGTCAAGAAATATCTGTCCGCCAACCCGGCCAAATATTGATTTTAAAAAAACTTTCACAAATGGCGCTGTACCGCAAGGCAGCGCCATTTTCCTGCTTTTTATAGCCGCAAAGCACCTTGACCGCAGAGGGCTGACATGGTATTCTATTATATGTATGACTGTAACCATAACAGCAAAGCCACACCACGGCAGGAGAACCCCGAATGATCGATTTTGAACATGTATATAAAACCTACGAGACCCACAACGATGAGAACGTCGCGCTGGAGGACATCAACATCCATATTGACGAGGGCGAGTTCGTCTTTATCCTCGGCCATTCCGGCGCGGGCAAATCCACGTTTTTAAAGCTCATCCAGATGGAGGAAAAGCCCACCGAGGGCAAGGTCTTTATCAATGGGCAGGATTTAACGCGCATCAAGCGCCGCAAGGTGCCCTACCTGCGCCGCCAGATGGGCGTTGTGTTCCAGGACTTCCGCCTGATCCCCACCATGACCGTCTATGAGAATGTTGCCTTCGCCATGCGCGTGACGAACATCTCGACCAAAAAGATCAAGGACCGCGTACCGTTTGCACTCTCCCTTGTCGGTCTGGAGGACAAAATGGACCGCCTGCCGGATGAGCTCTCCGGCGGCGAGCAGCAGCGTGTGGCCGTTGCCCGCGCGCTGGCCCACGGCCCCAAGCTCATCATCGCGGACGAGCCCACCGGCAACATCGACCCCGAAATGTCGATGGACATCATGCAGCTGTTTGAGGCCATCAACAAGGTCAACATCACCGTCGTCGTCGTCACCCATGAGCACGAGCTCGTCCACAAGCTGGCCCGCAAGTACGGCAACCGCGTCATCACGCTGGCCAACGGCATGGTAGCCTCCGACACCGCTGACCCTGCTGCCGCGCGCCGCTACGCTGCCGCCATGGCCGAGCGCGAAGAGGATGACTACGAGTACGACGAGGATTGATTTGTAAGTAAGAGGGGACACCATGCGTTTTTCCAGTTTTATCTACTTGGTCGGCCAGGGCCTGCACAACCTGCGCGCCAACCGGCTGATGACCTTTGCCTCCATGGGCGTGCTGACCGTCTGCATGTTGCTGATCGGCGCAGCCTCGCTGCTGGGCATCAACATTGACCACATGGTCGAATACATCGGCAACCAGAACGAAACTGTCGTCTACATGGGCGGCACCGGCGAGAGCGAGGTCGCCACCGACGAGCAGATTGCCGCCGCCGACGCGGCCATCCGCAGCACGCCCCACGTTGTGAGCGTGACCTATATGTCGCCGGAGGACGTTCTGGCGACCTACAGCGATATGCTGAAGGATTACACAAACCTGCAGCAGGTCTTTGCCAGTGACAACCCGTTCACTCCCAACTACCGCGTGACCGTGGACGACCCCGACAACATTGAGGAAGTCTCCGCCCAGCTCATGCAGATCGACGGCGTTTACAGCGTCAAAGCCCCGCTGGCTATGGCGGATACCTTCACGTCCCTGCAGAAGGTCATCAACTACGCCTGCTACGGCCTGGTCGCGGTGCTGGCCATCGTCTCCATCGTCGTCATCAACAACACGATCAAAATCACCGTCTTTAACCGCCGCAAGGAGATCGGCATTATGAAGCTCGTCGGCGCGACCAACGGTTTCATCCGCTTTCCGTTCTTTGTCGAGGGCGTCACCTCCGGCCTGATTTCGGCTGGCATTGCGTCCGGCATCGTCTGCGGCGCGTACTATGCACTCTGCCGCTGGTATGCCGAGAATCCGTCCAACCTCTCGCAGATGTTCGGCGGCACGCTTGTCCCGCTGGAAAGCGTCTGGTACTACATCGTCGGCGGCTTTGTGCTGCTGGGCTTCGTGCTCTGCGGCCTCGGCACCGCCACCAGCATCCGCAAGCATCTGAATGTATAACAGGGGATAAAGGGAACGTATAAGACCATGAAGCATGTAAAACACGGCAAAAAGCTGATTTCGCTTCTGCTGAGCGCGGCTGTCGCCATGAGCATGACGCTTTCCACCGTCATGACGCCGCTGGCCGCCTCCTCCAGCGTCAGCGACCTGCGCCAGAAGCTGCAGGAACTGCAGTCTGAGCAGGAAAAGGTCAACCAGCAGCTCAAGGACGCGCAGAGCAACAAGGCCGACGCTGAGGCTCTCAAAACGCAGCTTGAGCAGCAGAAGGCACTGATTTTAAGCCAGATCAGCAACCTGTCCGAGCAGATCGGTTCTTTGGATGAGGAAATCGTCAACAAGCAGGACGAGATTGATCAGAAGCAGCAGGAGGTCGACCAGAAGCAGGCCGAATACGACCAGCGCTGGGCGGACTTTAAAGATCGTATGCGTGCGATGCAGCGTCTGAATGACGGCGGCTCCATCGCACTGTTGTCCAGTGCCACCAACCTGTACCAGCTGCTGACCTTTGCCACCACATTGGATCAGATCGTTAATAAGGACGAGGACACCTGCCAACAGCTTGAAAATGAACACGCCGAGCTGGAGCAGCAGCGCGCCGAGCTGGAGCAGGCCAAGGCGGACCTGGAGGCCACGCAGGCCGATCTGGAGACCCAAAAGACCGCGCTGGACGGCAAGACGAATGAGCTTGCCCAGAATATCTCCCAGACCGACGCCAACATTTCCGCAGCAGATGCCGAGATCGAGGCCAACAAGGCGGCCCTGATCGAAGCCAACAAGGCCGTGGATAAGGCCGCTGCCGAGCTGGACGCCGCGCTGAACGCCGCCAACCAGGCTTACGGCAATGCGTCCATCCAGTGCTCGCTGGACTTTGGCCGCCCGCTGGCCACCTATAAGTACGTCTCCTGCTACTTCGGCGGCAACGGCCACCGCGGCACCGATTACGCCGCACCGGGCGGCACCGAAATCTACGCCGTCTCCGGCGGTGTCGTCACCGCTGCGGCCTACCACTGGAGCTGGGGCTACTACGTGCAGGTCTACCACGGCAAAGATGATAACGGCAATACTTATTCGACGCTGTACGCCCACATGAACAGCGCGCCCGTTGTCAGCGTGGGGCAGACCGTGGAAAAGGGCAAGGTCCTTGGTTATGTCGGCTCCACCGGCAACTCCACCGGCAACCATCTGCACCTGGAAATGAAGGTCAACAACGTCCTGGTCAATGTCATGAACTACCTCTCATAACGAAAGGGGAATCTGTATGAAGCCGCAGAAGCACAAAACCTCCGTGCGTATTTTCTGCCTTGTAGTCGCCGTTCTGATGATACTCAGCCTTTTCTCTACGGTATTTTTCTCACTAGCCTACGGGGCATAACGCAAACACAGTAAGGAGCCATCAGACCCATGAGCAAAAAAATCAGTCTTGGCGTGGCGGCCACCATTGCCATCATTGCAATGGCCGTCACCTTCTCGCTGACCATGGTCGTGTCCATGAAGATGTTCAACACCACAGTGTCCAGCGTCAAAAACAAGGAGCGTCAGTACAACAAGCTGTCCGAAATTGATCGTTTTGTCCGCGCAGGGGAGTATTTCACCATCGACGAGGACACCCTGAATGACCGCTTGGCTGCGGGCTACATGAACGGCATCAACGACAAGTACGCCGTCTACTACACCGCCAAGGAATACAGCGAGAAGCAGTCTGTGGAGAAGGGCACACTGACCGGCATCGGCGTCGCTGTCGTCAATGACACATCCTCCGGCTACGCCCGCATCATCCGCCTGTATGACAACTCGCCCGCCGCAGAGGCCGGGATGCAGGTCGGCGGCTTCATCACCGCTATCAACGATGAGTCGACGCGCAACATCACCTCCACCGCGCGCCTGACCTCCAAGCTGCTGGGTGAGGAGGGTACGACCACCACGATCACCTACCTGACGCCGGACCGCCAGGAGCAGCAGCTGAATCTTGTCCACTCCAACTACAAAACACCCTCCATCTACACCCGTCAGATGGTCGCGGACACCTGCGGGTACATTCGCATTGATGCCTTCACCTCCGGCACGGCCAGCGAGTTCAAGGCTGCTGTGGATGAGCTGCTGCAGCAGGGAGCGAACAGCCTTGTCTTTGACCTGCGCGACAACACCGGCGAGAACCTGAACGCCGCCCTTGTGGCCGCGGATTACTGTGTGCCCTCCGGTGAGATCGCCAAGCAGCAGGACAGGGACGGCAATGTGACCGTGCTGCGCATGTCCGATGAGACAAAGATCAACGTTCCGATTGTCTGCCTTGTCAACGGCTCCACCGCGGGCAGCGCCGAGCTGTTCGCCAATGCCCTGCGCAAGATGGCCGGTGCGACGCTCGTCGGCACCAAAACTGCGGGTAAGGGCGTCGTTCTGAGCGACGCCCAGAGCTTCTCTGATGGCTCCGCCGCTTACATCACGGTGGGCCTGCTGCTCGATAACGAGGATCAGACCTGGAATGAGGAGGGCCTGCGCCCCGACATTGACGCCGCGCTCTCCGTCGACGAGCAGAACGCCTACTACGATTATACACTTGATACTGACCCGCAGATCAGCAAGGCCGTCAACGCGGCCACGGCACTGGCCGGGCAGAACTGATTTTTATTGACTCGGAAAGGACGTCCACCGTGCCCACATTGACTGACCTGTCCACCATCCGTGACCTCTGCGCACGGTATGACTTTGCCCTGTCCAAGGGCTTCGGCCAGAATTTCATCATCAACCCCGGCATCTGCCCCCGCATTGCGGAGGCCGCCGGCATCGGCCCCGGCTGGGGCGCACTTGAGGTCGGCCCCGGCATCGGTGTGCTGACCGAGCAGCTTTGCAAGCGTGCGGACAATGTCGTCTCCATCGAGGTCGACAAGCGTCTGCCGCCGCTGCTGGAAGAGACGATGGCCGACTACGACAACTTCAAGCTCATCCTGAACGACGTGCTGAAGGTCGATTTGAAGGCTCTGCTGGCCGAGGAGTTCGGCGGAAAGCCCGTCGCCGTCTGTGCCAACCTGCCGTACTACATCACCAGCCCGATTCTGATGCGTCTGCTGGAGGAAAAGCTGCCTATCCGGAACATCACCGTAATGGTGCAGAAGGAGGCGGCACAGCGCCTCTGCGCCGCCCCCGGCACGCGGGATGCGGGTGCAATCAGCTACGCCGTGGCCTATTACGCCGAGCCGAAGCTGTTGTTCAGCGTCCAACCCGGCAGCTTTTACCCCGCCCCCAAGGTGACAAGCGCCGTCATCCGCCTGGATGTGAGGGAGAAGCCCGCCGTAGCCGTGCCGAACGGCGACGAAGCCGCCTTTTTCGCGCTGATTCGCGCTGCCTTCTCCCAGCGCCGCAAGACCGCCGCCAACGCCATCGCCAATGGCCTGCACCTGCCCAAGGCGCAGGTCATCTCCGCCCTGCAGGCCGCCGGTCTTGATGAGCGTTCCCGCCCCGAGCAGCTGACACTGGAGAATTACTGCGCTCTGCAGACGGCACTGGCAAACACTTAAAACAGCAAAGCAAAACGCCCGGTAAGCATCACGCCTACCGGGCGTTTTTTAGGAGTATATAGAGTAGGGTGCAATAAGGAAAATCTTCTCTAAATATTCCTCAAGAACAATCCATCAGCTTTATGTACAGCAGCATTCCTGAGTTCAACCCTGACTCCGCGTTATGCGATTCTACTGCGTTTACGACTTGTTTACGACCTGTTTTTTACTGTTTAGGACGCAAAAAGACATACAAAAGCAAGAAAAAGCGCGTTGCAAAGTGAATTTACTTTGCTAACGCGCTTTTTTAAGTGGAGCTAGTAACAGGAATCGAACCTGCAACCTGCTGATTACAAATCAGCTGCACTGCCAATTGTGCTATACTAGCGGGAACTCTAATATAATATCACAATCGGCAGGGGTTTGTCAAGAGTTACAGCAGCTCCACGCCCGAATTCCTGCACGCCTGTACCGTAGCGTCATCCCACAGGCTGACCTGTACCTCGCCGACATGGGCCTTGCCCAGCAGCAGCATGCACAGGCGGCTCTGGCCGATGCCGCCGCCCATTGTCAGGGGCAGGGTTCCATCCAGCAGCAGTTTGTGGAAGGGCAGCTCAGCGCGCTGCGGGCAACCTGCGGCGTCCAGCTGGCGGCGCAGGGCGTCGGCGTCAACGCGGATACCCATACTGGACAGCTCCAGTGCGCAGTCCAGCGGCTTGTGCCAGAACAGGATGTCGCAGTTCAGCGTCCAGTCATCATAGTCGGGCGCGCGCCCGTCGTGGGGCTGGCCGCTCTTGAGCCTGCCGCCGATCTGCATGATGCAGACGGTTCCATGCTCTTTGGCAAAGGCATTCTCGCGCTGCTTCGGCGTGAAGTCCGGGTACCTGTCCTCGAGCTCCTGCGTCGTGATAAATGCCACCTCGCGGCCCAGGTGGATGTTGTTTTTCAGCTCGGGGAACTTCCAGCGCAGCTCGTCAGACGTTGCGCAGACAGCGTCCACGATGTCCCGCACGGTCTCCTGCAGAAATTCCAGCGTGCGCTGGTCGGCAGTGATAACGCGCTCCCAGTCCCACTGGTCCACGTAGATGCTGTGCAGGTTGTCCAGCTCCTCGTCGCGGCGGACGGCGTTCATATCGGTCACAATGCCCTGACCGGGGCGGAAGCCGTACTTGTACAGGGCGTAGCGCTTCCACTTAGCCAGACTGTGGACGACCTCTGCCTGCTCGTTCAGGCTGGGCACATCGAACGAAACAGGGCGCTCGACGCCGTTCAGGTCATCGTTCAGGCCGCTGCCCTGCATGACAAACAGGGGAGCCGTGACGCGCTTGAGGTGCAGCGCCATGCAGAGCTTCTCCTGAAAGATCGTCTTGATGAGGCCGATGGCCTTCTGGGTGTCATACAAACCCAAAAGACTTTGGTATCCTTCCGGAATGGTAATGTGACTCATAATACATCCTCCTATTTCTTTCCCGGTGTATGGTTTTATGCCTTGGCGAACTGGCTCTCGTACAGCTGCTTGTAGAAGCCGCCCTGCGCCAGCAGTTCTTCGTGGGTTCCGCGCTCAATGATGTTGCCGGCCTTCATGACCAGGATCTGGTCAGCGTTCTTGATGGTAGACAGGCGATGGGCCACAATAAAGCTCGTGCGGCCCTTCATCAGCTCCTCAAAGGCATCCTGCACCAGCACCTCGGTACGGGTGTCGATGCTGGACGTTGCCTCATCCAGAATCAAAATCGGCGGGCGTCGCAGCATGACACGGGCAATGCAGAGCAGCTGCCGCTGGCCCTGGCTGATGTTGCCGCCGTCCTCGGCTACCTGCGTGTCGTACCCGTTGGGCAGGCGGCAGATAAAGCTATGGGCGTGCGCCTTCTTGGCCGCGGCGATGATTTCCTCGCGGGTCGCATCCGGCTTGCCGTAGGCGATATTCTCCGCAATCGTACCGGCCTTCAACCAGGTCTCCTGCAGCACCATGCCCAGGTTGCCGCGCAGGCTGTCGCGGGTCACATTGTCGATGGAATACCCATCGACGCGCAGCGTACCGCCGTTGATCTCATAAAACCGCATCAATAGATTGACCAGTGTCGTCTTGCCGCAGCCCGTGGGGCCGACCAGTGCAATGCGCTGACCCGGCGCAACCTTCAGGTTCATATCCTCGATCAGCGGCACATCGTCCAAATAGCGGAACCTGACGTGGTCAAACTCCACGCTGCCCGCGCCGTGGGGCAGGGCAACAGCATCTGGGCCATCGGGCACGATGGGCGTCTCGTCAATCAGGTCAAACACGCGCTGCGCACAAGCCAGCGCGTTCTGCAACTCGGTCATAACGTCCGAAATGTCATTGAACGGCTTCGTGTACTGGTTGGCGTAGTTCAGAAAGACCGACAGCTGGCCCACCGTGATGCCGCCAGCAATGGCGACGAACGCACCCAGCACGCCGACGGCGGCGTAGACCAGCGCATTCACAAAGCGGGTGCAGGGGTTCGTGGTAGAGGAGAAGAACGTCGCCTTGACGCCGCACTTCTGCAAATCGAGGTTGATCTTATCGAAGCGTTCCTCGGCGCGGCGCTCATAGCCGAACGCGCGGACAAGATGCTCGTTGCCGACCAGTTCTTCGACCAGACTCGTCATTTCGGCGCGGGTCTCGCTCTGCACCTTGAACATAGAATAGGTGTGGGTGGCAATAAACCGCGCGACAAAAATCGACAGCGGCGTCAACGCCACAACGACCAGCGCAATGCGCCAGTCGATGAACAGCATGACTCCCAGCGTGCCCAAAATCGTCAGCAAGCCGGTGAACAGCTGGGTAAAGCCCATCAGCAGACCGTCGCTGAACTGCTCTACGTCGGTGGTAATGCGGCTGATAGCATCGCCGGGGCGGTGGGCGTCCATATATTTGAGCGGCAGAATCTCCAGCTGGCCAAACGCACGGACACGCATATCACGCACGACCTGAAAGGTAATGCGGTTATTGACGACATTCATCAGCCACTGGGCCAGCGCTGTGCAGGCAATCGTGGCAGCCATCGCTATCGCAATTTTGCCAAGGCCTGCAAAATCAACCTGACCGGGTCCCAGGATCATATCCACAGCCTTGCCGGACAGTACCGGAGCCAGCAGAGTCGTGACCACTGTGATCAGCGCAAAAGTCAGCGTCAGGATGACCATGCCGGTGTAGGGGCGGATCAGCTTCAGGACGCGATGGATCGTATTCTGGTCCAGCTTTTGCTTTATCTTGCTCATAGCGTCTTTGCCACCTCCTCCTTGCTCAACTGGCTCAGGCAGATTTCCTTATAGACCTCGCAGCTGCGCAGCAGCTCGGCATGGGGCGCGTCGCCAACCAGCTTGCCGTCATCCAGCACCAGAATGTGGTCGGCGCGCTGCACGCTGGCCGCGCGCTGGGAGACGATAAACACGGTCATGCCGTGCGTTTCCTCTTTGATTGCCTTGCGCAGGGCTGCGTCCGTTGCAAAATCCAGCGCCGAGGCACTATCATCCAGAATCAGGATCTTCGGCTTTGGTACCAGCGCGCGGGCAATCGTCAGGCGCTGACGCTGGCCGCCGGAGAAGTTGCGGCCCGCCGTCTCCACCGGCGCATCCAGCATGCCGGGTTTGCCGCGGACAAACTCCGCCGCCTGGGCTATCTCCAGCGCCTGCCAGATTTCCTCGTCGGAAGCGCCGGGGGCGGCCCACTGCATATTGTCGCGGATCGTACCTGTAAACAGCACGGCCTGCTGGGGCACGACCCCCACCAGCCTGCGCAGCTGTGCAAAGCTGTACTGCTTTACATCATGGCCGAACAGCGCAACGCCGCCGTTGTCGGCATCGTAGAAGCGGCAGACCAGGTCGATCAGCGTTGATTTGCCGCTGCCCGTACCGCCGATGACGCCGATGGTCTCACCGGGCCTGGCCGTGAACGTGATGTCCGTCAGGCTCGGTGCGCCGGCATCCTTGTAGGTGAAGGTGACGTGCTCAAACTTAGCTGCCTCGGCAGGGTCGTTTACAGCCAGCTCTGCCGTGCCGGGATCCTGCATCGTCGTGTGGGTGTTCAGAATCTCATTGACGCGCATACCGCTGGCCAGTGCGCGGGTGACCGAAACGACCAGATCAGCCAGACGCAGCAGGCTCAGCAGGATCTGGCTCATATAGTTGATAAGGGCAATGACCTCGCCCTGCGTCAGCTTACCGGCATCGACCTCCACACCGCCGCGCAGCAGCAGCGCCACAACAGCCAGGTTGACGACGAGATAGGTCAGCGGGTTCATCAGCGCCGAAATACGGCCTGCCGCAAATTGCAGCTTTTTCAGATGGTCATTTGTCTCCACAAAGGCGGCCAGCTCGTCCGCCTGGCGGGCAAAGGCACGCACCACGCGCGCGCCGACGTAGTTTTCGCGCGTCAGCAGCGTCACACGGTCCAAGCCGTTCTGGGCCTCATGGTAGATGGGCACGGTCACGCGCATGATGGCCCATATAATAAGCGACACCATAATCGTAACGCCGATGAAAAGCAGCGTCAGCTTCCGACTGATGGAGAACGCCATAATAAGCGCGCCGATCACGATGAACGGCGAGCGCAGCAGCAGACGCAGCGTCAGGTTGACGCCGTTCTGTACCTGATTGATGTCGCTCGTCATGCGGGTGACAAGCGTCGGGGTGCCGATGCCGTCCAGCTCGCTGTAGCTCAGCGTGCCAATATGGCGGAACAGGTCCTTGCGCAATGCCGTGCCAAAGCCCAGCGCCGCCTTTGCGGAGAACCACTGTGCCGTCAGGCTGCTGGCCAAGCCGATAGCAGCCAGCAGGACCAGCAGGCCGCAGCGCGTCCAGATGAAGGCTGCATCCTCGTTTTTGATGCCCGTGTCAATGATGCTGGCAATGACCAGCGGCACAAACAATTCAAAACAGGCTTCCAGCATCTTGAAAAGCGGCGCTAACAGGGCTTGCTTCTCATAGCCCTTGATGTAGCGCATCAATTTGTGCATTGAAAACCACCTCATACGTAAAAATAAAAATAATCAGTTTATTATACCACGGTTTTCTCAATTTGTCTTGCAGAATCCCCCAGATTTCGATGATTATTTATTGGCCCGGCGTCTATACTTTCAATGGGTACTTTTCAGAGGAGGATTTGCAGATGTTCTGGGTCTACAGATATAAAGGTTTTTCCTTCACGGCGGCACGCACCGTGCACACGGCGCTGGTGCTGGCGGGGCAGCAGGGGTGCAGCCAGGCGGATACCGGCCATTTGCTGCTGGCGCTGGTGCAGACAGCACAGGGGACAGCGGCGGATTTTCTGCGCCGCAAGCGGGTGACATCCACCGCCCTGGCCGAGCATACCGCCGCCCACGCGGCGGGCCGTCCGCGCCGCCTGCACAGCCGGGACCTTGCCCCCGAGCTGAGCAAGGCCATGGAGTTTGCCGTGCTGGGTGCGCATGCGGCCAGTGCCGCCAGGGCGGAGAACGAGCACCTGCTCTGCGCCATCCTCGAGGACTCGTCCTGCACGGCCAGCCGGTGGCTGGCGGCTCTGGGCATCGAGCTGCCGCAGGCCGCGCGGGAATGCCGCCAGCTTTCCGGTCAGCTTGTGCTGCCCGCACAGCCGCGGATGGCTGCCTCCCGCACGGGCCGCCCCAGCGATAAATATGGCCGCGACCTGACGCGCCTCGCACAGGAGGGGCGGCTCGACCCGGTGCTCTGCCGTGATGCCGAGCTGGATCGCATGATTGAAATTCTCTGCCGCCGCCAGAAAAACAATCCCTGCCTCCTGGGTGAGCCGGGTGTCGGCAAGTCTGCGCTGGCGGAGGCACTGGCGCAGCGGATCGCCGCGGGGCAGATCACCCCGGCACTGCGCGGCAAGCGGGTGCTGGCGCTGGACATGGCGTCGATGGTCGCGGGCACCAAATACCGCGGCGACTTTGAGGAGCGGTTCAAGAACCTGTTGGAAGAACTGTACCGTGACCGCTCAACGATTTTGTTTATCGATGAAATCCACATCATTGCCGGGGCCGGGGCGGCGGAGGGAGCCATTGACGCCGCCAGCATCTTAAAGCCGATGCTGGCACGCGGCGAAATTCAGCTTATCGGCGCGACCACGCCCGAGGAATACCGCAAAACCATCCAGAAGGATTCCGCGCTCGAGCGCCGCTTTGGAAGGGTCATGGTCGAGGAGCCTACCCCTGCTGCCGCTGAAACGATTCTGGCCGGACTGATGCCGCGGTATGAGCGCTACCACGGTGTCAGCATCCCGCCCGAGGCCATCCACGCCGCGGTGGAGCTGAGCGTGCGTTACCTGCCCGGGCGGTATCTGCCCGACAAGGCCATTGACCTGCTGGACGAAGCTGCCGCGGCCCGCCGCATTGCCGATGCCAGCGGGAACCGCCGGGCACTGACCCCCGCCGATATTGCAAGGGTCGTCAGCAAGGCCAGCGGCGTGCCCGCAGAGCGCGTGGGCGAAGCCGAGAGGGAGCGGCTTGCTAATTTGGAACAGCGCCTTGCCGCCGAGGTCATCGGCCAGCCGCAGGCCGTGGCCGCCGTGGCATCCGCCATCCGACGCAGCCGCACCGGCCTGCGGGAGAGCGGGCGGCCCATAGGAGCTATGCTGTTCCTCGGGCCGACGGGCGTCGGCAAGACCCAGCTGGCACGCACGCTGGCAAAATGCTGGTTCGGCAGCGAAAAAGCCCTGCTGCGCTTTGACATGTCGGAGTATATGGAGCGGCATACCGTCGCGCGGCTGCTCGGCGCGCCGCCGGGCTATGTCGGCCACGACGAGGGCGGCCAGCTGACCGAGGCCGTGCGCCGCCGCCCGTACAGTGTTGTCTTATTTGATGAAATCGAAAAGGCGCACAGCGACATCCAGAACCTGCTGCTGCAAATCTTGGAGGACGGCAATCTGACCGACTCCCAGGGACGCCGGGCGGATTTTTCCAACACGATTATTTTGCTCACCTCTAATTTGGGTGCGCGGTGTCTGTCCGGGCAGACGTCGCCGCTGGGCTTTGGGGCCGCCGCTGCCGAGACCCGGCGCCGCGGCCAGCAAGCCATCCAGGAGGCTAAGGAGTTTTTCCGCCCCGAGCTGATGGGGCGCCTGGATGAGACCGTCCTCTTTGACCCGCTCGGCCCGGAGCAGCTGGCCGGGATCGCAGACCGGCTGCTTGTCGAGCTTGAGCAGCGCGCAGCTCGGCAGGGCTACACGCTTCACCACACGCCCGCCGCAGCCAAGGTGCTAGCCGGGGACAAGGTGCCGCCCTACGGTGCGCGGGAGCTGCGCCGCACCGTCAGCCGTGCCGTGGAGCAGGCCCTTGCGGACCGCATCGCTGCCGGTACGGCCCACCCCGGAACCGTTTACACCGCCGATGTGGACGCCGACGGGCACATTATCCTGACCGAGGATACACTGGCGGCGTGCGTGTAGCATAAGCAAAACGAGGTACCTGCTTTCCGTTGCAGATACCTCGTTTTGCTTATTATAATTGTTGTAAAGGGGAAAAACCTCAATCCTTCACATACAGCCCGCAATGGCACGCCCCGTGGTAGTCCGGGTCGGCCAGCTGCTCCTTGAACTCCTTGCAGATGCAGATATTCTCCGGAATGTGCTGCAAGCGGCAGGGGCAGTAGCCGCCCGTGCGCTTGAGGCCCTCGCGGATGGTTTTGACGATTTCCTCATTAGGGTTCAGGTGAAATTTCGGCTTTTCCATAGTGTTACCTCGTTTACGGTTTTACGCGGAACTCCTGCTCGCAGTAGATGCAGCGATAGCGTCCGCTCGGCGTCAGGGCAAAGATGTGCTCACAGCCCTCCTCAATGGAAGTGATGCAGCGCGGGTTCGTGCATTTGATGACGTTGACCAGCCGCTTGGGCTGCTCGGGGTGTTTTTTCTCCGTCACCCTGCCGTCCCGGATAAAGGTGATGGAGATTTTCGGGTCGACATAGGCGAGAACGTCAAAGCTCATCTCGCTGACATCGCCCTCGATCTTTATTATGTCCTTTTTTCCGTCCTTTTGGCTGCGGACGTTCTGCAAAAGTGCCACGCTGGCATTGTTCAGCTTTTCCAGCTCCATCATGTGGTAGAGCGCCAGACCCGTGCCTGCGGTAATGTGGTCAATGACCACGCCGTTCTGGATTTCATCAACCTTCAACATTGAACGCTACCTCCCCGGTCTTGGGGTCTTTGAGACCCAGCAAAGTCATGATCAGCGCCATGCGCATATAGACACCGTTCTGCACCTGGTCAAAGTACGCTGCGCGCGGGTCGTCATCCACGTCCAGCGTGATCTCATTCACACGGGGCAGGGGATGCAGCACCGGCATATCCGCGGGGGCCAGAGCCAGCTTTTCCTTTGTCAGGACATAGCTGTTTTTCAGGCGGATGTAATCTTCTTCATTAAAGAACCGCTCTTGCTGGACGCGGGTCATGTAAAGGACGTCCAAATCGGGCAGAGCCTCCTCCATGCTGCGTGTCTCAACATAGGGGATGTTGTTAGGCTCGAGGATCTCGCTGATGATGTAATCCGGCACGCGCAGCTCCTCGGGTGAGATGAGCACAAACTTCATGCCCGGCAGACGGGACAGGCTCTTGATCAGGCTGTGCACCGTGCGGCCAAACTTGAGGTCGCCGCAGAAGCCGATGGTCAGATGATCCAGGTGCCCCTTGCGCTGGCGGATCGTCATCATGTCCAGCAGCGTCTGGGTGGGGTGGCTGTGGCCGCCGTCACCGGCGTTGATGACCGGAATGCGGCTGTAGCGGGACGCGCGCAGCGGTGCGCCCTCCTTGGGGTGGCGCATGGCGGCAATGTCTGCCACACAGCTGATCACGCGGATGGTATCGGCTACGGTCTCGCCCTTGGAGGCGCTGGAAACACCGGCATCGGGGAAGCCCAGCACCTGACCGCCCAAGTTCAGCATGGCCGCCTCAAACGAAAGACGGGTACGGGTGCTCGGTTCGTAGAACAGTGTTGCCAGCCGCTTACGGGCAGCTACATCTTTATAGGCAGCCGGGTCATCATGGATACGGTCTGCAAGGTCCATCAGGCTGAGCGTTTCTTCCAGCGTGAAATCCGCCGGGTCGATCAAATGTCTCATACACAATCCCCTTTGTTTACTCTATTTATTCCAAACGGCGCTGTGCCGTTCAAAATCAAATCAGCTTGCGCACCATCGCAAAGTCAAAGAAATCCGTATAGCAGGTCTGGCAGCAAAGCACCGGCTTGCAGGTGCGGGAATAGCAGATCTCATCCAGCTGCAAAAGCGCCTGCTCCGGGCGCAGCCCCAGCTGGCGGCGGATGCCGGGCGCCCCCTGTACGGCGTGCAGCGTCGTCAGCGTCTCGGTGACCTCCACATGGCAGTGCTGCTCCACGATCTCAAAGATCGGGCGGCTGAAATCGATCGTATCCAGCCGCTTGCCGCCAAACAGCGCCAGCGGCAGAATATCGGTGGAGTAGAGCACCGGCGTTTCATCGGCCAGTACCCGGCGGCGCACAAACACAAGTGTGTGCTCGCGCTCCGGGTCAAGGCCGAGCTTTGCGGCCAGCTCCGGCATGGCAGTCTCCCGCGTGACCATCAGGTTATCGCTGTGGGGCACGCGGCCAATGGAGCGGATCATGCGATTGAATTCCAGCTTCTGGTCCATGCGGTTCTCGACCCGGACCACATCGCGGTTGACAAGGGTGCCGATGCCGCGCACACGCTCCAGATAGCCGTCGCGCTCCAGATCGCTCAGGGCATCGCGCACCACGGTACGGCTCACGCCCAGAACATCGGCCAGCTCCAGCTCGCTGGGCAGCTGGGCGGCGTCTGCATAGTGTCCGCGGCGCAGTTCCTCCAGCAGGCGCCGGGCTGCCTGATGGCTGCGCAGCTCACCGCCCAGGCGGTTTTCCGTCGTTTTATTCATGCAAAAATTCCTTTCGTGCCCGGCATACGTCCGCCAGGCAGCATTTGTCGCAGTAGGGCTTGGTGCGGGCTGTGCACACGGCGCGGCCATGGTCCACCAGCCGGTGGCAGAAGCCGTTGCCCTCCGCAGGCGGGATGATCTTCCACAGCTCCCGCTCGACCTTGGCCGGCTCCTTGACGTTGTCCACCAGCCCGATGCGGTTGCACAGCCGGATGCAGTGGGTGTCCGTCACGATGGCAGGCTTGCCGAATACGTCCCCCATGATCAGATTCGCACTCTTGCGGCCCACGCCGGGCAGGGCAAGCAGCGCGTTGAAATCATCCGGCACATGGCAGTCGTACCTATCGCGCAGCATCCGCATACAGGCTGAAATATCCCGTGCCTTGCTGTGGCCCAGCCCGCAGGGCTTGACGATGGCCTCAATATCCGCAGGATCCGCTGCAGCCAGTTCTTTTACGCCGGGGTACTTGGCAAACAGCTCCTGCACCACCACGTTTACGCGGGCATCGGTGCACTGGGCCGCCAGCCGTACCGACACAAGCAGCTGCCACGCATGGTCATAATCCAGCGTGCAGTCGGAATCGGGATATTCTGCCTTCAGGCGCGCAATACAGATCGCAGCCAGCTCTTGTTTGGTCACAGCATTTTCTCCGTTTCAATCCTTTTCTCTTGATTCTACCACGCCGAGCCGTTATAATCAAGTATAGAAGTATGATGTTTTGGTACACTATCTCAAACTTATCTAAAAAAGGAACGCAAAATGGAACCATTGGCACAGCGTCTGCGCCCGCGCACCCTGGATGAGGTCTGCGGCCAGCAGCATCTACTCGGCAAAAATCAGGTTTTCCGCCGCACTGTCGAGAGCGGCAAGATTCCCAACATGATCTTCTACGGCCCGTCCGGCGTCGGCAAGACCACCGTTGCCAGCATCATTGCAGCGGGCAGTGGTATGCAGCTGCACAAGCTCAACGGCACGACGGCCTCGACGAGCGACATCAAGTCGGTGCTCGCGGACATCGGCACACTCGGCGCGTCGGGCGGCATTCTTTTATATCTTGACGAGATACAATATTTTAACAAGCGCCAGCAGCAGAGCCTTCTGGAATGTGTGGAGCAGGGTACCGTCACCCTGATTGCCTCCACCACCGAGAATCCCTACTTTTATGTATATAACGCGCTTCTGTCCCGCTGCACGGTGTTTGAGTTCAAATCCCTGACCACCGACGACATCCGCACCGGGCTGCGCAGCGCCGCTGCACGCCTCGGGGCTGAGGACAAGTCTCCCGTGCTCATTCCCGACGACGCGCTGGAATACCTGGCCCAGAGTGCGGGCGGCGATATGCGCAAGGCGCTGGGCAATCTGGAATTTGCCGTCACCGCTGCACCCGTAGAAAACGGCAGCCGCACGATCACACTGGACATGGTGCAGCAGGTCGCCGTGCGCACGGCCATGCGGTATGATAAGCTCGGCGATGACCACTATGACATCGTCTCGGCCTACCAGAAGTCGATGCGCGGCTCCGACCCCGACGCGGCGCTGCACTATCTGGGCCGTCTGCTGGAAGCCGGTGACCTGCCCAGCGCCTGCCGCCGTTTGATGGTCTGCGCGTGCGAGGATGTCGGCCTGGCCTGGCCGCAGATCATCCCCATCGTCAAGGCCGCTGTTGACATTGCCAACGCCGTCGGTCTGCCGGAGGCCCGTCTGCCGCTGGCGGATGCCGTGGTGCTGGTGGCTACCGCGCCCAAGTCCAACTCCGCCCACGACGGCATCAATGCCGCCATTGCGGACATTCAGGCCGGGCGCACCGGGCCCATCCCGCGCCAGCTGCAAAACAAGCACTACGACGGCGCCGACGCCAAGGTCAAGGGGCAGCACTACCTCTACCCGCACGACTACCCCAACCACTGGACCGCCCAGCAATACCTGCCCGACGCCATCAAGGACCGGCAGTACTATGTCCCCGGCGATAATAAAAACGAGCAGGCTTTCGCACAATACTGGAAAAAAATCAAAGGAGAACTGTAATCATGCCCAACCTCCACTGCGAAGCCATTGCCTTCCCGTCGTCGGACGGAAAGCACACCTCCTCCGCATTCCTCTACACTGTACCCGGCCAGCCTGTGCGGGCTGTCCTTCAGCTCAGCCACGGCATGTGCGAATATGTGCGCCGCTATGAACCGATGGCCGAGTTCTACGCTGCCCACGGCATTGCGCTGGCGGGCAACGACCACCTTGGCCACGGTGACACCGCCCAGGCAGGGGAGCACGGCCACTACGGTGAGCCGAATGGCCGTTGCTACCTCCTGAACGACCTGCACACGATGAACCGTATCCTGCACGAGCGCTTTCCCGATACGCCCATCATCCTCTACGGCCACAGCATGGGCAGCTTTTACGCGCGCTGGTACGCCGAGAAGTGGCCGGAAAGCATCACGGCGCTGGTCATTTCCGGCACGGCAGGCCCCAGCTTTATGAATGTCGTCGGCCAGCGGCTGGCCGGGCTGATTGCCCGCGTCAAGGGGCCGCGCTATGTCTCGCCGCTGATGGTCAAGCTGAACTTCGGCAGTTATTGCAGGAAAATCGAGAACGCGCAGTCGCCCAACGCCTGGCTTTCCCGCGATAAAAGCGTTGTGAAAGCCTATGACGCCGACGGGCTGTGCACCTTCCGGTTTACCGCTGCGACCTACCGCGAGATGCTCGCGACGCTCAACCACGTCAGCACAAAGGCATGGGCACAGGCTATTGACAAGGATCTGCCCGTGCTGCTGATTGCCGGTGACTGCGACCCCGTCGGCAACTACGGCAGCGGCGTGCGCAAGGTCTGGGCCATGCTGGGCGACGCCGGTGTCAGGGATCTGACCTGCCAGATTTTTGAAGGAGGCCGCCACGAGCTGCACAACGAGACAAACCGCGACGAGGTGTTCGACTACGTGTTGACATGGATTGAGGATCACATTTCCTGACGTTGTATCATGCAATATTTCCTCCGCCAGCCCGGCGGGGGATTTTTTTTATTTTTTCTATTGACAAAGCTGTATCCAACGTGTATTATTGTATTAAGCTCTTAACACAATAACACAAAGGAGCATAAAACACCATGAACTGGAACATTACTGCGGGCCGCCCGGTCTATGTGCAGCTGGTCGAGCAGTTGGAGCTTGCCCTCGTCGCGGGGGAGTTCCCGCCCGGCAGCCGCATTCCGCCCGTGCGGGAGCTGGCCGCTGACGCCGGGGTCAACCCCAACACCATGCAGCGCGCTTTGCAGGAGCTGGAAAGCCGCGGCCTTTTGCAGGCGCAGCGCACCGCCGGGCGCACCGTCACAGCGGATGACACTGCCCTGCAGGCCTTGCGCCGTCGGCGCGCCGGCACGCTGGCGGCGGAGTTTCTGCACCAGATGCAGGCCCTCGGCCTGACCGAAGCCGAAATCGAGACCCTGCTGCGCGAGACCGCACAGCAGGCACAAAAAAAGGAGTAAACCATGGATGCAATTTATGAGGTACACGGCCTGACCAAGCGCTATGGCCGCACCGCTGCGCTGAACGGCGTGGACTTTGCCGTCACGCCGGGCAAGCTCGTTGGCCTGCTTGGCCCCAACGGCAGCGGCAAAACAACGCTTATGAAAATCTCCGCCGGTCTTTTGCAGCCCACGGCGGGCAGCGTCATTATTGATAAAGTTCCTGTCGGCGTTTTCACCAAGGCCGTCACCAGCTATCTGCCGGACCGTATGGCCCTGCCGACGGAGTTCACCGCCGATGACGCCGTAAGCCTGTACGCGGATTTCTTCACCGATTTTGACAAAGTCAAGGCAAACGCCATGCTGGCCGACCTGCATATCGGCGGGCGGGACAAAATCGATTCCATGAGCAAGGGCGCACAGGAAAAGATGCAGCTCTGCCTGACGATGAGCCGTGCCGCCAGGCTCTACCTGCTGGATGAGCCTCTGGGCGGCGTGGACCCCGCCGCCCGCGACTACATTTTAAGCACCATCATGCACAACTACAGTGAGGATGCCGCGCTTATGCTGTCCACGCACCTCATCGGCGACATTGAAAAGGTGCTGGACGAGGTCATTCTTTTACAGGACGGCAAGGTCCTGCGCCAGACCGCCGTCGACGAGCTGCGCGAGGAAACAGGGGAGAGCGTGGACGCTTACTTCCGGGAGGTTTACAAATGCTGACGAATCTTTTACATTATGAGTTCAAATCCACAGGCCGTGTTGTTCTGCCCATTGCGGCGGGCGTGCTTGTGCTGAACATTTTTACTAATATTCTGAGCCATTTTGTCCAGAACACCTCCGACAGGCTGCCGCTGGCCGGGGTCGCCATGGCCTTGCTGGCACTGGCATCTGCCGTAAGCCTTCTTGTTGTGCTCGCCATCTGCTTTTTTATTGAAATTCAGCAGTTTTACCGCCTGTTGGGCGAGCGCGGGTACTTGATGCTGGCTCTGCCCGTGCCCATTTGGCAGCACATTGCTGCTAAGGTCATCTGCGGCACGGTATGGACGCTGTTCGGCATGGTATTTTTTACACTTTGCGGCATGCTGACTACCGACACGGTCAGTGGCAGCGGGTTTGCATTGGATTTCAGCCGCGTCACTGCCGAGGATGTCGCCATCTGGTCTGCAATGCTTTTGATTATACTGGCCCTTATCGCGGGCGCACTGCTGCACGCATATCTGGCCTGTGCCTTTGCCGCGCAGTTTACCCAGCAGCGGCTGCTCATCAGCATTGCCGCCTACTTTGTCATCGGCTTTATCGGGCAGATGGCAGCCCTTGTGACGGCAGTCTTTGTCGCGTTCCGCGGGTATAAGTACCTTAACAATACCAGCTTCAGCGCCGCGTCGTTTTTCGGTCCCGACAATACCTTGGGCGTTATCGTGCTCACCCTGCTCGCCGTCTTTGCGCTGATTGCCATTGTCGATGCCCTGCTGTGGGCACTGACCCAGTGGCTCATGACAAAGCGGCTGAATCTGGCGTAATTTTACTAGAAAAACATAAAGCCCGCCGCTTTATCCGTATCCCGGAAAAGCGGCGGGCTTCGTTTATTTTATAAATGCCTCGATGGCTTGTGCGTCGCGGATGCCCTTGGAGTAGAGCTTTTTCAGCGCCTCTTGGTCGCGGGTCAGCGTCTTGACGCCGCAGGTATCGTCTGGTGCGATGATAAGCACCTTGCCCTCGGCTGCCAGCTGTTCCGCCAGCGCGATACCCTCGTTATAATGCTGCGCCCGCAAGGCCAACTGCTCGGCCGCCTTAGGATAGCGGCGGCGGATGACTCGTGCCAGCTTACGGTCGGTGCTGTCAGCGCGCACAGTGCCTTCTGGCTTTGTCAGAATCAGCACGACCTTGTCACAGCCGTCCGCAAATGCCTTTTTCAAGGGGATCGTATCACCCAGCGCGCCGTCGTAATAGGGGATGCCGTCAATGACGATTGGCTTGCAGGCCACCGGGATGCAGCAGGAAGCCATCAGCACGCGGTAGTCATCCTGATGCATATCGCTGCGTGTAAAGTATTTTGGCTTGCCAGTTGTCGCATCGGTGGCGATCATATACCACTCCATCGGATTGGCAGACATTTTTTCAAAATCCAGCGGATTCTCGCAGCCCGCGTTGCTCAACGTGCCGTAGATGTATTGCAGATTCAAAAACGACCCGCTGCGCAGCATATTGCCCGCGCCCATGTACTGCCTGCGCATCGAGTATTCCTCATAAAACAGGTAGTTCCGCCCGCGCTGGCCGCTCAGATAGGAAGCAAGGTTCGCGCTGCCCGCCGAAATGCCGATGCCGTAATCAAATTTCACGCCGTTTTCCAAGCACCAGTCGAACACGCCCGCCGCGTAAATGCCGCGCAGCCCGCCGCCCACATCGATAACGCCGATTTTTGCCACATTCATTTCACCTCTCTATGCGGATAATTATAACACGCCACCCACCACCGCGCACCGTACAATCTGCGGCAAATGTCTTGACTTTTCCCGCAGGGGATTGGCCTTGACCTCCTGACAGAGGAACAATGCACTCTGTTGGAGGAGCTTTGCTGATTTTTACCTCGTTTACAGACCGTTAGTCTGCAAATGCAAAGGAGGCATTTATGAATTTTCGTTTTTACCGCCTGATTTTCTGTCAATGCACCGCTGCGCTTGCAAACGCTGCACTTCGTTTTGCTCTGTCACTGCACTTGTATCTCGTCGTGTGCGGCAAAATTTACGGCACGCTGGCGCGCAGGTATTTCCCGATTCTGGTGGGGAAGTGGCGGCCGGGGCAGCCGGTTTTGCAGCGAAAAAATGATACTGCGCACCGCTTTACCGAAATATGAAATTTTCATTACCATAATATGAAAGGTTTTTATTGACAAACATTCCACAAGCCGTATAATATACCTTGTGTGTGCATCTATAGGGCAAATCTTTTCTGCCCTGACACATTGGCGTTGTATGTGCTGCTTGCAGCGGCTTCTTCAGCAGGGAGCCGTGTAACAAACCTTTGCGGGGCGGCATAATTGGCGCTGACTCGTCAAGGACTCTGTGCCGGCCTAAGGAAGAAATGGTGCGTAAAAAGAGTGCTGTAACGGGAAATTCCGCAAAGGGGGATGCAATAAAAATGAATGAAAATCTGATCGTATCTCTGAAAGACATTGTTGTCGAGTTCGATGGGCAGAAGGTCCTGGACGGACTTTCGCTGGACATCCACGACAAGGAGTTTGTCACCTTCCTGGGCCCCTCTGGCTGCGGCAAGACGACGACCCTGCGTGTGATTGCCGGCTTTGTAACACCGAAATCGGGCAATGTCTTTTTTGATGGCAAGGACATCGCCAACATGCCGCCGTACAAGCGGCCTGTGAACACGGTGTTCCAGAAGTATGCGCTGTTCCCGCACCTGAACGTGTTTGAGAACGTCGCCTTCGGTCTGCGCCTGAAAAAGATGACCGAGGATGAGATCCGCCCGAAGGTGCTCGAGATGCTCGAGATCGTCGGCCTGAAAGGCTTTGAACGCCGCAGCATCCACCAGCTGTCCGGCGGCCAGCAGCAGCGCGTGGCCATTGCCCGCAGCCTGGTCAACCAGCCCCGCGTCCTGCTGCTTGACGAGCCGCTCGGTGCGCTCGACCTCAAGCTGCGCAAGGAGATGCAGCTGGAGCTGAAGCGCCTGCAGCGTGAAATGAACATCACCTTCGTCTACGTCACCCACGATCAGGAGGAAGCCCTGACCATGTCGGATACCGTCGTTGTTATGTCCGGCGGTAAAATCCAGCAGATCGGCTCCCCGCAGGACATTTACAACGAACCCAAAAATGCCTTTGTCGCCCGCTTTATCGGTGACTCCAACATTGTCGACGGCGTCATGCTCAAGGACTTTCTTGTCAACTTCGGCGGCCATGATTTCACCTGCGTGGACCGCGGCTTTAAAGTCAACGAGCCTGTGCAGGTCGTCATCCGCCCGGAGGACGTGCAGATCGTGCCGCCCTCTGTCGGTATGCTGACCGGCCTTGTGCGCGAGGTCATCTTCAAGGGCGTTCACTTTGAAATGCACGTCGATGTGGAAGGCTATGAGTGGATCATCCATTCCACCCAGGCCAGCCAGCCCGGCGAGCTTATTGGCATGAACATCGGCCCGGACGAAATTCATATCATGAAGCGTTCGGAGGTGTGATCCATGCTCAAATCCAAATCCTCCCGCTGGCTGGCCGGGCCGTATCTGGTCTGGATGGCCATTTTCACAGTCGTACCGCTTTTCATCGTCATCTGGTACGCCATGACAAACGCGGACGGCCAGTTCACCTTCGACAACCTCACCCAGATCGGGCGGTATTCCAGCGTGTTTGCCCGCAGCCTGATTTTGGCCGCAATCTCTACCGTGATCTGCCTGGTCATGGCGTTTCCGGTGGGGTATTTTCTCTCCCGCCTGCGCGCCAACAAGCAGCACATTATGCTGATGCTCATTATGCTGCCCATGTGGATGAACTTCCTGCTGCGCACCTATGCCTGGATGACACTGTTGGAGAAAAACGGCCTTATCAACAAGTTCTTCGGTTTGTTCGGCCTCGGCCCCTTCAACATGATCAACACCTCAGGTGCGGTTGTGCTGGGCATGGTGTACAACTACCTGCCGTTTATGATTTTGCCCATCTACACGGCCATGACAAAAATCGATGATTCCATCATTGAGGCCGCGCAGGATCTGGGCTGCAACGTCTGGCATATTCTGTTTCGGGTGCTCGTCCCGCTGACCGGCCCCGGCATTGCCACCGGCATCACGCAGGTGTTTGTGCCCGCAGTCTCTACTTTTATTATCAGCCGTATGCTGGGCGGCGGCTCCAACCTGCTCATCGGCGATTTGATCGAGATGCAGTTCCTCGGCAACAGCTACAACTATAACCTGGGCAGCGCAATGAGCCTGGTGTTGATGGTGCTGGTGCTGCTGTGCATGAGCCTGACCAATATGATGGACAGCGAGAGCAAGGAAGGGGGCGTTCTCTGATGAAAAAGATGGGGGCTTTCTCCAAGTTTTACATGATCCTGATCTTCTCTTTTATGTATGTGCCGATTGCGGTGATGGCGGTGTTCAGCTTCAACCAGTCCAAGAGCCGCACCCTTTTCACAGGCTTTACGCTGGACTGGTACCGGAATCTGTTCCGCAATGAGATGATCCTCAGCGCGCTGGGCATCTCGCTCGTCATTGCGCTGGTGGCTTCGGTGGTCGCCACCGTGCTGGGCACCATGGCCAGCATCGGCATCCATTCCATGGGCCGCACCGCGCGCGGGCTCATCATGAACGTCAGCTACATGCCGGTCATCAACCCCGAGATCATCACCGGCGTCTCGATGATGCTGTTGTTCGTGGTCTTCAAGGGCTGGATGG
>OIWP01001186.1_pt1 | contig 34119 bp, 30 predicted proteins | sample 1587661 | NCBI WGS metagenome assembly OIWP01 (sample SAMEA3888899, study PRJEB22519) | human gut metagenome | biome: human gut; feature: human-associated habitat; material: faeces | place: Denmark | collected 2010 | reverse complement strand
TCTGTAATGGCGCCTTTGCCTTTTCTCAATTGTTTCGTTGGCTTTATTATATACCCAGCATTTTTTTAAATCAACCCATCTAATTCAATTTCCTCAATTTAATTAAAATATATTATTAAAAAATAGTTACAAACACAAAAAATTCCAAAAAAATACCGACAAAGTATAAACTCTGTCGGTAAAATCTGTTTAAATTATCAGTTTTTCGCCTTTGATTTTGACGTCTTAACCGCCTTATTAAGAACTGCATAGTCCTTGGCATTAATCACACCGTCATTTGTAAGGTCATAAAGATAGCCTGTTGCAACGTCTGCGGTTTTACTGTTTATAAACCTGATAAATGCAGCATTAACAACCAACGGCGCAACCTTATTTTCATTGCCGCAAACCGAACAAGTATAAACAAGCCTGTCAGAAGTTGCGTCATATTTAGTGTAAGAATAAGTATGCTTACCCGTCGCCTCAACGGTACGTATTCTCTTTTCATTACAGTAAGTGCAGGTATCCTGATACCTTGCAGAAACGGTACAACTGCCTTGAATAAGTGTTTGTGTTGTATACTCGCCCTCTATCCATTCTGTATGAACAAAGCCCTGAGATTTAACGTTTTTGCAACGTGAGCACGCAGTCATTCTGTAAACATGACCGGGATGTTCCTTAACCGGTGTATCATTATCGACATAATCGTGACCGAGCGCATCAAGCACAACATCATATTTCTCACCACACCTTGCGCAAGTAGCATTTGCCGCACCCGCCGTGGTGCATGTCGGCTCGGTGGTTACAACATAACTGTTCTCTGCAGGCGTATGGCCCAATGCCGTACTTTCTACCTTAGAAGTTGCGCCGCAACGTGAGCATTTATATGTAGTATATCCGGCTGTGGTGCAAGTAGGTTCAACAACAGATTGCTGAACATTATCATGGCCTAAAGCCTCAATATTTTCACTCTTGGTAAGATTACAATTTTTACATCTATAATAAATTTTACCTGCTGCGGTGCATGTAGGGGCAGTCCTGCTTGTTTCCTCCCAAACGTGTTCGCCGTTAGCAGGAAGAGTTACGTTTCTAACTTCTTTACAGATTTTGCAGGTGTCAATTTGAAGTCCGTTAATTGTGCATCCCGGCTTGGTAACAACAGTTGAAGTATACTGACCCTCAACCCACGCAACATGGGTAGGAGTAGACTCCTTTTGATTGCATACGGTACAGGTTTTCACAACATAAGTATGACCGTCAACAGCGGTATTATCAAGTGTTTCGGTTACATCTGAAAAAGTATGGCCGAGAGCGGGAACGGTTTGTGTTACCTCCTTCCCACAGACAGAGCACTTGCCCTTTTCCTCGCCTGCTTCGGTACAGGTTGCCGCTTTGGTTACGGTTGGATTTTCAATCTTATGTCCTGCCCTTGCAACAGGATTTCGTTCAACCTTGCCGCAACCGTTAACCTTACAGGTTTTCGTTTCAATGCCCGGCATTGTGCAAGTGGCGGTACACTCATAATCATAGTAGCCGTCAACAAATGCCACGTGAGTAATAACGGTATTTTCATTGTTGCATACAGAGCATTTTTGATATTCATATTTATGACCGTCGACAGCGGTATTATCCTCTGTTTCAACAGTTTCATAAGTGTGTCCTTTTGCAGGAAGTTCTGCTTTGGACACTACGAAACCGCAGTTGTCGCACACCTGAGTAGTAGTACCTTTTTGGGTACATGTCGGTTCAAGAGTAATAACCTCATGAGTAGAGGCGTGGTCGCACGCATCAATACTTACAAATTTATAGCCCTTTGCTTTAGCATAGGCTTGGGCAGTTGAATTTGAGTGTCCCTTAACAACAAGGCTTTGCTGAGAGCCGTTGAAAGGGTCTTTACCGCCGCTTGCATCGGCTTGACCGATACCGTCAAATACGCAGTTTGGATTATGAACCGTAACTTCCTGCAAAGCGGTACAGTTTGCAAAACCACGAATATTAATTTTTGTTATAGTTTCGGGAATTTCAAGTTTAACAAAGTTACAGCCATAGAAGCTCCACGGTGATATTTCGGTAATTGTTGATGAAAAATTAATTTTAGATACGCTTGCATTTCTGAATGCCAGATTACCTGTTTCGGTCATACCCATACCGTAAGTAACGGTAGTAAGGTCCATGCAGCCTTCAAAAGAGCTCAATCCGATAGAGGTAAGGCTGTCCGGAAATTTAATTGATTTAAGCGCAGTACAACCGTTAAACGCATAATCGCCGATAGAAGTAAGCTTATCATTTAAAATAACTGTAGTAAGCGCAGTACAGTCAAGGAAGCAATACGAACCAATCATTTCAAGATTGGCAGGCATTGTTACAGACTTAAGTGACGTGCACTCACGGAATGTACCGTATTTTGGAACTTTAGTATCGCTCATCTTAGTAAGCGTAGACGGCAGGGAAACACTCTCGGCAACAGTACATTTATTGAAAAGAAGCTGACCGAGTGAAGTAATGCCCTCGCCTACTACAATACTCTTAATCAATTCTCTTGATTCATTCCAGGGAGCAATCCCTTTAAGTGCAGTTTCGCCGTAATCCTTAGTAGCGCCCTTGCCCGTAAGAGTAAGAACACCCGTAGTTGTGTTCAAATTCCACTTAACATTATTGCCACACGTACCGCTCGTTGGTTTAGCGGCAAACGCCGACGTTACATTAAAGCAAAAAAGAGTAGTCACAAGCATAGCAAGAACTATAATCAAAGAAGTAATTTTTTTCATCATAATTCACCCAAGTAAATAAAATAGACAGTTTAAACGTAACTATACACATAAAATATAGCATGTTTTGACAATATATTCAAGTAATTTAACGACAAAAACAGAAATAGACAGCCGAAATTAATCGACTGTCTATTGTTTTATGTATATTAAATATACTGAGATTAAGCCATAAAGGAGCGAATAACTGCTTCGCAATCCTTCTTATCCATAATCTTAGGTACAGGGTAAAGCGGATTACCTTCCTTAAGAGCACGCTCAATAAGAATAGGTAAATCTTCTTCCTTGATGAAATCGAACTTTTCAGGAATATTCATATTCTTGTTAAGAGTTCTGATAGCCTCAATAAATGCCTTGCCCTTGCCTGCTGTGTCAAGTCCTTTGCCGACGCCTACGATATCCGCAAGCTTTGCAAGCTGAGGATAAGCTGCGTCTGCATAGTAATCGAGAACATAAGGTAAAATAACTGCATTAGCCAAGCCGTGAGGTGTGCCGTATAAGCCGCCGAGATTATGAGCAATAGCGTGAACATAACCTACATAAGCGTGAGTAAATGCACGACCTGCAAGGTATGAGCCTTTTAGCATATTACCTCTTGCCTCAAGGTTCTTGCCGTTATTGTATGCCTCTTCGATATTGTCAAAAATAAGCTTTGTAGCTTCTTCAGCTTCCCTGATTGTATCCTTAGTATTACTCTTACCGATATAAGCCTCAACTGCGTGAGTGAGAGCGTCCATACCTGTTGTAGAAGTAATATGAGGCGGCAATCCTACTGTAAGTTCAGGGTCAAGTACAGCGTACTTAGGTCTGAGACAAGTATCGTTAATGGCATTCTTCTCGTGAGTTTCAGGGTCGGTAACTACTGCTGCTACAGTTGTTTCCGAGCCTGTACCTGCTGTTGTAGGAACAGCGAAGAACGGCGGAAGTGCCTTATGAACTTTAAGCTGACCTCTCATAGCACGAACAGACTGCTTGGGCTTTACAACCCTTGCACCTGCTGCCTTAGCGCAGTCCATTGAAGAACCGCCGCCGAATGCTATAATGCCCTGACAGTTGTTTTGAACATACATATCCTTACATTCTTCAATGTTAGGGATAGTAGGGTTAGGCTGAACACCGTCATAAACAACGTACTCTACTCCAACTTCTTCCAGTTTCTTGAATAAAGGATCAAGAAGATTTAAGCTCATAAGCCCTTTACCAGTCACGACTAAAACCTTGTTGACACCTTTGCTCTTTATGAACTCAGGCAATTTAAGAATACTGCCTGCGCCTTCAAGAAGTTGAGGCTCGGACCAATCCATAAAACACATTGCAACCTTAAAAACTCTCTGGTAAATTCTGTACCAAATCTTTTTAAGTTCCCAAAGCATATTACAATTCCTCCTTTTCTTTAATATTTCCATTATATTGTAACTGTTTAAGGAAAGATTTTCAAGTGTTTTATAAAATACTCTTTCAAAAAAATTCAGCTTATGATATTATAGTTTCAGAAAATATTTTAGAGGTCTTAATTATGAGCGGTGAAAAAGTAATATTTTGCGGAAACAATCCTGATTTTTTAGACAAAAAATTAACAACGCTGAGCGACGCATCAAACGGCGGAAATGCGTTTCGTATTCCAAGCCTTATCAGAAGCGGCAACACGCTTATTGCTGCTATTGACAGGCAAAGCTGCGGTGCTGACTGGGGATATATTGAACTTGCGATAAGAAGAAGCGAGGACGGCGGAGAGACGTGGAGCGACATTCAAATTATTGCTATACCGCCCGCAAGAAAAACAATGCTCAGCGACGAGTGTTACGGCTCTGCTTTTTACATTGACCCTTGCATGGCAATTGCTCCAAACGGCGATGTATTGCTTTTGGTTGATTTTTATCCCGAATGCAAAGGACTTCACAAAAGAAGCATACTTGACAAAAAGAAAGCGCCTTATGCGCTTTACAATAAAGAAATGCGCCCTACTCTTTATGACAGAGGCGGAAAATTTTACGTTATAGACAAAAGCGGTCACGTGCTAAACCACCGATACACAGATACGGGTATGACCGTTGACTATGAAAGCGGAGAATTATATAGCGGTGAGGCTTATCTCGGCAATATTCATTTAAATGGCAAGTCGCCGTCAAATATTAACGAAGCCGGGGCAAAAACAACATTCGGTGCACCTCTCAAGGCGCCGAAAAGAAGTTATTTATATCTTTTGAGAAGCTCGGACAACGGCAAAACCTGGAGCAAGCCGAAGGACATTACAGGTCAGGTTTTAATTAAGCAGGACGGAACATTTTTAGGCGTTGCGCCGGGTGTAGGACTTACCACTCACAAAGGCAGAGTTATCATGCCGCTTTACGTTGACAGAAAGCAGACTGTATCAATTTACTCAATTGACGACGGCGAAAATTGGCACAGAATGGCGGGTCACCCTTATGCCGAAAATGTTGACGAATGGCAAATGGTGCAAGCGCCGAGCGGCGCAATAATCGGGCTTGGCAGGGCGAAAAGATACGGCAAAACGCCTATGTCAATCTCCTACGATGACGGCAAAACGTGGATAAACGCAGGCAAAACAGACCTTTATGCCCCGAAATGCCAAAAGAGTGTAATCAGCATCGGCGACTATGTTTTTTGCTCGCATCCCAATGACAAAACACGTTCAAACGGTGTGATTACCGTCGGCAAATTCTACAAGGCTAAGGGCAGAGTTGCAGGCATTAATTGGTACAGCGAAACCGAGGTAAACAAAGGCTTTTTTGCCTATTCCTGCCTTACGAGAATTGATGATGAGCACATAGGAATTTTGTACGAATCAGAGCCGAGCTCGTTTATTTTGTTTAAGAAATATAAAATCAAAGACTTGATATAAAAAATTGACAAAATTAACTAAATACTTATTGAAAATAATATAAATAAACATTATAATATACACGAAAAATCAGAAAAGAGAGATAGATATGAACATTTTTGAAGCAATAAAATCACTTGTTAAATACGGCATTGACAATAAAATGCTTGAATCAGAGGACGAAATTTGGGCAATCAACAGAGTTTGCGAGGCTTTAAAGCTTGACACTTACGAAGAAAGTGAAGCAAAGGAAAGCGAGATTGAAAAGATTTTAGCCGTTATTCTTGATTATGCGGTTGAAAACGGACTTTGTGAGGACAGCGTTGTTTACCGTGACCTTTTTGACACTAAAATTATGGGTCTAATCACTCCGAGACCAAGCTATGTTATCAACAAATTCAACTCTCTTTATGAACAGTCACCTAAGGCGGCTACAGATTTTTACTACAAATTAAGCCAAGACAGCGACTACATAAGAAGATACAGAATTAAAAATGACTTAAAGTGGATTACTGAAACAGAGTACGGCGACATTGACATTACAATCAATCTTTCAAAGCCTGAAAAGGACCCTAAAGCCATTGCCGCTGCGCTTAAAATGAAAAATGCATCATACCCAAAATGCCTTTTATGCAAGGAAAACGAGGGCTATGCAGGACGTATTAACCATCCCGCACGTCAAAACCACAGAATTATTCCTATGGTACTCGGCGGCGACGATTTCTTTATGCAGTATTCGCCTTATGTATACTACAACGAGCATTGCATAGTATTTAATGCCGAGCACACACCTATGAAAATAGACAAAGGCGCATTTGAAAAGCTTCTTGATTTTGTTGAGCTTTTCCCTCACTACTTTGTAGGCTCAAATGCAGATTTGCCTATTGTTGGCGGTTCAATCCTCACTCACGAGCATTTCCAAGGCGGAAACTATGAATTTGCAATGGCTAAAGCGCCAATTGAAACAGAGGTTAAATTTAACGGCTTCGAAAACGTTAAAGCAGGCATAGTTAAATGGCCTATGAGCGTTATAAGAATTGCGAGCGAGGATAAGCTCGAGCTTGTTGAGCTTGCAGATAAAATTCTCACCGCTTGGAGAGGATATACAGACGAGAACTCATTCATTTATGCTGAAACGGACGGTGAAAAGCACAATACCATCACCCCGATTGCAAGAATGAGGGACGGCAAATTCGAGCTTGACTTAGTTTTAAGAAACAATATTACCACTAAGGAATGTCCTTTAGGTTTTTACCATCCGCACCCTGAATATCACCATATCAAAAGAGAAAACATCGGTCTTATTGAGGTTATGGGCCTTGCAGTGCTTCCAAGCCGTCTTAAAGGCGAAATGGCGCTTCTTAAAGACGCAATGGTGTCGGGCAAGGACATTGGCTCAATTGAGGCTATAGCAAGCCACAAGCAGTGGGCTGATATGATTATGGATAAGTACGACATTACAGCAGACAATTGCGAGGAGATTTTGCAAAAAGAAATCGGAATAGTATTTACTTCTATTCTTGAGCAGTGCGGCGTTTATTCTCGCAATGACGAGGGTAAAGCAGGCTTTATCAAATTTATCGAAAGCGTGAAATAAATGTTTAATCTTCACACACATACGTACCGTTGTCACCACGCAAAAGGCACTGACGAGGAATATGTAATCAAAGCGATTGAAAACGGATATGATTTAATCGGTTTTTCCGACCATGCACCGTATCTTTTTCCAAACGGTTATGTCAGCAGTTTCAGAATGCTTCCGAGTGACGCACAAAATTACGCTGACAGCATAAAAGAACTTAGGGAAAAATACAAGGTAAAAATTGATATTAAGCTTGGCTTTGAGCTTGAATATTATCCGAGGCTTATTGACAGGGAAATTGAGTTTTTAAAAAGTCTTGATTACGATTATTTGATTTTAGGTCAGCATTATGTTGACAATGAATATGAGGATTATGCAATATATTCAGATTCACCTACTAAGTCGCCTGCCGTGCTTGACAAATATATAAGTCAGGTAATTCTCGGCGCTAAAAGCGGACTTTTCACATATATTGCGCACCCCGATTTGATTAATTTCAAGGGCGACAATAAGCTTTATATTCAAAAAATGACATATATGGCAAATGAGCTTAAAAAGCTTGATATTCCGCTTGAATTTAACTTTTTGGGATATACGGACAAGCGAAATTATCCCAACAATGATTTTTGGCAGATTGTAAGCGAAGTCAAAAATGACGTTGTTATCGGCCTTGACGCTCACAATCCTAACGTTTATGATGATAAGGAAAACCTTGAAAGAGCGAAAAAATATCTAAAAAGTTTAAATATAACCCCGCTTGATAAAATTGAATTGTAAAAAGAAACCGAGTAAGTCTAAGACCTACTCGGTTATTTTTATGCAAAAAATTTATTTGCAGGCGACCAATGGTCGCCCCTACAGAATTTGTTTAATTACAAGCCTTTAAGGAAAAATAATTAATTCTTACTATACCTAAAATCGTATTTATCTTTTAGGACGTTTGGGATTTTTCTGCCGTTGATTATGACTGTATCATCGTCAAGCCATTGAGCCTCTGCGCTGTCGGTATTATTTTCCCAATAAATATTGCGAGCGTATGAGGAATCAGACTTTTTACGCAAAACGCCGAGAACTGCATAACCGGTAGTTGCGCCGCCGTCATTTTGATAAATTTCAACGGTATAAGTTGAATTTGGCGAGGGGTATTCACCCATAAGCTTTTCGCCTTTAATTGCCGCAGTTGAAAAGAAATAATGATAAATGCAAATTAAAGCTGCCGCAACAATCGCAATTGAAACGGCACTTATTGCAATTTTATTTTTTGTTTTGCTTTTCAAAACCATATTTTAAAACCATTCCTTCTTGTTTTGAACATAGGTTTGATAAAATTCTGCGTCTGACTTTGTTAAATAAAGTATGCCCTCAATAAGCGAAATTACAGCCATAACAGGTGCGCCGACTCCAAAAGTAAGAAGTGATACAAGAAGCATAATAATGCCGCTTTTAGTATATCCGAGATAAAATTTATGAATACCTAAAGTGCCAATTAATATTGCAAGCAAACCTGCTACAATCTTTTCCTTAGTAGGCTCAGTATTCATCTGCTGAGGATTGTAATTCATATCCTGCTGCTGATATTGATAATTAGATTGCTGCGTATTCGGCTGACCGTTGTAATAATATTGACCGCCCTGCTGTGCATTTGGGTTATAATATTCATTTTGGCTTTGTTGGCTGCCATGAGCCATATCATTAGGTGCACCGCAGTATGGGCAGTAAGGGGCATTGTCATCATAATTAGTTGAACAATTTTTACAAATCATAAATTTACCTCTTTTCATTGTTATATTGTCAATTATTCAGTCGGCAATATCACACTGAATAGTAGGTGTTAACTCATAGTAAGTGTAACATATATAAACACAATTTGCAAGACGAACGGTAGAATGAAAAAACATTGAAAATGAAAAAGCGCACTTAATTACGAGCAAATACAAATATTTAACGAGAAAAAGAGAATTTATAAAAAGGCTGAAAAACCCAAAAAAAGCAATATAAACCACGGCAATGGAATACTGATTGTTAAGGAAATCTCATCACTCTATAAAGGAACATACAACGCAACCAAAAACGATGATATTTGGATTACAAAAATCTCAATTCCAAATGTAAAAAACAATAAAATGCCATAAAAAAACAGCTTCGCTGCCAACTGATTTTAGCTGACAGCAAAGCTGTTTTTATTTTATCAAATATTTTTAATAAAATGGATTAATTTTGCACTTTCCTCAAATCCGCTTGAAAAATGAAGTTTGATGCTATCCAAATTATCAATTTCACAATCAGATGCAATTTGAATAATTCCCTGCTCTTTAGCCCATTTTTCGCACAGTTCTATCAAATGAGTTGCTATACCGAATTTTCGATATTCTTCTTCAACATAAATTGCTTCAATATAGGCAACTTTTTCGCTTGTTGCACCCTCTACATATTCAGACCTTATCGAACAATGAACAAACGCAAGCATTTTTTCATTATAATAAGCAGTATAAACTCTGTTATTTTCTGTTTGTACAAGTTCCTCAAATTCGATTTTCAATTTATCATAATCACCATTCCAAAGTTTAGTTGCAAGCTTTGCCACATTATAAGCATCCTGCTTTCGGCAATAATAGAATTTTAAATTATACCAAATCCACTCTAAAGCATCCACTCCGTTAAGGGAATAAAAATACACCTTGTCCCAAAGTTCGTACATAGACTTTCCGTCAAAAACTTTAGCGTTTAAAATTTCATCGGCAGTATTATACTCATACGCATTATTGCCATCGGGAGTAATACCAAACCAATACGGTTCTTCAAACTGATCATTAAAGCCAATCCAGCAGTCATCATACTTATCAATACCGTCTATATAAAAATTATTTTCATACATATACTGACCCTTAATTAATTTATCTTTAAATAAATCAAAAGGAATCTTTCTTCCTAAAGGGTAATTTGTACTGTCCATATTATCACCTAAACAGATAATAACATAAAAATTAAATTTGAGCAAGAAAAAAGAGCACCTCGATTGAGATGCTCTTAAATGTTTAATTAGCCGTTGATTTGCTTTGCAAAGTATTTTTTCAAAATCCCTGTATTCATAAGGCTTTAGACCAATCGAGATAATCAATACGCATTCTTTACGCAAAAACTCAAAACTAAATACGCAAAAAAATTTTTACGCAAATTCATATCATAGATTATCGCAACTTATCATAATGCAAATCAACTAATATTTTCAACTAAAAATCATACAAAAGAACCTGCCAAACTGATCTGTTGGTCGTTTGATTTTTTCAATAAATGAGTATAAGACAATGTAGTTTCATAATTACTGTGTCCCATTATACTCATAATGAAAACAGGTTTCAAGTTTTTCTCAAAACATCGAGTTGCAAAAGTATGTCTAAATGAATGCGGATGAATTTTCGGAAATTTTTGTGGTTTTCTATTTTCCTGTTTTGCCAAATATTCTTCGTTTTTATTCAATATACTAACTATTTTATTTATATCATTTGAAAGAACATATCTTGTTAATGGTGAACCCAAAGAACTTGTAAAAACCAAATTTTCAAATTCTTTAGGCAATCTCCATCGTCTCCCCAATTCTTTTTTAGCTTTATATTGTTTTTCTTTCCAAGAAACAAATAAATTTTCAACACCGTCAAACATAGGAATATCACGAATAGAATTAGATGTTTTTGGTGTTGTCATATTCAAAATTTTCTTACCGTTAAGATAAGCTGATTGCATAGAGTGCCTGATATGAATTTCTTTATTTTCAAAATCAATGTCATCCCATTGAAGTCCTGTCAATTCGCCTATTCTCATTCCTGTAGACAATAGTATTTGATACACCTCACTGTAATATCTGTGTTTTGCAATATTTAAAAATTGCATTTGCTGTTCATCTGTCATAACTACACGCTCCGATACAAGATTATCATTTTTAACAACTATATTTGAAGACGGATTTTGGCTTATCAAATGATTTGTCACAGCTGCATTAAAGGCTTCCTTCAATGAGGAAACGCTTTCTCTTATAAATTTTGTACTGTAGCCAAAATCATCTATTAAAGAGTTAGCTGCTTTTTGTATTAGTATTTCTGTTATGCAACTAATTCTTCTGTTTCCTAGCAACCTACCGAAAGTATTTTCGTAACGAACAATATAATTGTGCCGATTAACTTCATCTTTCAGATATGGCGATTTATATACGGGAAACCATTCGTCTTTATACCATTGATTTAAACTTATATTAGGTCTGGTAGAATAATCATCTCGTAAGACTTTTAATTTTTTTGCTTCTAAATTCTTTTTCAGCAATGACAAATTATAATCATATAAATTAATCTTCACGCCATTTATTGTTACTCTTGCATTATATCGTCCGTCATTTCTTTGGGTAATTCCCTTTCCCAGTTCTTTACCGTTTATATCCTTTCCCATAAGATAACGCCTCATTTCGTTTTATTTGAAATATCGATATTACACTTAAAATAATACTCATTTTTTCAAAATCAGCAATTATGCGATTAAATATCTGTTTTGTTTTTCGCACACTTGACTAAGTAATCATCAAAAAGTTTCTTGTTTACATACAGTCTGTTTCCTACTCGTATTGTAAAATCACTATCACTTCGCTTCAAAATCTCACGAGTTTTGGTCATTCCCCACCCTGTATACTCACAAACCTCTTTGATGCTCATTAAAACCTTTTCCATAGATTATTTTCCTTTTAATTATTTTCATATATATTATAAAGACACATCTTTATCATTAAATCCTAAGCTAATCAATACAGCCTCATTAACACCGTCAATATTCTTTTGACTTAAATGACCTATATATGAATCAAGTCGTTTTTTATCAATCGTTCTAATCTGTTCAAGCAAAATAATAGACGGAGCTTGAAGTCCGTCTTCTGTGTTTATGAAATAATGCGTTGGCAGTTTTGCTTTAATTCCGACTCTGCTTGTAATAGAAGCAACAATTACTGTCGGACTGAATTTGTTGCCGACATCATTTTGAATAACAAGTACAGGTCTGTAACCTTTTTGCTCTGAACCTATACCTCTGCCGAGATTAGCGTAAAACATATCGCCTCTTAGTATTTTTTTGTCTTTCATTTTATATACCTCCTTCATAGACTCTTGCCTATGTAAAAAGCCAACCAAAGAATTAACTACGGTTGGCTTTTATTAGAAGATAATATAATTTGTCCCCGACACCCCAATTATCAAAAGGAAATCATCAAACGGTCTGTTGCGAGCAGACTCCACAGGAGTTTCACCTCTCCGAGTTCATCCGAGCTGCTCTCATTAGTTGCGACGGTTTTATCACGCTCGACTTGTGACTGAGCAGGAGTATCATTATACCTGCTGCCTATTATTGCCGTTTTGGTAGCAGTCCGAATTTTATACCGATTATTTGTCGCTCAGCTAATGCGTCTTGGCGTAATTGATAAAGCGGCTTGTGCTTTGCACAACAGCAGGAAAGTATCTGATGAATGCGTATTAAGTTGTACGAAAGGATGTCCTTTCATAAACTTAAACTTGTTGGGGTATTTTTGTTGGGGTGTTTGTCCAAATATTTTAAAAATTTCTTTTTTCCTGCTTGTACTGATTCATAAATTGACTTGATATTTCGTTTTTCAATATCTGCTATTTGGCGATATGTAAGGTTATCTATGTAATACATTTTAAACCTGCGTCTTTGAACAGGTTTTAGATTTAGCATAAATTCTTTTAAGTACATTTTAATTTCTTCATTTTCTAATGATTCTCCTATATCAATTTCATAAATGTGAGAAACATCACTCTCAAGCCTTTTCGATTGCCTTATTTTTCTCATTTGATGTTTAGCTTCGTTACGGTTATATTTGTTGTTTATTTCAAGATATTCTTGCCATTCGGTGTTATTAAAAACCATATCTTCTTTTAGTTTTGTATTTAGTAATATCGAAATGATTTTTTCTTTTTCAATATCGCTGACAATTATTAAAACAGTACCTGTTGGCATTTCATAATCTTTAGAAATATCATATATTTCACATATCCTTTTCATCTATATTCTCCTTGATTTTTGATTTGTGAATTTTCAAAAATCAAAGATTATGGATATTTAGCTATGTAACATAACCACATACAACTAAAAATGGAAAAAATACGCCTTGTGAAAATTCATCAGACGTATAGCTTATTTATATGTGATTTTAATATCGTCTATATCTTGCCATAAAAGCTTTTGACCACAGCTGGAGCAGTGATTTGTATATTCTCGCTCTATCGCTTTATGACATCTCGGACAAACTGAAAACATCAAATTAGCTTTTGATATGTAAATAGCTTGTTCAATTTTCATAGGCGTTCTGTATTTACATTTTTTCATTTTGCAACGAGTAAGAGCAAGCCCTCTATGCCTGAGAGCTTGCTCTTTTTTCGTTGTACACCTTTTTAATTTTACCTGTGCCAATTAGTACACCTTCAAGTATTAAACTTGCACAACACGGTGCAAATACAACATTAAATTTAAAAATAAATGATACGATTATCGCAACAATAATCAGCGATAATATTATCCAAGATATTTTGCGAAAATATTTATATTCCTTATCATTTAAAGGCTTTTCCGGTGTATCAAGCGGACAAAGAATGAATATTAAAGTAGCAAATACTAAAGATATACTAAGTAATGCAATTCTAATATCATACATTTTTGACAGCTTGATAAGCACTATACAGCATAAAATTGATAAAGTTGATAATATTTCGCATCTTGTTTCAGTCTTGGCATGAAAGCCACCGGCATATCTTCTTATAAACTGAAAAGTTATATAGAAAATAATGCTTTCGAGAAAACATTTGAATATTAAACCAAAGACGATTGCGAGAATTAAATACATTAAATGTGAAATAGATATAAACAATCCATAAATGTAAAGTTCTCGTTCGTCTTCAGTAATATTTCCTTTTGAAATGAGTTTGTCAATAATATGTGCTGATAAATTATTAATCATTATTCATATTACTGAACTTCTTCAAATCAACCGGAGCCTTTGGCTGATAGTACACAATACAACTTGTACTGTTAGCATTTCGCTTAAGTGATTTTTCAGCCACTGTTTTAATTGCTGTTGTGAAAATTTTCTTTTGAGATTTCATAATAAAATCCTCCTTTTATTTGATAATTGAATTTTATTTTATAATAACATCTAAGTCAATATTTAAGTCAAAAGTGTTAAAAATTTGGTATAACAAAACGATAATGCACATATAACAAGAATAATCTAATATTATTTGTAAAAATTCTTTTATAATTAGATTATTCTATAATTACAAGTGTTATGCTGCGTAAATAATTGATAAAGTTACCTTGAGGTGATTTTATGACATATAAAGTTTTTCTAAAAGATTTAGGAAACAAACTTAAAATGCAACGAAAAAAATTAGGACTAACACAAAGTGAACTTGTCGAAAAAATAAATAAGGGATTAAATAAAAATGATGATGATTATTTATCTGATAAACAGATGTCAAGGGTTGAGTGTGGTGAAAACGCCACTAGATTAGATAAGTTTGTAAAATGGGCACTTGCATTGGAAAAAACTCCAGATTATTTTTTGTTAGGAATAGACTATGGTGATGATAGTAAAGATGGTAAAATACTTCAAATCTGTGGATGCCTCAAAAATTGCAGTGATTCGGATATAGATACTGTATTAATGTTAGTGCAGGGGATGAACTCAAAGAATAATTAAATTTGACAAATTTATTTTCATATGGTATATAAAACATATCTAAACAATGATATGTTTTATATACTTATTTTTTTGAAAAGAGGATGTTAATGAATATAGCAATATGTGATGACGATAAATCATTTAGAGATCTATTAGAAAAACATTTGAGAAATTATTTTAATGATAGAAATATATCACTTAATATTTTTCAATTTCCTTCTGGTGAAAAACTACTTGAAAATCAATTATTGTTTGATTTAGTTTTTTTGGATGTTGAAATGGGTAATATTAATGGAATCGATACAGGTAAAGAATTAAAACGTCGCAATCCACACAATATAATTTTTGTAATTACATCATATGATGGATATTTGGATGATGCGTTTCATATTAGAGCTTTTAGATTTTTATCTAAGCCGTTAGATATTGTAAGACTTTATAAAGCTTTGGATGATGCTGCCGAACTCATCAATAATGATATAATTGTTTTTTATGATGTGAAAAGTAGTTCTAATGTTCGAATTTACACAAATGATATTATTTATCTTGAAATTGAAAAAAAGAAAACAAAAATCGTAACTGTTGATAATATTTATTATTCAAATGAAAAAATTTCGGTATGGAAAAACCGTTTAAATGCTATTTCTTTTGTTTGTCCGCATTCTAGTTATGTTGCTAATTTAGATTATTCAGTATATCATACAAGAACGCTTTTAGTTTTGGCCAAACGAGATCTTGATGGAAAAATTATAGAAAAATACGAAATAAATATAGCACCTAAAAAACAAGCTGAAATTAAAAGATTGTTCTTTTATGTTTTGGAAAGAAGGTAATTTATGTTTTTTCAAATCTTTGCATATTTAACTGAAGCGATTATTGTGTATATGTATATAAGTCATATATATGAACCTAAGAAAAATAAATTAATATCGTTTATTACGATTTTAGTTTCTTATCTAATATTATTCTTTATATATAAAGCCCTTATAAATATAGAATTTGTAAATACAATAATAATTACACTAACTAACATAGTACTTATATATTTTTGTTTCAAAAGTTCATTTAAGTCATCTATTTTTCACGGAGTAATTTTATGTATTTTGCAAATAATATCGGAATTTCTAACCGCATACATAACTTCATTGATTTACAGTATATCTTTTCAAAACAGTATTGATAATCATTTTGAAATAGGAGTTGTTTTAAGTCGAATTCTATATTTCTTATTTAGTAACTTCCTTTCTAAAATTTCTGTTAAAGAAACTAATGTAAAAACTTGGGGAAAATGGTTTGCATTATCTTTATTACCTTTAAGTAGTATATATGTTATTATAGTAATGAAAATAATAACTGACAGTATTGCTCTCAAATCATATCAGAATATTCTTATAATTATATCTATTTCATTTCTTTTGGTTATCAATATCATTATCTATTTTGTTTATGAACAAGCCGAAAAAAACAATCAAAAATTATTGGAGTTGGAATTAACAAATCAAAAGAATGATATTGATATGCAATATCTTAATTTGATTGAAAAGAAAAATGAAACAATGAATGTAATGGCACATGATTATAAAAATCATATGATTGCCATAAGCAGTATGTCAAATCAAGCAGAAATTAAAAATTATATAGATAATATGCTTGGTGAAATTACTAAATACAATCAAATCGGCAAAACTAAAAATAAATTTCTTGATATCATATTAAGTAAATATATGGATATTTGCAATAGTAAAGGAATAGAATTTGAAACACATATACTGAATGATAATCTAAATTTTATAAATGATTTTGATTTATCAACATTATTTAATAATATTCTAGATAATGCTGTTGAAGCGGCATCGAAATCAACCGTCAAATTCATAAATTTGGAAATTGTTAATAGTTTAACTTTTCACCATAAAATAACAGTAATAAACAGTAGTGATATTGAACCAACAGGTAAAAACGGTGACTTAATTACAACAAAAAAAAATAAATCTATTCATGGATTTGGGACTAAAAGTATACGAAAGACAATAAAAAAATATCATGGAGAAATGGAATGGGAATATGATAAAGGATTAAAACAATTCAAATTGGTTATCTTATTTCCAGAAAATAAAATAGAATAAGGTTTAAGCTCTTGTATTAAAAATACGAGAGCTTTTTTGTTAAAATAAAATTCTAACTATATTAGAATTTCGATAATTTCGCCCTATTTTTGCATTATAACGGAATTAATATTGTTTTTTGTTATGTATGATTTAAAATGGAATTAAAAAAAGAAAATGTTTTTATTAATAAAGCTTTATTAAAATTTATGATGAAAGAGGTGTTTTCGATGATTTAATATCTTTGTGTTTTGACACAAAAATAGCACATCAATCTATTACAATAAAATTAAGGAGAATTAATATTATGAAAAAATCAAAAAGATTTGCAGCCTTATTTGCTGCTGTATTAATGGCTATTACAATGTTTACAGGTTCGATTTCTGCTTATGCTGCAGACCATTCTAAAACAGCCATTAAACCAAAAGGCATATATTCTAATTTAACTATTACAGGATGGCGTTCCGACAATTCTAAAACCAATATGTATGCAAAAACAACAGCTAATTACAGTACTTATAGACTTGCTGTAACTATGGTAGCAAGAAATGTTGATTCAAAGGGCAATCTCAAAAAGACCGGCGGAAATCCTGATAAAAGTAAGAATTTAACAAACAAATCACCCGAAGCAAATATTACAAGCGGAAGCGGCAACCATTTTACCAAAATAAACATTTATTATACCGGTTTAACCGATAGTAATCTTGACCATTGTGCTTATACCGAGTATCAAAAAACATTTTGACAGATAAAATATTAAATACAGCGATACATTAAGTATTTGCATATTGATATTTTATAGCAACAAAGCAGGCAAGAATTTTTTCTTGCCTGTTACTAAGGGGTAATTTCATGAAAAAATTAAAAATTATTATTCCTGCTATTCTTTTAATTATAGCAATAGGACTTTTATCAGCTTACTTTATTTACGGAAGTACACTTGTTGATATAACGAGTGATAAATCAATCAGCAATGCTTTGGCGACCGACCCGAACCAACCGATAACCATAATTAAAACTGCAAAAAACGGAAAATATTTTGGCATAATGTATTCAGACCCAAGTGATAATGATGAAACGTGTTATCATTTCAGATCTATGACAAAAGCCAAGCTATACAAAAACAAATACCATAATCTCGGAATATCTTCAACTGCTAACGTAATTGAGAATAATGATGATGAAGAAAATAAATTGACTAATGATACTTTAAATGATATTGATGAAAACACCAAAACCGTAGAATCGTTTCTTTACACGTTTGAAGGTGATACAATAAAGGATAAAAAGTGCAGCGTTTTTGAATACAATGATACAGGAGTTGCATTTGATGAAAACACAGAAGAAAAAGAAGTTACTGAAAAGATGCAAAAGCTTGCAGATTCATATAAAAAAATAGACGAGTTTGATTTACCGAATGAACAATTTTATATATTCCCGGAGGTTTATGAGCTATCGAAAAACGCTAATGGAATCTGCTTTGAAGTCGGCTCTGTTTCAGTAGACGAAATGAAAAGTCGAACAATGCAGCAGGCAAAAGGCATTATTAAGGATTTAAAGGAAGAAAAGCAATGAAGAAAGTATGGAATATATCATGTATATGCATAGCTATTATAATTTTAATATCTTCATTAATGACAGGGTGTTCGTCCAAAAGCAATAAAGTAAACACCGAACAAAGCTCTGCTTCTTATGTTGAAAACGAGGATTTTCAATATTTTATTGATTCTTCGTCTGCTATTGCAAAAGCTGATAACGGATATTATTTTTTAAATAGTTTGAAATTATACTTTTTTGATACTGCCACAAAAGATGCATATATTGTTTGCAATAAGCCTAACTGTGAGCATACTTCAAGTAAATGTACGGCATTCTTTCCTGCTTTTAATTATTATCCTTTCCAATTATCATACTTCAACAACAAGCTATATGTACTCGGTTGGGAAGAAGAAGGCAGTAATATGCGGCATAATTACATATATGAGGTGTCGCTTGATAATTTTAAAAGGAAAAAATCAACATATTTATTTGACGGCACAGACACAAGCTCTGTTTCGTTTATAATACACCGAGGATATATTTATTACCTCAAAGGCGGTGGCGCTAACATTAAAGAAACAACGGCGTGCTTGTTCAGAAAAAAAATCGGCAGCAAAAGCAAAAAGGATAAAGCAGAAGTTATCTATAAATTTAGCGGAATCGGTGCTGAGCTTAGTAATATTAAAGCAAGCGGCAACAATTTAATTTTAATGAATTCCTCTTTTAGCGACACAGACGGAAACGGTTATAAAACCTCATATACCCTGATTGATATCCATTCGCTGAAAGCAAGGCAGCTCAAAGACGATAAGGCATATTCTTTATTCGCAGACGGTGACTGTGCTTATTATGGCAACCGTTCGGGAGAAGTCTATTGCATTAATCTTACCACAAATAAAGAAACAGCTTTTTGTAATATCGGCGTGCCGGCATATATTTCTGCTGACAGCAATTATGTTTACTTTGATAACCTGCAGTCAATTTATATTGATAAAATAGATGAAAAGGACAGAAAAATATTTGTCTATGACAAGTCAGGCAAATATGTAACTGAAATTACTCCAAAAAATCCGAAGGATGACTGTTATTTCGGCGGTGATGATATGATGATATTTAAAGAAAATATTGACGGCGAAACAGCAGAATCAGACGGTGCAAAGGGCTACTATGTGCTTGACAAATCGCAGTTAAAATCTCCTGACAAACAATTTATTGATATGGAATAATATTATGGAACTAATCAGAATATTTAAAAACAAAAAATTTATTGCAGCAGTAATTACATTACTGCTGCTTAACTGCGTTTCTTTTTATATAACACAGCAAAAAAGTCTTAGTGATTTTGGCATTAATATTGACACTTATTCGGCTACATTCAAGGATAATGCAGACATTTTTACCGAAGTCGACAAGAAGTCAATCATTGAAAAAAGCAATAAATTTGAAATTCTGAAAAGCTTTGCCGATAATACCGAGGATAAAGCACAGCAAATTAAAGAATATCCTGATTTGTATCAGGAATATAAAAACAGTAATTATTCCTATGAAGAGCTTGCGACACAAGCTGAGTTTTATTCTCATTTTGCGTATCAGCTTGAATATCAAAACGATTACCCTGCATACATAAAATCAATTCTTAAAAATGCTCAAAATTTATCATCAAAAAAGCTGTTTTCAAACAAAACTTCATATTCATATAAATCAATACAAAAATCGGCAAATGATTTTTCAAAGAATAAAAATATCAAACTGTCTTTAGTTAATGATTTGCCTGTAAGTGCTGTTTTGAATTATCAAATCGGCGACTTCATTTTGATTTTAGTTTGCGTGTTTATGGCAATATCTTTTGTGTCAGAAAAAAATGTTAATCTTTTGATTAATACCTGCAAAAACGGAAGACGGATATTGAAAATAAAGCAGCTTCCTATTTTGATTTTGTTTTCACTTTTCTTCTCCTTTGCAATTTATATATCCGAAATGCTCATATCTTTAAAGATTTATGATGCTCCTCTGAATTTATATGCTTTGATACAATCGACAGATATATTTTCCGACTGTATTTTACATATTAATTTTTTACAGTTATTTGCAATTCATATTTTATTTAAAGCAATTATCGCAAGTATGATTGCACTTGCAATATGGCTGTTCATTTCGCTTAGCAGCAATATTATTCTCGTAAGTGCAATTGCAGGTGTGATTACGTCGATTGAGCTGTTGCTTTACAAAAACATTTCTGCACAAAGTAATTTGTCAATTTTCAAAACTTTCAATATATTTTCACTTTTTGATTACAGAAGTATATCAGAATATAACTTGGTTTCCGTTTTTTCAAAACCTGTAAGAGCGGAAAAAGCTGCGTGGATAATTGTACTGTTAATTATTTTTATTATATCGGCATTAATTTTAATAAGTGCAAATCGAAATTATCCTATAAAGTCGCCTAAAAAGGCATTTAGAATATTACACGTTCTTTTTGATAAATTATCCGAATTTTATGCAAAGCTTCAAAGTGTTATCTATGCAGGAAGATTTGAAACATTTAAAATAATGCATATCGGAAAAGGGCTTTTAGTAGTTATTGCCTTTCTCCTGATAATCGGATTTAATTTCAATACAAATCCTCTTGTTTTTTCGTCAACCGAGGCCTTTTTAAATGATTATTATGAAGAATACGGCGGCGAGCTTAGTGAAAAGGTTTATAAAAATATTGAAAAAATGCGATCTGAAGCAGATGCCGTTGAAAGCGAATACAATTTCAAGAGTGAGCAATATGCAAGCGGTGAAATTTCACTTGAGGAATACGAGCTTGCAGCAGCAAAGAACGAAGCGTATGATACACAGAGAAAAGCTGTTGATAAATTGACGGAGCAAATTGACAGAATAGAATCACTTTCCCAAAAAGGGATTAAGCCTGTGCTTGTTAATGAACTCGGGTATAATAATTTGTTTTACAGTCAAAGCAATCAAACACAAATCTTAATTTTGATATGTGCTGTTGTCATCTTGTTTTCGTCTGTCTTTTCCATTGAAAAAGGCTCAAATATGCTCATACTCAATCATTGCTCAAAAAACGGCAGGAAACAGTTATATTTTAAAAAGATATTTACTGTTATTCCCAAAACCTTTATATTAACTTTAGTATCTTATTTATCATTGATTTTACAAAATAATTATCTTTATAAGCTTGGCAATATGAATGCGAATATACATAATTTGGAATGTTTACAGGAGATTAATTTAAACCTCTCAATAGCAGAATATGTAATTCTCAATTTTATATTTGAATTTATATTTGTAACAGTCGTTGGGTTAATTATCACTTCTCTCTCCGCATTTATGCCACAGCTTGCAGTAATCATTATATCTGCTTGTTTGTTTATACTGCCGAGTGCACTTTATATGATAGATATTTATTCGGCAAAAGAAATATCAGCATCATATCTGCTTAATTTTAATGCACTGATTTTAGATAAAGGCATCAGCATCGGAAGTTTCATTATGCATTATGCTTTAATCGTATTTTGCATTGTAATGCTTGTTTTATCTAACAGAAAATGGTGTTCAACTAAGGAAAGATAGCTATGAAAATTGAAATTAAAAATCTTACAAAAATATATGGAAATAATAAGGCTGTAAATGACCTGACGCTTACTCTCACCGATGGAATATACGGAATACTCGGTCCAAACGGCTCAGGTAAAACCACTCTGATAAATCTTCTGACCGACAATGTAAAAAGGACGTCGGGTGAAATTTTGATTAACAACAAGGATATAGTATCCTTAGGTGCAAAGTATCGTGATTTAATAGGATATATGCCGCAACAACAAGCACTGTATAATGATTTCAGCGCATATATGTATTTGAAATATATGTGTACTGTTAAAGGCATAAAGCACAATAACGAGCTTATTAGTGACATACTGAAAAAGGTTAATCTGTATGATGTGCGAAATGCAAAAGCGGGCAGTTTTTCAGGCGGAATGAAACAGAGGCTGCTGTTTGCACAAGCCTTGCTGAATGACCCAAAAATACTTATTCTTGATGAGCCGACTGCAGGACTTGACCCAAAGGAAAGAATTAATTTTCGCAATATGCTTGCCGAGCTCTCAAAGGATAAAATTATTCTTCTTGCAACACATATTGTGTCTGATATTGAATGTATTGCAGATGAAGTTATACTGCTGAAAAAAGGTAATCTTGTAAAAAAAGATACGCCTGAAGCCCTGATGAAAAGTGTATCTGATAAGGTATTTGAAATCAGAGGCACAAAGGAAGAACTGTTAGCTCTTCAGCATAATGTCGGACTTGGTAATATTATTCATGACCAAAACGGTATCTCTCTGAGAATTGTAACAGATAAACCTCATTACAGTTATATTCCTGTTAAGGATAATATTTCTCTTGAAGATGTTTATTTGTATTATTTTGAATATTTAACAACAAATATTGGAAAAATAAATAAAAAATAATATCTATTTTTTTATTAGGTATATGTCTGCTTTTTATTTTTTCTTCTTATATGGTATCAAACAATAGTAATCAAACAAATCCATATTGAACAACTGACAGTGATGAATAATCCGAGAGAAATTTGATACAGCTAAGTTCGATAAAAAGTTAAGCACAATAGCGGTTTTTATAAAAATCTACTCTAATGAAAACGCTATAGATTATGGTACGATTTATTTAGATAGAAATGCAAACGCTTTCATTTCAAGCAATTATAAAAAATGAGAATGATGTATTAAAAATCGAAAATCATTCTTTGGCAACAAGATTAATTTTCCTAATATGAATTTTTCTGGTTCAAAAAATACATAGTAAGTATTACTTTACATTGGATATAAATGTAAAGTGAAAGTATAAGTATAAGGTGGGTGTATTTATGACAAAACATAAAAAGTAAAAATAAGCAATTCTGTCGTTTAACCACAAACGTATTTATACTTTTAAATTACAATTAAAGTGAGTGAAAGATTCATTCACTTTAATTGTTTGGCTTTATGCAAAATTTGTCGATAGATGAATGTACAATTCTAATTCAGAATCTATTATAAACCAATTCAAGGAGAATAAGTAAATGAAAGGAAATTTAAACACATTTAATGAGATTTATGAATTTTTAGATGGACAATTTAGTGATAATTATAAAATAATTGAAAATAAAAATCCAAATCTTATTAATGATGATAAAAATTATAATATTGATGAAACGTGATTAATATATGAAATCACAGAAAACCATCAATCAGATTGTAGAAAGCCCTGCTTCGGTGAAAACCTGAACAGGGTTTTGAAGTGTAGTGATGAAATAATGTAAAAATGTGCTGTGATATGATTGTCCTTTGATTTCCATAATGTTATTTTTTAATTTGTGCAGGAAAATTTAAGCTTAATCTATTTTATTATTATGGGGATAAGCCTAGATATTGAGAATATTACATTGCCCATTTTTTCTTCTAAATCTGCAAATACTTGTATCACACTTGTATTTGCTTCATTCGTTTTTGCTTGTTGTTCAGTCAAATGTAGATTTTAGTGAAAAGTATTACTTTATTTATCTTATTCAATAAATGATTTTTTGCATAATCGATTTGATATCGATTATTTCGCTCATCTCTCTTTTGGTTTTTTTGCTTAACGCTACTTTATTTTTTGACTCTATTTTGCCTTACTTTTTCTTCTAGAAAACAAAATTCGATTTCTAAAACTTTTTCGACAAAATTTAATAAAGCTACTGCTTTGCTTTTCGATACTATTTGGTTGATAAAATCTAACTTTTTTGCTAAAAAATAAATTGTGAGCATCGATAATTGAAATGTTTCAAAAAAAGATATATAATTATCTTGTAGTAAAATGTTGTTGCGTGGTGATAAATGTGGATATAAATTACTTTTCTGATTACAAGATTACTAAAAAAATGATAGAAGGTTCTTATAAAAAGTTAAAATCATATTTGTTTTATGATAAAACATTGCTTTTTGCTAAGAGGAAACTAGCTAAATTTGAAAGTAATTCTAGAAACTTTGAAGATAAATTAAAAGAATTGGCTGTGAATCTAAGTAGTAATAATTACGAATATTTTGATTCATTAATCAACGAAATAGATTTTAAAATTATGCCAAAAAAATTTGTATCTGATAATCAAAATGACGAAATAATAAGAGGAACTACAGATCATAATAAATTTATATCAAGGGTTAATTTTTTTATCGATCTCCCGATAGAATTACAAATTATTGACTTTTTATGGACGTTATTAATTGGGAAAATTACTGATAATTATCCACAATATTATGAATATTCTGCTGCAACACGATTCAAAAAAAGTTTGTATACCATTGATGAAGATTTTTATAAGGGTATTGATTTTAATTCAAATAGATGTTTTCAACCATATTATGGCTTGTATTCTAAGTGGAGAGATAATGCATTTGTAACTATTAAAAATCATCATGATTCCACAGATACAATGTTGATTTGCCTTGATTTGAAAAGCTTTTATTATTCTGTTGAATTTGACTTTGAAAAACTTAATGTGTACTTTGATGATGATAGATTAGATTCTATTTCCTTTTTGACTAAAATTATTGAAAAAATTTATTTTACATATACTTCGTTAATATCTAATTATAAAAAAGGAATAAAAAATAGTAAAGACAAGTGTGTATTTCCAATAGGTGTTACAAGTGTATTAGTATTAAGAGAGTTATATTTATATGATATGGATAAAATGATTGCAGATAATTTAAATCCATTATACTATAGTCGTTATGTAGATGATATAAACATTGTATTAAAGGTTGATACCGTTGAAGAACTTACCAAGAAAGATTTGATAGAGAAATATCTTTTAGAAACAAAAATTGTTCGGAGAGTAAATGATAATGAATTAAAATTTAACAAATATTCAAATGTGAGAATTCAACAAGAAAAAGTTAATTGTTTTTATTTTAAAAGAGATGAAGAAATCACTTTATTGGATGTTTATGAAGAAACTATACGAGAAAATAGTAGTGAAGCTAATTTATTACCTGATACAGATATATTAAAAAAATCTTTTACAAAAAGTGCATATAATATACAGAATTTAGAACTTAGTAATAAAATTCGAGATTTAGGCTTTGTAAAAAATAATAATTATAATGCAACCAAGTTTATTAATTCTTTACATAGAATATTAAAAAATACAAAAGTTGATAAAAATTTTATAGATGAATATTTAACTCAAATAGAAGAATTTTATCACGGGAGTAATGGTTTAGAATATTCAAATTCATGGCGAGCAATTTTTGAATTATATTTAATCTGTGATGAAAAATCAAGAGGAAATAGATTTAGAAATGAAATTATTGGTGAAATAAACAAACTTAATTTTAAGTACATTGAAAGTAGTGAGATTTTAAAGGGTGCAAAAAGTAAACTTTTGAAAAAACTTAAATACGATTTAAAAGAAAAACTTCAAATTTCGATAGCTTTAGCTGCTGCTTTAAATCCGAGTTTTTCAAAATCAGCTAAAATAAGTTCACTTATTCAAGATTTTAGAAATTGTAATTTTATGAATCATAATTTAGTTTCGTATCCATTACTTAATTATTCTTCTATTGGAAATAACTCATTAATTGAAATGGACTTGTCAAAATTGTTTTCTAAATCGAATCGAATATTTGAATTGGATAAATTCAAATTAAATTGGTCACCACGATTTATAAGAGCAAATGAATTTTATGTTGAAAAATTTATCCATGATTTATTTAATGATAAAGATACAATTAAGTCGTTAGAAACAATACAAGCAAGATTTTTTGAGTATAATAATCTCAAATATGAAGGTAGTAACTTGAATTTTAAAAAGAGTAAAAGCAATAATGATATTGAAACTTTTTTCATTAAATATAAAAATAGGACTAAATATTATTCTAAAATTGCATTAGTAAATACAAAAATAAATGAAGAAGATGCTTTTAGTTTCCTTACTAAACCGGAGAATATTCTTACACATACATTTAAATCACGGGTTTTTAGCGCTTTAAACATAGCAAAAAAAGAAGAAGTAGATTATATTGTTTTTCCAGAATTTTATTTCCCAATACAGTGGTTATCTGATATATCTCGGTTTGCTATTGAAAATAATATATCTATAATTACCGGCTTACAATATATAACAATTAATAACCGAGTATATAATAACATTTGCATGGTAACACCTTACTTTGTTAGTGGAAAATTCAATTCGGGGCTCTTATTATTTAGAGAAAAGAATTTTTATGCGCCCAAAGAGAGAATTTATTTAGCTCAAATGGGATATAGTTGTAAAAATTCAAATGATTCGATTTACTACATCATGGATAATGGAAGGTTTAGATTTACTACAATATTATGTTATGAATTTACGGATATTGAAGCAAGAGCAAATATGAAATCAAAAATAGAGGTTTTATTTGTACCACAGTTAAATAAAGATACTAATTATTTTTCATCAATTGTGGAGGCATCAGCTCGTGATTTACATTGTTTTGTTGTACAAGCAAACACATCAATTTATGGGGATTCCAGAATAACTGCACCATATAAAACACAAAAGAAAAATCTTGTTCAAGTAAAAGGCGGAGAAACAGATGTAGTCATGATTGGAAACTTAGATGTAAAAGGATTGCAAGATAGAAGAAATGAATATAATCAACAACTTAATAATACTATTAATAATTGTATTAATTGTAACAAAAGAAAAAAACATAAAGTTCCTACATATTGTATCAAATGTTCACAGTACGAATTTAAAGAAAACACAATAAAGGGAACACCGCCGAATTTTAAAAATAAAGGTTTGTAAAAGCACTATCTGAACGGTAGAAGCTTTGTCAATAAAAGTGTGTAAGCTATTTTCTAACTTACACACTTTACTGAACAGTCTTGATTTGTCTTTTTTAGTCATAGCTTTTTATCATTCTCCCAACCCCAAGCAAAGCCTTTGTAAGTTTCAATCCAACTTTCAAGGCTTTGTATTTTTATTTCACCGATATTGTGAGCGACCATACCATTGCCGATATAGATACCGACATGACCGTATTTGCTTGACGAATATCCATAAACAGTTGCACCGACAGGAATTTGAGAAAAGTCGCTTGATACTGCCCACATATCAGCGGCACATAAAGCACAATGTGCAGAGCCTCTTGAACCTGTAACAGCTTGATATACATCTGCAACCCAAGCCTGACAGTAACCCGAACGGGCAGAAATACCGTATTTAGCCGAGTTGGTTGCTACTGCAACTATTTTCTTCTGCGTGTCATTGACCGTTTCGTTTGAAAAATCAAGGTCTTTAATGTCAATACCGCTACCACCTGATACTCCGCCGATATTATAGATAAGCGATGCCCAAAGCTTGTTGTTTTTGTCACTCATCAATTCGGCTAAATATTTCTTTTGAGTATCATTTAACGAGTAAGAATTAGCCATATCATCGGCAGTCTTGCTGGATAAGGTTATTACAAGATATTTCTTTTCAACTTGCTCTGTGGCTTCGATTGTGTTCCCTTGCTCATCGGTTGATTCTTTCGTTACCGTTTCTGTCCGTGTTTCAACAGACTTTGATATGTTGTTCATATCCCAAAAGATTGATGATAAAATTGATTTTTTGCTTTCGTCAACAGTTGCAATTTCCATAGGATTGTTTTCATCGGTAGTAGTCTTAACTGCATAAATAGATAAAACATCTTTCCAATTAGAGCGACTGCAGATTACTTCTACTCCGTCAAAACTGCCTGATGATTTAATCTCGTCAATCTTGTCATCAAATTCATTGTTGATTTGCTGAATTACAGAAGTTATGTTCATACCGCTTTGCGATGTTTCACTTGAAAAGAATATACCGTAAAATGATGAACACAAAGCAGCTACAAGGCATATTAAAATGATTGCCACAACAGATACCCAACCGCCTGCAATAATCGCATTAACGAGTGCCTTGGTGCTTTCAATCATAGCTTTGATTGCTCTTTTAGCTGTTCTTGCAGCTTTCTTTGCACCTTTGGCTGATTGCTTTGCTGTTTCTTTAGCTATTTGAGATGATTTGTTAATGGCTTTTGCTGTGTCTTTCACAGATTGTTTGCTTGCCTTTATGATAGGTTGCTTTGATTTAACAGCAGATACGGTTTCTTTTGTTTTGATACTGCTTGCACTGCGGACTTTGTTTTGAATATTCTTTGGTGTGTTTTTCGATACAATATCGTCGGTCTTAACTGTATCATCAGGTGCTTTGGGTGTGTATTTATCAGGGTTATTCACCTTTCTTTTATCATTTTTAATCTTTCTTTTTGCTCGAACTTTTTCAATAGATTGTTCGAGCTTTTTTGTATTCTTAACAGTTTCGTTTACACTCTTTTTACCTTGCTTGTTGAAAAGATATATTGCGTCCTTAGAAACACTTTTAGCATTATCGTGAACTTTATCAATAGCATAATTAACAGGGCTTTCGGAATTATCGCTAACACTTTCCGATACCTTTTCTTTCGCTTTTAAAGCTATCCCTTTTGCCTTTTCTGTAGCTATACCAAGATTGTCGGCAGTTTTAAGAGTTTTCTCGGCAACCTTTTGATTTCAATTTCACTCATATCAGCACAAATAAAATTCGTCATATTCTTGAGGAAAATCATCCGAGAAACAAGATGAATTTTTAACACTCCCCTGTCGCCTATCTAACGGCATTTTTGCTTGACGCAAAAAATACTTCGCAGAAGGTAAATTTGCGTAAATTTACGCAAATCTTTACGCAACTTTTACGCAAAATGGGCTGAAAAGTTATGATATTTTGCGATAAAATACGGCAAGTGAGAAATTCCATAAAAATAGCAAAAACCCGCTAAAACAGTATGTTTTAGCGGGTTTTGATAGGTTATGAAATTTTATTTGAAATTTCGATTAGCCGTTGATTTGCTTTGCGATTTCCTCTGCGAAGTTTTCTTCTCTCTTCTCAAGGCCGTCGCCCTTCATCATTCTGATAAAGCCGTTAAGTTTAATCTCTGTGCCGAGTTCCTTAGCAACGGAAGCTACATAGCCCTTAACGTCGCCCTGGAAAAGGTCGCTTCTTACGAATTCCTGGTCAACAAGGCAGTTTTCTTTATAATACTTGCCCATCTTACCTGCAGCAATCTTTGCAAGAACTGCTTCAGGCTTAGAAGCCATCTTAGGATCTTCCTTCATCTGAGCTGCAAGAATAGTCTTTTCATGCTCAACAACCTCAGCAGGAACTGAAGCCTCATCAAGATAAGCAGGGCTCATAGCAGCAATCTGCATAGCAACATTCTTACCCATAGCTTCAAATTCAGCAGTAGCTGCCTTTGACTCATCAGCAACGTCGAAGCCAACCATAACGCCTACTGAGCCGCCGCCGTGAATATATGTTGAAACAATACCGTCCATTCTCTCAAAACGACGAACTTTCATATTTTCGCCGATTGAAAGGACAAGGTCATTAAGAGTTTCTGTAACTGTTCTATCTGTGCCGTCGAACTTTTCTTCCTTAAGAGCCTCAACGTCAGCAGGGTTTGTTGCAAGGATAGTCTTTGCAACGCCTTCAACGAAGCTCATAAATTTCTCGTTCTTAGCAACGAAGTCTGTTTCTGAGTTTACTTCTACTACAACGCCCTTCTTAGCTTCAGCATCATAATAAGGAAGAACTACGCCCTCAGCAGCAATTCTTGTTGCCTTCTTTGCAGCAGCTGCAAGACCTCTTTCACGAAGAAAGTCAACAGCCTTATCCATATCGCCATCAGCCTCAACAAGAGCCTTCTTACATTCCATCATACCAACGCCGGTCTTCTCACGAAGAGCCTTTACGTCCTGAGCTGTAAATGCCATTATATTATCCTCCTAAAAATAGTTATATGTTATATTAAATTATTCAGCAGCCTCTTCGCTTGCTTCTTCTGTAGCAGCTTCTTCTGCTGTGTCGTTACCGTCTCTACCCTCGATAACTGCGTTTGCAATAGCGCCTGCGATAAGCTTTACTGCACGGATAGCGTCATCATTACCAGGGATAACATAGTCGATTTCATCAGGGTCACAGTTTGTATCAACGATAGCTACGATTGGTAAACCAAGCTTCATAGCCTCTGATACAGCGATTCTTTCCTTACGTGGGTCAACGATGAACATTGCGTCAGGAATCTTCTTCATCTCTGTGATACCGCCAAGGTACTTCTCATGCTTCTCGATTTCAAGCTCAAGTCCAACAACTTCCTTCTTAGGAAGAAGGTCAAATGTGCCGTCCTCTCTCATAGCCTTAAGCTGAGCAAGACGAGCAACTCTGCCACGGATAGTCTTGAAGTTTGTAAGCATACCGCCAAGCCATCTTGCATTAACATAAGGCATAGCGCAACGCTCAGCCTCTTCCTTAACTGACTCCTGAGCCTGCTTCTTTGTACCTACGAAAATGATTGAGCCGCCTTCTGCAGCGAGGTCACGAACGAACATATAAGCCTCATCAAGCTTCTTAACTGTTTTCTGAAGGTCGATGATGTAAATGCCGTTACGCTCTGTGAAGATGTATTCAGCCATTTTAGGGTTCCATCTTCTTGTCTGGTGTCCAAAGTGAACACCTGCTTCTAAAAGCTGTTTCATTGAAACTACGTTTGCCATTATTATTTCCTCCTTTAAGGTTAATTCCTCCACACCGAGTATGGCAAAAGCCCATAAAAATCACCTAAGGCTTAACTCGTGTGTGTGCGTATTCGCTTGTATTTCTACGAATGCTGGGATATTATAACAAAAAAGGCTTGAAAAATCAAGCCTTTTTTCAATATTATTTGGTTTTTACAGTCTTAATCTTTGACCATTTTCCATAGTAGGTTTTATTTTTTCCGTTACTCTTTACAGTAAATGATTTTTTCTGAAACCATTTTATAAATATTAGCTGTTGGCGGAGTTATTTGCACTGTCAAGTACGGTATCAATCGCAAGAACGACTGCAAGAGCGGTTATTTCGTCGGTATCATCTGAAATATCAAGCTCATACGTATCGCCCCAGCTCATCCATGCCTTATGGATTGAAACGATTTCCTCATTGCCCGAAGTAATAACATAATCGTGGGTGAACAGGTCGCCGTCAACGTCCCAGCCCAAGCCGTCAACATAATACTTAGGTTTAAAAAGAGTAAGCTGCTTAACTATTTCTGCGACCTCCTCGCCGCCGACCTCAACGGTAAACTTAGGCATAAAGGTCAAAAGCTTTTGGCGGACAAAGGCGACCTCGTTATTATTTATATCATATATATGAAGTTTCCTGCCGAGAGTTAAAATTTCCCCCTCAACAAAATATCTGTCATTGCCGTTTTCATCCTTAACAGAAAACTTAGCGCCGATTGAAAACACCTTTTGCTTAATATAAAGCTTCATATTTTTCTCCTATTTTATATATAGCTTCATAACCTGCGATCTTGCCTTATCCTCTAAATCATCATCAAGAGGCTCAAGTGTGCAAGAGCCGTATTTATTTTTAACTGCCAAGGAAATAAGCAAATCTGCAAGTTGCGGATTTTTAGGCAAAACAGGACCGTGAGAATATGTGCCGAAAGTGTTTTTATACCTGACGCCCTCTGTGCCGTCCTCGCCGTTATTGCCGCAGCCTTTAATCATTTTGCCGAGTGGCTCAACACCCTTGCCGAGATAAGTTCTGCCGCTGTGGTTTTCAAAGCCAACAACCTCTATTCCCTCTTTTGTTTTATAAGCAAAATTGCCTATCATACGTTCCTCTTTGCCCTCGGTATAAAAATCAAGAGCGCCGATATATTCAAGCATTTTGCCGTCATAAGTTTTATAATATTTGCCGAGCATTTGGTAGCCGCCGCAGATAGCAAGCATAACCTTGCCCGAATCAACAGCACGTTTAATTTCCTTGTCCTTGCCCTTTTTCAAGTCCTCAAGCAAAACGTCCTGCTCAAAGTCCTGACCGCCGCCGATAAATAAAATATCGTAATCGTCGGCATTAAAGGATTTACCCATAGTAATTCTGTCAACCTGAGTAGAAATACCACGAAGTTCCATTCTTTTAGTAAGTGCAATAATATTACCTCTGTCGCCGTAGAGATTGAGCATATCGGGATAAAGGTGTGCAATTTTAATCATCATTCCCAAAAGTCTTTACCTCCAAGTCTTTTAGCGATTACAGGGCGCATAGCCATCATTGAGGTATAAGTCGGAACAATATAAACGTCCCTGCCTTGACTTGTTGCAATATCAACAAGTTTATTATAATCCTCATTTTCAATAATCTTAATTTCTCTGTTTCCTACGCCCTCATATTTAACACGAACTGCCATATCATAGCAGCGCTTGCCCGTAACGTAAATTTCTTTAACATTAGCCTTTTCAAATATTCCGGCAAAATCGACGTCCCAAATCCAGCTTATATCTCTGCCGTCTGCGGCATTATCGTTAAGCGAAAGAATGAGGGTAAAATCATCATCGATATTTTTAAGGAAATTCATAGTTTGGCTGAAGCCTGCCGGATTTTTAACAAGAATAAGATTAACTGTATTATCGCCTGCTTTGAAATGTTCCATTCTGCCGAAAGCGCCGTTGAAATGTTCAATAGCGTCAATAACGGTTTTTTCATCAATGCCGAATGCGGTAAGAGCAGCGGCACAACCGATAGCATTATAAATATTATAAGCGCCGCCGATATTAACTCTGATTATATTTCTGTCGCCGTTGAGATTTGCAACAACAACGGAGTGGTCGTTTTTCATTTCCTCTACGCTTTCAACCGCAAAATCGGGCTGAGGTCTTTTATAGCCGCAGTTAGGGCAAACAAAGCCGCCGAGGTGACCGTAGGTGTGATAAGTATAATCATACTCGTGCTTACAAAAGATGCAATACTTAGCGTCGCTGATTTCAGGTGCTTTTGCATTCTTATCAAAAGGAACATTAACGCCGAAAGTAATAATTTTATTCGGGATTTCCTTAGACATTGAATAGGTAAGTGAGCAATCGGCATCAAGGCAAACTATAGCATTAGGTAGATTTTTAACAGATTCCTTAATAGCATTTAATGTATGGGTAACCTCGCCGTAGCGGTCAAGTTGGTCACGGAAAACATTGGTTACAAGAATAACGTCGCAGTGAATATATCTTGAAACCTCTTTAAATGCGTTTTCGTCACATTCAATAATGGCATAATCCTTTTTGCATTTGCCCGTGATTGTTGAATTCATAATAAACGAAGCGGTAACTCCCGTGATAAGATTAGCGCCCGATTTATTGATAAAATACGACTTACCCGCCTTTTTAAGTCCCTCTTCAAGAATACGGCAGGACGTGGTTTTACCGTTAGTACCCGTAACTACAATGACCTTAGTATTTTCAGACAAATCCTTTAAAACATTTCTTTTGACTTTGAGTGCGACCTTGCCGGGCATAGAGGTTGCACCCCTGCCAAGCTTATGCAACACAAAGGTAACAATTCTGCAAACAAGACAGCTTAAAAAAACTCGCATTTCTCTCTTCCTTTTCTGTTTGATATCAAATCAATTTTAAACTAAAGGCGATATCAAGTCAATAACTATATT
>OIWP01001184.1_pt1 | contig 34160 bp, 43 predicted proteins | sample 1587661 | NCBI WGS metagenome assembly OIWP01 (sample SAMEA3888899, study PRJEB22519) | human gut metagenome | biome: human gut; feature: human-associated habitat; material: faeces | place: Denmark | collected 2010 | reverse complement strand
TTCCATATCATAGACTTGTTGCCAATCGGTGGTTAAATCGTATAAACTCATTTTTTATTTTCTCCTCTTGTGTTATACTAAGAGTAGAAACTTCTCCAAAATTTCTACCCGCTCACTCTGCAAAGTGAGCTTTTTTATTTTTCTCTGAACTCATTGATATCAACATCCAGAGCGTCTGCTATTTTGCATACCGTTTCAAATAAAGGCTTTTTTACTTTTCCGCTCTTGATATGAGCTAAAGTAGCTTTATTTATTCCTGATAATTGAGCTAGACGGTAAGTTGTCATTTTTTTCTTTTTTAATAAGTACTCAATTTTATCCCACATACTATATATTGTGTCCTTTCATTTATTTTTACAAAAAACAATACTACATACAGTTGAAAGCGCTAACCTATTTTGGTATAATGTATTTATGAATGAGATACCGCGGCAAGCTGGTTTTATTCAAAATACTTATGAAAGGAGATTTTATGTCTAAAACTGATAAAGAACTGACTACAGAAATCGTAACTTCTTTTTTAGCAAACACATCTTACAATGCTGATGAAGAAGAAATTACCGGTCTAATTAAAGCAGTCCATGAAACTTTAAAAAATCTAGATTAACGTCACTAAAGTTTACTAATTAGCTCAGCAATGGCCGAAATCATTGCTGGGCTTTTTTTATTTTCTTTGTTCAATTCTTTAATTACAAAATTTGCTGCAGCTTCGTGCATTTCTTTACGCTTTTCGTTGTTCATTATTTTCTCCTTTAATTATTTTTGCTAACTCTGCACCTAACCAACGACAAGGCATGTGCATGAGATAATCTTTATGCATATTTGAAAGTTTGAAATACTTTTTTTCAAATTCATCAATAAGATCACGCTTCATTTTTTCTAAATCAGTATGTACATAGAAAGGTACAGGACGATCTAAAAATTTATAAATCATATTATTTACCTCTACAAAATGGACCTGAACTAAACCAATCTCCTAAACTCCTTACCGATGGTTCAACAACTGTTTTAACTGATTGTGTTTCCTCGCGAATAAGACGCCCTTGTGGATCTATATACTCAGTTACGCTTTCACGTCTATTAACCAAGTTTTCTCTTGTTTGTGCATTTCGTCTTAAAACTTCAACTTCAATACATTTTTCACGGTAGTCATGTGATAATTGATCATAGTCACGTTCTTTTACTTCTAATTCATACATTCTGCATTGTGATACAAATGGCATTATTTACTCCTATATTTTTATAGCTTTTGCGTTCAACCAACTGGCTATGATATTCATGCACTAATCATTTTTAGTGATGATATCTGCCAATATTTCGCCAGTATCTCGCTCTACGATCAGATACATGAATTGTCCTTTCTAATTATTTTCCTCTGCGTTGTAGCTGTAAGTTTCGGGGATCATTAATAATTTTTATTACTAATTCTTTTGACCACTTAAAACTTTTTCTAGTCATTCCCTTACCACATTTTGATTTAGCAGGTTCGAGCATTGATTCATAAAAACCAAAAGTTGTATCATCAATACCACCAAGCAATTTTTTCAAATCAGAATAACTAAGTAATTCAGGAAAACTTTCAACCACAATATCTTGAACAGTTTCAAGAACTGTTGCACGAACGCTAGTTCTTAAGTTCTCAATCATTTCTTCAAACATTAAAACTCCTTTCTAACTTGCTAAATCGTCTTGTTCTACAAGTGGCAAATAGCTATTCTTTTTCAATTTTCGATACAAGAACTCACGTCCTTTTTGAGTCCAAACTGTATTAGTCGTAGTTCCTCTACGGCCGTCTCTATGTGTAATAGGGAACGTTTCAGTTTTTGTATAACCTTTACCCATATATTGTCGATAAAGAATCCATTGACCATTTACCTTACGTTGTAGTTTGAGACTGGCAAGTAGTTTATTAAAAGTAGGTGCTCCCATACCATAATCAAAAGCAATTTGAGTAGTTGTCATTTTATCTGGACTTTCCAAAATCAAATCAAGATAACGAGTTCTCTCAGTAGCTTCTTCTAACTCAATTTTCATAGCTGCTTTTTCAGATTCAAGCTGTTTAATTTGATTACCGGCTTGAAGTAACAAATCTGCTAATCCATTGCCCGAAAGAACATCTTGAGCTTTTGCATCAGTCATGTACGCACCGTGCTTACGGATGGTTGGGAGGACCTCTTCGTATACCCAATCTTGAAAAGGTTCGGCACTTGGCAACTTACTCTCTCCGGCCAATTGATAAAGACCTGGCTCAGAAATAACTGTTACTTTTTGAGTTCCAGAGGGGGTAACGATTCGTGACTCCCTCAAATATTTACTTTTAACATGGTCTTTAATCGCTTTTCTAGTGTTTGAATAACCAATAGCTGCTGCTGCATCTTTTCCAACAAAGAATGGCTCATTGTCAATTAATACAGTTCTAAGCTGATTTCCATTAAAATTAAAATTTTGTAATTGATTCATGTTGTTCCTTTCTAACTTGCTGCCTTCCGTTCCAAATCGTCAACGTTTTGTGTAAAAAAAATCTGCATATCGGTGACGCCAATAATATTTGCAAATAATGCTAAGTCATCACTACCTATGGAAGTTTCTCCTTTTTCAATTCTTATGTACTTACCTCGTGAAACTCCCATATCTTTAGCGACTTCTTCTTGCAAAAATCCTCGTGCAATTCTTTCTGCTTTCATTCTTAAGGGGTTAAATTCTAATGTTGCTGCCATAATGGCTCCTTTCTTTAATTAAATATTTCTGCTTTCGCAGTATGGGAAGTTGAGGAATCGAACCTCTTCGCCAGTCTTCCCTGTGACTAGTGCCACGTATCATAACTCCGTGATATAATATAAGTGACCAAACAAAAATTATATATAGGAGATTTTTATGAACATTGACAGCACAGTAACTCTTCCATTGGTAATAGCATTTGCTGCTATTATCACACCAGCGATAACAACGCTTATCACAGTTAAATACAAACTCAAAGAATTGGAAAAACAATCGGCACTCGATTTCCAAAATCTTGAAAAACAAACAAATATCAACTTTTCAAGAGAAGATAAGTTACACCGTAGAGAAATTTTCGAAAACTATCTTAAGTATGCAAACGACATAGAAAATTCTATTCCTGAATATCAAAAAGCGTATCTACCTGCATTAAGTATTTCTCCATTAGAAACTAAAAAGTTAATGAAACAGTTTGACGCTGGATTCGTTCAAGAAGGGATAATTGATCGTTCTCTTCTTTTAGAAATTTCTGAGTCCATTGAGAAAGAATTCAATTCATTATTGTAAAAATTGTATAGATAAAAGCTACTCCGCTTGTATATATTCCATAAGTTATTGCAGCTTTTTTATTTTTACCGCTTGCTAAATATTGAAATGGAATCATCACTAGCGCTACAAACCATATAAAGATTATTCCCCACATATTGTGTCCTTTCCGCCCCACTGGGGCTTTTTATTTGTCAAACAGCTACTTACGCTGAGTTGAATACAACGTGTAACTACAGTTGCAACATCGCTCCTTCGTCGTACTAGGTGTTGCTATGTTTGTTCGCTTGTTTAACTTTATGAGATTAGTATAACACTATCGTTCCAATTCGTCAACGATAAAGTTCTCGTTTTATTGTTTTATGTTCCAATCTTGCAACATTAAGGCTTTAATGCTATAATTTTTTTATGAACAATAATGAAAAAATAATTGAAATAATAAAAAATAGAAGGACGTCTTTAAAGTTATCACTTTCAGAGGTGGCCAGAAGAATGGGTATACCTAAATCGACACTCTCTAGATACGAATCATTGCAGAGGCAATTCCCTTTAGATCAGATTAGTAATATCGCTGCGGTACTAGATTTATCTCCAGAATACATATTAGGTATTTCTTCTGGAGATAAAGCTAATTCTCCTCATACTTCTTCATATATAAATAAAACAGTAGAAACCATGGAACAGCTTGACGAGTCTCGTCAACAAGTTGTTCTAGCTACTGCTAATGTTCAGCTAAAAGAACAAAACGATTCTAAAGCTAAAGTTATTCCTATGAAAAAGAAAAGTAATGTACTTACTGATGAAGCTCTACAAGAAGCCGTTGACACTGCTGTCGCTTTTGATGGAATACCACTTAACGAACAAGAAAAAGAAGCTGCTAAAGCTTTAATTCGTCGTTTCTGGGAAGAAGATCACCCCGAGGATTAAAATATGAAACTCATCCATGAGTTATCACTTGAAGTCGGTGCCACAATAAAGTATTTCAATAAAGAAGAATCTCAGTTTCTTCGTGATGGCATGAAATTTACTGTAAATGGCGAGGACTATCTACTTGCTAGTGACGATAATAGTGAAACACAAACTGAAAATATTATGTACCATGAAATCGGTCACTCATTTTATGGTCACAAGCATCACGATTGCTATGCATTTAGCCTAAGAAGTAAACAAGAAAAGGAAGCTCATAAATATATGATTGAGCAAAGAGCGGACCAATGGTTAGCCACATACGATTGGGAACCTCGATTTATTGATTATGATGCTTTTATGAAGCACTTTGAAATAGATAAACAGCTTTATAACTTGGTTGTTGATGTCTTTGATGAAATATTAGGACATTCTCAATCAGACACTGCAAGTATGTAAAAATTAATTACGTGCGCTAACCACGTTAAAAGAATAAATGATTATTTGCTCACATTTTGAGAAATGTTAAAAAGCGTGTACTCCTTGATTCACGTAAAAAGCAAGGTAGAGAGTAAATTTATTATGGCTTCACTTTTAGAATTTCCAAACGAATACATAGTAATAGATGTTGAAACAACTGGCTTATCTCCTAAACATGACGAAATTATTGAAATTGCTGCACTTAAATTTTCTAATGGAAGTTATCAGCTTTTTAATACTTTAATCAATCCGCTATGCACCATTGATCCATTCATTACCGCTTTGACAGGTATAACTGATGAAATGCTTCATGAAGCACCAACCTTTGGAGAGATAAACGAAAAATTTCAAGAATTTATAGGAAAAAACATTATTATTGGTCATAATGTTAGTTTCGATTTGCGATTCATCAATTCAAAATTGGAATCCCCTCTTAATAACGATTTTGTAGACACAATGAGGATTAGCCGATTTCTGTTCAGAAGCGAGCGCCATCATAGATTGAGTGATATTATTGAACGCCATAATATTCAACCAGAGGAAACTTACCATAGAGCTTCTGCAGATGTCGTAACAACTAACAAAATATTAAATTTTTTCAATGATTACACCATTGAGAATGGGATTGATTTAGTTGCGGAAAGTCGTAAAAGACGAACAAAACAGAAAAAACTTAGTGCCAAAGATATAACAACAGATCTCACAGACTTTGATGAGACTACTCCAATTTTCGACAAATATTTTGTTTTTACAGGGACACTTGAGAAAATGGTTCGCAAAGATGCCCAACAACATGTCAAAGACCTTGGCGGTAAACTTTCTAACAATGTGACAAAACAGACTAATTATTTAGTCCTCGGCGAGCAAGATTATGCTCGGGTAGGAGTTGATGGAAAAAGTTCAAAACAAAAAAGAGCTGAAAAGTTAAAACTCTCAGGTCAAGATATTGAAATCATTCCTGAGTCTGTCTTTTATGATTTTCTTGAAGAATCTGGAATTTGATTAAACAAAAAAAGCCGACCAAGTTTGGCGACTGTGGGGTGGCTTTAAGTGACAGATTAAAAACTACTCTTAAGAGTGGTTTTAATATTTTCTATTGTTAAGTAGCATGAGGTAAAAATCAATTATGGATATAAAATCTTATAAAAAGAAAAATGGTACTACTGCTTATAAGTTTCGAGTTTATGTGGGAAAAGAAAATGGCAAAGACAAATATGTAAAGCGCTCTGGTTTCACAACTAAAGCTTCAGCAAGAGCTGCACTGATGCAACTCCAAAATGAAATCGAAAATCCCACGCCTAAAAGTGAAATGACTTTTAGAGAGCTGTATAATGAATGGCTAGTTATCTATGAAAAGGAAGTTCAAAACAGTACTTACTATAAAACTACTCGTGCTTTCGATAAACATGTTTTACCTGAAATAGGGGATACTAAACTTTCTGATTTTACACCATTGATGTTACAAGACTACCAGAATGACCTTGCAGAGAAGCTCAAATTTGCACGTAAGCTCTTTGGAATGATTCGTAAGGTATTTAACTATGCTGCTCTTTATGGATACATACAGGCTAACCCTGCGCTCCCTGTGACTTCTTCTAAAGTTAAAAGAACTGCGGAGAATAAAAAAGACTTCTACAACCCCGATGAATTAAAAATGTTTATGAGGTTCACAGAGAAAACAGAAAATATCAAAAAAATAGCACTTTTTAGATTGTTAGCTTTCACCGGAATAAGAAAAGGGGAGCTACTTGCTCTTGAATGGAATGATTATCGTAAAAAAACTTTAGACATAAATAAAGCTGTTTCTAATTCCCCACTTGGACTAGAAGTTGCTGCTACGAAAACAAAAGCAAGTATTCGTCTTATAAGTCTTGATGATAAAACATGTGATATCTTGGATCAACTTCATAAAATATATCCTAAAACAACACGTATATTTGAATCCGAAAACGGAGGGATATTATCACCTGCGAAACCCCGAAAATGGCTTCATGATATCCTTAAAGACAAGGAGCTTCAACCAATAAGAATACATGGATTTAGACACACTCATGCGAGCCTACTCTTCGATTCTGGTATGAGTTTAAAACAAGTACAGTATAGATTAGGACATTCCGATTTAAAGACTACTATGAACGTTTATACGCACATTACAGAATTTGCTAAAGATAATATCGGAGATAAATTCTCAGCATATATTGATTTTTAACTAGCTAAAATAGGCTAGTTTTTTATTATTTTTTTGGGTCTGTTTTTGGGTCTGTCTTTTTTTAGTTTTCAACTATTTACATCTATTTATAAAAAATAAAAACCGCTCTGTTGAGCGATCCTTAAGTATATGTGAGTCGGTAAAAACCATACAATGGAGGCGAGGGGAGTTGAACCCCTGTCCAGACACCTTGCTACATCAACGTCTACAACCATAGGACTTTCTCTAGTTTAACAAATTTCCAAAGCCAGTCTCAAACAGCAGAAATTTGCGGTGCTTTAAAATCTCTTTTTTTATGTAAAGCCACCATAAAAACGTATCCGACTGAGGTTTAGAGCTTCAGGCCGCCATCGGCGAACGATCATCAGCTACGCAAGCTGGTGTTTAGGCAGCGAGTGCGTAAGAAGTGTTATTTTTAGCAGTTATATTTATCTGCGATGGATTTAGGTGACATCACCACCAGTTGCAGTTCATGCGCGACAATGCCTGTCGAATCCGTAACGCCCCCGTTACGGTGGAATAACTTCCAGACATTAATTATAGCACAAGTCACCTAATATTTCACGCGCAATGGTCGTACTAAAATGGCCATAATCGAAAGGACTATAATGCCAACACAAATGCCAACAGTGACTAAATTAACTTGGCCTGGCGCATTTAACACGTTGATTGGAGAAAGCAAACTGAGGGGCAACCATTCGGAAATATCACTCAGTGTCTGAATGATCGAACTCACTACCATCAGTACAATTGTAGAAACAACTGCTAGAAACGCCTTCCGTGTCCAAACAGTAACAGCACTGCCAAATATGACCAAGGTAAGTAGAGCTAGGTTTTGAACCAAACTCGACGAGAGTACCCTGCTCAACTCAATTTCAGGAAAGAAAACCCAGGTTACATATGTGGCACTTGCCACACCTACCAAGTTACTCACTAGAGTGACTAAAAAGGCAAGGAAAAGCTTAGGCGTCCATAGGATAATCGAATTTCGGGCTACGGTTGAATAATAAAGCCCGAGTGAACTCTCCTTTTTCAACTTAAAAGTATCCGCAGTAAAGTAAACCAAAACAAAAAGGCCAATCTGAGAAATATTACTAAAATACGACTCCATCAAAGCTTTCCAATTGGGGTCTGGCATGAGAATAATCGTCCCTTCTGTCCCTCCAAAAGTTGCAAGAAATTCCTTCATATAATAAATCAAAACGGGTGAGGTAATGCCAAAAAAAGCAAATAAAAAGAAAAGAATGAGGAGACGGCTATTGCGCCACCACATTTTCATTTCCAAAAGAATTAATCTTCTCACTGTTCTCCTCCTGTAATTGCACGCTCAAAAGCCATCTCAAGACTGTTGCTTGTAGCACGATAAGTACTTATTTTTTGCCCAATATCCGGGAAAATTTGTAACAGTTTCTCTGTATATTCACTCTTAATCATCAATTTCCCCGTAATTTCAGGATAGAATTCAATATCATTTACCTGAAGAATATCCATGACTTCCTGTTTGACTTGCTCACTTTTAATCTCTAGTTCTGCAAACTCGTCCAACTGGCTGCTTTCAATGAACTGATAAAGTGTGCCTTGAAAAATAAGTTCGCCATGATTTAAAACAAGGAGGCGATCGGCAATGTTTTCAATATCTGCGAGAAGATGACTGGAAACAACCACCGTTTTTTCCTGTGATACTTTAGTAATCAGTTGCAAAATCTCAATGCGACCAATAGGATCTAGAGCACTTGTTGGTTCGTCTAGAAATATCAAAATTGGATCAAGTAAGAGCGCGACTGCAATTCCCAAACGTTGCTTCATCCCCCGTGAATAGCCACCAACTTTCTTATTGGGATACTCTGACAAACCGACTTTTTCGAGGGTTGCCTCAATTTGTTGAGGCTCTTCTGCTTTTTCGTTCAAGGCGCAACTTTGTTGTAATACCTCTGTTGCGGTAAGGTAGGCAGGAAATTCAGGTGTGTCCGGACAATAGGCCAAAGCTTGATTAGCAAGCTTAATTTCACCCTGACTCGCTTTATGTTGTCCTAAAATCGCATGAATTAAGGTTGTCTTTCCTGCACCATTAGGGCCAATCAAGCCAATGATACCTGGATCTGCACTGATTGAGCACGTCACGTTTTTTAAAGCATCAAAATTGCCGAAAGAAACCGTCAAGTCTTCTATTTCAATGATTTTATTCATATGTGTCCCTTCCTACAATAAAATAAAGAATTCCGCCTAAGGGAATCGAAATGATACAGACAAGGGCCCAAGCCCATTTTGGCAGGTGTTTAACATGCGCACTTTTAAAAATACTGTAAAAGCAAGCCCCTAAATAGAGACAAGCCAGTAGAATCAATGGAACAATGATACGGATATCCATTTTGTACACTCCATTCTTTACCTTTTAAAATTCATCTTCATCAATTTTTTGAATTTCACGCAATTGTGTTGTTAAGTGTTGATCAGATGCGTATTCTGCTAAAAGCTCATCGATCAACTGGTTGCGCACCACATAATTAGAAAAAAGATGCAACTTCTCCTCATAGCCTTCTAATACTTTTTCTGTCCGCTTAATATTATCATATACAGCTTGACGACTAACATTAAATTCCTCAGCAATCTCAGCTAAGCTATAATTATCCGCATAGTAAAGTTCAATATAATTCATCTGTTTGTCCGTCAAAAGTGTCGCATAGAACTCAAACAAGGTGTTCATACGATTTGTTTTTTCGATTTCCATAATTTCCTAATATTCTAAGAAAACAACTGATTTTTTAATCTTTGTTTTCATCCTTATTCATAACTTAATTGTCCGTTATCTTTTATAATTTTATCATAATTATCGTTATAATCATAAGGACATCTTTCCAGATTTTAGGCTTTGTTTTCAGATAAAAGCTTGTTATAATAGAGGAATGAAAAAGATTTTAATTGCGGATGATGATCGTTCGATTTTAACCTTACTTTCTTATAATTTTAGACAGAGCGATTTTGAAGTTACAACTGTCAGTGATGGCAAACAAGCTCTGGATAAGGCTAAGAGAAATCATTACGATTTAATTTTGCTGGATTTAATGATGCCCGAACTCTCTGGTATTGAAGTAACGGAAATTTTGCGAAAAAAGCAAAATTTCACACCTATTTTGATACTCACTGCGCGTGATGACGAAGAAATGAAACTGACTGGTCTTAATTCAGGTTCAGATGAATACTTGGACAAAGCAACACCTATGAAAGAAATTATTGTCCGAGTAAATGCGCTCATTCGACGCCACCAGCACTATAATAAAACGATTGAAAACGAAAAATCCGCGGAAAAATCTGGTATTAAATTTGACCGATTGGAGCTTGATTTCACTAAAAAAGTTTGTATCTTTGATGGACAACCTTTAGAGCTAACTAAACGTGAATTTGAAATTTTAGAACTTTTAATTGAGCGCTCAGGCGATGTGATTTCGCGTGAAGAATTGCTGCAGCACTTTTGGGGGATTTCTTCCGCTGCCGAAACGCGAACTATTGATGTTTTAATCAGCAAAATTCGTAAAAAGTTAGACAATCAATTTATAAAAACAAAACGAGGATTTGGGTACTACTTCTCTGATGAAAAAGATTAAGCTAAAAAATATTGTCCTCTCGACAATCATTTATCTTGTTGCGACTGTGATTCTGCTTGTTTTTCTCAACATTCAGATTCTAAAAACAGATACCAATCGTGTCTTGCACACCATTGATACTACGAAAACGCTCCTCGCAGAAAATCCAAATTCTGCGCTTCCTAACAAGTTTCAGTATCTTCCTGCAGGTACACACAACCAAGAAACCGCAAAGATTGAAGAGGGCGCAGACTATGCACAATCTGTTAGCCGTCACTCTATTGAAATTACAAGCCCTATCCGTGTTGACGGTGTGATAACAGGTTACCTTCACGCTGAAGACAGTCGCACTTCACCTTGGTTTACCAACATGATGGTCGGTGGCTTTGCTTTGATTGTTTACCTTGCCTGTGCTTCTTACGTTTTTGTTCATGCCAGACGTAATTATCTTTTCACTCAAGATATTGTCGCTAAAATCAAAAACATCGAGCGTAGCCCTCTCACGCAAAGTTATTTGATGAGCGAAAACGATGATAAAGTAACTCTAGCGCTAAATTCTCTGGGCGAATACATCCAAAATCAAATTTTATCGCACAGTGAAAAGAAAGAGAATATTTACGAATTCATTGAACTGTTCCAATTTCCTATTTTCATTTACAATGCTAAAGGAAAAATTCGTAAAACAAACGCTTCGTTTAAAAATGAATTTGCGGATACACACAACCTTGATATTTTCAGTCCTTATGCTGACTTTTTGAGTTTCTTAGTGGATAAGATGCTTAATCCGACCACACAAGAGAAGAACTTTTACTTTGAGAACATTAATGCTTATTATCAAGTACGTATCTCACCTTTACCAGACTTGGACAACCGCTTCTTAGTCACTTTACTTGATATAACAGCATTTAAGCGAACACTAAATGCCCATAATGAACTGATTGCTAATGTCAGTCACGAACTGAAGACACCTTTAACTTCAATTAAAGGATTTGCTGAGTTACTGAAAGATGACACACTTTCTGAAGCAGACCGTCATGAGTTTTCCCACATTATCAGTAAAGAAAGCTCACGCTTGATTGCACTCGTTCAAGACACGCTTCTTTTAACCAAACAAAATATTCATATCGACAAGAAGAAAATTAATCTTGCCACACTTGTCGAGGAGATTTTAAACACTTCACAACCCTTGCTTGATGAAAAGCACTTGTCACTTCAGACAGATATTGCTCCCATCTCTCAAGTTACCAACCGTCAGATGGTGCATAGCATTTTTGAAAATTTAATTGAAAATGCGATTAAATACACGGATGATCATGGAAAAATCTACGTTGGCCTCCATCAAAACAAGAAAAAAGTTGTTTTCACCGTCACAGATAACGGTCCTGGTTTAACAGAAATTGAAAAATCACGTATTTTTGAACGTTTCTACCGTGTAGATGAAAGCCGTACCCAAGTCACAGGAACTGGTCTAGGCTTGTCTATCGTGGACAAAAACGTCCGAGAACTTCAAGGACACATCGAGGTAATCAGCGTTCCGGGTAAAGGAACGACATTTACTGTTACTTTATAAAAAGAAAAAAGACTTCTATAAAGAGAGTCTTTTTTCTTTTTAACGTTCCAAATAAAACTCAAATCGATCTCCAACATACTGAGACAGGACGTACTCAAATGCGCGACCATCGGCCAAATAAGAAATTTGGGTAAGTCCTAAAATAGCATCGCCTGACTTAATCTTAAGATATTCAGCAACTTCGGTACTGACTTTTTTAGCGGAAATAATCTGCTGACTACGCTCAATTTCATAGCCTGCTTGTGTCAGTGTGTTAAAAAAGTTAGAGGTAATATTTTTCTTTTCAAAAGATTTTACCACATCATAAGGAATACTTGCAACTTCATAACAGATGGGGACTTGATCTGCATAGCGCACACGTTCCATCCGGATAATCGTTTGTTCTTTCGAAATTTCCAGCTTCTCGCACTCGACTTCGTTAGGCAAAGTTTTGAGGTAACTTAAAACTTCAGTTGACGGTGTTTTTCCCTGTGCAGTAATAATTTCTGTAAAGGAGGTTGTACCCCGCATCTTTTCGCGCACCCGACGACTAGCAACATACGTCCCACTCCCCACACGGCGTTCCAAGATTCCTTCCTCGACAAGCGATGTTACTGCTTGCCGCGCAGTCATCCGACTTACGCCAAAGCGCTCAGCTAAATCTCGTTCACTCGGCAGCCGTTCACCAATCTTCCAAACTGCTTTTTCAACTTCTTCTTTGATTGCATCATGAATTCTTATATAATTTGGAACATTGCTTCTTTGCATGGTGTCTCCCTCTGCCTTGTTTTTTTATTATTATATACCAATTTCAAATAAAAAACCAGCTATAATAGCTGATTTATATAATTGGTATAATTATTTTGCAGGGACTGTGATCTCACCATTGATGATTTTTTCTTTAGCAGTTTCAACAGCTTTCCATGCTTCATCGGAAGTATTGTTACGTGCGAGAGCTACACCTGAGTTTTTCAAGTCGTACTTAAGAATTTCACCACCAGGGAATTTGTTGTCTTTAGTTTTGTTTGAAACGTCTTTGACAACATTACCTACTTCTTTAAGTGTAGAAGCTAAGACGAAGTTAGATTCTTTACCATCTTTAGATTTAAAGTCACCTTCAGATTCTTGGTCACGGTCTACACCGATAACCCAAACTTTGTCTGCTTCGTTCTTTGTTTCGTTAAGGACACGTGCTTCTGTGAATACACCAGTACCTACACCACCAGCTGCTTGATAGATAATATCTGCGCCGCCAGAGTACATTGCTGAAGCGATGGTTTTCCCTTTACCTGCATCGCTAAATGAACCTGCATATTGCACATCTACTTTGATGTTTGGATTAACAGATTTAACACCTTCTTGGAAACCAACTTGGAAGGCTGTGATGATATCTGATGCAATCCCTCCGATGAATCCAACATGGTCAGTTTTTGTCGTTTTGGCTGCTGCAACACCGGCAAGATAAGCTGATTCTTGGTCAGCAAATGTTGCTGAAACAACGTTTTCTTGATTTTCAATCACAGAGTCAATAATTGCAAATTTAGTGTCTGGATTATTTTTAGCAGCTTGTGAAGTTGCTTCTTGGAGGCCGAATCCAATACCGAAAACTAAGTCATATCCACCAGATACAGCTGAGTTGAAGTTCGCTGTGTAGTCAGAAGCTGAGTTAGATTGGAAATAGTTGATACCTTTACCTCTTGAAAGGTTGTTTTCTTTACCCCATGCTTGCAAACCTTCCCAAGCTGATTGGTTGAATGAACGGTCATCAACACCACCAGTATCGGTAATCATCGCTACATTGAGATCTGTTTTGGCTTCACCACCTGAAGCTGCGTCACGTCCACGGCATCCTGCCAGAACTGCTACTGATGCAAGTGCAAGAGCACCAACTGCGAAAATACGTTTATTCATGGAAACGTTTTCCTCCAAATTTAAAAATTTTTAAAACTCTCGCAAGTAAGAGTTTTTATGTATAAGTTTATTTTAAGATATTTTGCATATTAATTCAAGTCAAAAAGAAAGATGTAGCATTTATCTACATCTTTGTTCGGAAATAGCTTTTTTTCTGTCAATTTTAGAATTTTATTCCAGTTCTTTAAAGGAATAAGGCAACAATTGCCCCACTGATGTCTCTTTAACTTCCCCCATTTTTGAAAGAAGATAAACCGGCATATCAGCCTCACAAAATTCAGATACGACTTGACGGCATGCACCACAAGGACTGATTGGAGCAGCCGTTTCTCCATAAATATACAGACTTGAAAATTCCAAATGATCTTCGGACACAGCCTTAAAAATAGCTGTTCTCTCTGCGCAATTGCTCAAGCCAAAGCTCGCATTCTCAATATTACATCCTTGATAAACTTTACCATCCGTAGTGACTAGCGCTGCACCCACAGGAAAATTGGAATAAGGGACATAAGCATGACTGCTTGCTTCGCGTGCTGCTTCAATGAGTTCTTTAGTAGCTGGCATTGGCAGTTTCACCTTCCATGATAGCGACACCTGAAGAACAGCCCAAGCGGTTTGCGCCAGCTTCAATCATGGCTTTGGCATCTTCAAGATTACGGATACCACCTGAAGCTTTGACACCCATATCTGGTCCAACGGTTTCACGCATCAATTTTACATCTTCAACTTTGGCACCAGCTGTTGAAAAGCCTGTTGATGTCTTAACAAAATCAGCGCCCGCACGTTGTGCAGCTTGACAAGCTTTGACTTTTTCTTCATCTGTCAAAAGACTTGTTTCGATAATAACTTTAAGGATACGACCATCCTTAACGGCATTAACTGCTGCAATATCACTTTCCACTAAGTCCCATTTGCCGTCTTTAGCTGCACCAATATTAATCACCATGTCTACTTCGTCTGCACCTTTTTTGATGGCATCTGTGGCTTCAAAGGCTTTGACTTCTGAAGTATTTGCTCCGAGAGGGAAACCGATAACTGTACATACTTTTGAAACTTCATCTTTAAGTTGTTCAGCAGCAAAAGCTACCCAAGTTGGATTGATACACACACTAGCAAATTCGTATTTTTTTGCTTCATCAATGATAGCTTGAACTTTTTCTTGTGTTGCATCTGCTTTGAGGATTGTGTGGTCAATGTATTGATTGATTTTCATTTTTAGGTCTTCTCCTAGTTATTATTTATTATGCGAACTTTTAAGTACGCTTTAGTTGTGAACGTTAAAATCTATTTGGGCTTGCGACTTTTAAGGTAAAGCATACCAATAATCGTATAAACCGAGATAAAGATAAGAATAAAAAGTGTAACTTTGAGCAGCGTATTCTGGGCCCAAAGATTCATTCCAATTGCGCCAAGTACAGCGGCTGTTACACTTTGGAGTGCTTTTATTCCGTTAGGAATAGGGGGAAGTTCATTTTTCATCAGCGAATAATTTCCAAAATTTCAGGGGCATGAACTTGCTGGTCAGAAATTTCGATATTGTCCTTAAACTCCGCAATCAAATCGGAAGAAATGGCACGATTGCTATAAAGTGTAGCAATAAGATCACCTTTTTGGACGGGGTCACCCACTTTTTTCGCAAGGTTAATACCTGCTTCAAAATCGATTGTATCTGTCTTGGTCGCTCTTCCAGCTCCTAGCTTCATCGCAACAATACCGACACCCATTGCTTTTTCTTGTGAGATAAAACCTTCACGCTCAGCATAGATCTCAACAGTATGTACCACATTTAATTCTGCAGTCAAATGCTTAAATGCTGTTGCATCTCCGTGTTGTGCTTCACACATAGCAAGGAATTTAGCATAAGCTTTACCATTATCAAGGTTTTCGATGATTTCTGGAACAGTTTTTTCTACACCTGCTAACGCAAGCATAATTTGAGCCAGTTCCGCGATAAAGTGACGGAATGCCGATGTACCTTTTCCATTTAGCGTATTCACGGCTTCCGTAATTTCATTACGATTACCAATAGCATGTCCTAACGGCTGGTTCATATTGGTCAAAACTGCTACTGTTTCACGTCCAACAGCCTTGCCTAAGTCTACCATCGTGCGGGCTAAGAGGCGCGCATCTTCGATATTTTTCATGAAAGCACCATCGCCGACAGTTACATCAAGCAAAATAGCATTTGAGCCAGAAGCAATTTTCTTAGACATGATAGAGCTTGCAATCAATGGAATAATATCAACTGTGGCTGTCACATCCCGAAGTGCATAGAGAAGTTTGTCTGCTTTAACCAACTCATCAGACTGACCAATCACAGCGATTCCTGAATTCTTTACTTGGGCAATAAAGTCTTCTTCTGTTTTTTCAATTTCAAATCCGGGAATAGACTCTAACTTGTCTAAGGTTCCACCGGTATGTCCCAAACCACGGCCGGACATTTTAGCGACAGGGACATCAAAGCTGGCTACTAAAGGTGCTAAAATAATCGTTACTTTATCACCTACACCCCCTGTAGAATGTTTGTCTACCTTCACACCAGGAATGGCTGACAAATCAAATTCTTTACCTGAGACAACCATGGCCATGGTCAAGTTGGCTGTTTCTTCTGTCGTCATACCTTTAAAATAAATCGCCATAGCTAGTGCTGCCATTTGGTAATCCGGAACTTCGCCCGTTGCATAACCAGAGATAAGCCAATCGATTTCAGCCTTCTCAAAGTGGCCGCCATCACGTTTTTTTTGAATCAGGTCTACCATTCTGTAGGTCATAGTTTCTCCTTATAACTTCTTAAAATGTAATATCCTTTATCTTTAGCGACAATCTCGCAATTGCCAAAGACATCCTTCATTTTCTTTTGTGCACTCGGTGCTCCCTGTTTTTTCTGAATAACGATCGTTAAATGCCCGTCATCATTTAAATGCTCATAGGCGTCGGATAAAATAGTGTGGACCACTTCTTTCCCCGCACGAATAGGGGGATTAGAAATAATAGCATCAAACTTTCCTTCAACATTATCATATATGTTTGATAAAAAAATACCATTGACTTCTATATTATTTTTATCAGCATTTTTCTTAGCTAAATCAAGGGCGCGGCTATTTACATCTACAAGTGTGGCTTTCAAGCCATATTTTTTTGCTAAAGTTAAAGCTAGGGTACCATAACCACAACCGACATCGAGCAAAGTCTTCGCTCCTTCTGGTTGAAAATTATCCAGTAAAACACGGGAACCGTAATCAATAGCGTTTTTAGAAAATACACCTGCATCTGTCAGAAAGTGGAGGGGAAGCCCTAAAAGTTCAACCGATAGTTCCTGCACGTCATGTGCTAAATCTCGATTGTCTTCATAATACATATTTGTTTTTACCATTACAGTTTATTTTATCACAAAATATTTCATTTTTTCTGGGAAAACCTTTACAGATAGAGAGGAAGGATTAGAAAACCCTTACATTCTAATCTTGTTTTTTCAAACAAGTCGGAGCTTCCTAGCTTGGATACTGCTTAGGTTTAGGGCTTTCTTGATAATTTTATAAAGTTAATCTTGCTGTTAAAACAAGTCTCTAAACACAGCCGACAAGCAAAATATGCTAAAATATCTTTATGAATAAATTCATCAATTATGATGAAATTTCGCGAGAAACGTGGCAAAATCTCTACCTTTCTTCAATCGTGCCTTTGACAAATAAGGAGCTCGATGCCATTCGTTCACTCAATGATGAAATTTCACTCCAAGACGTTATCGATGTATACTTGCCTTTAATTTATCTGGTCCGCCTCTATAAGAAAAATATTGAAGATTTAAGCTTTTCAAAAGGCTTATTTTTACAAAAAATTGTTAAAACGCCGCCATTAATTATCGGAATCTCCGGTTCTGTTGCAGTTGGAAAATCGACTGCAGCTCGCCTTGTTCAACTTCTTTTATCCCGTGAATTTAAAAAATTAAGCGTAGAACTTGTGACAACCGATGGCTTTCTTTATCCTACAGCCGTTTTAGAAGAGCGAAACATGTTAGACCGTAAAGGATTCCCTGAAAGTTATGACATGGAGCACCTCTTGAACTTTCTTTACCGCGTAAAGAACGGTGAAACATGTGAGATTCCGATTTATTCCCACGAAAATTACGATATCCTCAAAGATCAAACCCAAACGATCGATCAACCTGACATCTTAATTGTCGAAGGGATAAATGTTCTCCAAAATCCACAGAGCGAGCATCTATATGTTAGTGATTTTTATGATTTTTCTATTTATGTCGATGCGGATGAAGCTGTGATTGAAAGATGGTATTTGGAGCGTTTTGACAGTCTACTCAAACTTGCCGAAAATGATCCAAATAATTATTATCACCAATTTACAAAAATGCCTTACGATGAAGTGATGCAGCTAGCGCGTCAGACTTGGGCCAATACAAATTTGCCTAATTTGCGTGACTACATTGAGCCCACTCGCAATCGTGCGGAAGTCATCTTACACAAAACAGAGAATCATTACATTGATAAAATTTATTTGAAAAAGTTTTGAAAAAGCATAACATTAATTTACTCTTTAATTAAAAATGCTGTATTTTTGTATCAAACGTTTTTATAATCTGTTCTTTTATGATAAAATATTTTAATATTAATTTTTAGGAGGCCCACTTGTCTGATAAACAACTTGAAAAAATTATCGTTCTTGACTATGGTAGTCAATATAATCAATTGATTGCGCGTCGCATTCGTGAAATCGGTGTTTTCTCAGAGCTGATGAGTCACAAAGTCACAGCTCAAGAAATCCGTGAAATAAACCCTTTGGGGATTGTACTTTCTGGGGGTCCTAACTCTGTTTACGACGAGGGTTCATTTGATATTGATCCTGAAATTTTCGAACTTGGATTACCTATTTTAGGTATCTGCTATGGTATGCAACTGATTAGTCACAAATTAGGTGGTAAAGTTGAGAGTGCTTCTGAAAGCGAATATGGTGTTGCACCTATCGAACTTAAAGCAAAATCTGAACTTTTCGCTCATACTCCTGAAACACAAGATGTTCTCATGAGCCACGGTGACCGTGTTGTTGAAATCCCTGAAGGCTTCCATGTGGTTGCTACTTCTCCAAATAGCCCATTTGCAGCGGTTGAAAACACAGAACGTAACATTTACGGTATTCAATTCCACCCTGAAGTACGTCACTCTGTATACGGAACAGATATGCTTCGCAACTTTGCTTTAAATATTTGTGGCGCTAAAGGTGATTGGTCAATGGAGAGCTTCATTGACATGCAAATTGAAAAAATCCGTGAACAAGTGGGAGACAAAAAAGTCTTGCTTGGTCTCTCTGGTGGTGTAGACTCATCTGTAGTTGGTGTGCTCTTACAACGTGCTATCGGTGACCAATTGACTTCAATCTTTGTGGACCATGGTTTCCTTCGTAAAGGCGAGGGTGATCAAGTGATGAACATGTTGGGAGACAAATTCGGCTTAAATATTATCCGTGTTAATGCTGAAGAACGTTTCATGAATAAGTTAGCTGGTGTGTCTGATCCAGAGAAAAAACGTAAAATCATCGGTAACGAATTTGTTTACGTCTTTGATGATGAAGCTTCTAAACTTAAAGATGTTAAATTCCTCGCTCAAGGTACCCTTTATACAGATGTCATCGAGTCAGGAACAGATACTGCTCAAACAATCAAATCACATCACAATGTTGGCGGCTTGCCAGAAGATATGCAGTTCGAATTGATTGAACCTTTAAATACTCTCTTCAAAGACGAAGTTCGTGCCCTTGGTACAGAACTTGGTATGCCTGATGAGATTGTATGGCGTCAACCATTCCCAGGACCTGGTCTTGCCATTCGTGTTATGGGTGACTTGACACCTGAGAAAATCGCGGTCGTCCGTGATTCAGATGCTATTCTTCGTGAAGAAATCGCTGCTGCTGGATTAGACCGTGATGTATGGCAATATTTCACTGTTAATACTGGCGTTCGTTCAGTCGGTGTAATGGGCGATATTCGTACTTATGACTATACACTCGCTATCCGTGCCATCACTTCTATCGATGGTATGACAGCAGAGTTCGCCAAACTTCCATGGGATGTTTTACAAAAAATTTCAGTACGTATCGTTAATGAAGTGGATCATATCAACCGCGTCGTCTACGATATTACCTCTAAACCACCTGCAACTGTTGAATGGGAATAATTCCTAGGTAAAACAAATAAAATAGAAATAAAAAATCGCTCAACAGAGCGGTTTTTCTTTTGTCTGAATCGTTAAATTTGGCACAAAATAATCCCCCAACCTTATTGCTGAGGGATAGAGTTTATTATTTTTTACACTGCTATTATAACATCAAGAAAGCGTTATCGCAAGTGTTAAATAATTTTATTTTATCAAAGAATTAATGCAAGTTAACTTAAGCTTTTTCAAGTTCGAACAGGGGGTTTTTAGGAATTTCTTGCTTTTTAACTTCTTTCCAACTCAAAACGCCTTTTTTCTTATTGGTTACGACTTTCAAATAGTCATAATGTTTTAAACTATATTGTGCCGTAAGCTTTATTTCTTGCGATTTTCCTTTTTCATCAAATCCAATGACGGAATATTTATATTTTGTAACGTGACCATTATCCGATTTTTTCATTTCAATTTTTTCATCTTCTTGAATTTTCACGAATAAATTCTTGCCACCATGCTCTGAATTGTGCCATACAGAATTTCCAACTATTAAAACTATAATTGCAACCAGGCCAAATACAACTCTTTTCATTATAAAATCCTTTTACTTATTTTTCCTGTAAAAACTATTATATAATGCTTCGCCCTTTTTTTTAAGGAAAACGACTCAGAATTCAGAAAAAATTTTATAAGCAAAAAAGCTCTCCTGAGGAAAGCTTTTTTGCTTATTTGACAACCATAACGTTACAACGCGCATGATCAATAACATATGCTGTTGTAGAACCAACTAATAAACGGTCAAAGGCGCCTTTACCAGTAACACCAATAACGATTAAATCAATATCATTTGCTTGAGCAAAATCTACGATTTCTTTTTTTGGGGAACCTTCCACTCGATATGCCTTAAACTCTACCTGTTTCTTGATAATTTCAGAAGCTCTTTCAATGATTGCCCGTGATTGCTCTTCTAAATTTTCCAAGATAAGTGGTACACCATAAGCTGAACCATAAAGTCGCACATCGTCTTTGACATTCAAAACAAATAGCGATGTTTCATTGCGTGCTGCAATTTTTACAGCTTCACGTACTGCTTTGTCAGATTGTTCTGAACCATCAACAGCTACCAAAATGTTTTTGTATTTTTCTCTCATAAAAAGCCTCCCTTTTCTAAAATTATCAATTTAATTCCTGTATAATTATATTTTAAATTAAAAAGAGAGAAAAAGATAATAATATGGTTGGAAAATTAAAGAAAAATTTAGTTTCTACTTTAATTAGAAGCACTTACTTTGTTGGTCGTGTAATTTCAAATGTATGACCTAAGCTTGTATAGGCTCTCCCTGACAAGCGCGCAATGGGATCAAGTTCTTTCGCTTTAATATAGAGTCTTTCCTCATCAATGACAGAATCATCCATAAGAATATTTTTTACTTCTAAGAGCATTAATTGGCTTGTTTTTCCTACTGGAATATGCTGATGGAGCACAACCTCTAAACGGGCTTTAGCATTTTCTATAGCAGGTACTTTTACTTCTTCTGATGCTGTAATTTTAATGTCGAATTTTTCAATTTCACTTTCTGTAGCAGTGAGAGGTGCTGATGTTTGATTCATGGCTTCAACATTATCCATATTGACCAGATGGATGACACCTTCCTTTGTTTCCAAAAGGTTTCTAACAGAATCTTTCATCTCTGTCATAGCAATGGATACAATGACTGGATCTTTTGATACGACGTTAAAAAAACTAAAGGGCGCTGCGTTGACAAGCCCTGTAGAATTTTGGGTTGTCAACCATGCAATCGGTCTTGGAATAACGAGTCCTGAAATTAATTTGTAAGCATCAGTACTGCTCATATCTTCTGGTTTAAATACTTTCATTCTTTCTCCCTATACGACGTTCTTTAATTTTTTCCATAGTCCACAGTGGTTCTAATTTTCTATCTCGAAATGCATCTGACGTATCCAAACGTCGTAAAGCAGCTGCAGTTCGTGCCTTTTCCGCTTCTGCTCCTGGAAAGAGATGCGGAGGCAAACTTAGTGAGAGACCTGCCTCGTCTGAAGTCTCATCTATCCAAAAGCCTGAGGTTACGAGCGCTTCTTCGTAACTATCAACCTTGGCTTGCCCGGATTGTACCATATCTAAGGCAGCAATACCCGGAGTATCTGTAGCGATTTCGAAAAGCACACCGGGTGCAACATTTACATATTCACTGGAAAAATAAAAACGTTCTACTAATCCCGAGTGAGGCATCATATAAGATTTGACACGCTCAATCCAATATCTAAGGGTATCAGGATTAGCTGTACGAAAAGCGACATGATGAACCGTGCCATAGCCTTGATATGCTCTCTGTGCTTCTTTATCCTGATCAATGATAATAGAAGCACCATTGCCCCCCTTCGCTACCTCAAAAAGAGTGAAATTATTTTCAGTAGCACTCTTGCGAAATCCAAAAACTTCTGCGAGCAATTGATGAATAATATTTACTTCTGCGAGCTTAATGAAAACAGGTCCTAAGCCTACAATAGCATGCTCAACTTCTACATTTGAAAGTTGCCAAGGTTTACCTGGAGCAAGGACACCTTGATTTTTTTCGTCGGAAATCAATTGGTACCGCTGACCATCAAAATCCTCAAACTCAAGATATTTTTTACCAAAGCGTTCTGCCACCAAACCATGTGGCACAGCTGCCGCTTCAAATCTTTGATGCCAGTATTCTAAAGATATATCTTGAGCAACACGAAAAGAAATACGGTCAATGCTATTGATACCGTGGCTACCGGCACCTATTCCAGGGAAATCAAAAAATGTCATATCCGTACCAGGATTTCCCTCTTCATCCGTAAAATAAAGGTGATAGGTGTCGTAGTCATCCTGATTAACGGTAAGTTTTGCCAGTCGCAGTCCTAAAATATTTGTAAAAAAATCATAGGTCTTTTGGGCACTTGAAGTAATCGCCGTAACATGGTGTATCCCTCCCAGTGCAAATTCCGAATTTAGTTTTGTCATAATTATTTTCCTTGAGTTAGTGTTTACACTTGTAAATCTTATCTTCATTATATCATGTCTTACATAATTTTCAAACAACTTGCATTAAAAAAATGCCTCTCTTCAGAGACACATTTTCTATATTTTAAAATAATTTAAGAGGAGCTGACAAAAGTACAGTTCTGTTAAGCTTCCTGCCACTTGTTCTTGCTTTATCTTTTTAAGAAGCTCGTTGAGTACTTCTGCTTTTTTATAAGAAGATATTGTATCGATTCCTTTTTGAAAAAGCTCCTGGTCTTCAGATATAGGGATACTTTTCGTTTTTTCTAAAAGAGCAACAACCCTAGAGGCCTGGTTTCTTAAGTCAGTGTGTCGCGTAACATTGCTAAAGATTTCTTCTAAGTGACTGGCTGCCTCGATACATAGATTCTTTCCCATCACTCCATTTAAGTTTGAACGTATTATCCCTTGTTCCCAAAAGTTTAAAACTCGTGCTGCAGCTGAAGTGAAGAGCAGACTAAACTGACAAATTTCCTCTGTCCGTAAATAAAAGATATAAGCCATCTGTAATGTATACGCTAACTGATAAAGTCATGTGAAGCCAGCGGTACAAATAAAGTTGCCTGCATAGCGGAATGGTGTAGCCAGAAAGTTGTCTCTCCTTGAAACAAGAGACCAAGCTTCGTTTTCTCTTGCTCTTCTAAATAACTTACCAGTCTATCTTTGAATATCCTGCGAAAAATAAGTGTCCATTCAGGATTTATTTCTTCACTCAGCGTTTCGATTCGAAAAATTGTTTTTCGACTTTCCATCGACAGCCTGATTGTGTGCATCCTCTTCTTCCTTCCTGTAAATCATTCCCATATTTTTAAACGGGATATTTCTTTCAGACTTTCTGTAAAATCATCTGTCAGTATCGTCACATGCCCCATTTTTCTATCGACCTTCGCTTCCAACTTTCCATAATCATGGATATGCCATTCAGGCCTTTTATGAGCTAATTGCTCCATTTGAGGAACATCTTGTCCCAGAATATTGAGCATAATGGCTTTTTTCAATAGGCGAGGTTGCGGCAATTCCTCGCCGAGAATTCCCTTGATATGTAAGTCAAATTGTGAAAAATCACAAGCCTCTATTGTATAGTGTCCCGAGTTATGGGGACGTGGGGCAAGTTCATTTACATAAATCTCGCCCGCTGCTGTCAGAAACATTTCTACACAAAGTGTCCCTGAAAGCTGGAGCTCTTTAGCTATCGCCAGCGCCAAACCTTTAGCCTTTTCGCTGACCTCAAGAGGTATGGGAGCAGGAGCAATGGTACGGTGTAGAATATTATTAATATGTTCATTTTGACAAAGGGGGAAGGTCACAAAATCCTTACCATTCCCACTAATAATTAAAGAAATCTCACAATCAAAATCAACAAATTCCTCCAGTACACATTCTGCACTCTCTGCTAACTTCATGGCCTCTTTCAAATCCTCATCAGATTTCAAAACAACTTGACCGTGTCCATCATAGCCACCCATTGTTGTTTTTAATACTTGTTTTTTTGTTACTTGCTCTGGAAGATTTTGAGCATTTTCTACGAGTTTCCACGGGGCTATTTTCACGCCACATTGTTCTAAAAACTCTTTTTCTAACCGACGATTTTGCGTGATTTCTAATAATCGAATGCCTTGCGGAATAGCGACACAGGCATCAAGCTGATGTAAAGCGCTAGCCGATACATTTTCAAACTCATAGGTTATCAGATCACAAGCATAAGCTAGCTTAAGAAGCGCATCAACATCATCATATTCCGCAATAATCAACTCATCCGAACACTTTGCTGCGGAACAGTTCGGATTTGGATCGAGTGTAATCACTTTATGGCCCATATATTGTGCAGAAATAGCCATCATTTGGCCCAACTGCCCACCACCAATAATTCCAATTGTTTTTTTCTTATGTTGCATATTCTTATTATAGGCCATTTTTCTTTGTTCTCCCTATTCTTTTCGGATAGTTTAAAAATAAATCCGCATATTATCCGGATTTTTGTTTACTAAAATCAAAATATTTTTACAAATATTACGCTCGTTTTTAAATTAAAAGTTTACAACAATTCTTTAGTTGAAGAGACTGATATATCGGCTGCTTCTTTTCTATATTTTTTCAATTTTTCTACTAAGCTTTTATCAGCAAGTGCCAAAATCTGAATAGCATAGAGAGCTGCATTTTTGGCTCCTGAAGTGCCTATAGCCATACTAGCAACAGGAACTCCACCTGGCATCTGGACGATGGAGTAAAGGCTATCTAAGCCAGATAAGGCACGTGACTGAATAGGCACACCAATAACAGGAAGAAGTGTCATTGCAGCAACCATTCCAGGTAAATGTGCCGCACCTCCTGCGCCAGCAATTATGAGCTTATAGCCTTGTTGCTCCGCATTTTTCGCAAAATTCATCATAATTTCTGGTGTCCGGTGAGCGGAAATGACCTTTTTATCAAAATCGATACCGAACTCCTCCAAAATTTGAGTCGCTTGTTTCATTGTCTCCCAATCTGAAAGTGATCCCATAATTACTGCAACATCTGCCATTTTTATACTCCTTTATTTCCAATGTCTTTACGATAAAACATCCCTGTATTGTCTAACTTATCTAATTTCTCGTAAAGTGATTTTTGAATACTTTTTATCTCTTTGCCGGTTTCGGTAACCATGTATATGCGTCCCCCTTTTGAAAGGAGCTGACCATCTTTTCTTATAACACCAGCATAATAACAGTTCAAATCCTGTAGCTCTGGTAGAACAACACTCTTTGTTGAAGCATCGGGATAGCCCTGATTTGCTACAACTACTCCTAAGGTAACTTCTTCGGTATTACAGATCAAGTTTGGCTCTCGTCCTTGTAAGATATCCAATATATTTTCAAAAAAATCACTTGTAATAGTTTCTAGAACCACTTGCGTTTCTGGGTCACCAAAGCGAGCATTAAATTCAATCGTTTTGACACCTTCGGATGTCAATATTAATCCGGCATAAAGAATACCAGTAAAAGGCTTATTCTCCGCCTCTAACCCAGCCACAGTTGGCTGAACAATTTTTTCTATGGCTTCTTGTACTACAGCATCTGAAATATGAGGTACAGGTGCATAAGCACCCATCCCCCCTGTATTTGGCCCTCGATCGCCATCAAAGGCACGTTTGTGATCTTGCGCAATAGGTAACGGGTATATCTTTCCATCATGTACTAAGCTAAAAAGTGAAAACTCTTCGCCATCAAGGTATTCTTCTACCACAACTTTTGCTGCTTTTGTCTGGAAAATATCTTCTAAAGCAGCTTTTGCTGCTTCTAAATCCATGGCAACTGTGACGCCTTTTCCTGCAGCTAAGCCATCTGCCTTGATAACAATAGGTGCACCTTTTGTCTCAACGTAATTTAGAGCCTTTCCGAGATCCGTAAAACTCTCGTAGTCTGCTGTGGGTACGCCGTATTTTTTCATTATTGACTTAGCAAAAGTTTTACTGCCTTCGATTTGAGCAGCTTCAGCTCTCGGTCCAAATATAAGCAACCCTTCGTCTAAGAAAGCATCCACAATGCCGTTCATCAATGCTGTTTCTGGACCAACAAAAGTCAAGTCTACTTTTTTCTTCTTCGCAAAGTCTACCAATAGATGATTTTCAAGTTCGGAAATAGCTACACTTTCCAGCTTTTCCTCCGCCATACCCACATTTCCTGGGCAAATAAAAACTTTCTCTACTTTTTCACTTTTTGCAAATTTTCGTGCAAGTGCATGTTCACGCCCACCTGAGCCAACAACTAAAACCCTCATATTTTCTCACTTTCTTCTCACTTCTATCTTAAGATATTTAGAGAAAAAGAAAAAGCCCCAGGGGGCTTTTCTAAATATATTCTTATTCCATTGTTCGGAATTATCAAGCGAGGACAGGTAGAGAAGGTATTTCTAATAAATCTTCGATAACACAATCTGGTGTTAAATCTTTTTGCGCCTCTAAGTGTTTAGGATTATACCAAATTGTTTTAATACCTGCATTTTTTCCGCCTAGGATATCCGTAGCTAAGGTATCACCAACAATCGCAAAATCTTTATCCGCAGCATGATCGATATGTTCAAATACATAATCAAAGAATTCTTTTGATGGCTTGTGTTTTCCAATTTCTTCACTGATAAATATTTCTTTGAAATATCCGGCAATGCCAGACTCTAAAATTCGTGGACGAGAAACTTTTGATGTACCATTACTAACAATGTACATTTCTGTTGCTTCTTGCGCCAGGCAATCCAAAAGTTCCATAGCGTGGTCCATCAATTCATGACCTTGAGCCAAGTGAAGTTGGTAAGCTGCATCAACAGCCGAAGCATCGTAAGTTTCTTTAACTCCCAAAGCTCTAAAAGCATTAGCAAAACGTGTAGAAAGAAGCTCTTCACGACTGATTTCTCCTGCTTCATGACTTCGCCAAAGTGCTTTATTTTCACGTGAGTAGATGGCTCTGTTTTCTTTTGTATCTTCAATATGGTATTGCTCAAAGATTTTGCCTAAAGCCATGTACTCTGCCTTATCAAAATCAAGAAGTGTGTTGTCTATGTCAAAAAGTAATACAGTCATTTTCATCTCTTTCTAAAAATTTATGATAGCTCTAGTTTAACGATTTCATCGTATTTTTTCAACAAAAGAGACTTTTATAACGGTCACTATCTGGCTAATAAAGCAACCGACTGATAAGGTGCCAGTGTTTCAGACTTATATGAATCATAGTTATTAACGAAGACTTCTGCATCTTCAAAACCCTGTGGCAAAGTAAAGTTCACGCTGTGATTGGCAAAGTTATTCAGTACAAGTAAAAGTTGGCCTTTATATTCACGTACAAAAGCATAAATGTGCTCTGAATCTTTAAGTGCAGCTTTATAATCTCCCTCAGAAATAATTTTTTCCGTTTTTCGTAAACGAATCATTTCTTTATAGAAATTATAGATTTCTCCGTTTTTATCTCTTTTCAGATTAATGTCGGTATGTTTGCCCAACTTCAGCCATGGCTCTCCTTTGCTAAAGCCCGCATTTGCGCTATCGTCCCATTGCATCGGTGTTCTTGAATTGTCACGTGATTTACTGCTGATTATTTCAAACGCTTCGGATTCTGTTTTTCCTTGTTTCAAAAGTCTTTCGTAAGCATTCAAAGCTTCTAAGTCTTGGTAATCGGCAACAGAATCATAATCAGGGTCAATCATACCAATTTCTTCACCCATATAAATAAAAGGTGTGCCACGGCTGAGGTGAATCGCAGCAGCTAGCATCGTTGCTCCTTTTATACGGAAATTTTTCACATCCACAAAACGATTGAGTGCTCGAGGTTGATCATGATTATTCCAAAAAGTAGCATTCCAGCCGCCACCTTGTGACATTTTTTCGCCCCATTCATGGAAAAGCTCTTTGAGCGCTTGAAAATCAAAGGGAACTTTGGTCCATTTATCACCATCTTTGTAATCTGTTTTTAGATGATGGAAATTAAAAACCATACTGAGTTCTCTTCGCTCCGGTTGTGTATAGAGAATACTGTTTTCGATGGACGTTGAGCTCATTTCTCCCACAGTTATGGCATGTTCATCTTGGCCAAAAGTAGCAGCATTGAGCATTTTCAAATATTCATGCGTGATTGGTTTATCAGTATACTCAAATTTCCCATCAAATTCTGGATTGTTTTTAAGTATTTCGTCTTTTCCAATAACGTTAATCACGTCAAAGCGAAAGCCTGATATACCTTTCCCACGCCAAAAATTGACAACTTCAAACAGTTCTTTGCGAACATTGGGATTACGCCAATTTAAGTCGGCTTGAGAAATATCATAAAGATGAAGATAATATTTACCAGTATCGCCAAATGGCGCCCAAGCATTGCCACCAAATTTCGACACCCAATCCGTAGGTTCATCTCTAAGAATGAAGAAATCTTGGTAATATTTATCACCGGCAAGTGCTTTTTTAAACCATTCATGTTCTGTTGAAACATGATTCAAAACCATATCCAACATAAATTCAATACCTAACTCTTTACCACGTGCCACCATTTGGTCAAAATCTTTAAAATCACCAAATACTGGATCTATATTAGTATAGTCAGAAATATCATAACCATTATCTCTTTGCGGGCTGGGATAAAAAGGATTAAGCCAAATCATATCGATTCCTAATTCCGCCAAATAAGGTAATTTTTCCGTTACTCCTCTGAGATCACCAATACCATTTCCTGTAGTGTCTAAAAATGATTTAGGGTAAATTTGATAGATGACTTTTTCACTCAATGTCATAGTTTTTTCCTTTTGTTTCTTATTTATTTACGGCTGATTTAAAGACGTTTTTCTTTTCAAGTCCTGTTCCCATTGTATCTGAATCTTTAAAGCCAAAGAACCAAACCAAAGTCATGGATACAACAATACAAACAGCTGTCGCAATCCAAAAGTAGATAAAGTTGTTAGGGTTACCTGCAGCATGAGTCAAAGGATTTGTCGTTGCAGCAAAGTTAGGGAAACCAATAAGTGAGCCTGAGAAGCCGTACATATGCAGATCAAATAAGCCAGCAACCGCAGCGCCTGCAGCTGCACCAATCGAACTCATAATGAAAACACGAATATATTTCAAGTTAATCCCATACATGGCTGGCTCAGTTACCCCACAAAAAGCCGAAATCGCTGCTGGTAAAGCTAACCCTTTGAGACTTTGTTGGCGTGTTTTGAGAAAGACAGCTAGAGCACCAGCACCTTGTGCCAACATTGTAAAGGAAACAATCATATTAATGTTTGATTCTCCTGTTGTTACGATTTGTTGCGTCAAGATAGGAATAACCAACCAATGGAGACCAAAGATAACTAGAACTTGGTAAAGTCCACCAATAATTGCTCCTGCTATTGTGAGATTAAGATTAATCAAGCCTGTAATGACTGAAGCAAGCGCAGAGGAAACAATACTAATTACGGGTCCTACCAACAAGAGTACTAATGAAGCCACAACAAAGAAAGTAATCATCGGTACAAAAATCGAACGAAGCGCTAAAGGCATGTGTTTCTTAAGCCAAGCACCGATTGGTTTAGCCATCCAAGCTGCTACAATAATCGGGAAAATAGTATAAGCATAATTTGGCAAGCTAACAGGAATATTAAAATAACTTGTATTAAAAGTTACGCCAAATAATTCCATGACGACTGGTGCTTTTCCAGCTACAATCTCTCCTTTCTCAATAACATTAGGTGCTGCAACTAAGCCTTGTAAAGCAGGGTGAATCATAAATCCACCAACTGCAGCCACGACAAATGGGTCTGAACCTAACTGTTTAGCAGCAGCATAGCCGACCAAGACAGGAAGAAAGTAGAATGGTGCCATCGCCATTGTTGAAATAATAATATAGGTTGGATCTGTCGGACTAATAAGTTCAAAAATATGGTTTCCTTTAACAAACATGTTAAGAATCCCATTAATCATACCACCAGCAGCTAATAAACCAATAATCGGCATCATTGACCCCGTAATTGTTCCAACTACAACTTGAAAAGCACGAATGATTGGATTTTTAGAAACTTTTGTTTCCTCGACTTCTTCACTACTTTCACCATCCACGACACGACTGCCCAGCTGGGCCACAATTTCGTCATAGACATCCTCAACAGCTTGACCGATAACGACTTGGTACTGCCCCAAATTTGCATTGTAGACAACCCCCGCTACACCATCCATTACTTCAAGTTTTTTATCGTCTGCTTTTTCTTTGTCGACTAAATAGAAACGTAAGCGTGTGATACAGTGAATCACCTTTGTGATATTTTCCTCACCACCAACAGCAGCAATAATTTCTGTTGCTAATTTTTTGTAATCTGCCATGATTTCTCCTTTTTATTTTGCAGTTGCTTGGCCCAACAGATCGCCTGCTTGAGCAATTCCTTTTTTAACGGTAAGACTATCGAGCTTTTCATTTGTATTTGTAATTAAAACCATACTCGTAAGTGGTAAACCCGCTGCTTCCACTTCTTTCCAATTGACCTGTCCCAGAGCATCGCCACCGTCGACTATATCACCCACCTTAACCTTAATCTGAAAAGGTTGTCCATTTAAACTTACTGTATCAATTCCTAGATGAAGCAACACTTCTAAACCATCTGCGCGCGTGAAGCCGATAGCATGTCCTTGTACTAGACTGACTTCTCCTGCTACTGGACTAACAATGTCATTACTTGTGGGTTCAATAGCATAACCATCTCCCATAACTTTTTTGGCAAATACAGGGTCGGAAACCTTTTCCAAATCAATAACTGTACCCGCTAAAGGTGTATAAAGGTTCTTGTCCTCACTTACACTTTTTTTCTTTCCAAAACCAAACATTTTTATTCTCCTTTAATAAAAATAAACTGCAACTTGTACGTACAAGTTTATAATAGCAAAATGAAAGCGGTTTTGCAAGCGGTTATATTTTTACTTTAACTTAAAGTGCTTTTTTGTTACACTTAGGTTATGAAAAAGTACGAAATTATTCTTCGGGATTTGGAGAAAAAAATTCATGAAGGAAGATATCCCGAAAATGAGCTCTTGCCCAGTGAAAACCAGCTTACAGTGCTCTATCAAACAAGCCGTGCAACGGTACGACAAGCGCTCAAAATCTTGGAAGAAAACGGGATTATTCAACGCCGTCACGGCTTTGGCTCCATTGTTATTCCAAGAGAGAGATTGATGTTCCCCATTTCAGGGTTAACTTCTTTCAAAGAGCTCAAAGATTCTTTAAACTTCAGCTCAACCACTGAAATATTAATTTTTGAAAAAATAACTGTAGATAAAGACCTCTCAGAACTTTCTTTTTTTGAAGAAGGCTCTCAAGCTTTTCATATCCTCCGCCGACGAAATATTGATGAGCAGTTCGTTATCCTAGACCGCGACTATATTTTAGCTTCTGCAGCACCTGATATGACCAGAGAAAAAGTAAAGGCTTCTCTATATGCTTACCTTGAAGATCATGTTCATCTTGATATTTCATATGCTCAAAAAGAAATCACAATTGATTTTGTCAATGATGAAGATAAAACTTATTTGGATTTGAACCCTAAGGACCGCCATGTCGTCAGTGTGCGCAGTCATGTTTATCTCGCCAATAATAATGTTTTCCAGTATACGGAAAGCCGACATCAGGTAGATAAGTTTCGCTTTACTGAATTTTCGAGACGGCAGAAGCATTGAGATGAGGTTGTGGGATTTCCTAAAAGAAGTTAGTACATGTAAAAACTCGAGAAAATGTAATTCTCGAGTTTTTGTGCATGATAGTTTATTGATGGATGATAAGGACAGGGCGGACTCCCCCGTAGGCTGTGCTAAGGTTTACGCCACCATTGCCACGCAACTGACCAACATAAATGCCAGAGTTCACGAGCCAAGCATTGCCGGGAGCACCAGGGGTACGTAGCCACCACCACCTGTTATTAAAACCTACACGACCAGCATGGTCTGGGAAAGCTAAGTCAGGTCCTGACAAGCGTGTCACATCAGCAAGCGATAGGGCAACGGCACGCTTGACGCCATCTGGCACAACTCGTGTTATATCTTGATGAACATCTTGGTTGCTCAAGGCCACAAGATTAGAAGGCAACCAGCGTGTACCTCCTGTAAAATTAACAGAACCATCGATGACATTTCCTGTCATAAAGCTAGAAGCTACAGGAGCCACAATATCTCGAACCTCTGGTGCAAGAGCCCCATACCAAGTCGTTAATTCGCCTTCTTGTTGAGCGAAAGAACGCTCACGGATAGGCTCGTTACGAATAATCATATGGTTGCCACTACCCATATCTTCCAAATAACGGTACTGCTGACCCGCCATAGTAAAGATACGTCCCGGTCTCATGATTGCAAAGTTGAATGCGCTAGGTGGTGAATCTCTATTCCAGCGTGGGTTGCCATCGCCTGCGACAACTTCCAGAAAGTCCGCTAAGCGTGTATCGTGGTGCCCTTGGTCATCATCTTCTAAAAACCTGTCAATGGTTAGAGGCGAGATGACTTGACTATCCACATGGATGGCATAATAGTAGGAACCATTGACAAAACTTCTTCTGACTACTTCATCTCTTACTACAGCTGCGTCAAGCAGGTAAGAGGTTGCCTCGTCTTGTTCCAACAATTCTGCCCAATAAGCCCATCCTGTATTGTGGTCCAGCACCCAGAAGTTGCCGAATCTTTGGTTAGGGTTTAATTGTTCCCATTGCTGAATGGTCATTGGTGGACGCTCTTGTCGGAGGTGTTGTTTTGTCTCTTGCATAATGGCTGCGCCCGGCCAAGTCCCTGTGTTCGTATAGGAGCTATTTGGACCAGTTTCAGTCCAGTAAGTATCTGTTCCATCTCCTGGATGTGTGGTGCCATCTGTTTCGCCATCCTTGGCACCATCCCCTTGGATATAGTCACGGGCATGGCCTGCGGCTGCTGTTTTCAAACTCTCAAGTTCATGGTTAAAGGTGGGCATATACCAAGGTGCTTCTTGCCCTGCACGCTGCCAGCCAAAAGTGAGGTTGATATAGTCATTGAAGGCTAGCGAGTCTCCTGTACGTACATTGATATCATTTTGTGCTGATCTGTAAGGTGTCCATGTCCGCGTATCATCAAGTTCTGAATGTTCAACCACAGGGATGAAAACATCTTCGCCAAGTCTTTGAATAGCCATGTACTCCGACAGACGAATACGTACCATAATAGGCTCCTCTCCCTCGGCATCATGTCCGTAGTTTTCGGCAAAGATGTCCTTGTTGCCTGTATCTCTATTGTAATAATCATGAATACGGCCAGGAGCGTGGCTTCTGAAAGCATTAGCACGGTCATTGAGCGCCTGTTGGTTAAAAGCAGTATAAGCAAAGGTACCACCAATAAGTAGAGCTAGAGCCAATATAGCTATGGTTATCAACTTTCTTTTTCTTTGTCTCATTTCTCCTCACCTCGCTTTACTTGCTTTTTATTAAAGAACGAGCGGATACGGAAAAAACGCCTATTTTTACAGGACGTTTTGATGTATGCGAAAAAGAACAGAAAATTACCGCCTGTGCTGTGCTGTGCTGTGCTGTGCTGTGCTGTGCTGTGCTGTGCTGTGCTGTG
>OIWP01001183.1_pt1 | contig 34175 bp, 25 predicted proteins | sample 1587661 | NCBI WGS metagenome assembly OIWP01 (sample SAMEA3888899, study PRJEB22519) | human gut metagenome | biome: human gut; feature: human-associated habitat; material: faeces | place: Denmark | collected 2010 | reverse complement strand
CTTCCTTATTGGGGTTCTTAGGGGCGTGCAGCCCCTAAGGCGGGGTCCGCTGCATTCGCAACAGCGGGACTTTTCTTTGCTACTTTCTTTTGGTCACAAAAGAAAGTAGGACCTCCCGGGAGACTGCCGTTAATCTTACTGCCGCGCCTGCAAAGCTGCCAGCAGCGGCGGGATGAGCTGCTTCTTGCGGCTGACGACACCGGGCAGTTTGGCTATGTTCCCCTCCGGCTCGACGTGGAAGGCATCGCGGATGATCTCCTCGGCGTTGTGGCCGTAGAACATCAGATCGGTGCTCTGGGTCTTCATGTCGGTGAACATGTAGAAGATCAGCGGCAGACCCTCGCGGCGGCTCGCCTCGGGCAGGAACGGCTGCACAAGCGCCTCGGCGGCGGCGCGGGACTTGTCGGTCATGTAGGTGGACTGGCCGACGCCGAACTTGACGTCGCCGCGGCTGAACGCCTTGAAGTCCGAGCTGAACACATCCTCCGCCGTGCGGCCCGTCAGGTCGGCACCTGCCTCAAACATCTGCTCGGCGTAGGACTGGATGTCCTCGCCCGCCAGCGCGGCCAGCGCCCTGGCGGCGGCTTCGTCCTGCGGGGTGGACGTCGGAGAGCGGAACACCAGCGTATCGGACAGAATGGCCGACAGCAGCAGACCCGCGATCTCGCGGCTGGGCGTCAGGCCCTGCTCGCCGTACATCTGGTACAAAATCGTGGCCGTGCAGCCCACCGGAACATTGCGGAAATAGACCGGGCCGGTGGTCTCCAGACTGCCGATGCGGTGATGGTCGATGATCTCCAGAATGTCCGCCTGCTCCAGACCGTCCACGGCCTGGGTGCGCTCATTGTGGTCAACGAGAATGACCTGCTTGCGGTGCAGGTTCAACAGGTTACGGCGGCTGACGACGCCGCAGTACTTGCCGTTCTCATCCAGAATCGGGAAATAGCGGTGACGCACGCTGGCCATAACCTTTTTGGCGTCCTCAATCGGCGTATTTACGCTGAATTTCAGCAATTCCTTCGTGCGCATAAAGTGGCGCACCGGCGCTGCGGTGGAGATGAGCCGCGCGGCGGCGTAGGTATCGTAGGGGGTCGCCAGCACGGCGCAGCCCTTTTCCTGCGCACGTGCCACGATGGTGCGCGGCACCGCGGAGCCGCAGCAGACAACGATGGCCTGCGCGCCGCAGTCGATGGCGCACATCTGGGTCTCGTACCGGTTGGAGACCAGCACAAGGTCGCCGGGCTTGACCAGCTCCTCCATGATTTCCGGGCTGGTGCCGATGCAGATATTGCCGCTGTCAATGTGGGCGTCGGCGCTGCCGACCACCAGCTCAGCCTCCAGCGTTTCCAGCAGGTTCGTGCAGCGGGTGTTGGCCGCGGCCAGCACTGCCGTGTCGAACAGGTCCATGTTCGCGTCGGCAATGTCCTTGATGGTGATAAGCCCCTGCAGCTCGTTGTCGCCGTCCACGATGCAGAGCGTGTCTATCTCGACGTCGCGCATCAGGTTCCAGGCCGCGCGCAGGCTCATCTCGCCGTCGATGCCCGCCTGCTTGCGGATGTCGATGTCCTTGATCTGCGGGCTGACGTCGGTGCAAAGCCGCGGCGGCTCCACGCCGAAGTGCTGCAGAACGAACCGCGTTTCCCGGTTCACATGTCCGGCGCGGCGGGCCTCATACAGGCCGGTCAGGCTGCCGCGGTTTTTCAGCCAGGCATACGCCAGTGCGGAGCAGATCGAGTCCGTGTCCGGGTTCTGGTGGCCGATGATGTTGATGTGGCGTACCGTGTTGTTTGCCATAGTGGTTCTCCCTCGTATACTTTGTTTCCCTCATCTTCGCGTCCTTGCCTCCCTCTGGGAGGGAGGTGCCCCGAAGGGGCGGAGGGAGAGAACCTTGCCATTGCCCGAAGCCTTCTCACCTGGCCAGGCTCTCTCCCCCACCCGCTGCGGCGGGAGCCCCCTCCCAGAGGGGGCCAAGGAGAATGTAAAGCCGTATGGTTTAATTAGTGTAAAATATCACTATAATAATCCATATTATAGCATACATTTTTGCGTTTTGCGATTCTTGACAAATACCACATTATAGCGTATTATAAAATAGTATGTGGATATTGGGGCCTTGCCCCTGCAAATATCAGTATATCGGCATTTTCAATTTGAGAGGGAACGTATATGATTCAGGAAAATCTCCGCAACGTCGCGATCATCGCGCACGTCGACCACGGCAAAACCACCCTGGTCGACCAGATGCTGAAGCAGTCCGGTGCTTTCCGTGCCAACCAGCAGGTGGCCGAGCGCGTCATGGACTCCGGCGACATCGAGCGTGAGCGCGGCATCACGATTCTGGCCAAGAACTGCTCCTGCGAGTACAACGGCGTCAAGATCAACATCGTCGACACCCCGGGCCACGCCGACTTCGGCGGCGAGGTCGAGCGCGTGCTGAAGATGGTCAACGGCGTTCTGCTGCTGGTCGATGCAGCCGAGGGCTGCATGCCTCAGACCCGTTTTGTTCTGCAGAAGGCTCTGCAGCAGAACCTGTCTCTGGTCATCGCCGTCAACAAGATCGACCGTCCCGATGCCCGCATTGCCGAGGTCATCGACGAGATTTTGGAGCTGCTGATGGACCTGGGCGCTACCGACGAGCAGCTGGACAGCCCGATGGTGTTCTGCTCCGGGCGCAACGGCACGGCCAGCTACGACTGGACCGATCCTGCCTCCGGCACGGACCTGAAGCCCCTGTTTGACACTATCCTGAAATATGTGCAGCCGCCGGAGGGCGAGCCCGACGAGCCGCTGCAGATGCTGGTCTCCAGTGTTGACTACAACGACTTCGTGGGCCGCATGGGCGTTGGCCGCGTGCAGAACGGCGTCATCAAGGTCGGCAGCCCGATCCAGGTCTGTGACTGGCACAACCCCGACGTACACATGAGCGGCCGCATCACCAAGCTGTTCGACTTCAAGGCCAATGGCCGTGAGCCGATCGAGAGCGCCCAGGCCGGCGACATCGTCGCATTTGCGGGTCTGCCCGATATTTCCATCGGCAACACGATCTGCGACCCCAGCAAGGTGCAGCCCCTGCCCTTTGTCAAGATCAACGATCCCACGGTGGAAATGACCTTCTCGGTCAACGATTCCCCGTTTGCCGGCAAGGAGGGCAAGTACGTCACCTCCCGCCAGATCCGTGACCGCCTGATGCGCGAGCTGCTGAAGGACGTCGCCCTGAAGGTCGAGGATTCCGCCACGAACGATTCCTTCCGCGTCATGGGCCGCGGCGAAATGCACCTGTCCATCCTGATCGAGACGATGCGCCGCGAGGGCTATGAGCTGCAGGTCAGCCCCCCGCACGTTCTGACCCACGAGGAGAACGGCAAGGTCATGGAGCCTATGGAGCGCGTTGTCGTCGACGTGCCCGAGACCTATCAGGGCAACGTCATGACCGCTCTGGGCGCCCGCAAGGCCATCCTGATGAATATGCAGATGATGAACAGCCGCTCCCGCATCGAGTTCCGTATGCCCAGCCGCGGCCTGTTCGGCTATCGCAGCCAGTTCCTGACCGACACCCACGGCGAGGGCATCATGAACACGATCTTCGACGGCTACGAGGAATGGTGCGGCGACATCCAGACCCGCTCCACCGGCTCCCTCATCAGCTTTGATACCGGCGACGCCGTCACCTACGGCCTGTTCAACGCCCAGCAGCGCGGCACCCTGATCGTCAACGCAGGCGAGAAGGTCTACGCCGGTGAGGTCGTCGGCTACACCCCGACGGGCGAGGACATCACGGTCAACGTCTGCAAGACGAAGCACCTGACCAACACCCGCGCCTCCGGCAGCGACGACGCCCTGCGTCTGGTGCCTGTCTCCAAGTTCAGCCTCGAGGGCTGCCTTGAGTTCCTGGCACCCGACGAGCTGCTGGAAGTCACCCCCGAGAACCTGCGCATCCGCAAGCGCATCCTGGACCACGACCTGCGCATGAAGGCCGCCAGCAAGAAGAATAAGTAATTTATTCGCATAAAAACGAGCCGTCCCGACGATTGGGGCGGCTCGTTTTGATTTTGTCGAGTTGCAGGGGCCGGGCATGCCCGGCCTCTACGTGCGGAGGTGTGTGGGACGGTGCGTGCCCGCACGCATGGCCCCCGGAGCGGTCAAGACCGCTCCCTACAAATTGCCCATAACCGGCGGTCCGCATTTTACCGCCTCACTCCGTCCACATCTCCACCGCGGTATACTCCCGGCTTCCCGCCAGATACGCGCCCAAATCGATCAGCGCATACCGGCTTGCGGCCATGCCGCTGCGGTCAATGTACCCGTCCGTCACCAAAATGCGGCCATCGTCGGTCAGGGCTATCGGGAAATTCCTGTTCCCGGTGGCATCGGACCCGGCCTCCTCATAGGGGACCTCGTACCGCGCGCCGTTGTCGATGCTGTAAAGCGTCAGGGTGTCCGTTCCCCGCCACAGCACCACCAGCCTGAGCTGGCCGTCCTGCAAAAGCGGCCAGAAATTGCTGTACTCCCCGCCCTTGGAGTCGGCGCTGCATTCCTCCTGCCAGGTGCCCGCGGTGCGGTCATAGCTGACCAGCGTGTTCCGCGTGCTGAACGCGGCCGCACTGTCCGTGTAGGTGACCCCAAAATACAGCTTGTCGCCGCAGTAGCCCAGATAGGATCTCAGCTCGTTGTGCTCCTCGGGGTAGTACGGCTCGTCGAACACCTTTTCAATCGTGTTCGTCGCCGGGTCGTAGAGGTCATACTCCCGCAGCGAGTTTTGCAGCACGGCGTCCCGCATTTCCTCGTTGCCCTCGCCCTCCGGCAGCGGCGTATCGGATACAACGCGGGTCAGCAGCACCTTACTGCCAATCGCACCGCAGGTGCCGTCCAGCTGCACAAACGGCAGCGACGCGGTGGTCAGCTTGCCGGTCTGCCAGTCCAGCCGCTTGCAGGTCGTGCCCCAAATGTCATACGCCGCGTACTCGTCGTAGAAGTTGGGGTAAAATTTTTCCGGGATGGTCTGCTCCTCAACGCTGCCGTCGGGGCGAATGGCTGTGTGGGCAAACACGGTGCCGCCCTCGGAGTCCCAGAAGTATTCCACCGTGTCCCCGTGCTGCATGATGGCTACCGGGATCTGCCGAAACAGGTCGATGTCGCAGAGCTTCGTCTGCACGCCTGTCGCGTAGTCGAGCTTCAAAATCGGCTCGGCTTCAAGCCCCGAGAGCGGTATCCCAACCGAGGCCGTGCCTGTGTCCATCACCTCCGGGATGGCCATTTGCAGCGTCCCCACCGGGAACGCCGCCGCGGCCTCGCCGATGGCTGCGGTCTCGGCGGGCGGGGCAGCTTCGGCGGTGGACGATACCTCGGGTGCGGCGGTGCAGGCGGTCAGGGCCAGCGCGGCGGCCAGCAGAAGGACGAGTTTTCTCATGGTTTGTCTCCTTTCCGGTTCCGTTTTCGCCATCATACCACCCGGTTGTGTCCGAGTTGTGACACGGGCGGGGTCTTTTGAAATTTTTTTTGCGGCGAAGTTTGGACTGCCTGTATGGGCCGGGCATGCCCGGCCCGCGGGCTTCCCGCAAGCACCGTTTACCGGACAGAGCCTCCAGCATGTACGCCGCACAAATACACTTGACTTTACTTCAAATTCATAGTATAGTAAATAAGTCGCCCGCATTGCGGCGGGGATTTTGGATGTAAAAGTTATGGGGGTCAGTATGGCGGCATTTACTACGTTTATTGAGCAGTTCAGCGATGTTCTGTGGAACTCGCTGCTGCTGTTTTTGCTGGTCGGCACGGGCGTGTACTTTACCGTGCGGCTGCGCGGCGTGCAGGTGCGCCGCTTTGGCGAGGGCTTCCGCCGTGTGTTCGGCGGCTTTACGCTGCGCGGCAAAAAGGCGGACGCCGAGGGCATGAGCAGCTTTCAGGCGCTGACGACGGCCATTGCGGCGCAGGTCGGCACCGGCAACATCACGGGCTGTGCCACGGCGCTTGTCAGCGGCGGCCCGGGCGCGCTGTTCTGGACCTGGGTGTCGGCGTTTTTCGGCATGGCGACCATTTACGCCGAGGCCGTGCTGGCGCAGCACTACAAGACCACGGTGAACGGCCATGTCACGGGCGGCCCGGCGTACTATATCCGCGCCGCGTTCAAGGGCAAGGTCGGCAAGGTGCTGGCCACGGTGTTCTCGGTGCTCATCATTCTGGCGCTGGGCTTCATGGGCAACATGGCGCAGTCCAACTCCATCGGTGATGCGTTCCACAACGCCTTTGGCCTGAACCGGCTGGCGGTGGGCGTCGTGGTGGCGGCCATTGCGGCGTTCATCTTCCTGGGCGGCGTGCAGAGAATCGCCGCTGTAACGGAAAAAGTTGTGCCGATCATGGCGGCATTTTACATTCTGGGCTGCATCGCCATTCTGGTCATCAACGCCAAGGCGCTGCCCGGCGCGCTGGCGCAGGTGTTTGTGCTGGCGTTTGAGCCGCAGGCCATGGCAGGCGGCATTGCAGGCGTGACTGTGCAGCAGTCCATGCGTTTCGGCGTGGCCCGCGGCCTGTTCTCCAACGAGGCGGGCCTTGGCTCGACGCCCCACGCCCACGCGCTGGCCAAGGTCGAGCGCCCGCAGGACCAGGGCGCTGTAGCGATCCTGGGCGTGTTCGTTGACACGTTCGTTGTGCTGACGCTGACCGGCCTGGTGCTGATCACGTCTGGCCTGATCCCGCAGGGCATGACCGGCACAGCGCTGACCCAGGCCGCCTTCAGCCAGTCGTTCGGCGGCTTTGGGCCGATCTTCATCGCGGTGTGCATGTTCTTTTTCGCGTTTTCGACGATCATCGGCTGGTATTTCTTCGGCCAGTCGAACTTCAAGGCGCTGTTCGGCGAGAAGCTGCTGCCGGTGTACAGCATTATCGTAGTTGCGTTCATTCTGGTCGGCTCGACCCTGAAGGTCGATCTGGTCTGGGCGCTGGCCGACCTGTTCAACGGCCTGATGGCCGTGCCGAACCTGCTGGCCCTGCTGGCGCTGGCCGGCGTGGTTGTGGCGATTGACCGGAAGTAATTTTTACGAGACGGGGATTTGTTCCTTTTCTTAGAAGAAAAGGAACTAAAAAAACAACCTGCCTGCGAGAGGTCGCAGGCAGGTTATTTTTGTGTTTGAAGGGGCAGGGCGGTTATGCAAAGGCCCTGTTGCTTGCCGCCCTACGATGCAAAGGATACGGGGTGGTAATGGCAGGGTTGCGGGCCGGGCATGCCCGGCCCCTACAGGGTGGCGTGAATGAGTTGTGGGCGAAGGCCCGCCCCACGGAATGTGGTAAAGTGGGATGTAGGGCGGCCTGCCTCCAGGCCGCCGCGGACGTTTGCCGTAATGAGAAGCCCTGCGGATTGTGTTGTAGGGGGCGGCGTCCCCGACGCCCCGCGGAGGTGCGGGGTTGTGAGCGTGGGCCCACGGTTGAGCGGAGCGAAATCGGGGAGCGAACAATGTTTGCCCCTGCAGGGCAAACAACCGCATGAGCGGGCCAGCTTTGCTGGCTGACGGCGCTCGTTGTGCGCCGTCAAGCGGTCAAGACCCCTCCCTACGATGCAAAGGATAAAAGGGGTGGTAATGACGAGGCTGCGGGCCGGGCATGCCCGGCCCCTACAGGGTGGCGTGAATGAGTTGCGGGCGAAGGCCCGCCCCACGGAATGTGGTAAATTGGGATGTAGGGCGGCCTGCCCCCAGGCCGCCGCGGACGTTTGCGGTAATGAGAAGCCCTGCGGATTGTTGTAGGGGGCGGCGTCCCCGACGCCCCCGGAGGGGTCAAGACCCCTCCCTACGATGCAAAAGATAAAGGGGATACAATGGCAAGGCTGCGGGCCGGGCATGCCCGGCCCCCTACGGACTACTGTGAACGGGTCGCGCACGAAAGGGGCGCGCGGGTGGCTGCCTCTCCCGTTCAGCCCCACAAAAACAAAAAAACGAGACGGCCACTGCCCCGTCTCGTTTTTTCTTAAAAAGAAGGAGAAAAACAGAACGTCTCGCCGGCGCCTGAATGCGAACGGAACCACCCCTCTACAAGTGATACCCTCCCTACGGATTCGGCAGGGCGCTCTGGTATTCTTCCTCTTTAGCTGTCGCTCGGAAGCTCTCGCTTTCGATGTACTTATAGTACACTATTTTTGTCGAATTTGCAAGATGCGTACTTGTACAACATGCTACATTTACCTCACCTTGTTTTGTATAGTTTGCACAATCGTTCACGGATAATTCATACAAATAGCGCCCGGAGCGTTCAAAGCCCCGGGCGCAAGAAATATGCTGTTTTCAGACCGGAAAAGCGGGTTTTCTCCGCTTATTCCACAGGAACGATCCAGCCCTTGGTGTCGGGCAGCTTGCCCCACTGGATGCCGGTCAGCGTGTCATACAGCTTCTGGGTCAGTTCGCCGATGTGGCCTCCGCTGATGTGGGCAACCTTGCCCTCCCAATCCAGCTCCTTGACAGGGGAGACAACGGCAGCCGTGCCGGTGCCAAAGACTTCCTCCAGCTTGCCCTCGTCGGCAGCCTTCATGATGTCGGCAATGGCAACACGCTCCTCATGCACCTTGTAGCCCCAGTCCTTCAGCAGCTCGATGATGGAGCGGCGGGTGACGCCGGGCAGAACGGTGCCCACGCAGGGGGCGGTGTATATCTCGCCGTCGATCTTGAACATGATGTTCATGGAGCCGACTTCCTCGACGTACTTCTTCTCAACGCCGTCCAGCCACAACACCTGGGAGAAGCCGCGCTCCTCGGCCAGCTCGCCGGCCTTGATGGACGCGGCGTAGTTGCCGCCGCACTTCGTAAAGCCGGTCAGGCCCGGGGCGGCGCGGATGTACTCATCCTCAACATAGATGCGGACGGGGTCGAGGCCCTCGGCGTAGTAGGCACCGGAGGGCGCGCAGATGATGGCAAAGCGGTAATGCTTGGCGGCATGAACGCCCAGGCCCACATCGGTAGCGATGCAAAACGGGCGGATGTACAGGGACGCACCGTCGGAGTGGGGCACCCAGTCGCGGTCCACATCGACCAGCGCCTTGACCGCCTGCACGAAGTCCTCCGGCGGGATGGGGGGCATGCCGAGACGGTCCGCGGAATCGTTGAAACGGTTCGCGTTGCAGTCAGGGCGGAACAGCTGGATCTTGCCGTCCGCGGTGCGGTAGGCCTTCATGCCCTCAAAAATTTCCTGTGCGTAGTGGAACACGGTGGTAGCCGGGTCCATCTCCCACGGGCCATAGGGGACGATGCGGGCGTCATGCCAGCCCTCGCCCGCGGTATAGTCCATCAGGAACATGTGGTCGCTGAACTGCTTGCCGAAGCCGAGCTTCGACTCGTCCTGCGGCTTTTCCTTCGGATGGGTCGTTTTGGTGATTTTAATGTCCAACATAATTTCACACTCTCCCTTTTATACTCAAGCGCACCGCCGCACAGCAGTGCGGGTGATGGTTAGGTTTATTATAGCGCTGTCGCGCGGCGAGCGCAAGCCCTTATTTACAAAATGTGTATTTTGTGTTGCAAAAAGCGCAATTCGCGTTTTCCCCGGCTTTCCACAGTTTTCAACAGCGCCGCTGTGGAAAATGTGGAAAATAAACGTTTTTTCTACGTAGATTTTCCCGGTTTTCCGCTTTTGAACGGGTCCGGGCGGCAGAGTTTTCCACGCTTTCCACGGGGTTTTCAACATTTCCACGGTGGATAACCGTTATACGCCGTGGATAACTCGGGGTGAATATACGGAATGTGAACGGGGTGTGAACAGAAAAAGCGGCCTGCCCGCCTGCCCCGCGCCCAACCAAAAAAGCGTGCCGCTCTCTTTCCCACAAGAGAGCGGCACGCAGTCCAAACTCAATTTTCTTTTCGGTGCACCACAAACATCACCATGCTGAACACCAGCATGAACGCTGCCAGCCCTGCCGCAATCAGCAAGATCAGCTGGAAGACCTTCACGTTAAAATTTGTCTGCAAATTTTCCCGCGCAGCGGAGACCACATCCGAACCGGAGGAAACCGTCGATTGGGCGTTATTGGCCATCTCCTCGGCGGCGGTCAGTGCGGCCTGGGCGGCGTCGGTGTCGCCCAACGCCTCCAGCGCGTCGGCCAGTGCCTGCCCGCCCATGGCAACCAGACGGTCATTCGTCTCGCTCTTGATCTTCTCGTGATTGACCGCGTTGGCCAGGTACTCGGCAAACAGGTCTGTTGCGCCGCGCACGGCGGGGGCGTAGTCGTCCTTGATCTGCCAGCCCTTGACGGTCCACATACCGTTCATGTAGAACAGCAGCTGCATACCGGAATCCTCCAGCAGAGCGCTGTACACGGCGTCCGCAAAGGCCGTGCTCGAGGTATCCACCGTGCCGAAGCTCAGCGAGATGAACTCCTTGACGCGGTCATACTCGGTCAGATTCGCGTAGTAGCTGCGCAGCGCCTCGGCCAGGTCGGTGTCCTTTGTCACCTTGGAGCCGACGACGACGGAGTCGAGGTCTGCCCGCAGGTCCCCGTTGCTGAAGCGGCTCAGCGTGCCGTCATCGTCTATATTAAAGGAAGCGCGCATCGCCTCGGCGTAGCCCGCGGCATCGCCGGCCTGGCCGTAATACTGCCTGGCCAGCTCCTCACAGTCGCCGCCCCAGCTGCCCGTGATGGGTATGCCGTTGTAGACAAGGTTCATCGACGCCAGCAGGTGCCCAAAGTCGATGCTTTCTCCGTTGGGCAGGACAACGGTGTTCATATTCTGCAGCGACGCCAGCTCGGGGTCGCTGCTGTTGACGTAGCTCTCAAACCCGGCGTCGCGCACACCGGCGGTCAGCTGCCAGATCGTGGAGTTGTACTCCCCCGTGCGGGTGTAGGCCAGCGTCAGCTCGATCGGGTCGGGCGTGTCGGCCTGACTGGCCGAGTACTCCCGCGCCAGCGCCTGCAGGCGGGACAGGCGGTCCAGCACCGTGTCGTAGTCCTCCGCATGGGCAGGCAGTGCCGCCGCGCAGAACAGCCCCAGCAGCACAAACAGCATAGCCAGCAGGCGGGGCATACGGTTCGCTATAGAATTCGTAGTCAAGCACCTCCGGTAAAACAGGACAAAAACCGGGGCAAGGCTGCGCCTGCGCCCCGGGTCTGACTTTTTAACCAATTTGTAATCTTTAGTATACCACATCCGCCCCGGGTTTGTCACCTGTTTTTTTGTGTGTATTCTGTGCGTCTTGACTTTTTGCCCCGCATAGGCTTTAATAGAGGCATTACGGAGGTAATTCTATGCACAAACAAACGCATAAACGCGCTTTTTATACCCTTGCAGGCTGCATTGCCGCGCTGGCGCTCTGCGTGGCGGCATCGCTTTTTCTGCTGACGCCCGCACCGAAAGCGCAGGACGTCACCATACCCGGCACGCGCGGGGACATTTACGCCACGGTACAGCTACCCGGCAAGCTGGCCCGCGGGGAGGAGCTGCCGCTCGTCGTGCTTTGCCACGGCTTTACCGGCAGCCGCGGCGGCGACGGCCACTTTGCGCCGCTGGCCGCCGATCTGGCCGCCCAGGGCATTGCGACGGTGCGGCTGGATTTTCCCGGCTGCGGCAACAGCACCGAACCGTTCACGGCCTACACGCTGTCCAACATGACCGACGACGTCGAGAGCGCCATCACCTACATGCAGCAGACCTACGGCACGGGCCGCACAGCGCTGGTGGGCCACAGCATGGGCGGACGGCTGGCCAGCCTCTACCCGCAGCGCAGGGGCGGCATCACGGCGCTGGCGCTGTGGAGCCCCGCCAACGGCGCGGGCCTGCGCGGCATGGAGTTTTTGAACATCGACGACTTTTCCGCCGTGGAAGCGCTGGCCGCTGAGGCCGAGGCGAGCGGCAGCATCAGCACCTGGGGCGTCGATGTCAGCGGAACGCTGTTCACCGAAATGCGCGATTCCGACCCGAACGCCGCCCTGCGGGAGAGCGCCCTGCCGACACTTTTGACCTACACCGGCCATGAGGGCATTTTGAGCGACACGACCCAGGCCGAGACGATAGCCGCCGTCGAGAGCCTGCCCGACGGCAGGGTCGTGCTGCAGCCGTTTGCCGAGGGGAACCACAACTATCTATCCGAGGACGCCGCCACCGCCGCCGCGCTGGACAAAGCGCTGCGGGAGACGACAGTGGCGTTTTTGGTGGAGTATTTGAAGTAGGCCCGCCGCGCCTGCGAGGCCGACAGGAACGGGCACCTGACGAAGCCCTTTGAGACCGTGACCGGCTGAAAACATCGGCAAAATACAGAAAGAAAGCAAAAACCGCGGAGAAGCGCAAACTTTTCCGCGGTATTCTTATTGCAGATTTACCAGCACATAGTCCCCGCAATCGACAATCGCCCCCGCCCGGGGGTATCCCGGCAGGTCGTGGGCGTCGGCGTAGGTCTGCGCCTGCTCATGCAGGGTAGCGCTGTGGGTCATGTCCAAAGCAAAGCCATAGTAGCGGAACAGGTGCTCCGCTGCCTGGCCGTAGACGTCGTCCACCTCGGAGAAGGCCGTGACCGACCAGTCCAGCACCGAGTTGCAGTTGGTCTCGACGTACTTGACGGTGTCGCCGCTCTCCCAGCTCGTGTGCTCACGGAAAAAGCGGTACAGCGGGTGCTGCATCGGGTCAGCCGTCGTGTACCGGGTGATATTCTCCCCCAGCGTGTAACGGCCCACCAGCACCACGGGCTTGTCGGTGCCGTAGTCGCGCACAAGCTCGGTGCCCAGAGTGCGCACCACAGCGGCCTCCTGCTCGGAACGCTGGTAATCGACGGCCAGCAGATGGTTCAGGTACATGGCCTGGTGCAGACAGAGCAGCACCGCCAGCAGCTGCACGCTGCCCAGCAGCACAGCCCGCCGGGCCGCAGCGCGGCGCAGCAGCTCATACACGGCCAGCCCCGCCAGCGCCACAAACAGCGCAAACACCTGACAGGTGCGGTAGGGCGAGCACTTCCCCTGCACAAACGACAGCAGCACCAGTGAGAGCAGGATTCCCGCACCGGTGAGCAGCAGCAAAGGCCGCTTTTTGCGCACAGCAAGCGCGATAACCAGTACGATAAATACAAGCGCCGCCACCGCCAATTCAGCAATGGGCAGGTAGAAGCAGCCGCGCAGTGCGTAGTTAATCAGAATGCTCTTGACAAGCAGCTTTGCAAGATAGACAAATGGGTAGAACGCCCACAAAATTTCGGTGGCGCCGTTGGCCGCAGCCTGCGGCAGCACAAGATGGATGCCCGACGTCACCAGCACGCGCAGGCAGAGCCCGCCGACCAGCGCCGCCGCGTACCACAGTCCCTCGGTCAGGACCGCCGCAAGCCGCGGGCGCTCGGCGGCCAACAGCTGCTCCAGCGTTAAAAGCGCAAAGACAGCCAGCACAAACACCGCCGCCAGTGACTCATAGGACGAGCAGACCACCATCAGGCAGAGCGCCGCCGCGCCCATGCGCAGAGCCCTGCCGCGCCACGGCACGCCGGGCTGGCGCGCGTCCCACAGCAGATTCAGCGCAGCGGCATCCAGCAAATAGCCGCCGCAGACGCAGACATTCGCGCCGCTGTACTCCCAAATTTCATTCATCAGCGGGTAGGAGACAAACAGGCAGGCAAACAGTCCATAGCCGAACATGCTGATGCGATCCTGTGCGGCCTTGCGCAGCAGCGCACAGAAGCTCACCGCCGCCAGCGCCAGCAGCAGCGCCGCCAGCAGGTCAATGCCAAAGGCATAACTCGGCTCGGCCCTGCCGTAGCCCAGCACCGCGGCCCAGAGGTTCATGCCGAACCGTCCGGTGGACAGCATAACGCCGCCCGTGCCGATGTAGCGGTCCCCTTCCAGCGAGTCAATGCTGACCCGTGTCGTGGCGATGGCATAGCCGTAGCTGAGCAGCAGGGTCAGCCCCAGCGCCGCGCGGAATTTCGCGTTTTTCAGGAAATAACCAAACTCCTGCTTCATGCCGGTCACTGGTCGTCCGGCCCAAAGTTGAGGCGTTCTTCCTCCACAACGAGCGGGCGGTTCATGATGCGAGTGTTCATAGCCATGACGTACTCACCCAAAAAGCCCAGGAACGCCAGCTGAATACCGCCCATAAAGAAGATGGCGATCATCGTCGGCGCGTACCCGGCGCGGAAGCTCTGCCAGAACAGCAGCTTAGCAATCAGATAGAACAGGCCGACCAGAAAGCTCAGCCCCGCCACCAGGAAGCCCGCGAACGTTGCAATGCGCATACCGGCCTTGGTGTAGCTGGTAAAGCTCAGCATAGCGGCGTCGTACAGGCTGTACCAGTTGTTGTGGGTCTTGCCCGCGCGGCGCTGGGGCTGGGTGTACTCGATTTCCTTGCGCTCGGGGCCCAGCTCGGCCACAATGCCGCGGATGAAGGGCGTCGGGTCCTTCAGGTTGCGCAGCGTCTGGATAAAGCTCTTGTCGTACAGGCCAAAGCCGGTGAACTGCTCGATCTGCTCGCAGCTGCTCATCTTCTTGATGAGCTTGTAGTAGCAGCCGCGCAGCCAGTACATGACCGGGTTTTCCTTGCTCTGGGTCTTGCGGCCAATGACGATTTTGTAGCCCTTTTCCCACTCGGCCACAAACCTGGGGATCATCTCCACAGGGTCCTGGAAGTCGGCGCACATCGTGATCGTGCAATCGCCGGAGGTGTGGATCATGCCGTAGTACGGGCTGTTGAACTGGCCGAAGTTCTTGACGTTGAAGATGGCCTTGACGTGCTTGTCCTCGGCGCAGATCTGCCGGATGATGGCACGGGTTCCGTCCTCGCTCTTATTGTCGATGAACAAAATCTCATAGTCGTAGTTCGGGCAGCTCTTGACCAGCTCATCGCGCACAGCCTCATAGATGGGGCGGGCGTTCTGCTCCTCGTTGTAGCAGGGGATCATTACCGAAATCGTCTTTTTCTCACTCATTTTGTCTCTTTCCTTACCCACTCAATGGTTTCGCGGATTCCTTCTTCAAACGGGGTCGCGGGCCGCCAGCCGGTGTCCTCCTGTAAGGCCGACGTGTCCGCCTGCAGGTGCATGACCTGCAGCGGGCCGTAGGGGACCTCCCCCAAGCCCAGCGGCAGCGCCGGGTCGATGGCGTCGCGCAGCGCCTCGATGTAGTCCTTCAGCGGGCGGGCCGTGCCGCTGCCCAGCGGGTAGACTCTGCCGTCCTGTCCGCTGACGGCCAGCGCGTAGAACGCAGCTGCCGCGTCGGCGGCGTACAGGTAGTCCCACTGCTGGATGCCCGCGGTCAGAGCGGGCTTCTCGCCGTGCAGCAGCTTACGGATGGTGCCGCTGATCATCGTGGCCGGACCGTCGTGCGGGCCGTAGACGCTCAAAATGCGCGTCCAGATGTGGGCCACGCCCAGCGTCTGGCACTCGACGCGGCTCATCTGGCCGGCGCACAGCTTAGCCATGCCGTAGCCGTTCTCCGGGAAGCAGGGGGTCTGCGCGGTCAGCACGCCCTCCACGCGGCCATACTCGGCCTGGCTGCCAGCCCCGATAAAGACCTGGCATCCCAGCTGCGCCGCGGCGCGGCAGGCCGCAATGGTGTAGCGGATGTTCTCGATCTGCGCCGGCATGTCGTTGCGGCCCGGGCCGATCGTATGCGCCCACGCAAAGTGGAAGAACGCATCGGCCTTTTCCGGGATCAGCTCCGGCAGCGCGGCCAACTCCGCCGCATCGCAGGGCACCACATGCAGCCGCGCGTCCTGCGGCAGCAGCGCCGCCCGCGCGCTGCCCGGGTGGGTGACCGCGTAGACCGTCACGCCCTCCGCCAGCAGCTTTGCACACAGCGCCATCCCGATTGCCCCCGTAGGGCCGGTGATGATGGCCACTTTGATTTTTCGATTCATTTTACTTCCCCTGATTTTGTAGAGTTTGAAGGAGCTCGTCTGCCGTATTTACAACACGGTAATTATACGGATTCTCTTCATCTTTTTGGTTTCCCTGTCCCCATGTAACGTAGATGCAGGGAATTTCTGCTGCCTCAGCAGTTGCAATATCACTCGCTCCGTCCCCAACATAAACAGCATCTTCACGTCTCATACCGCACGCCCGGCAAATCATATCTACACCACATGGGTCTGGTTTGGATGGTCGGCTTTCCAAATACCCTACAACTTCGTCAAAATATTCCGGAGGGAACATTTTTTGAACCATATCATCCAACAAAGCCTGTCCTTTATTGGAATTTACAGCAATTTTATATCCCTTTGCTTTCAACGTGTCCAATACATGCATCATTCCCGGGTAGGGCTTCGTATTAGGCTTTTTGCTTTCGAGATAGAGTTTTCTATACACCGTTTTTACCCGGTCAATATTCTCTACCGTAATCTGATCTTGCGGAAGCATTCTTGAGACAACCGTTTCCAGATTACCACCTGCAAACCTTCCAAAGGCATCCAGCGGATGCTGAGGCAAATCATTCACTTTAAGTGCTTCATTAAAGCAAATGCCAACATCTGTAATTGTATCTACAAGTGTTCCATCAAAATCAAAAATCACAAGTTTTCTCATATCGCTGTTGTATCTCACTTCTGGTAGCGATTGGATTCATACTCATCCCGTGGCAGGAACGGGAACATATCATCCATAGACGGCGAAACAATGCTTCCGTCCGGCAAAACCTTCGACGAAAGCTTCGGCACAAAATTCTGCGCCGGGTCAACCACAACATTGCAGAATACCGGGCCTTCCGTATTCAGTGCTTTTTCAATTGTAGCCGCTGCTTCTTTCTCATTATCAAGTTCAAAATAGTGGAAGCCAAATGCTTCGGCAAGCTTATCAAATTCCGGGAAGCCAACACCCGTTCCAGGATCCAAACCAATCAGCGGCGGCTTAAACAGGTTCTTCTGTGTCTGGCGAATAGAGTGATAACCGTTATTGTTCAGTACAAACAGCTTCACATTCAACTTATTATAGGAGATCGTCTCCAGTTCCTGCACGTTCATCATAAGGCTTCCGTCGCCATCCACACAAAGGACGCGGCCATTTTTCTCCTGGCGCGCAACCGCTGCACCCAAAGCAGCCGGAAGACCATATCCCATCGCTGCACAGCCAGAGTTCGTGAACATACGCTGTCCCTGCTTGATCTTGCATGCCTGGAAAGTCATAACGCAGGCGCTGCCATTGCCCAACGTCAAAACATCATCGCTGTTCATCTGTTTGAACAATTCATCTACAAAAACGTACGGGTTCAGCAACTTTTCCGCATTGTGATACTCCGGAAGCACTGCGGGATACTTTTCTACCATCTGGCGGCACCAACGCACCCAAGGCTTATGGCATTCCTGGGGTTCGTATTCTTGCTTCAACAAAACCTCCAGTAATTGATGTACATCCGCCTGAACCGGCATGTCCGGCGTTATTGTCGGCTTTTTCAATTCTTCCGCATCAATATCTACAATAATCTTATAGGCATTCTTTGCAAAGTCGTGCTTGTTGTAGGTAATTGTGCGAATGTTCATGCGCGACCCCAGCGTGAGCAGCAAATCACAGTTCTGTACAATAAAGCTGCTACCGCGTGTACCTTCACGGCTCGGAGAACCTGCGTAGTAAGGGTTATCATACGCCACCAAATCGCCGGAGTTCCATGCTACTGCGACAGGAATCTGCAGTTTTTCAACCAATTTCAGCAGCAAATCATCTGAATTTGAGAGTCGAATACCCGTACCTGCAAAAATCAGCGGTGCTTTTGCCTGTTTAATTTTAGCAAGAATTTCCTGTGCGGTTTCTTCCGAAATCACCGGCACTTCAGGCTCTGCCTGTTCAGCAAGCGGATCAAAGTGGCGCAGCTTCTCCGGGTCAACCACTGCCCCCTGCACATCCAAAGGAATATCAAGCCAAACCGGCCCTTTGCGGCCATGGTTAGCAAGATACCATGCTTTTTCCAGATGATAAGCAATGTCATTCGGTTCCGTCACCATAACAGCATACTTTGTCATATTGGAAACAGAGTGAATAATATCAAACTCCTGGTCACCCAGCTGACGGAGCTTCAAATTCGGAACAGACCACAAAGTCGTTTCGCGTTTGACCTGCCCAGAAATAATAAACATCGGGATGCTGTCCAGCCAGCCGCCCATAACGCCCGTAATTGCATTCGTACCGCCGGGGCCGCTGGTCACACAGACACTTGCAATTTTCCCCGTTGTCCTGGCGTATGCCTCCGCCGCAATCGAGCATCCCTGTTCATTATGATTGAAAATATTGTGCAAGCCCTCTTTGTGTCCCAGTGCATCGTCCAGTTGCATTGCACCACCGCCCGTTACCATAAAATTATGCGTAACGCCGTGTTCTACCAAAAAGTCTGCCACATACTGTGCTGCTTTCATAGCCTTCTCCTCTTACTCCTCGTAGTGTGATTTTGTTACAAAGCTGACATGGATATTCTTATCGGATTCTTTAAAAAATTGTTTTGCGCTCTCATTCAGGCTGTCAGCCTTTTCTTTGATAAAGCTGTACTCCATGTTTGTATCAAAGTAGTTGACATCATCCGGCGTATAGCCGTCAAAACCTGCCAGCGCCACATTTTTAACGCCCGCTTTGATCAGCAACCGAATCAGCATCATCATAGAGTTGTCCGGGAACTCCTGCGTTTCATCAATCAGATTGCTGTAGTTCAGCACCAACGGGAAGTTTCCATCCGTTCTGGTCACATTGGATGTTGCCGCAACGCGAATGTCCGCATTTTCCGTTGCGGTCAGGCTGCTGCTCATCTGCAGATAGCGGCGTGCGTTCGTCAGGAACAAATACTGCGGATGGAATTTTTCCGGAATATAATTGATGGAAATTACCAACGGCTTTTCTTCCTTGATATACGCGCCAATTTTATCTGCCTGCTCATTGACGGAAGCCCCCGGCCCCATCACCAGCAGCTTTTTGCCATCCAGCTCTGCCTGCAGAGTCTGAATCGCCTGGGCATCATCGCATTCGTTCTTCTCATACTCCAGATACAAAGCCTCAATCATCTTCATATCTTTGCCCAGCTTCTTTTCTTCGGGAATCTGCTGCAGAATCTCATTGACAGCCGTCACAGACAGCGTGCGCTTGTTCATCAGGTAAGAGACATAATCCGGGTGGCAGCGGTTGGAAGCCGCAATGTAGTAAAACAGGGTATAGCCCCATGGTTTTTTGTGATACAGATCCAAAATGCTGGTAGAAATAGCTTCCTGAATCTGGTTTACATCATACTGCTTGCCGAACTGCGCGTTCATATACATAGCCAGCAGTTCCAGCGGCGCATTGCCTGCGCTCTTGCCCATACCGTACAGTGTACCATCCACCAGAACATCACGGTCCAGATGCAGGTTCAACACAGAAATAGCATTGGAGTATGCCAGCTGGAAGTTATTGTGTGCATGGTAGCCCAGCGCAATATCAGGGGCCAGCTCCTTGTCAATGACCGAAACAATGTGTGCCAGCGTCGGTGCATCACACAGACCATACGTATCTACCATCGACACTGCATACGGGTGGCAGTCATTCACAAGGCCAATCACTTCGCGCAGTTCATCATCTGTGTAGCTGGTAACGGAAACCAGCTGGGAAAACACTTTATATCCCAGTGCCTTGACCTGCTTGCAGAAGGCCATAGCCGGATACATTTTTTCCTTTTTAAAAATGACACGGATGCCGTCCAGGCAGCTTTCTGCGCACGGTTTCAGATTTTCAATGCCGCACGTACCGAAATCGATCATGCCTACTACCATCGCATCGCCATGGTCAAACTTTGCAAAGTTCTTTTCTACGGCTTCGCTGTTCGGCATAATTGTACGGTTCGGGTCATACGCACGGCGCTCATCCAGAAAGCCGACCTCGATAATATCAACTTTAGAACTTACCAGGCGTTCAAACAAATACGCCGTCGTATCCTTGCCAAAGTTCCAGTCGTTTACGTAACCACCATCACGCAATGTGCAATCCAACAGTTGAATTTTGTGGTTCATGTTGTAACTACCTCCTCTACTGGCCGCTATACCAGCATTCCCTATCTCATTTATTTTTTAAACGTCCACAACTTGTTGATAACAAAGTTCAGCGGAATCGTCACCAGCAGGTTGACGATGGGCGCAATGGACTTGCTGACGCTGAAGAACGCAACCTCAATCCAGAGCAACACATTGGACAAAATCGACGTGCCGCCGTAGCTGACATAGGTCTTGCCCAGCCGCTTGAGCTTGCTGCGCCAGTCATTGGCGTTGCCGGTAAATACAAATTTGTCGTTCCAGAAAAATGCGTTGGCAATGCTCAGGATCGTGCCCAGGATGCTGCCGACCATATACAGGTCCGGGCTGATCCACAGGAAGATATAGTAAACTGCCATGGACACAGCCGTGTTGCTTACGCCCACCAGGCCGAACTTGATGAACTGCTTGAACAGCTCCACAAATTCCTCTTTATTTTTTGCGCCCAGCAGGGCCAGCAATTTCTGCATAGTGTATGTTTCCTTCCGTTATTCGGTTTCCTCCACAGCGCCCTCACTGGCGACCACCAGGTTTGCCACCGTGAAGGTACCATTCTTGCGCGAGGACGCATCATAAACCGCCATCGGGCCGTCATAGCTCACATCGATTTGGGTCTGGCCGGGGGCCACATCTACCGTGTAGCACACGGTCTGCCCCTCATGGTCGATCTTAATATCCGTCTGCTTCTGCTTCCCGGTTGTACCATCAGCATCTTCCAGATTCGGTGCTTCAAACGTCATCGTATAGGCGCGCTTCAAATCCATGCCGTAGCCTGTCTGGAACGTGATCGTCATCCTTTGCGTAAATGGCGCGTGGTTGTAAATCATAATATACGCACCGTGGCCGCTCCATGTTGCCTCTACCGGGTTGCCGTCGCTGTCCTGCACGTCCTTCTGCCGGATGCCCTCGGCATCCAGTCGGCCGTTGTAGCTGTAGTCAAAGCCCCAGTTGTGGGTGTGCTGCCACAGCTGCTGGCCGCCCACACCGGCCACCGCCACACAAACGGCCAGCAACACCGTGGCTGCCGGGTGTCCGTGTGCCGGTTTGACCGGCTTTTCCGCACAGCGTACACGCACCCCCTGCACCGTCTGGACAAAGCACCAGACAATGAGCAGCAGCAGCATGGCATGACAAACCGTGTTGCGCGGTACAAAGGACGGCTCCATCTGATCCCGCCGGAACAGCGGCAGCGGCAGCACCGGCACCATCAAGGCCAGATAGGGCAGCACGTTGTCACTGCGCAGCTCACGCTCCTGCTCCATAAACAGGAACAGCGGAATCAAAAACAGGCACCATACATAATCATACTGGGACTGAAACATCAGCATCGCCAGAATGATTGCTGTAATGCGCTTCCACTCCTTATCCATAAAAAAGCTGCACACCAGCAGCACCGCAGCCAGCACAATGCCCAGCAGTGCGTAGCTGCCATAGCCCAGCTGCGTGCCCAGCAGCTTGTCCACCGCATGTCCAGCCTCTGCCAAAATGTTGGAGAAACCGTTGCCGATCCACGGTTCACCTCTGCTGCCGCTAAAATCAAACAGTACACGGAACCACAGTGTGAGGCCAAACAATCCTTCATTGAAGAAGAACAGCGGGAAGCACAGGCAGACAACACCGTACAGCACCGTGCGCACCGCGGCCAGATAGTTTTTATCGCGCAGCAGCAGCACGCCCAGAAACGCCGGGTACAGCTTGAAACCGGCGGCAATCGCCAGTGCCAGACAGGCCAACTCCCGCAAAAGTGGTTTTTCTGAATTGCGGTACAGGATAAAAAATGCCATTAACGGCCAGCACAGCAGCAGAATATTGCCACGTTCCAAGCCGTACAGTACCCCATAGCTGAACACTGCACAGAATGCCAGCAGCTTTTTCCGCCCCCCGCAGCTGCGCGTCAGGCGTTCTGTCATCGATACAATTCCTAAGACCACCACGATAACAAAGACGATAAACAGCATCATCGTCGCTTGCTGTAAACGCAAATCCCGTTCTGTTCCCTTCATGTTGAGAGACGAGATAAACGATTCCGTCCAGGTATCTGATTGTGTCTTTGGCACAAGCAAATACAACACATAGAAAAACAGATTTGCAAGCGGCGGGTACAGCGTATCGAACTGTCCGTAGGGCATACGTCCACGCATATACTCAATACTATGGAAAAAGTCCATACCGGTATCGGTGACATCATAAAAGAAGAATTGATGCAGCAGCGCACCACGGCTGGCCAGCAGGGCAAGCAGCAGCACCGCCAGACAGGCCACCGTCGCCCAGCAGTAAATCTGCATAGGCGTCAGCCGCCTGTTTTTGTCCAACCGCAGTCCGGGTGCGCGGGTCGTTTTCACTTTTTGCTGCATCATAGGGGTCCGTACCTCGTTGTCAAAATTTTACTGATTCACAGCCTCGATAATCGTCTTGGCCATGTAGTCGATCATCTCATCGGTCATGCCGGGGTAAACGCCGACCCAGAAGGTGTTGTTCATGATAAAGTCGGTGTTGGTCAATTCGCCAACAACGCGGTAGGCATCGGTGCCGCGGATCTGGTCAAAGCAGGGGTGCTTGATGAGGTTGCCGCTGAACAGCAGACGGGTCTGCACGTTGTGGCTCTCCACATAGCGGGTCACGGCGTTGCGGTCCAGGCCGCTCTCCGGCTTGACGGAGATCAGGAAGCCGAACCAGGACGGGCGGCTGTTGGCAGCCGGCTCCGGCAGGATCAGCTTGTCGGCGGCGGGCTCCAGCGCGGCGCGCAGGCGGTCCCAGTTGTGGCGGCGGCGCTCGATGAAGGTGGGGAACTTCTTCAGCTGCTCGCAGCCGATGGCGGCCTGCATGTCGGTGACCTTGAGGTTATAGCCAAAGTGGCTGTAGACGTACTTGTGGTCGTAGCCCTTGGGCAGCTCGCCGAACTGGCCGTCAAAGCGGTGGCCGCAGAAGTTATCCTGGCCGGAGGGGCAGATGCAGTCGCGGCCCCAGTCGCGGAAGGAGAGGATCAGGCGGTTCAGCAGCGGGTTGTTGGTGTAAACGCAGCCGCCCTCGCCCATCGTCATGTGGTGCGGCGGGTAGAAGCTGGACGTGCCGATGTCGCCCCAGGTGCCGGTAAAGCGGGTCTCGCCGTTGATGGTGTACTGGGTGCCCAGCGCGTCGCAGTTGTCCTCGACCAACCACAGATTATGTGCATCGCAGAACGCCTTGACTGCGGACAAGTCAAACGGATTGCCCAGTGTATGGGCGATCATGACAGCCTTCGTCTTGGGGGAGAGGGCGGCCTCGAGCTTGGTGACGTCGATGTTGTACTGGGGCACGGTCACATCCACAAACACGGGCACCGCGCCGTACTGGATGGCCGGGGTCACGGTGGTGGGGAAGCCGCAGGCCACGGTGATGATCTCGTCGCCCTTCCTGATCTGGCGGTCACCCAGCTCGGGGGCGGTCAGTGCCATGAAGGCGATCAGGTTGGCGGAGGAACCGCTGTTGACCAGATGGGCGAACTTAACGCCGATCCACTTGGCGAACTCCTTTTCGAACTGGTCGGCAAAGCGGCCCGTCGTCAGCCAGAAGTCCAGCGTGGCATCGGTCAGGGCGCACATTTCCTTCTCGTCAAAGACGCGGGCAGCATAGGTGATGCGGTCACCCTCCTGATAGGGGGTCTTTTTCTCCTTGAAGTCGTGATAATACTCGGCGACCATTGCCTTGATCTGCTCGCGGGCTTCTGCCTCGTTCTTCCACATAATTATTGCTCCTCCAAAAAAATATTGATTTCCTTTTCCATCTCCGCCGGGACATCGCCGTTGGCAAGCCAGATCTTGCTGAAGGCGACGGTCTTTTCCATGCACTCGGCCATGTGCCAGCGCGGCGTCCAGCCGAAGGTCGTTTTCAGCTTGCTGCAGTCCAGCTTCAGGAAGTTGGCCTCGTGCAGGGCATTGGCCTCGGCCTGATTCTCCCAGGCGGCGTCGCCGCCCCAGGCCCGGCAGAACAGATCCACCAGCGTGCCGGTGGTGACGCAGTCGCAGTCGTCGGGGCCTACGTTATAGTAGCCCGCAAAGCGGCTGTCCTCGTACTGGCGCTGGGCGATCAGCAGGTAGGCCGCCAGCGGCTCCAGCACATGCTGGTACGGGCGGGTCGAGTAGGGGTTGCGCACGCCGATCTTACGGCCCGCGGCCATGGCGCGGACGCAGTCGGGGATGATGCGGTCATTGGCAAAGTCGCCGCCGCCGATGACATTGCCCGCGCGGGCCGTCGAGACGGCCACGGTCTTATCGGCAAAAAAGCTGTTGATGTAGGAGTGCGTCGCCAACTCCGAGCAGCTCTTGCTGTTGGAGTAGGGGTCGAAACCGTCCAGCGGCTCGTTCTCGCGGTAGCCCCAGGCCCACTCGTTGTTGTGGTAGACCTTGTCGGTGGTGACGTTCAGCACCGAGCGGGGCGCTCTGCCCTGCTGCTGGGCCAGCCGCACACATTCCAGCAGGTTGACCGTACCCATAACGTTCGTCTCATAGGTGTAGCGCGGGTCCTTGTAGCTGTCGCGCACGATGGGCTGCGCGGCCAGGTGCAGCACAATGTCGGGCTGCGCCGCGTCAAAAGCGGCCTTCAGCGCGTCAAAGTCGCGGATGTCGCCGATGACGCTGTGCATCTTGCCCTCGACGCCGGCGATGGAGAAAAGGTTCGGCTGCGTCGGCGGCTGCAGGCTGTAGCCCGTGACCTCGGCCCCGGCCATCAGCAGCATCTTGCAGAGCCAGCTGCCCTTGAAGCCGGTGTGACCGGTGACGAACACCCGCTTGCCGCGGTAAAATTCAGGATCGTAATGTACCATCATCAATCCTCCCACTTCTTCCAGGGCGCGTTGCCGGTGGCAAGCATTTTCTCCAGGACCTGCTTCTCGCGGGCGGTGTCCATGCACTGCCAGAAGCCCTTGTGGATATAGCTCATCAGCTGACCCTCCTCGGCCAGCTTCTGCAGCGGCTTCTGCTCAAAGACGCAGGCGTCGCCGTCCAGATAGTCGAAAATCTGCGGCTCCAGCACCATATAGCCCGCGTTGATGAGCGCGCCGTCGCTGGCCTTCTTTTCACGGAAAGAACGGACAGAATTATCCTCGGCAATATCCAGAACACCCTTCTGCTGCTCCTGCTGAACGGCGGTCAGCGTGGCGATCTTGCCGTTCTCGCGGTGGAATGCCACCAGCTTGGCAATGTCCACATCGCAGACGCCGTCGCCGTAGGTCATCATGAAGGTCTCATTGCCGATGTAGGGACGAATGCGTTTGATGCGCCCGCCGGTCATCGTGTTGAGGCCGGTGTCCACAACGGTGACCTTCCACGGCTCGGTGTGATGGTTGTGGACGATCATCTCGTTCTGGCCGCGGGTAAAATCAAACGTAATATCGCTGGTATGCAGGAAGTAATCCGCGAACCACTCCTTGATCATGTGCTGCTTGTAGCCCGCGCAGATGACAAAGTCGTGAAAGCCGTAGTAGGAATATTCCTTCATGATATGCCACAGGATGGGCATGTTGCCGATTTCGATCATCGGCTTGGGCTTGTAGACGCTTTCTTCGCTGATGCGCGTGCCAAGGCCGCCGGCCAGAATTACTACTTTCATAGTGCGCTCCTTTATTGTTTTGTGAGCCGGTCAGTCCGTCGACGACCGGTTTTTGTCCCGTGCGCTCTGCCTCGTTTGGGCAATTTTACACACTTATTCATAATGAAGAGTATAACACACACGCTCTGTAATTGCAACAATTTACGCCCGTCTGCGCCGTGCCAAAACCATCGGTTCAAAGTCAATATTTTTGTCCAGAGCCCACAAAAGGCCGTCGTTCGCACATTTTTTGCGCTTTTGCGTTCCAAATTTTACATACTGTATTTCCGCAAAAAAATCCCCGCCGCCGGGGTGCGGCGGGGGGATTTTCATGGTGGAGCTGTAGGGAGGCGGCGCCCTCGGCGACCCGGGCCGTCCGTCTTACTGCTGCTTAAAATAATACACTGCACCGACAAGGCCGGCGTCGTTCTGGAGGGCGGCGGCCCTGACCTCAAGGCCCTCGGCGAAGGCGGGCATGATGCTTTTGCGCACCTGCGCGGCCAGCGGGTCGATCAGAAGCGCCTGCTGCGCGCTGACGCCGCCGCCGATCAGGATCAGCTGCGGGTTGAAGATGTGTACAAGGCCCGCAAGGCCCTGGGCGATCTCGTTGATCCAGCCGTTGAGCACAGCCAGCGTGCGGGCGTCGCCCGCGGCGGCAGCCTCAAAAATCGCACGCCCGTCGGGCGCGTCCAGCCCGGCCTTCTGGGCGCTGCGGACCAGCGCCGTTGTGGCGGCGTAGCGCTCATAGCAGCCGATGGCCCCGCAGGTGCAGGCCACGCCGTCCAGCGCGTGCAGACGGAAATGCCCCAGCTCGCCGCCAAGGCCGCGCGCACCCTCCAGCAGACGTCCGCCGGTCAGGATGCCGCCGCCGACGCCGGTGCCCAGCGTCACACCGATGACATCGGTATAGCCCTTAGCCGCACCGGCCCAGACCTCGCCCAGCAGCATACAGTTGGCGTCGTTGGCGACGGTGACGGGCAGGCCGAAGGCGCGCTCCAGCGTACCTTTAATGTCCACACCGATCCACCCCGGAAAATTGCCGCAGGTCCCCGCGACCACGCCGCGGCGGCTGTCGATCTGACCCGTGGCGGACACAGCGATGCCCTCGAGCCTCGGCGCGTCCGCGGTCAGAAATTCGTGGATGGCCGCCTGCACGGTATCCAGGATCGGCGTTTTGTAGCCGTCAAAGCTGACGCTGCGCTCGGCGCGGCGCAGCACCCTGCCGTTCTCATCGACGAGCCCCAGCTTGACCGCCGTGCCACCGATGTCAACGCCCAGATAGGTTTTACTCATAGCGCACCTGCTTATTTATGGTTGTTGATGGCCGCGGTGTAGCGGGCCGTGATCTCCGCCGGGCGGGTGATAGCACCGCCGACGACGAGGGCGAACGCACCGGCGTAGAGCGCCTGCACGGCCTGCTCCGGCGTGTGGATGTGGCCCTCGGCGATGACCTTGGCCGGGCACTCCCGCGCGAGCTGGGCAATAAAGCCGAAGTCCACATCGTTGATGCCCGTCGTCTCGGGCGTGTAGCCGCGCATCGTCGTGCCGACAAAGTCCGCACCGGCCCCCGCGCAGGCCAGCGCGTTCTCAATGTTGTCGCAGTCGGCCATAACGAGCTGGTCGGGGTACTTCTCCTTGATGGCGCGGATGAACTCGGCGCTCGTCTGCCCGTTGGGGCGCAGGGCGCCGGTGCCCTGCACGGCCAGAATGTCCACGCCGCAGGCGACGAGCTCATCGACCTCCTGCATCGTGACGGTGATGTACATCGGCGTGCCGGGGTAATCCTTTTTGATGATGCCGATGACCGGCAGGTCCACGACCTGCTTGATCTGGGTGATGTCGCGCACCGTATTGGCGCGGATGCCGACAGCGCCGGACTGTGCCGCCGCCTTGGCCATCAGCGGCATGACGCCGCCCTCTTTTGTATACAGCGGTTCATGCTCCAGCGCCTGGCAGGAGACGATAAGGCCGCCCTTGATTTGGTTGAAGATTTGTTCGTGGGTCATGAGAAAGACTCCTTTTTTGTGAGGTCGCAGGGGTCGATGCTCGACATCGGCCCGCGGGCGGTTGCAAGTATCCGCCCCTGCAAATGGGAACGCAAAAAGGCTTCCCCCTCGGGGGGAAGCTGTCACCGAAGGTGACTGATGAGGGCGGAGCTTACGGCGGCAGCCCGTTTACGGGCAACCACCGATAGCTTACCCCTCATCCGGCCCTGCGGGGCCACCTTCCCCCAAGGGGGAAGGCTTGGGGAATGCAAATTATTTCATCAAAATCTTGACCACGGCTTTTCTTACGTGGTCGCAGCCGGGGGTCTTGCAGCTGGGCTTGTGCAGCTCACCGGGGAAGAACACGGCAAAGCGTCCCCCACCCAGCGTCATGCCGCTGTGCTCGGGGCCGGTCCGCAGACCGAAGTCGTTTTCCTCGTCAAACTCGCCCTGCTCCGTGCCCTCGGACGCCCAGCCCAGATGCTCGCTGCCGGTCAGATCGATCTGCAGGTCGGCATAGCGGCGGTGGTACTCGAACGCAGCGCCGTCGGCATCGCGCAGGTCGGCGTCCATCACGTTGACAAAGACGTTCTCGCCGTCAATGATGGTCTTGCCGTTTTCCAGCGCGTCCAGCGTGTGGCTGTTCAGCCAGTCGATGGCCTTGTCCAGATTCGGGTGCAGACCCTTGTAGCAGGCAATGTAATCAAACGAATCTACGATCATTTCACACCTCTTACAGGGCCGCGACGGCGTCCTCGATCATCTTCTGCGCCTCGGCCACGATGGGCTCATCCTCGGGGATCAGGCCCGGCAGCGGGGCGCGCACGCCGCCCAGCTCCAGACCGTACATCCGGCGCAGGATCTCCTTCATGACCGCGTACAGGTTGCCGTGGGCCTCGCACATCTTGTAGATGATGCGGTCCGCCTTGTACTGGATGGAGCGGGCAGCGGGGATGTCGCCCTTCTCGATCAGCTCGTTCATCTTGAGGAACAGCTCGGGCATGACGGCGTAGGTGCCGCCGATGCCGCCGTCCGCGCCCATGACACGGCCGGAGACAAACTGCTCATCGGGGCCGTTGAACACGGCGAAGCCGTCCGCACCGCGCGCCTGAATACCGGCATCCTTGAACATCTGGATGTCCTGGGTGGGCATCGAGGAGTTCTTGACCGCGATGACGTTGGGGTTCTTGAGCATCTCGTTCAGCAGGGGCATCGTCAGGGCGGTACCGGCCAGCTGCGGGATGTTGTAGATGATGAACTCGGTGTTGGGCGCGGCGGCGCTCATGGCGTTCCAGTAGTCCGCGATGGCGTAGTTGGGCAGGTGGAAGTAGATCGGCGGGATGGACGCGATGGCGTCAACGCCGCACTTTTCAGCATGGGCGGCCAGCTCGACGGAGTCCGCCGTGTTGTTGCAGGCAACGTGGGCAATAACGGTGATCTTGCCCTTGGCCTCGCTCATGACAGCCTCCAGCACGGCCTTGCGCTCATCCGGGTGCTGGTAGATGCACTCGCCGGAGGAGCCGCCGACGTAAACGCCCTTGACGCCCTTGGCGATCAGGTGGCGGGTCAGTGCCTTGACGCCCTCGGTGGAGATAGAGCCGTCCGGTGCGTAGCAGGCGTAGAAGGCGGGAATAATGCCGCGATATTTGTTGATGTCTTTCATATACAAACACTCCCTGTTCGTAAAACTGTATGTAAAGGCTTCCCCCGAGGTGGGGGAGCTGTCACCGAAGGTGACTGATGAGGGCGGAGCCTGCTGACACGGCCCGTTTGCGGGCAATCCCCAGCAGGCTGCCCCTCATCCGTCTGTGGTCGGGGCCACAGACACCTTCCCCCAAGGGGGAAGGCTTTTCTGTACGGGTAGGCTTCGGGCAATGGCAGGGCTCTCTCCCCCAGTCGCTGCGGCGACAGCCCCCTCGCAGAGGGGGCCGGGGCCTTGCCTCCCTCTGCGAGACAGACTCCCCCGATACGGGGGAGGTGGCGCTTGCGCCAGAAGGGGAGCGGTGGCCGAAGGCCGGAGGGAGAGAACTCCACGTCGCCGCCCGTTCCCGGGTTTAGCCCTTGACAGCGCCCATCGTGATGCCCTTCGTGAAGTACTTCTGGAAGGCCAGGAACACGATGATGATGGGCACGGCTGCCAGCGCGGCACCGGCCATGATCAGGCCGTAGTCGGTGGAGTTCTCGGCCTGCAGCTTGGCGATACCAAGAGAGATCGTCAGCTTGCTGGTGCTGGACAGCATGATCAACTGCATGAAGTAATCGTTCCACGAGTTGATGAAGGTGAAGATGGCCAGTGCGCCGATGCCCGGCTTGATCATGGGCAGCGCAATGCGGACAAAGGTCTTGGCCTCGCTCGCGCCGTCGATGCGGGCGGCCTCCAGCATCTCGCCGGGGATGCCCTCACTGAACTGCTTCATCAGGAATACGCCGAACGGCCAGCCGACGATGGGGAAGATGACCGCCCAGATCGTGTTGTAGAGCTGCAGGCTGCTCATCTCGCGCAGCAGGGGGATCAGGATGACCTGCTTCGGCAGCGCCATGGCGCAGACGATCAGGGTAAAGAGGATGCTGCGGCCCACAAAGCGTTTTTTTGCCAGCGCATAGCCTGCCATAGCGGAGGTGATGCAGGTCAGGATCATCGAGGCAACGGCCATAAAGACCGTGTTGACGAGCCAGCGCACAGCGGCGGGCACCTGGGGACCGGCCCACCAGATGATGTCCTTGCCGTCCGCGCTGAAGTGGCTGCTGAACGGCACCGCGAACTCCCACAGCGGGGACTTCTGGCGGCTGAACAGCTTGTCATAGTTCGTCATGACCCACTCGCTCGGCCACCATTCAGGGGTGGTGGAGTTGATGGAGATCTGCGTCTTAAAGGAGCCCGTCAGGATCCAGTACAGTGGGAACGCGAACGCGATGGCCAGCAGGATGATGACGATGGTGCTGAACACCATGTAGGGGGAAATCTTCTTTTTTTTCTTTTTGGTATCCATAGTCATTTCCCTCCTTCTCAATCAGACCGCGTGACCTTGAACTGCACAGCGGACAGAACGGCGATCATGATGGCGAGGATAACGCCCATCGCGTTGCCGTAGCCGTAGCGGTACAGCTTGAAGGCGGTGTAGTAGATGTAGTACATGATGGTATCGGTGGAGTGGTTCGGGCCGCCGGACGTCAGCAGCTGGATCAGCGCGAAGCACTGGAAGGAGTTGATCGTCGTGATGACCAGGATGTACAGCGTGGTGGGCATGATCTGCGGCCACTTGATCTTCCAGAAGGCCTGCAGCTTCGTGGCACCGTCCACCTCAGCGGCCTCGACCAGAGACTGGTCCACGTTGCCGAGCGCGGAGACATACAGCACGATGGGCTGGCCGACGGAGGTCGTGAGCAGGATCAGGATGATGCAGGCCAGCGCGTAGCGGGTATCGCCCAGCCAGTTGATGTTCTGGTCAAGGAGGCCCATCGATTTGCCCAGATAGTTGAAGATGCCGTAGTAGTTGTTGAACATCCACTTCCACACGACGGTAACAGCGACAGAGCCGGTGACGACGGGCAGATAGAAGATGACGCGGAACAGCGAGGTCGCCCACGGCGGCATGTTGACGATGGCGGACGCCACCCACAGCGAGAAGATGCAGGTGATGGGCACCGACACGACAACAATGATCAGCGTGTTGCGCAGTGCGCCCAGAAAGACGCTGTCGTGGAACAGCTCCACATAGTTCTGCAGGCCGATGAACACATCGGCGCGGTTCATACTGGAGTCAAAGAAGCTGGTGAAGATGCACATCACCATGGGATAGATGACAAAGCCGATAAAGAAGATGAGGCTGGGCAGCAGGAACAGGTAACCGGCGATGGTCTCCTGCCGGACAAGCGCGCGGCTCATCTTCGGCTCGCTCTGCTTTTTGGCAACTGCGGTATGTGCCAAGAGGATCGCTCCCTTCTGTTTAAAAGTCACAGGTTCATTCGATAAAAGTGGCGTCCCACCGCTGCGTTTCAGGTCAGAGGTCGGACGCCGTGGGGTTTAGTTACAAACCGGAGGTTTTTTCAGGAGGTTCAGGATGCGCTGGCCGCTGCGTTGGCGGTGTTGCAGAACTCGGTAACGGCGGTGGTCACGTCAGTGCCCTGGCCAACCTGCTGCAGCATGTTCCACCAAGCGGTACGAGCCTCGGCCCAGCCGGGAGTGACCTGATAGTAGTCGCCCAGGTAAGGCATGAGCTTCTGGTACTCGTTCATGACCTCGTCGTCCTTGTACAGGTCGGACAGAGAGTTCTTGACGGAGAAGTAAGTAGAGGTCTTGACTGCCTTTGCGGTCTCGTCAGAGTTGGCCATGAAGTTGATGAAGGTCTTGGAGGCAGCGATCTTGTTCTCGTCGCCGTTGTCAAACACGCCGAAGCCCCAGATGCCGCCGCACAGTGCGGGGTCGCCGGACTCAGTCGGGAACGCCATGAACAGGATGTCGTCGCCGCTGTTGGTCGTACCGGCTGCGCTGTTGTCAGCGTTGGTCTGCTGGGCGATGTTCCAGCAGAAGGCCATCTGCAGGGTGCCGTTGCGGAAGAGGGTGATCTCCTCGCCGCCGTTGATGGAGGCGTCAAAGTTGATGCCGTCCTGGTTGTACAGGGTCTCGATTGCCTTGACGTTCTCGGCAGAATCAGCGGTGTACTTGGTGTGGGCTGCATCGGTGAAGGTGCCGCCGTACATGTTGTTGATGATGGCGCGGGTGCCCTGGTCGCCGCCCTGGCCGCTGCAGTAGATCGCGCCGACGTCGGTCTTGCCGGAGTCGTAGACGGCCTGCACAGCCTTCAGGAAGTTGTCGGTGGTCCAGGTGTGGTTCTCGGCATCGACATACTGCATAGCACCGGCAGCCTCAAACACGGTCTTGTTGATGGCCATGCAGTGCGCGGTCATGCAGAGCGGGAACTCGTAGTAAGCGCCGGAGGAATCCTTGCAGGCGGCCTCAACGCTGGCGCTGATGTCGGCCTTCTGGTCGTCGGTCCACAGGTCGCTCAGATCGGCCATCAGGCCCTTGGCGCCCCAGTTGGCAACCAGACGCTCGGGTCCTTCCATGACGATGTCAGGTGCGCTGCCGCCCTCGATAGCGGTGTTGACCTGGTCGTCGCCGTTGGTGTAGTCGAGGTACTCGACGGTGACGTGGATGTCAGGATACTGGGCGTTGAAGTCTGCCAGCAGCGCATCAACGGACTCGGAATCGCCCCACTTGCCGATGGGGTAGGTCCACAGCGTAATGTCAGCAGCCTGACCGGCATCGGCGGTAGACTCCGCGGGAGCGGCCTCGCTGGAGGCGGTAGAGGTGCTCTCAGCAGGTGCGGTAGAGGTCGCTGCGCTGGAAGTGGAGCCGCCGCAGGCGACGAGCATGCTGGCTGCCATGCTGGCGGCCAGGATCGCGGAAACTTGCTTCTTCATAGGTTTTTCTCCTTTTTTGCCTTTCGGCCTTTGTGGGGCATCTTCGTTCTGTGTCCCCCGTGATGTCTCTATTTTAGAAAACTTTTTTCATTTTGTCCAGAGGTGAAATAGCCAAGAAAAACTGTCGTTTTTGTACATGCTGCACAAATTCCATCCACATAGTTGCAAAATATATGCGTTTCTATCGGTTTTTCTTGCTTTTCATGGGAAAACCGCCTCTTTTTTGATTTATTACAAAATGAAAACAACTTTTACCTTTGAAAATTTTCTATCGCGCGTGCGCTTTGGTGCTGTAAAGCAAAAAGGCGCTCACCCGTTACATTTACGGGTAAGCGCCTTTGCTTTGGTAGTAGGATACTCCTTTTGTCAAAAAACGCAAGATGTCAAAATGAAATATCCTTTTCACGCAATCTGTCTCAATTTTTGCACATTTGCACAAAAACAGGCCGTTTTTTCCGGGAAAAAGCCTCTTGCAAGCGCGGGTATTTCCCTATATAATGGAAGTAGCGAAATAACTTTTCATTTTTAAGAAAGGGAGCCTTTTTTATGAATTATGAAAATATGACCCGCCGCCGGGTGCTCTGCTTCGGCGATTCCAACACCTACGGCTATGACCCTGCCCGCGACGGGCGCTACGGCGATGATGAGCGCTACCCGATGGTGCTGCAGGACCTGCTGGGCGACGGCTGGAGCGTGGTCGAGGAGGGGCTGCCCGGGCGCACCGCCGTGTTTGACGACCCTATTACAGAAGGTATGAACGGGCTGCGGGTCATCACGCCGATCCTGATGAGCCACGCGCCGCTGGACACCGTGACGATCATGCTGGGCACGAACGACAGCAAGGAGCGGTTCGGCTGCAATTCCCATCTGATCTCTCGGGGCATCGTGCGGCTCGTCAAGAAGGCCCTGCACACCGAATGCTGGCGCGACAACGCCAGGCCGGACGTGCTCGTCATCGTTCCGCCGTCCATCACGCCGGAGTACGACCACCTGATTTTTAAAGATGCCATGGGCACCGGCTGCCATGAACGCTGCGCCGGCATTGCCGCCCAGCTGGAGCCGATGCTGAAGGACATCGCCAATGTGCGGTTCCTGGACGCCAACACACTGCCCGGCGCGGGCTGCTCGCCCCTTGACGGCATGCACATGACCGTCCAGTCCCACAAAGTCCTGGCCAAAGCCTTGCAGAAGGCGCTGACCGGGGATACATTATAAGTAATAGTAGCGGCTACTCTTCTTGCCTCCCTCTGCGAGGGAGGTGGCCCCGCAGGGCCGGAGGGAGAGAACC
>OIWP01001181.1_pt1 | contig 34191 bp, 27 predicted proteins | sample 1587661 | NCBI WGS metagenome assembly OIWP01 (sample SAMEA3888899, study PRJEB22519) | human gut metagenome | biome: human gut; feature: human-associated habitat; material: faeces | place: Denmark | collected 2010 | reverse complement strand
GGCAAAGGTGGATTTTCCCGCACCATTATGTCCGATGATGGCCGTGGCGCTGCCGGATGGGAAAGAGGTTTCCGTTATATGCAAGGTTTCCGGCTCATGCTTATAGGCGAAGGACACATTCTTTATCGTCCAAACCGCCTCATTCATTCTCTGCGGCGGGCCTTCAACTTCTGAAAGCCCCGCAAGGTCAAGAGGGCGCAATCCCATATCATCGCGCTGTTTTGCTGACAGGCCGCAAAATTCCTCTGCTGTATAATCACCTTCGATTTCTCCATCTTTCAAGTACAGGACACGGTCAAAGAGGCCGGACAGATAATACAACCGATGTTCAGAGATGATGATGGTCTTTCCCTGCGATTTCAAAGCAAAGAGAAGCTGTCGGAAATCAGCGATAGCGTATGCGTCAAGGTTGGATGATGGTTCATCAAGCACATAAACATCCGGGTCAATCGCCGCTGCCGATCCACAAGCGATTTTTTGCTTTTCACCGCCGGACAAAGAAAAAATACTTCTATCAAGCAACGGCTCCAACTTTAGCTGTGCAGCTACACGCTTTACCCGGTCACGCACAATATCTTCCGGCATCCCGTGGTTTTCCGGGCCGAAAGCCAGTTCGCTGGTCGTGTCCACATTGAAAAATTGAGAACGCGGATTTTGAAATACAGAGCCGACTTTCAGAGAAATATCAAACAGTGACAGGTTACGGGTATCCTTGCCATCCAGATAGACGGAGCCGGTATAAGTCCCCTCATGGTAATGAGGAATAAGGCCGTTGAACAGACGGGTCATCGTTGTTTTCCCACAGCCGGAAGTTCCGCAGAGCAGGACAAAAGAACCGTCCTCAATGGTACAGGAAATATGTTTCAAAGCGCCTTCGGCCTGCTTTTCACTGTCAGGCAAACCGCTCGCTGGATAGGAAAATGACACATCCCTACATTCAATCACTTCATCACCCCCTTGTAGCCAGCACATAAATTTGTGCTGCGAAGGCACCGAGGCAGATCAGCAGAAAAAGAATGTCCTGCACATGAAAGCCCAGCTTACAGATATTTGTCCGCTTCACCGGGCCGCCCAAGCCCCGTGTGAGAGCCGCCTGAGAGAGTTCCTCACCAATTTTGACGGAGCAGATCATCATGGGAACAATCCGATACTCTAAAATCGCGCCGGCTTTTCCGCCGCCAAAGCGGACACCACGCATCCGCATGGCGTCCCCGATGGCGCTCCATTCTTCTGCAACCGTAGGGAAGAAACGAAACATCACGGACATGGGAATAGTGATTTGCTGCGGCAGGTGGAGCCGTTCCATTGCCGCGACAAATTCACTGACCGTTGTTGTTGTCACAACGAAATATCCCATAACCACACTGGGCGTAAACCTCAGCAGGATACCAACGATGGCTACTGCAATATAGTTTGCTACACCGGTCAGGCGGGACAGGCCAAACATTTCCAGACACAAGCTGCCTCCAAAAATCAGGATATAGAGAACAGCACCTTTCCATTTTCTGGCCGCTGACAAAAGTAACAGCGGGATCGCCGCCAACACGATGATGTAATACTGCATGATACCTTCATATGAACCGCCTAAAATAAAAACTGCTATGGTAATCAGTACCGCCAGTTTTGTCCGGGGGTCTAATAAAATTCCACTGTTGTTTTTTTGACTTGCAAGAAGTTCGCGGCTCATTACACAATTCCCGCCCGCTCAAAGTGCTTTTTGAAAATCTTCTGTCCAATCAGGCCACCCACAAGACCGCTGACAAAAGCAGCTACCAGAAGTACCGGCAAAATCCAGTCAGGCATATAGGCCATGAGCGTGTCGGCATATTCCTGACCATAACCGGGAAGCAGGCTCTGGTAGTAAGCGTCACGCGTCACAACGATGGGAATAAAGGCACCGATTACCCACATGGAAAAAACGCCGTGGATCAGCACTTCACGCTTAGCGTTCTTGTAGTCACAGGCTTTCATCATAAAATCGGAAATCAGGCCGAAGATCAGCCCGGTGGGAATGCACCAATAGCCCATGCCGGTCAGCAGCATGATGATACCAAGCAGCACCCCGCAGATGGTAAGCATACCGAATTTCTTGATTTTGGAGAAGAACAACATCATCGGAATACCGCCTACAAGCGGCACGATCACGCTGATAAGCGGAATGAAAATCGGGATAAAGCCGATAGACGCCGCCGCGAAAATGACGATAAAATAAATCGCCGTGAAAATACCGATGTTGATGAGATCCTTTCCTTGCAATTTGTTGTTCATTGCGAAACCTCCTCGTAACATGATTGCTTTCTCGGTTAGACCTCGCTAACCAACTCTAATGGTAGCACATATTCGATTATGCTTCTATGCACATATCGGTATTTTAGGCCCGTATAGCAAGGAGTTTTTCCGTTTGGCCGGAATACCCATTGACCGGGAATTTTTGCACCGGTATAATAATATCAACGATTTTGCGTGATGAAAGGGGCGAAGCAGTTGCGTGACATGATATACAACATTTTAGAAAATAGCGATGCTGTTTCCGGTGTGACTTTGAAAAACAGCCCAAATAGCAGCACATTACTTTTGGATCGGGCAGATGGCAAGGGACGCATGACATTCTATACTCTCTTTCCGGGTATGACCTTAGCTTTTATTTTTGTAAACGCTCCCGTATGGCCGGAGTCGGATGAAAATTCAAATCTAAAGCCCTTGCTGATTAACTATTGCGTTTCAGGCAGAAGCGAATTGCTTCTGGATGACGGCTCCTATATTTACCTGAAGGAAAATGATTTTTGCGTCAGTGAGCAGACCGCACAAAAAGAATATATCTTTCCTACGAAGCAGTATCAGGGGATAAAAATATATTTTGACCTGTCACTTCTTCTTCAGTCCTGCGGTGAACTTTTGAAATCTTTTTCGCTTGACCTCCCCAATTTGGAAGAAAGTTATTGCGGAAATCATAAGACATATATCAACGAAGCGGACAGCGAGCTGGAAAATATATTTCAAAACCTCTGGCAGCTATCTGAAAGGCCCTCCATCTTCCATTTGCAAATCTATACGCTTGAACTTCTCCACCGGCTTCTCAACATGGAAATCCGGCCTCCGAAAACCTGCGGCTTCTACACGGAAACACAGGTTGAAATTGCAAAAAGGGCAGCACAAATCCTTTCCGAGGATCTTCGCCAGCACATTCCAGTACGGCAGATTGCAGAACGCTTTTCGGTCAGTGAAACCAGCCTAAAAAATTATTTTCGAGGCGTATATGGACAGAATATATCTACTTGGCTGCGGGAAATCCGTATGAACGAAGCCGCAAGACTTCTCTCTGCCACAAAGCGTCCGATTGCCGAAATATCAGAGCAGGTTGGCTACTCCAATCAAGGGAAATTTGCAGCTGTATTCAAAAAACAGTTTGGACTATCGCCGCTGGAATACAGGCGGTCAAAGAATTTGGAAAACAGGTAAGACTAAAACCGGGATTTGCCACTTGGCAGCAACATCCCGGCCTTACTTATGCTTAAAATTTCATGCGTAAATCAATTCTTGAAAAATAACGCCCTCTATCTGCGCTTTCAGCTATCCATTAGTTCTAACCTCTTGCTTTCATATTGCTTTTTCATGCGGGATAAGATATACTGAATACATATCAGTTAGTTATTGCTAACCAGTTGATTTGCTTACAAGTGAAAGGGGATGTATATGAATTGGACGCGCACCATCTTGGATGGGCTCGCAATGGCGGCCTATTTTAACCTGTTCGCCGCGGCGGTGGCGCTGTATAAACCCCGGCTGATGTTTCCCTGCTATCCGACCGCCATCATCAAGGCGGCGAAAGAACCGCCGACAAAGGCCGAAAACCGTTTTTACTGGCTTTGGATCTGCTTTGGGGAGTTGCTGCCCCTCCTTCTTTATGGTGCGGTCAGCACTGCGGAGGGCGGAACAACCGGATTCTGGCGTCTGGCCCTGACGGGGTATATCCAGTGGATGATCGTCAATGTCTGTGATCTATTCTTTCTGGACCTCTGGCTGATACAGAAGAAAGCAAAGCGCCGCTTTGTCATCCCAGGAACCGAAGGGCACCCCGGCTATGGGTTCAAAGCCTGGACGAAGGGATACGCTCTGCCGGAGCATCTGCTCCAGTGGCCGCTCTTGCTGTGCCCCCTCATGGCGGCGGCCCAGGCGGGATTGTGTCTGCTGCTGCAAAAAATTTGATAATAAGGAGATGGTTCAAATGAAGCAAAATCAAGTTCAGCAAAAAGAAATCCGCCTTGGGACGCATGGGGAACATTACGGGAGCTGGATGTCAAACCCTGTTTTCTATGTGATAGGCGCTCTTTTGGCGTTGTCTGTGGTACTGGCGGTACTGTCCTTTGCGGTGTTCCATATCACGGCGCTTGGTGTGGTGTTCGTGATTGCCGCAGTGATTCTGCTGGCGCTGCTCCTGTGGTGCGCCTGGATACGGCGGCAGTATGCCTTCGGCGGAGGCGGGATGATGGAGCGGGTGCACAAGACCGTCCTCGCGCATCTTAATTTCGACGGCCAGGGCAGCCTCTTAGAGGTGGGCTGCGGCTCCGGGGCGCTGAGCATCCGGGCGGCGCTGACCTGGCCGGATGCTGAGGTCACCGGCATCGACTATTGGGGCGCGGCCTACGGCTACGGCCAGGCCATGTGCGAGAAAAACGCCGCAAGCGAAGGTGTAGCCGCCCGGTGCCGGTTCCAGCATGGGGACGCAAACAGGCTGGACTTCCCGGATGAGAGTTTCGACGCGGTGGTGAGCAACTATGTCTATCATAATATCATGGGTTCAGACAAGCGGACACTGCTGCTGGAAACCCTGCGGGTGCTGAAAAAGGGCAGCGTGTTCGCCCTCAACGATGAGATGAAGCCCCACATGTACGGGGACATGGAGACCTTCGCCCAGGAACTGCGGGACATGGGATATGCGGATGTACGACTCATCGACACGGCCCAGGAGGCTTTCGGTTCCCGCCGCCGGGCGGCCATGATGATGCTGGGCGACTCCCGGATGCTGGTGGGGCGGAAGTAAGACGGAGGTTTGTCATGAACTATACATATTGTGAAAGGCTGATGTGGGTTGCCATCGCTCCTGCCGCATTTCGGTATCTGGCAAGGCAGGAGTTGGGATGGGATATTTCTGCGTTGAAGCAGCTCTCTAAGCAGATTTACCGGCAAATGGTATCCCGTACCCCGGATATTGGCTCCATGATGGAAAACCCGTTGCGGGTCTGCCTGACTGGTGGAATTCTATGGCTGTCTATCTATAAGGCGGCAGAAGAAAAAATGAGTGAAAAGTGCTTTGAGGGCATGGTAAGTGCCAGTATGCGTTCTCCTCTGGTTGTGACCGCCTTCCGGGGCAAAGCCAAGACTGCATTTACATTGAAGGCTCAATATAAGCGAGCAGCGACTGCATCTTTGGCGGATGCAGATAGGAACCCCTTTCAGTGGAATGCCGAGGTCATCTTCGGCCGGGATGCAGAGGAATATACGATCCTTTACCACCAGTGCGGTCTGTGTGCCCTGGGCCGACAGGAGGGCCTTCCTCATCTGGTTCCCTATCTATGCGCTCTGGACACGATGTCCGTCGACTGGATGGGTGGGCGGCTCTACCGTACCAAAACGCTGGCTGCCGGCGGTGACTGCTGTGACTTTTATATCTGCAAAAAGGGTTCCCGTTGGGACAAAGAACGGCAGGGAAAATAGAAATCGGGAGATGGAAGATGGTTCAAATGCTGCTGGCAGAGGGTATGCTCCTGTGTTCCTTGTTTTGGGCTTTTTGCTGGCTGGGCACCGGGAGCGACGAGAAAAACATCCGTAATTTTTCTACTTACCCGGACGAGGTACAGAAGATTGTGAAAGCCCGCCCGGAGCTATCAGGAAATATTCGGAAGCGAGGTCCTGCGGCCATCTTCGCTGGAAATCTGCTTTTGTTTACTGCGCTCCTGTTTGCGATGGGGCTTCTCACCCGGCAGGAATATTTTGCAGGCAACTTTTTGAACACTCTGCTTTTAGGACAGGCGCTGAATCTGTTTGATTTTTTGGTGATCGACCTGCTTTGGTGGCGGCACACAAAACGGGTGCGGTTTTCCGGCACCGAGGAAAGTCCGGAATTATATGCGGACCCCCGCAAACACTTTTACGCTTTCCTGCGGGGAGTTCTTCTGTTTTTGGCTGTTGCTTTAATCAACGGGTATCTGCTCACCTGGATCTGAAAGGAGGAGTTCCATGACACTTGCAGAATTTCGCCGGACTTATCCCGCCGCCACCTTCACGGTCAGCAGCGGGAAACTCTTTACCTATCGCTACTATCAAAATCCCCAGGCCAAAGCCACGCTGGTCCTGCTCACGGGCGGCATTGGGCTGTCCGACCTGTTTTATAAGCACTTTGCCCGGTTCGCCAGGGATTTTTCGGTGCTGACCTTTGACTATCAGCTCCAGTTCGGGGACAACGGCGAGTTTGCCGATGCCGTGGCTGAACTACTCCGCCACCTGAAGGAAAAGGTCTGGCTGGTGGGACAGTCCCTGGGCGGCGTAGTGGCCCAGGTCATCGCCTCCCGCCACCCGGAAGTGGTGGAGGGGCTGGTCCTCTCCAACACCTGCTCGCTGTCCGGCAACATGAGCAAGGCCGGGTATCAGGATCTGATGAAGATAGTCGAAAGCCAGCGGAAGTTCAAAAAATGGCTTGCCTTCCTGCCGTTTCCGCTCATCAAGCGGATGATGAGATGGGCGGTGATGAAAAAGAAAACCGATGGCTTTACAGCCCAGGAAAAGGCCGCTATGGAGGAACTGTGCGGCGCTATGATGGAACTGCTCACCAAGCCCTATGAACAGCACATGATTGACTTTCTCTGTGACGCAGAACACTACTTCGGCATGACCCGCGACGACTTTGCCCCGTGGGAGGGGCGGGTGCTGCTGATCCTGTCCGAAGACGACACCACCTTCACCTCTGCCTGCCGGAAGGATCTGATCTCTCTGATGCCAAGTCCCACAGTGCTCACCGACCTGACCGGCGGCCACCTGGCGCTGATGGTGCGGTTAGAGCAATACGCGGATCTGGTGACTGAATTTATTCAGGGACGCACATAAGGAAGAAAGAATCAACAAGTATTTGTGGATACAGATTCGGAAGATAAATAAACCGATGGAGGAAGTACGGTTTCCTCCATCGGCTTAATTTTTGCCGTTAAGCGACATTCATATTACTTGTTGGCATCCAACAGGTATGCCAGCTTCTTCAGCCCGCGCCGGATGCTCTCCCACACGCGGCGGCGGTCGGTGCCCTCGAGCTGGGCGATCTCGGCCACCGTCATGCCCAGGTAAAACCGGGTGTAGATGCGCCGGGCCTGGATGGCGGGCAGCTTCATCAGCGCAGCATACACTTCTTCCCGCAGCAGCTTCCGCTCCAGAATTTCTTCCGGGGTAAGCGGCCGGTTGAGGGCATCGTTTTCAATGCCATCCTCCCGGTTCAGAGAGTAGTGGGCCTTGTGCCGGAACTTCCGGCGTTCGTAGGCGGCATCGCCCTGCTCCTGGCCCCGGATCGCGGCCACGACTTCCTCGGCCACGTCCACAAAGACATCGGTTTTATACACATCGGGATACAGTTCCCGAAGATTGATCTTCTGCATGATGTACCTCCGTTTCAATTCACTGGTTGACGGGTGAACCGAAACGAAGGCGGCGGGCGACACCTTTCGGGGAAATTCCCGAAAAAACGACAAGCAAAAGCGCCAGCATCCGAAGAACGGCGGCTGGCGCTGCTAAAAGAGGACTTATGACGCTTATGGACCAGCCACGATAGTGCCTGTTCATAAGCAGATGGGGGCCGATTGACGGTCAGGCTTTTTTTGACAGGTAAATTCCTGCCGAATTATGTCGAAGCAGTCTTTGCTTCACGGCGGCTCCCTCCTAAAGCCGCCGCTATATTCAGCACAGGGTCGTCATCCGTATGAGGACATAAAGAACGGCGGCCTTGATTTTGTCAAAGCCGCCGTAAGTGTGATTAGGCATGGTGATTGCCTGCTGAACGACGGCTTTTTTTCTTTTGCCGTCGCCCGGCAGATAGATCACATATATCTATCAGTTATGATTGGTCTTGCAAAATGCTTTGTGCCTCATCCTCGCTTATGTAGCCGTATTGAACCATTCTCTGTACGACATACTCTTGACGCTGTTCCGCCAGCTCTGGGTTGGCTGTTAGCGAATAAACTGAGGGCGCATTGGGAATCCCCGCTAAGAGAGTACATTCATAATCAGTCATATCAATGGGGGCTTTCCCAAAATATCCTTGGCTTGCATCGTAAATACAGTAGTAGCCATCTCCAAAATAGATAGAATTGACATACAGCTCTAAAATCTCATCTTTTGTATAGGTGTTTTCCAAGCGGAATGCCATAAACATCTCAGCGATCTTGCGGACAAAACTTTTTTCCTGCGTAAAATACAGATTTTTGGCAAGTTGCTGTGTTATGGTGCTGCCGCCTTCACGCAGACTCCAAGAGGTCAGATTGTTCCAGGCAGCTCGTCCTATGGCAATCAGGTCAATTCCAAAATGCTGTTCAAAACGGTGATCTTCCACTGCCACAACGACGTCCAAATAAATCTCTGGGATTTCAGCAAGGGTCGTATAATCGGGATCAGCTCGAATCTCAGCAACTTTTTCCTCAAGAGGTTGCTCGGCAAGTGCATCACGGTACATTTTATAACCAAATCCGCCCAAAACACCGCCAACAACGAGCATAGCAAGCATCGCCAGCGCGAAGGAACGAATTAGGAACTTTCTTATTCTTTTCATGCTGCACCTGCCTTGTCCGTTTGAAATAGCGCCTATACAGGCTCCAGTTTACGAATTACCATCGTATTGTTCCTGCACGGCGGCGGGCATTTCATCAAATTGCACTTCTGCCCAGGTAACGACACCACGGAATGGGGCCACCTTCAGGCATAAGTAGGCATCGTCAGTGAGAATCCGACTCGTTTCAAAGCTCAGTTCTTTTTCGGCCCCGGTTTCATCGTAGGCGCTTCATGTGTAGCGATCATTCATCGCTCCGTGTGGTGCGATCTCGGTCACACAGTCGTTGTCAATTTGCGTGTAGTAATCGGCGCTTTTCTGCGTGGCAAGAAAAGCAACAGCGATAAATGCTACTACCAGGACAGCTATAACAGCAATAATGATTGTTTTTTCTTTGCGCTCATAACGTGTACTCCTTACTCAATTTCGATGGATACGGTTCCGTCTGTCTGGTCGCCCCACACACCGATATAAGTGCTTGTGCCATCTACTTCTACCGTGCCATCGTACTCACCGCTTTCCGAGAGAAGAATGACTGGATCATCTGCCCCTGAGCGAAGAAAAACTGCTGCTTCGCCGCTTTCGAGAGAAAGTGAACAGGTGATGTGGATCGTACTTCCCGCTCCTCGCTCCAGCGTAGTCCCACCAAATAAAATTTCTGTGCCCGTAAACTCGGAATATGTTGCTTCATAGGCTCCCGTGTAATCGTCAGCTCCGTTTTCTTTGTGACCCTGCAATTTGCCCTGAGGCGTCAAGGCCGCTGTTCCCGCATCGCCAACAAGTTCACCAAAGGCTTTCAAAATGCTGTCCTTTGCCTGGCCGTCGTCAGCTTCAGATAAATCACTAAGGATATGCTCTGTTCCATCCGCCAGGCCATTCATCACAATATTCGTGCCATCTGCCAAGCCGTTCAACACGGCATCCGTGCCGTCGGCCAAAAACTGCATAGCTGCCCCGCATCCAGACAAACTGCCAACACAAAGGACTATACAGAGAAAGGTACAGATTTTACTTGTATCGTTTAATTTTCGCATGAACTCGCTCCTTTCATCTGGCGCGGCGTCTGCCGCGTCCCTTTTTGACCTTTTTTCGTTTGCTGTTGCCTGCTTTTTGGCTGGGGTGGGAAAGCAGCAAAATCGCCATCGTCAGAACCAGCACCGCCGCCATGCCTGCCAATGCCAGTAAAGCGCTGGGAGCCTGCGTGGCACCGTTATATTCCTGCATATCAAAACCGGCGAGAATCAGCGCCGCCGAAAACGGATAAGCGGAGAGCAGGAAGCCGCCCTTGAAGAACAAGATGCAATACCCCAGGAAGAACGTCAGCAGCGAGCCACCCAGATAAGCCCCGCGTATCTGGCCGAAGATCAGGATCATCGGCATACAGACAAGGCCCGTGGTAAAGGCAGCGGCAATTACCTGTGTGCCCTGCTGGAGCAACACAGTGGAGGAAAACCCGCCGAGACCGACGAGCCATCCGGCCAAAACGGTGACAGCTACACTGTAAATCCCAAAAAGCAGGGATAAGCTCATCGTGACGATCAATTTCCCGCCCAACAGTTTGGGGTAGGATACCGGCACGGTCAACAGATTTTTCATGGTATCGTTTGTGTTCTCCCGGTCAATCAACCAACCGCCGATCATAACCAGCGAGAGTGGCAGGAACATCTGCGTATTTCCCCAAACCACATTGGAAAACAGGGTGACAAAATTATAGTTGGGGTCCCGCATCTCCGGGTTGAGGATCAACTGGCTGCCATATTGCACCACGGGGCAGAGGGCCAAAGCCACAATACCAACCAGCAGGATCTGGCAGCGCCGCAGCTTGCGCCATTCCCCTTTTAGAATACTCCACATCACGCACACCTCCTTAACAGCTCTGGCGCTTATAGACCAGCGCGATCAATGTCAGGAACACTGCCGACTCCAGGACTACGACCAGGAACGCCTGGGGCGTTGTCACAAAGTAAGGACTGATCCGCTCCATCAATTCCGTCATCTGTGCGCCGGATGTGTCCAGATACTGGAAGAACCAGCGGAAAGCCAGCGGTCCGGGCAGCAGCGTACCCGGATTGAATCCAAACGGCTGCGTGATAAAAAAATCATTTGTGCCCAAGATGTAATTGATCACCGTGTAGAAAAAGGTGATGATCACAGAGATAATATAGCTGCGGTTCAAAAGCACGACCAAAAGAACGCAGGGCAGCGCCCCGGCCCACATCAGAATCCCTTGCCCGATGCCTACAAAAAACAGTCTCCAAAAGCCGGCCGGTTCCAGCCCGGATGCCAGCACGATCCCCAGATTGACCAGGCCGCCAATCGCCATAAACGCAATGGAAAACAAAAACAGCAGCGTCATCTTTGCCAGGGCCAGCGCAGGTTTGCTCACAGGAATGGTCATCAGGTTCTTTAAGGTGTCGTTGTCCTGTTCTTCAAAGAGCAGGTTGGACGCCAAAACCACCACGGCGGGCATCAGGAGCAGATAGGCGCTCAACTGAAACAGGGTGGACATCAGCCGGTCTACCGCTTCCGCGCCGCTGGCAAAGTCCTGCATTTCCGGCAGAAACAGCGCACAGCACAGTGGAATCAGGGCAGAAATGGCCGCCGCTGCAAAGAATAGCGGCTTGCGTTTCAGCTTGGAAAATTCACAGCGCAACAGTTTAAGCAATGCCTTCACCCCCTGTGACCTTCTTGAAGTAATCTTCCAGGGTATCTTCATACAGGTGCGCATCGGATACCGTCAGCCCGGCTCCCACAAACAGGCTGATGGCTTGCGCCGTATCCAGGTGCAGATCCCGGACGGTCAGCTCGTTTGCGCTGTCCACAGTCATATCGTGAATGCCCAGCCTTTCGTACAGCAGCCTTCCGGCCGCTGCGGCATTGGAAACCGTAAAGCGGAAATATTTCCCATTCTTTGCTTCCAGCTCCTCCAGGCTTTCTTCTTCCACCAGTACGCCGTGGTCAATGATCCCCACATCATCCGCCAGCAGGGCGATCTCAGACAGAATATGGCTGGAGATCAGGATGGTTTTCCCGGTGGCGTCGCACAGTTCCCGGATGAAATCGCGCACCTCTGCGATACCGATGGGGTCAAGGCCATTGATCGGTTCGTCCAGGATCAGAAGCTCCGGGTTGTGCATGATGGCCAATGCGATGGCCAACCGCTGTTTCATGCCGAGAGAATACTGAGAGAACAGCTTTTTATCCCGATACGGCAGATTGACGACCTCCAGCGCGCTTTTGATATACTTGGGGCTTTTCAGTCCGCGCAGATCGGCAAAGATGCGCAGGTTTTCTGTCCCGGTCAAATTGGGGTAGAACCCCGGCGACTCGATCAGCGACCCAATGCGCGGCAGAATCTTCTTCTCGTTGCCGCGAAGCGGCTTGCCAAACAGGCTGACTGTACCAGAGGAAGGGTCGGTCAATCCCAGAAGCATCCGCATGGTCGTTGTTTTTCCGGCGCCGTTGCGGCCCAACAAGCCATAAATGCGCCCCTGGCGCACATGGATGGAAAGGTCGGACACACTGGTTTGCGCCCCATATTGTTTGGTAAGGCCGCGTGTTTCAATCACATAATCGCTCATGTGCGAGTACCTCCTTGTCGTGATGATTGAATCATACCATCCCAACCTTGAGATAACTCTGAGCCAACCTTGAATTATCTCTGAGATTTGGTTGGCAGAATAGGCATCCGCGCCTCTTTGCGGTATAATGTGAGTAAAGACAGGTGGTGAAAATATCTGATGACAAATCATAAAATCTTGCTGGTCGATGATGACCAGAATCTATTGGAAATGCTGCTCTCGATTTTCAAGCGGGCAGGCTATACGAACCTCTTGACCGCCGCATCTGGTGCGCAGGCGCTACGGGTATGGCGGGATGAACAGCCAAACCTGATCGTGCTGGATGTGATGATGCCGGGCATGGACGGTTTTGCCGTTTTGAAAGAGATACGCCGCAAAAGCCGGGTCCCCGTCCTGATGCTGACCGCTCGTGGTGAAGCGGAGGATCGCATTGAAGGGTTAGAGATTGGTGCAGACGACTATCTCGCCAAGCCGTTCCTGCCCAAAGAATTGTTGCTCAGGGTCGGTGCGATCCTCAGCCGCGCCTACCCTGAGCAAAATAAAACGGTGGAACTTGCCGGAGCCACCGTGGATATGACCAATGCAGAAGTTTGGAAACATGGTGAGAAACAGACACTGACCGCCAAAGAGATGCAGCTGTTTGAAAAGCTGTATCAAAACGCGGGACGGATCGTCACGACAGGTATCCTGTGCGAAACGATATGCGGAGAGTTTTGGCAGGGGTATGAAAGCACCCTTTCCACCCATATCCGGCATTTGCGGGAAAAAATCGAAGAAAACCCGTCAAAGCCGGTTTCCCTTGTCACGGTCAAAGGGCTTGGCTATCGCCTCAATCTCAAGGAGGTGTCGCCATGAACGCAGTGCAGCGGTTTTTCCGCCGTTATATCATTTCCACCATCGGGATCGTAGTTTTATTTTTGGCCGTCAACATTGTCCTGTTCTTTGCCATCCTCATTCTTGGAAGCATGAGCGGTTCGGACGCTGTTTTTTCTGTTGAAACATTTTCCGATCATGTCAGCCTCCAGGATGGAACGTGGAGGGCCGATGATGTTGCCCGTTCTATGCTGGAAGAACACGATGCCTGGGCGATGCTGCTGAACGAAGAGGGCGATGTCATCTGGCAGCAGGACCTGCCGGAGAAGCTGCCGCGCTCCTATACCAGTGCAGAGGTGGCCTCTTTCAGCCGTTGGTATCTGGAGGATTATCCCGTCAAAGTGTGGACGCGGCCAGATGGCAAGCTGATGGTCGTGGGCTTTCCTCCCGAAGCTCTGGTGAAATTCTACTACGCTGTGGAACAGCCCTATTTGGGCGCTCTCCTCACCGGTGGAGTCGCCGTATTTTTTATCAACCTTTTTTTGATCGTTTTCCTGATTTTGCGAAATACGAGGAATGTGGAAAAAGCGATGACACCCATTCTGCAAGGTATCCAGAATCTAAGTCACGGAAAAGCGGAGCATCTGGCGGAACAGGGTGAGCTTGCCGAGATCAACGCCGGGTTGAACCGAGCCGCAGACTATATGAGGCAAAAGGACAACACGAGAGCGGAGTGGATTCGTGGTGTATCCCACGACATCCGCACACCGCTTTCAATGGTGCTGGGGTATGCCAGCGAGCTGGAGGATGACCTCAACCTTCCGCCGGACGCGAGAAAGCAGGCAGGGATCATTCGCCGGGAAAGCGAAAAGATGAAGCGGCTGATCGACGATTTGAACCTGACCACCAAACTGGAATATGCGCTCCAGCCCGTTCACTTCCAAGATGTGGATTGGGTAGAGACCAGCCGCCAGGCTGTCAGTGAAGTGCTGAATGGTGGTCTGGACAGCCGGTATGAGATCGCATTTGCCGAGATGCAGCCAGGGCGCTCGATCCACCTTTTGGGAGACGATGGACTGCTGCGGCGTATGCTGGATAATTTGATCCGCAACAGCATCACCCACAATCCGCATGGATGCAGAATTTCCGTTTCTGTTGGAGAAGAAAAAGGACATTGCCTTTGCACAGTTTCTGACGATGGCATAGGGATCGAGCCGGAACGTCTGAACGTATTAAATCGCGGAGACGACATTACCAGTACCCAAGGCAGCGATGAAAAGAACGAGCATGGTCTTGGCTTAAAACTGGTGATGCAGATCGTAAAAGCTCATCGCGGAACCGTTTCTTTTTCCGGCAGCACCCCACATGGGTTGGAAGTCAGAATCTCTCTGCCGACCCAGCCGCTTATTTCATAAATCTCGGCAATATAGAACAAAACCCCGAAAGGAAAACAGATGAGTCAATATCTTGAAGCACTGCGGCAGGCGATGGTCATTTACCCGATGATCGTCGTTCTGTTTACAGTGCCATACATCGCATGGAGCTATCACAAATATGGGTCAGTTCTCAGTTTACGAGTGCTGATTGTGTACAGCTTTATCCTATATCTTCTCTGCGTTTACTGCCTGGTCATTCTTCCATTACCTACGCCGGAGAAAGCTGCTACGCTGCATGGACATAAAGCACAGCTTGTCCCTTTTTCTTTCGTAGCTGATATAGCCAAACAAGCGCAGATCCAGCCTGGACAGCCTGCAAGTTGGCTTAGCATTTTCACCGGCAGTGCCTTCTGGACCACCGTATTCAATCTGTTTATGACAATGCCTTTCGGTATCTATCTGCGTTACTACTTCTGCTATAATTGGCGCAAAACTTTGCGACTATCTTTTTTGCTCTCTCTGTTTTTCGAGCTGACCCAACTCAGCGGCCTGTATTTTGTCTATCCAGGCAGCTACCGCCTATTTGACGTAGACGACCTGATCGTCAACACTGCGGGCAGCATGATTGGATTTGCCTTGGCTGGACCAGTGAGCCGTCTGCTGCCTACCCGACAAGAATTGGATACCGTCAGTTTCCGGCGGGGTGCATCCATCTCCTTTACGCGGCGTGTTTTCTCATTTCTGGCCGATATGGCTTGCCTGACCTTTGCATCGTGCATCCTGGCCGTGTTCGTAGTTCCGTTTGGAATCACCCTTTCCATTCAATGGCTGCCGGTTCTATTTCTTCTATACTTTGGGCTGCTTCCTGCTTTTTGTCACGGGCAGACCCCAGGTAAGCGGCTGACACGAATGAAAATCGTGCAAGCGAACAGCGACACAGCGCATTGGTATCAATATTTTCTTCGGTATGGCCTGCTGATAACTGGTCTGGTCGGGGTTCCATACTGGTTGAACCGGCTGCTGTTTATTCTGATGAATGTACTACACCTGGACAGCCTGGCATCTCTTGTACTTCACGGATTACTGGTCGGCGGGTATTTGTTCTGGCTATTCTTTGCCGGGATTCGCATGGCCCTGCACAAACCCTTGTTCTACGAGCGATGGTCGAGGACAAAGTTAATAAGTACAGTAAAACGCACATAAAATCAGACTTTGTAATATTGTAAGATAAGGACGGGAGTGACCGGCAAGCGATGCCTGTGGCTATCCAAATAGCCCCACGCGCTTGTTGTGGGAAGTCCCCCAAGCCCCCTTGGAACACAGATTTTCAATCTGTGGCTGCGCGTTCTGGCGAACGCTTTTGACCGCGACCAGCTTACCGCTGGCCGTGGTCTTTTTCTTTCTGTTGCGGCTCGGTCTGCTCCACCGCCAGGACCCGATCCACATTGTTCTTGACCGTCAGCAGCTCCCGCATGGCGGCGCGGGCCTGCCGGTACTCTCCGTAAGCCTTTTTCTTGTCCGCCAGCAGCTGGGCGTACTCGGTCTGAAGCTCCTTGATGGTGGGCAGCTTCTTCACATTCAGCTCGTTGAAGGCTTCCTTGGCGGCCTGGTGCAGCAAGATTTCTTCCTCATGCTCCTGCCGGAATTTCTTTGAATACCCGGCCTTGCGGTAAGCCACATAGGTATCGCGGGTCTTAGCGTAGTTGACGATGTGCGTGCGCAGCACGGCGATCTCGGCCATGCGCTTTTCGGCAGCCTTGATCTGGTCGGACAGCGCGTGGTAGCGGGCCGTCGCCTCTGTCGTTTTGGTTGCCAGATCGGCATAATCCAGCAGCCCGTGTTCGGACAGGTAGTTGAGGGTCTGCGCCATCTGTTTGAGGTTGAACACCTTGGCCCAGCGGGCATACCCGGCACCTTTCCCGGCCTGCAATTTCGCCTGGATGTCCACCAGCAGATTGACCTTGGGCGGAGCGGCTGGCACGGCGGGTTGCTTGCGGGGCGTATGCTCTTTCTGACCGGAAAGGACCGCCAACAGATCGCCCAGCGTGTAGCCGTCCCCCAGCCGGTCAAAGCGGACATTGTTGCCCCAGCCCTCCGCGCCGATGGAGATGGTTTTTCCGCGCCGGTGAACGGTAAAGCCGTCCTGCTCCAGCAGACGCAACAGTTCCTCCAGGCTGGCCGGTTTCTGCGCCAGTGCCCGGTCAATGGCCTGACGCAGCTGCTCCTTGTGGGAGGGCTTTACCGCATCGCCCAGCCACTTGTTGTAGCTCTGGCCGCGCCGCTTGGGAGCCTCCACAATGGAGTAACCGTTCTCGATGCAGATGGTATCGCTCAGGCGGTGGACGGCGCGGGTGCTGCCCCAAAAGTTGCGGAACTTGCGGTCACACTCCAGCGTAGTGGAGTTCCATATAATATGGTTGTGGACGTGAGCCTTATCGATGTGGGTACAGACGATGAAAGCGTGCCTGCCCTTGGTGAAGCGCCGGGCCAACTCCACGCCCAGTCGGTTGGCCTCCTCCGGCGTGATCTCGCCCGGCACAAAGGACTGCCGCAGGTGGTAGGCAATCACATTGTCCGCACCGCGCACCCGGCCGGTGCGGGCGGCGTAGGTCTGCTTGTCCAGCAGGAACTGCGCGTCGGCCACGCGGCTGTCACATTGGTAACTGGTAATGAGCCTACCGTGGTCGGTCTTTTCTGGATTTTTTACATAGTCGATGATGTCGCTGATCGCCTTGCCGACCGTGCGGCCCTTGCCGGCGTGCAGCGGTATGATGCGGGTGGTGGCCATGTGGGGTCCGCCTCCTTTCCAAAAAATAAGCGGCCTGCTCATCACAGACCGCATCGGTTTACTCTATATCAGTTTCCTCGTCCATATAAAAATCGAAATCTTCTTCAAAGTCATCTTCCAATTCATCCAGTTCTATCCTGGGCGGGAACCGAATTTCATATTGTTCCGTCGCCAGGGTTCGCACGGCATCCCGCTTGTCCTTCATCCGTTTCTTCAGCCACGAAAGTTGTTCTTTGGATAATCGCCAGGGAAGTTTGACAAGCCGGGTAAGCGTCATTTCTTCTGCCTGCTTTTCTGGCGGGAGAGCGGCGCAGGTTTTACAAATGTGCGCGGCGTGTCCCTTGCCAGAAAACTTTTCGTTTGCCTTATACTCGCCACAGACCTTGCAGTAGTGTCCACGCTTTTTCATACCGTGCCCTCGCAACGAGCGAACAGCTGACGGACCGCAGCCATGACCGTATCCCAGCCAAGGTCGGACGCATAGGAGAACTTTTTCTGATAGGCCGCCCACAGGTCCTGCATGACCGGGCTGTTCTCCACTTCATCAAAGACTTCGGCGGCCTCGGCCAGATGGCGCTCGGTGCCGCGCTTGTGGGCTGTCGCCAGCAGCGCGTCATGGAGAACGTGCGGGTCCAGAGTGCTGCCATAGAGTTGTTGTAAAATGGCGATGTCGTAAAAATCTCTCATGCGGGTGTTGGTCGTGGTGCGGGTGATGATGGTTTCCAGCTTTTCAGCCAGCACGGTCTCCAGGTTATAGGCCCAAACATCAATGGAGCGGTCCTCCAGCATGAGCTTGAAGCTGTACCGCACCTCTTTAGGGGTGATGGCGTCGCCGGTGGAAATGTCGATTTTCAGCGGGGTGCGCACCCCGTCAAAGAGCGTTGTCATCGTGACCCGGATACCGGGATATTCCGCTTCATCCATGATTTCTGAAATGTTTTTCACTTGGAAGGTAACGCCGTCATCAATGGGAACGGCGATGATCTCGGCCATCATGTTCTCCACATCCTCGACACTGACGTTGGCCCCCTTGACCGTTGCGTCCAGGTCCATCGTGGAGCGGGCGTCCAGGCCGACCATCGCGGCCACCAGCATCCCGCCCTTGAGGATAAATTTGTCCCGGTAGGACGAGAGAGAAATGCGTTCCAGAAAACGCTCCATCATATAGTTGCGCATCAAAATCTGCGCGTCCGCAGCGTTTTTCTTTGACAGGTTGCGGATCAAATCTTTCAGCTGCCTGGCTGTCTTTATCATAACAGTACCTCCAAATACTGGCGTAAAATTTTCTCGACCCGGAACAGTTTAGCATAGCGCACCAGCGTCCGTAGGTTCTTGTCTTTCCGGCGGGCATACGCTTTCAAAGCGTCCTGGAATGTCTGCATCTCGATGTGGCTCCGGCTGCGCAGCACATCGCAGATCGTCCGTTCCATATCATAGACCGGCACATCGTGGCCGAAGGGGGTTTGCGCAGTTGTCAGGCCGACCTCATGCAGCTCCGCCTTGATGGTAAAGACCTGGACGCCCTCGTCCTTGAGCCGGGTGGGGTTGTACCCTGTCTTGACCGTGACAGAGTAGGCCAGCGGCTCCCGGTCGGTCAGGTCATGGAAAAACAGCGCCGTTTCATGGGAAAAAACTGCCTGCGGACAGCGAAGATGCAGCAGATACATGGCGTCCACCCAGGCGTCTTTGGAAAGATAAATCCCATGCGCCGCCTGTTCCAGCCCACGAGACTGCACGAATTGATAAAAAACAGGTTTTGAGATCCCGGCCGCGAGGGCCTGCCCGGTGCGCAGCATCCCGTCCTGGCGTTCCATCAGCTGGTCTAACTGTTGAAATTGGCTCATGTTCTTCACCTTCCTTTCATGCTAATATTATACGCGAAATTAGCACGAAAGTAAAGTCAAAAATGTCGGGGCTTCGCTCCCGGCAATTCTTCGTCTCCTGTTCAGCCATACACCGCGTCCTGGATCGCAAACCGCAGGTCCTGCACTTTGCCCACCAGCCAGGCGGCGGCCATCGGAAGGCCCAGCGGGCTGACCAGAAAGGCGATCACCAGCAGGATTACGCCGTTTTGCGGCGAGTAGGTCACCAGCACCGCGATCCCCAGCAGCGCCACCACCGTGGAGGCCAGGCCGAAGATGAAGCTGGACACATACAGCAGTCCAAAGCATACCCAGGTGAACAGCATCAGCGCCAGCACCAACGGCGCGGCCAGGATTTTCAGCCCCAATTTCAAAACAAACAGCACCGCTCTCATTTCAGCGCCCCCTTCCGCCAGTCCAGGTAGGGCTGGCACAGTTCCTCTACGGCCTTTTCGTCCGCCTCTGTAACCTCCCGGCGGCCTTTCGTCCGGCGGAGCAATTCATAGTCCTGGTAATCCGTGAGCAGCAGGTCAAACAGTTCCTCCGGGGTCCGGCAGAGGATGCCATCCACGCAGTAGCGGGAATCCTTGTTCCAGGTCAATCGGACATAGCCGCGTTTGCACGGAAGGACTTCTTCCTCCGGGTCACGCAGCAGATACTCTTGAAACAACTCCAAGATATTTTCAAATGTCAACATCAGCCTTCACCTCTGTTTCTGATGATATTATCGCCTGCGGCCCGCAAAAGTGCAACGATACGGGCAAAGAAAAAAGAGGGAGGCCCGGCGCAGCAGCCTGCACGCGCCGGACCTCCCTCAAAGCCGGGGCGTATGCCCCTGTCACGACAGCTTTGCCAGCTGGGTCAATACCTGATGCACCCCATCCCACAAAGCCTCTTGCCGCCGGGATATATCCTCCAGGTCGGCGTCGTAAATGCGCCCAGTTTCATGCGCACGGCGGGCCAGCTGGTTCAAGTTGTTGCTGGAATAGCGCATCAGGGACACCAGCTCCTTCAGCTCCGGCAGTTCCAGGCGCACCACATAGCCGTCCAAAGCCATCTTGCGCAGATAGGCTTCCCGGTTTTTTGTCCCCAGCTGGGCCATCTTCTGTTCGATCAGCGCCAGTTCTTCCGGCGAGACCCGGAAGTTCAGCTGCACCTCCCGCTTGCGCTTGGGGACGCTCACCGTTCCGGCTCCTTTTTCTTATGGATGGGGGATTTTTTCTCCGGCTTTTCAGCAGGGCGCGGCTCCTGTTTCAGCTGGCGGCGGACCGAGGGGCGTCGCTGGCGCAGCTCCTTGGAGCGGTCCTCGCTGGCCAGGATGGTGACATAGGTGCCGGGCAGGTCCTTCATGCCGGTGATCGCCAGGCTACGGAACGGCAGCAGCGCCATCAGCTGGTCGTGGGCCTGGGTGCCTGCGCGGGCCAGAAAGTCCGGCGAAACGCGGGCCATGTAATGGGTGCCGTGGGGGCTGTTGGGCGTATCCGGCGCACGAAGCTCCTGCAACAGCCGGGCGGCCTCGGCGTGAATCTCCTCCGGCGTCAGCGGCTGGAGCCGCAAATAATCCTGCCGCGCCTGGCTCAAGAACAGATCAACCAGGCCGGAGTGGCTGTCCACCACAAAGTCCAGGTTGCGTTCGCCGCCAAAGCCGTCCGGGTTGGGCGGGATGTCCACCGTCCTGGCCCACGCCTTGTTGGCCGGGCTGAAACGCTCATCCCAATCTTTCTGCTGCACGGTGTTTGCCAGCACATAGAGGGTGCGGGTATAGCCGAACTGCTCAATCACCTGGGGCACCGCATCCTTGTCCAGCCGGTTGTCCCGGTAATGTTCCGAAATGGACGCCTCGATGGCCTCCTTGCAGGCGATGTTGGCGCGGCGGGACGCCCGGTACAAATCCAGGTCGCCCTGTTCGCGGGCATAGGCGGCGTCGTGGCGGTAGAGCGGCAGTTCCCGCTGGGCGTCCAGCGCCGCCTCGGCCCGCTGCTCGATACTGTCCCGCACCACATCCATGTAGGAAGTCTCCCGGTCGGCAAACTCCTTGTAGACATCCGCCAGCGGGGACGGGGAGGCCAGCAGCGCGGCGGCCCGGCTTTGGGGCAGGTCCAGTTCCTCCATCGCCATCAGAATATCCTCTCGGACGGTATACTCGTAGGCATGATTTAAGATTTCCTCCGGGGGATGGCTTTTCAGCCAGTCCCGAAACTTATCCTGTTCGGCGGCCATCTTCTCATAGAGGGCCGTGTTTTTATTGGTATTCATGTTATCGCACCTCCTGTTCGTGGTGTTTGGGTTTCTTCTCAGGGCAGCGCGGCGGCACCGGGCGTTTCAGCCCTTCCAGCACCGAGGGGCGGCCGCTCTTGGCAAGAACCGCTTCCGGCGCAGGGCGGCCCCGGCCGTCCATGTTCAGCAGTACATCCAGCTCGGCCAGCCGGGCGGATTTGTCCCGCAGCTCCTGTTCCTGGGGGAAGGGCTTGCCCACTTCGGCCTTGGCGGCGGCCTGCTGCTGGTAAAGGTTATCAAGCTGGTTTTTCACCGCTTCCAGCCGCTGGGGCATCTGACTGAGTGCATTGTCGATGCGAGTGAGGTTGCCACGCGGGTCGGTGCCCAGGGTTGCCCGGTGGGTCATCTGGCCTTTCAGCAGGAGCATATACTCCTGCCGGAAAGCGTCAAACGACACCGACATAGTGAAGCCCCGGTAACTGCCCACCGGCACCGGGTCGGCCCCTTTGACCTCCTTGCAGGCGTCCAGCAGCGCCGCCCCGGCGTTCTCCTTGTCGGTGAGGGTGTCGCCCCGCACTTCCATTCCGGCAAAACCGTCCTCCGGGTGCGGATGAGCGGCCAGGGTCGCCATATCCGCTTCCAGCCCGGCGATAAAGCCCTTGTTTTTCTCGATCTCCTCCGGGAAGGTTTTGAGCAGCTGGTCCTCCAGACGGTACTGCTTGCTCTGGTGGTCGGCCTTCATCAGCTTTAACCGCGCCACGTCCACATCCAGGTCCATACGCTCCTTGATGCGCGGGTCCCCGGCGCACAGCGCCTTGATCTCGGCAAAGGACAGCGCCGTTTCGTCCACATCGTCGCAGCTTCGCACCGGCGATTTGGAGGTCATGATCTGGCTGATGAATTTCTGTTTGTTTTCCACCGTCTGCCAGAGGTAGGCGTCGAAAGTCCCCTCGGTGACATAGCGGTACACATGGACGGTTTCGTTCTGGTTGCCCTGGCGCTCGATGCGTCCCTTTCGCTGGGCCAGGTCGCCGGGCCGCCACGGGCAGTCCAGGTCATGCAGCGCCACCAGGCGGTCCTGCACGTTGGTGCCCGCGCCCATTTTGGCCGTGCTGCCCAGCAGGACGCGCACCTGGCCGGTGCGGACCTTGGAGAACAGCTCCTTTTTGCGCACCTCGGTGTTGGCCTCATGGATAAAGGCAATCTGCTCGGCGGGCACACCTTTAGCGATGAGCTTCTGCCGGATGTCCTCGTAGACCGTAAAGGCCGGTTCCGGCTCGTCCAGCGGCACCGCGTCCTCCAAAGCGTGGAGGGTCGGGTTGTCCAGCGCCTTCGCTACCTTTTTGGCAGGCCGGGCCTGGGGCGTGGAGATGTCGCAGAACACCAGCTGGGTCAGCTTGTCGGCCTCGCCGTCCCGCCAAATCTGCATGATATTGTCCACGCATTGATTGACCTTGGTGCCCGGCTCATCCGGCAGCAGCTGGTTGATGATCCGTTGGTCCAGCCCCAGCTTGCGCCCGTCGCTGGTGATCTTGAGCATATTGTCCTGGGACGGGTCCACCGTGCCGCTGTGTACCAGGGAAGCGCGTTCCGAGAGCGCCTTCACCATTTCCTGCTGCTGTTCGGTGGGCTGGGCCACGATGTTGTGATATTCTACCTCCGGGGTGGGAAGATGGAGCTGGTCGGCGGTCTTGATGTCTGCCACCTCTTTGAACAGGTTCATCAGCTCCGGCAGGTTGAAGAACTTGGAAAAGCGTGTGCGTGCCCGGTAGCCGGTGCCCTCCGGGGCCAGCTCCAGCGCCGTCACGGTCTCGCCAAATCGGGACGCCCAGCAGTCAAAATGGGCCATGCCCAGCTCTTGCAGCCGGTCATACTGGAGATACCGCTGCATGGTGTAAAGCTCGGTCATGGAGTTGCTGACAGGTGTGCCGGTGGCAAAGATAACGCCGCGGCTGCCGGTGATCTCGTCCATGTAGCGGCACTTGGCGAACATATCCGAAGATTTCTGTGCGTCCGTGGTGGAGAGGCCCGCCACATTGCGCATCTTGGTATATAAAAACAGGTTTTTGTAGTTGTGGGCCTCGTCCACGAACAGCCGGTCCACGCCCAACTGCTCAAAGGTCACCACATCGTCCTTGCGGCCTTCCGCTTGCAGCTTTTCCAGCCGCGCCTCCAGAGATTTTTTCGTGCGTTCCAGCTGCTTGACCGTGAACCGCTCGCCGCCGCTGGCCTCCACCTCAGAGATGCCCTCGGTGATTTCCCAAATCTGCTCATGCAGCAGCCGCTCCTGGCGTTCCTTGCTGATGGGGATTTTTTCAAACTGAGAGTGGCCCATAATGATGGCATCATAGTCGCCGGTGGCGATGCGGGCACAAAACTTCTTGCGGTTGTGCTTTTCAAAGTCCTTTTTGGTTGTCACCAGGATATTGGCGGACGGGTACAGACGCAGGAACTCCGAAGCCCACTGCTCAGTCAGGTGGTTGGGCACCACAAAGAGGGATTTCTGGCACAGCCCCAGGCGCTTGGCCTCCATCGCGGCCCCCACCATTTCAAAGGTCTTGCCTGCGCCCACCTCATGGGCCAGCAGCGTGTTGCCGCCGTACAGCACATGGGCAATGGCGTTTTTCTGGTGTTCCCGCAGGGTGATGGCCGGGTTCATGCCGCCGAAAACAATGTGGCTGCCGTCATACTCGCGGGGGCGGGTGGCGTTCATTTCCTCGTTGTACTGGCGCACCAGCGCCTGCCGCCGCTCCGGGTCCCGCCAAATCCAGTCCTTGAACGCCTCCCGGATGGCCTGCTGCTTTTGCGCGGCCAGGGTGGTCTCCTTGGCGTTCAGCACCCGGCGCTCCTTGCCGTCCGCATCTTCAACAGTATCGTAGATACGCACATCCCGCAGATTGAGGGAATCTTCGAGGATTTTATAGGCGTTGGCGCGGCCGGTCCCATAGGTCGAGTAGGCGGCCACGTTGTTTTGCCCCACGACATTTTTGCCGGAGATCTGCCACTCCGCCGTAAAGGGGGTGTAGTGGACTTCAATGCTGCGCTGGAGGTAAAAAGGCGTGTCGAAGGTCTCGTACATGAATTGCTGGATATACTCCTTGTCGATCCACGTTGCCCCCAGCCGCACCTCGATCTCGGAAGCGTCCAGGTCTTTGGGCTGGGCGGCAGTCAGAGCCTCCACGTTGACCGCAAAGGCCGGGTCCTGTTCCGCCGCCCGCTGGGCCTGACGCAGCTTCCGGCGCACGTTGCCGGAGAGGTATTCATCGGCGGTCACATAATGGGGCGTCCCGTCCGGCTCGGTCTGGCCCGGCACACGGAAGATCACACCACGCAGCTCGTCCGCCAGTTCCTCGCCGGTTTTGCCGGTGAGCTGTTCCATATAGGCCATGTCCACGCAGGCTTTCTCCGAGATGGAGACCGCCAGCGCCTCGCTGGCCGTGTCCACGGTGGTGACGGCCTCATGGGGTTTGATAGTGCGCTTGGTGAACATATCTGCCTTGCGTTCCAGCCTGCCGTCCTCGTCCAGCACCTCCAGGGCGCAGAGCAGGTAATAGCTGCTGTCATCGGCAAAGGCCAACCGGTTCGCCCGGTCGTTGATAAGGCCGTACTTTTCAGAGAAATCGTCATAGCGGCGGTTCAGTTCGGCCATCTGCGCCCGGATGTCGGCATCCGGCGCGGCGGCGTCCATCTCCAGGTCGATGAGCTGCTGCACACAGTCACGCAGCCCCACCAGCCCTTTGACGCGGGCTTCGGCGGTGGCGTTCAAGTCCGGGCGCACCATGCGGCTGTTTTCCCGGAAGTACACCGCGCCGTCCACCACCGTGTAGGAGTAGTTTTTTACATCCGGGTCAGCCGGGAGGGAATCGTCGATGTCCTCGCCTTCGCCCAGCTCCGGCAGCGCGGCCTCCTGGTAGGTGCCGTGGATGTGCTGCACGGCGTCGTGCAGCTGGTCGGCCAGCTCCAGCCCCTCGATGGGGACCACGGTGTAGTCCTGCTTGCCATATTGGGTGCTTTCGGCGGTGGACCGCCCCAGCACCATCTCCGGGTGGTCGAGAAAATACTGGTTGACCGTGAAGCCTTCCTCGGTCCGGCCGGTCTGCGTCCAGTCAGGGGCGATGTCCAGCGGACGGTCCCGCTTTTGCAGAAACAGGATGTCGGACACCACATCGGTGCCCGCATTGGCGCGGAAGGCGTTGTTGGGCAGGCGGATCGCCCCCAGCAGCTCGGCCCGCTGGGCCAGATACCGGCGCACGGTGGAATCCTTGGCATCCATTGTATAGCGGCTGGTGACGAACGCCACCACGCCGCCCGGCCGTACCTGGTCCAACGATTTTGCGAAAAAGTAATTGTGGATGTTGAAGCCCAGCTTGTTGTAGGCTTTGTCGTTCACCTGGTACTGACCGAAAGGGACATTGCCGATGGCAAGGTCATAGAAGTCCCGCCGGTCGGTGGTCTCGAAGCCCGCCACGGTGATGTCGGCCTTGGGGTAGAGCTGCCTGGCGATGCGCCCGGAAATGCTGTCCAGATCCACGCCGTACAGACGGCTCCCGGCCATGCTCTCCGGCAGCATCCCGAAGAAATTGCCCACACCGCAGGACGGTTCCAAAATGTTGCCGGTGAGGAAGCCCATCTGTTCTACCGCGTCGTAGATGGCGCGAATCACAGTGGGGCTGGTGTAGTGGGCGTTGAGGGTGGAGGCTCTGGCCGCTTCATATTCTTCTTGGGTCAGCAGTTCCTTCAGCTCCGCATACTCAGCGGCCCACGCGGGTTTGTCCGGGTCAAAGGCGTCCGCCACGCCGCCCCAGCCTACATATTGCGAGAGAATATGCTGTTCTTCTGGGGTGGCATAGCGATTTTCCTGCTCGATCTGCTTCAGTGTGGCGATTGCTTTGATATTGCGCCAGAACTTTTCCTTTGGCCCGCCTTTCCCCAGGTCATCGTCCAGAATGCGGAAATTCTCAGGCGGACGCGGTTCGGGCGGCGTGGGTTCGGGCCGGTCAACGTGCAGCCGTTCCACCACCACGTCATAAGGCAGATGGTTCTGTTCGCCGGGGTAGACGGCCTCCGGCTCAGAATGGAACGCTGGTGTCTCGGCGGCAGGTTCCTCAATGGGCTTGGCGGTTTCGATGGGTTCTTCAACGGTGGCAGCAGCCTCAACCGCCAGTTCGGCCTGCTCCCGCCCAAAGCCGTCCATCTGACGGGCATACTGCCCGCGCAGCAGGGGCGCGACCTCATCCCAGCGAAAATACAGCATAGCCGGCCGCTTTTCGTCCGCATCCAGCACTTCCAGCTCGATGCCTTCGGACGTGGTGCGGTAGTCGGCGGTGTCGCCGGTGTCCAGCTCCATCGTTTCCACGATGCCGGGGAAAGCCCGGCCCAGCCATTGGGCGATTTCGCGGTTGGGCTTGCCGGTGCGCATCAGTTCGGACAGCTCCGCCTTGTCCGGCGCGCCGATCAGGCCGTGGACCAGCACGTCCCGCAGGTCCTGGTCAGCCGTGTCGGGGTTTACAGGCAAAAATTCGTTGATGGCTTCGTTGCGGGTGTCCGCACGCAGCAGCGTCTCGAACCGCTCCCGGCTCTCGGCCCGGAAGATGGGGTACGCCATATTGGAGGGCAGCAGCTGCACCGTGCCCTCCCGCAGCTCGGTGATCTGGTACTCCTGATTGTCCAGATAAACCGTATCACCCTCATGGTAGACCGGCGCAGCAGGGTCATAGACCTTTTTCTCCGGGATGGCCTGCTGGATAGCCTCATACTCCTCATCGGAAACAGTGATGTCCATCTCGTGGGTAGGTTCGCCGCTTCCGATGGTGAGGGTGTCTCCCTCGCGGGTGACGGGACGGCCAGATAAGTCCGGCGCAGGCGGCTCCGCCTCGGCCTGTTCCTCGGCTGAAACAGCCTCCACATCCTGCATCACCCGCTGGATAAACGGGTCATTGTCCAGCTTTTCCGGGTCTACCACCTGGCCGTTCACGATGCCGCGCTCGGCCAGGGCTTCCCGGATGGCGATGGGGTCGATGTTGTCAAAACGGTCCTGCTCCGCCTCGGTGTAGAACCGATCTTCCTTGATGAGCTGGGCGATCCGGCGCTGCACCTTGGGCCAGGACACGTCGCCCGCCGCGCTGTCCACCGTCACAGGCAGGGCCGGGAGGTCATCGCCGTACTCCTGCCGCAGCCAGGCGGCGGTGTCCTTTTCACGGGCATGGTCCCTCATGTAGCGAACAACTGCGTGCTTACTTTCGATTTTGCCGTTCCATTCCTGGATGGCGGCGTCAATGTCGGCCTGGGTCAGCGCCCGGCGCACGGGTTCCGCCTGCGCAGCGGGTTTGGATATAGAAAAAGCAGAGGGCGTTTTAACACTCTCTGCTTCGTCGATTTTATGGATTTGTTCCGCTTCGGAGAGGAACAGGTTTAAGGTCAGCTGTTGATAAGTTCCGCCATCAGGATCTCCTCCGCCTGGGCCTTGCAGGTGTTCATCAGGCCCACCCAGGCCATCGGGTCGCTGGCTTTCAGCGCCTCTGTCGCGCCCGCCGCCTCGGCCAGCCGGGGCATCATCTGCTCCAGACGGCTGTTCGCGGTCTCGTCGATCTCCAGAAGATGCAGGTACAGCTTCTCGGTCATCAGCAGCTGGTTGTAAAGGATGGGCCGGTGTTCTTTCAGGTACGCTTTCCTCATCCTGCCGTACTTGCCCAGGGGCTTCTCCGGCTGTTCGGACAGCTTCAGGTCGGGAATCAGGTAATCGCCGTTCCTCGTGTAAGTCAGGTTGTTCTCCATGTGTGGCACTCCTTTCCGCGCTCTTGGCGCGCTCATAGTTCTGAATGGTGACGCCGATCTGCCGCAGCACTTGCTGGTTTATCTGGCTGACCGCCGTGCCCAGCGCCCCCACGGTGGCGGGGGTGTTGAAGTCGAAGATCGCCATGAAATCCTCATGGCTGAAATACTGCTCCGGCTCCAGCCCGCAGCGGGACATCAGGGCGTAGGTGATGCTGACCGTGGCGGCGGATTTGAACTGGACTTCGATGTTGTACTCATCGTACTCCTCCAAAAAGGAACCGTCAACGATAGGGAGAATATCCCGCCGGTGGTCAGCCCAGTATTCCTCCGCCAGCTTGGCGGCCACATCGGCCAGCTGCTGGGCCAGGTCGCCGCCGCTCACATCGTAGTTGCGTTCCAGCATCGCCATGACCGGCGCGGTGTGTTCCTCGTTCAGCGTCCACAGCCAGGGGGTGCGGGAGTGTTCACGGGTGCCGGTATCGGAAATATCAAACACATACCGCAGCCTGGGCCGGTCGCCAGAATCGTCCACCAGGGCGATGCCCTTGGAGCCGCGCCGCACATACCGGCCCATGCGGTTGTTCCACAGGTCGTATTCGGCGCAGGCAGTGGCGTCCGGGCGCTGGGCGTAGATCATCAGCTGCTCGTGGAATGGATACTTGTAGAGTCGGGCAGCGTTGGTGAGAAAGCCCGCCCATTCCTGCCAGCTGCCGGTGAGCTGGACCGCCACCTTCTCCGCCATCTGCGCGTACATTTCTGCTTTGGTTGGCATGGTTGTCTGTCCTCCCTTCCTTCGGATATGAAAATGGGGCGGTATGGTGGCCGCCCCGGCTGGTCAAAACAGGGTGTTACTCGTCAAAATCCGGGTACAGTTCCAGCGCATCAAAGTCGGCGTCCGTCATCGCCCGGAGCTTGGCGAGGGTGCTGTCGGTCAGGGCCAGCAGTTCGGTCTCGTCCGGCGAAAGCTCACGGCGCATCTCGGTCAGGGCCTCGATGGCCCCCAGGCGGCTGCCGGGGTTGTAGATACACAGCAAATTGGTTTCCTCAAAAGTCAAAGCATTCATATCAGATTTCCCTTTCCGCGCTCTTTTTGGGCGCTGTCTTTTTATGTTCGGATTTAGGCTGACTTTTCAGCTGCTCCATGACGGACTTCTTCTTGTCCCGATCTTCCCGGTGGGCGGCGGCCGCCAAATCCATGAGAGAGATGGGCTGACCGCTGCGGGCCTGCTGTTCCAGCTGAGCCACCGTCGGCTCCTTGGGGCCGTTGTTGATAACGCCGTCGATCATGCCATAGTCGTCCTCAACCGTCATCTCCGCACTTTTCAGCGGATTGTCCGGCAGAAAGCCGGGGATCTGCTGAAAGCCAAAACTGTCGCAGTAATGACAGGATACCTTGCCGTCCTGCTTGATGGCAACGATGTCGCTGACGCTCATAGACGGGTGGCGGTAGTCGGCAGGGTGTTCGTTGTTGAAGCGGTATTCGAGATTGTCCAGCACGCTGCCTTTCAGGTCGCCGGGTGTGAGCGGCGCAGTATAGACCAGGTCGTAGTTATCGCGCTGCACAGTCCGCCCGATGGACTTGATCCATTCCAGCCCCTCGTAGCGAATGTCCCTCAGTTCGTCGGTGTGCTTCACCTGATAGATGGCATAACAATCGCCCTTGTGGTTGAGAAACGCCTGCTCTCGTTCCTGCTGGTGGTCCATACGCTCCTTGACCTGAGCATCAAAGGAGGGACTATCCTCCCATTCCTCACGGGTGACGGCAAAAATGCCATCGTGAGCGTCCAGGTCGGCAGTATCAAAGGCCATCGCGGGGTTTTCGCCCTGCTGAACCATGTAAACGGTCAGGTCCTGCGCCATCAACTCATAGGCCCGCTCTTTGGAGAGGGGCAGAAGGTCCCCATCCAGGTAGCCGCATTTCTCCAGATCGTCCTGGGTCAGCGAGGGGTCGGGCATAGGGTATTCGTCCAGGTGCTGTTCCGGGGCGTCCGGCAACATGGTAGTTTCCGGGGTGGCGGCCTGGGCCGCTGCCTGCATTTGTTGGACAGCCGCCTCCTGCAAAGTTTCGATCATGGACAGCGGCGCATACTGAACGGATTGGCTGCCCATGTCGTGCATCTCACAGATTTTCAGCGCGGCGGTGGACAGGGGCAGCTCCGGCGCGTCCATCTGGCCGCCGTCCAGTTGCTTCCTGGTGGCGGCATCGTAGAGTGTGTAATCCCAGCCGGTGTCGCAGGACTGAACATGAAGATAGGTGGCTTCATCAACCAGCAACAGGGCCTCCTGGGCTTCGGTGCTGGGGGAAGGTGTGTCGGGCATTTCTTCTGCGGGCTGCTGGGGTTCAGCCTGTTCCGGCTGGGCGGTCAGGTCAATACCGCGCTCCTTGCAGATTGCTTTATAGTGCCGGTCAATATCCGTGATCAGCTCTCCGGCGGCCGTGTTGATGGTTTCCAGACTGGCCCGCAGCTCTGGCAGCGTCTTGTCCTGGCTCCAGGTGGCGATATAGCCGAAGCTGTTTTCGCCGGTTTGGATGCCGTAATACTGGCAGACGGCGTAGGAGATGCTCTCGGCCTCCACCTCCTCGGTGTTGCGGTCTTTCTTCTTGGGCGGCTCCTTGTCACCGGCCCTGGCCGCTTCCTCCTGTGCCTTGGCGTAGTTGTGCAGCTTGCTGTGGGCGATCTCATGGACGGCGGCGGAAACGGTCTGTACCTCGCTCATGCCTGCTCGGATGGCGATGCGCTGCTGGTCCGGCGAGAAATACCCGTCCATGTTGGCGGCCATCGGCTCCACAGAAAGCGGCACCGGCGCGGACCGGCGCAGGGCTTCCATGAAAGCCTCGTAGTTCTGGACGTTCCCGGAAAGGGAGGACGCCAGCTCCGGCAGCGGTTTCCCGTCTGTCTGGCTTACATCGAACACCTTCACCGGACGGAACATGGGAATCTCAACTTCCCGTTCCTCCATGACCGCCTTGCCCTCTGCGTCCAGGATGGGGGCCTTGGTGTCCGGGTCCAGCTTCTGTTCCTCGATCTTTTTCTTGAACGGCGTGGGCGCGATGATGGTAATACCATGCTCACCCTTTTTTACATGGCGCTCAAACTGATTTTTCCACTTGTTGTACCCGGCCACCAGCGTGGCGTCCGGCTTCTGCATATAGATGAGCATGGTGTTGTTGACGGAGTAGCGGTGGAAACGGGACATCACGGACAGGTAGCGCATATACTTTTTGCTCTCGAACAGCTCCTTGATACCCTGCTCGATGCCCGCCGTGATTTGCTGCAACCGTTCCCGGTTGGTGGGTTTGTCAGCCATGAGTTTCACTCTCCTTTCCAAATTGGCGATTTCTGATTGATGTTCGGCAAGCCACAGCTTCTGTTCCTCCGAGCCGTCCTCCAGAAAAAAATCCAGCAGATAGCCTATATAATCTTTTCTCTGGATTGCCTCCATGAAGCGGGGGTGTGGATTTTCCTCCGGCGTTTTTGGGGAATAGTCGGTTTCCCATTTTCTGAGCAGATGATAGTAGTCGGCCAGGACACGAAAGGCATGGTCCCGGTTCTCCCTGAATTTCTGCCCCTCGCTTCTTTGCCGGATATAGCGCCTCCGGGGAGGGGCCTGACTGTCATAAGCAAGGCCAAAATCCTGGGCCAGCTTCTCGGCGGCCTCCCTGGGGGCGAGGTTATAGAGCCGGGCGGTAAAGTCGATCACATCGCCGTCTGCGCCACAGCCGAAACAGTGGAAACGTGTGTCCACCTTCATGCTGGGGTGGCGGTCATCATGGAAGGGACAGCAGGCCATGCCGCCGCGTCCCACCGCGATGCCATAATGCTCCGCCGCCTCTCTGGCGGTGACGGACTGTTTCACGACTTCAAAGACACTCTCGCCCATGCTCACTTGCCACCCGCTTTAGGGACGGGCGGCCTGTACCCGGCGGCCTTGGCCCGCTCACTGGCAGCCTTGCGGCGCTCGGCGCTGTACGGTTCCCGGACAGACACGCAGCGTTTGGGCACTGTAAAGGTTTGGCGGTCCTTTTTTACGATCTGGTCCGGGTACTTCTCCGCCAGCCGCCGCAACTTTCCCAGCAGTTTCGGATCATGGGTGTAGACCTCGGCGGTGGTCTCGGCCTGATTGTAGAGGATAATGGTTTCTTGTTCATAAAGGCTCAGTTTCATTTTCCGCCGCCTTTCTGCCGGTCAAAGTCCAGCTTGAAGTTGACGTACTGGCCGGTATCTTCCAGCACCACGGTGGCGTCGTAGGTTTTGCCGCTTTTCTCAGAGTACAACCCGGTCACACGGGCGCGGCCATCTTTCAGCAGCGCCGCCACAATGGCCTTGGTGGGTTGTTTGCGCTTCGCTGCCCACCAGTTGTTGTTCTTCCAGATCGCAAATTTGCAAGATTGGTCCTGACAGAAGAAGCCTTTTTGCATTTCTGCAATTTCACCGCCGCAGCGGGGGCATTTGCCCACCACCTCGCGGGGCGGGGCAAACAGGTACTCGCTGCCCTTGATGACCTGATAAGTTCCCACCAGCTCCTTCAGCATGGCGGTGATCTCAGCCATGAAGTCCTCCGGGGCCAGCTCGCCGCGCTCGATCTCGCCCAGCCGGTACTCCCACTCAGCGGTCAGCAGCGGGGATTGCAGTTGCTCCGGCAGGACGGTAATCAGGGAAATGGCATCGTGGGACGGCAAAAGCTGCACGGTTTTCTTGCTCTTTTTGCGTTCCAGGAAGCCGGTGGACACCAATTTCTCTAAAATTCCGGCGCGGGTGGCGGGGGTGCCCAGCCCCTTGCGCTCGGCGTCCTCCGGCATATCGTCTTTTCCGGCAGTCTCCATCGCAGAGAGTAAGGTATCCTCAGTGAAGTGCTTGGGCGGGGTGGTCTTGCCCTCCTTGACGGCGGCACCGGCAACCGGCAGCGCCTGGCCCTCGGTTAGTTCCGGCAGGGCCTTGTCCTCGGAATTGCCGTCCTGTTCCGGCGCACTTTTCATGCTGGCCCGGTAGGCGGCATCCAGCGCCCGCCAGCCGGGCTGCTTCACCGTGCGGCCTTTGGCGGTAAACTCCGCACCAGCGCAGTCCACAACAACGGCGGTTTCTGCAAAGTTATAGGGCGGGGCCACCGCGCACAGCAGCCGCAGGGCCACCAGCTCCAAAATCGCCCGTTCGCCCACCGGCAGCGCGGTCAGATCCGCCTCCCGGATGTTCCGGGTGGGGATCACCGCATGGTGGTCGGTCACTTTCTTGTCGTGGATGACCGCCGCCGCATCGCAGGAAATGGCGATGCCTTTGCGAAACGGCATGGCGTTGGCGACCAAATTCACCAGCACCGGCAGGCCCTCGGCCATGTCGGAGGTCAGGTAGCGGCTGTCCGTCCGGGGATAGGTGCAGAGCTTCTTTTCATAGAGGTTTTGCAGGTAGTCCAGTGTCTGCTGCGCCGTGAACCCCAGCAGGCGGTTGGCGTCCCGCTGGAGAGTGGTGAGGTCATAGAGGGCGGGCGGCTTCTCGGATTTGTCCCTGCGCTCCACCTGCTTGACCGTCACCGTACCGCCCTGGCAGGCAGTTTTCAGCTGTTCGGCATCGGCTTTTTTGTCCATGCGGGCGCTGGCAGCGGTAAAACCGGGCAGGTCCAGAGCCACAGAATAGAACGGCACCGGCTTGAAGGCGTCGATCTCTGCCTCCCGCTGGACGATGAGGGCCAGCGTCGGGGACATGACCCGCCCGATATTGAGGGTGCGGTGGTACAGCACCGAGAACAGTCGGGTGGCGTTGATACCCACCAGCCAGTCGGCCTTGGCCCGGCAGAGGGCCGCCTGGTGCAGCCCGTCATAGTCCGCGCCGGGGCGCAGGTTGGCAAAGCCCTCCCGGATGGCGGAATCCTCCATGCTGGAAATCCACAGCCGTTTCATGGGCTTCTGGCAGCCCGCCAGGCAGTAGACCGTGCGGAAAATCAGCTCGCCCTCGCGCCCGGCGTCGCAGGCGTTGACTACCTC
>OIWP01001177.1_pt1 | contig 34244 bp, 43 predicted proteins | sample 1587661 | NCBI WGS metagenome assembly OIWP01 (sample SAMEA3888899, study PRJEB22519) | human gut metagenome | biome: human gut; feature: human-associated habitat; material: faeces | place: Denmark | collected 2010 | reverse complement strand
GAGATAAATCAGCCTTGCTATATTTATGCATGTATTGCTTGTCCGTATGTCAAGCTGCCTGGAGCATCATCTCCGGATATGTATAATTGGTACAATAATCCATTTGTACTGTTAATTAAATAGGAGGTATGTATATGATTAGCAATTTACAAGGATATGAAGTTTCAGAAGAAGAATTGCAGGCTTATTTAGTCACTCTTGCAGCACCTACATTCAACGTCACGGTCACTAAATTGGGCGATGTCTATAATGTAAAATTAGATGGCAAATTGCTATATTATTCAGAGCAAAAAGTCACTAAAGAAAGTGAAATTGAGCGGTTAACAAATAACTGGCTAACTGAGCAGGCGCAGATTTATTTCGCAGATCGATTCATACCAACTGTAGATTCGGAACCCTTTGAACCTCTTAGTAATGAAATGGTTGTGCTGGAAGGCATAGCTGCTAATTATGAGCAGACATTAATGCTGCAAGAAAGTGTTACGGCAGTCATGGAAGGTTTAGCAGATTTATATGAACTGAATTTAGGAGGATGACTATGCTAAAAGCGATTGATGACAATAAAAATTTAATAAAGATATATGACAATAGTGAGATTGATGAAAATATTGCTCTTGCTGTAAGTAATAGGGTAAAAGATGACCTTACAAACGTTAACAATGATGTATTTAAAGCTAAAGTCATAGAGTCCGGTTATCAATCACTGCATGTGGGTGACTATCTATCATCAGCTGAGGACATCCATGCTATTGATCCTGATTTTGTGCGTTTGGACGGTAGCTTAATTAAAAAAACAGATTATCCATATCTTTATGACAGATTTACAGGCTTTGGAACTAAGCCGGTGGCAACATATACCTGTGAGCCGCTAGATATTAGCCTGTTAACATCAATGGACGTTGAAAAATTTAGTTATAGCAGTGCGTTTAATTTCAACAGCCTAGTTTTTAATCCATCAAAAACAAGAGCAGCAGCTCCTATCAAACTTACGGTCAATAACAGTACAGGCGACTATATAGCGCTCTTTGATACAGCTAACTGGAGAGTCATTGATATTGCGGCTATAAGCACGATAATAAGCAATGATAAACAAACATTTATGATCTCCACATCATTTCGTGAGTGTTCGGAATTATCACCTTTTATATTTCTAGATGATACAACGATCGCTTATTGTATTAGGGAAAGATTAACCAATGGATATGAGAATACGATCTATAAGACTCCCGATTTTTTTGTTACTAATTCATTAGTAACAAAAATGTATCGGAAAGGCAGCACTTATTTTCATGATGAATTTATGGGGTTTGGTGAAACAAGTGAAGGTGTACAGTTCGTTATATCAGCGCACACCTATAACGGTAACTCAAGTTATGATAGAGGATTATGTTGGTTATGCTGGAATAAAGGTGATATAGCAAATGCAAAAGGGTCTTATCAAAATTTTGGCGAGTATTATTTCTACTTATTCAAATTAAATACGACATGGTTTTTTGCTTACGGTGAATATCCATATAGTGACAGCACAACTAAGTATATAAGAACGATAAAAAGCATGCGTATACTTAAAATTGCAGTGACAGGTATCACATTCACAAGCATGACATTTCCTACGGAGGTTGCATCTTTGAGCGATGGCGATAAAGCAACTGCTTTTCTTAGAGGTGTGACTAACTATAAAGGGAAGTACATATTCGGTAATGGTTCATCAAGTTATATAACCTCAGATTTGAAAAATTATGAAGCATTCAGCATGGGAAGCTTTCCTGCTTATTATATGCGGCAGATTGTTGATCTTGACATTACTGATTATCCTGGCTGCGATGCAATATTTATCAATCAACGTATATGCGGTGTCAATAGCTTTTCTTTGTATACTACATATACGACAGATTCACATCAAAATTCCATTGTTTGGTCAACCAATCAGTCTTATAGTCTATCAAGTTTTGGTGGTACTGATTGTTATAGTATGGTTACGTGGATTGAGGATGGCAAGTTAAAAATCATAGCAGGAAGTACAAAAGCGGCAGAGCTAAAACTCATAACAGTTAATTTTGTTGATTTTAATATCTACTTTAATTTGCCTAGTTTTAGTGACACTATGAGCAGCTTTAAGGATTCAACATATGTAAAAAGGTCTTTTGACGGTAAAAATTATCTGTTTATAAAAGCGAGGTGATGGTGTGTATTACATTTATAAAAACAAAACAGAAGAAATCTTTGTGTCTGAAAGAAAACCTGCTGAGTATAGTGATTTATTTGAGGTAGATGAATTACCTTTTTATCCCTCACAAGATCATTCTGTTATTAAACTGATGGCAGATTTTGATAACAAGAGTGTATGGTATGATGTGCAGACATTGCCGGAAGCCAATCAACTCGAAATAATCAACAGTAATATTTTAGTAGTTATGGAAGGTATGGCAGCAGCTTACGAGGAGCAAACAACAAACAGCATGAATATCATGGAAGGACTTGCTGCAATTTACGAAACACAGATAGGAGGAGCTTAGTAATGGAAAAAATTTACGCAGTATTACTCATCAATAAAACAAGAACATGGGCCAGCGTACCGGTTCAGATAAAGCCTAAGGTGATTGATGTATTGCAATCACAGGTTGCTGCAGGGATGATCAGTCAAGCTCAATATGATGAGATCATGGCTAGCTAGTTTAACATCTAGTGTTGGCTTATGGCTTATAAAGAGAGGAGGTAGTGACATGGTAGCTGTATATGTGGCATTGATTATCAGTGGCCGCAGAACTTATGCATCTGTACCTGCTTTATTGCAGGATAAAGTAAAAACTGATTTAGATGCATTAGGACTCGCAGAGTTAACTAAGTAAGGAGGTGAGCGCAGTGTTTACATTATCAACCTTTTATAAAACCAAAGAGTGGGAGCAGCTCATTGAGATACTAAAAATCGAGAGAGCTAATGATGAGGGTGTATTGATCTGTGAGCATTGCGGCAAACCTATCGTTAAAGCGTATGATTGTATTGGTCATCATAAAATAGAGTTAACAGAGTCAAATGTCAACGATCGCATGATTAGTCTTAATCCTGATAACATTGCGTTGGTGCATCATCATTGCCACAACATTATTCATGAGCGATTTGGCTATGATGGCACTAGACATATCTATCTTGTATATGGTGCACCAGGTGCCGGCAAGAGAGCCTACGTAGATAGATCAGCCGGACAAGACGACCTTATCCTTGACCTTGACAGTCTCTATGTAGCTATAAGCATACGTAATCGGTATGATCACAGTAAACGTATGAGTCGTAATGTATTTGGTTTGAGAGATTGTATCCTTGATCAGATAAAGACACGGACTGGCAAATGGCGTAATGCGTGGATAATTGGTGGTTATCCATTAAGCAGTGAGCGCAGTAGGTTGTGTGAGATGCTTGCAGCAGAGGCGGTGTTTATTGACACGCCACAAGACGAGTGTCTAATGGCTTGCAAGGATAGGGGGTATGATGCTCTCGATTACTGCATCAAATGGTTTGATACTTATACAGTATAAGGCCTCCCCGGGTCAGCAAAAAAGTAAAGTCAACTGGGGACTGGTAGGGGCTCTGCAAATTCGCAGAAAGTCAAAAAATGAGATTTTTGGTTTTGGAAAGCAAAAGAAAGTAAAATGTTAAGAACCTTTGAGTCAGATTTGTAAAGGAGGCTCAAAAGGTGGAAAACAGAAAAGATCAGCTTATCAATATCGTGCAGCACGCAGATAAAGACGCTCTTGTATTACTTGGCCCTTTGATTGAGCACGTCGTTTTTTTGGAGGAGTTACTTGCTGAAATAAAAGCCTCAGAAAGCAACTTTATCAAAAGACATCCTTCAGATCGTAACAAGATCAAACCGGGTGATATGTATAAGCAATATAAAGACCTTAGTCAAACCTATGTCAATGAGCTTAAAATCTTACAGAGTGCTTTAGGTATTGATGCTGCAGATGGCACGAGCCCACTTAGAGAATATTTGGACAGCAGAATCAAAACATGACAGTTTATCGCAATTATCTGTGTGAGTATCGTGAGGCAATCAGGCGTGGTCATGATGATGATGGCCATCAAGTGATCTGTGGTCAAGAGTTGATCTTGGAACTTGATAATCTCATCCTTGATTTAGATGATCCACGGTACATTTATGATACGTCAAGTGCCTACACGCGCATGGACTTTATGGAAAATTGCGTGCGATTAACAAAGGCACCATTTTACAATAAACCAATGCAACTTATGCTATGGCAAAAAGCTTTTATCGAGGTCATCTACAGTTTTAAAATGGCAGCTACAGGATTTGACAGGTTTAAAAAAATCGTACTGCTCATAGCACGTAAAAACACAAAGTCGGAAACATGCTCTGCATTAGGTTTAACAGAACTGTTTTTAGGTGAGGAGGGCAATGATATTGTCTGCAGCTCTAACGATGATAACCAGGCAAGTATCACTTATGATGCCATTGACTTGATGCGGCAGCTCATTGATCCTGATGATCTGGACAGCAAACGCAATCAGAGATTTATCATCAACAAAGAGACAAATACAAAAATATTTAAACTATCTGATAAAACACGAAATAAAGAAGGCCGTAATATAGGTTTTGCAATCGTTGACGAAGTCCATGAAATGAAAACGAATGTTATCGGTAAAAGCATTGAACAATCGCAGTCTTTAAAGGACAACCCTAAATTTATCATCATCACAACAGAAGGATTCGTGAATGGTGGTTATTTGGATGAAGAACTGATCAAATGCAGAGCTATTATCAATGGTGAGGATGACGGGCCAATGGCAGAACGTACCTTGCCGTGGTTTTACACGCAAGATTCTGAGCAAGAAGTTTGGCAAAATGAAAGCTCATGGCTTAAATCAAATCCGACACTAGGCATAGTCAAAAAGTGGGACTATTTAAGAGAGCAGCTTGACGCTGCTAGGACATCTAAAAGTGATCGCATGTTTGTGCTTAGTAAAGACTTTAACTTTAAGCAGTCCAATGCTCAATCGTGGCTACAAGAGAGCGAGTATAAAAATGTTAGTACCTTTGAGTTAGAAAAATTTAGAGGCTGCTATTGTCTCGGTGCAGTCGATTTAGCAGAAACCACTGATTTGACTTGCGCTAAGATATTGCTCATGAAACCAGATGACCGTACCAAGTACATACATACTATGTATTTTATACCGGAAGAAAAATTGGCAAAAAATAACGATGCAGGAAGTGGTGCAAAGTATGCTGAATGGGCAAAAGTAGGATTGATAACCATCATGCCTGGTGTATCCAATGATTTGAGTAAAGTAGCGGACTGGTTTTATAAATTATACAAAGATTATGAAATAAGAGCTTATAAGGTAGGTTATGATGTTAAGTTTAGTAAAGACTTTTTATCGAAAATGAATTTTTATGGATTTGAATGCGAATTGATTCAGCAAAATGCAGAGGTGATGAGTCTGCCAATGAAAATCGTCGAGGCAGAATTAAAAGCAAAACTGATCAATTACAATGCAAACGAAGTAGATGAATGGTGCTTCAGCAACTCAGCGATTCAGATGGATACTAAAGGTCAGATTTTATGTGTAAAGATAGCAGGACAGCCAGGCAGGAAAATAGATGGATCTGTAACGCTGATCATCCTTTATGCGACACTGGAGCGGTACCGTAGTGCATTTATGTCAATGATTAACAGGAGGTAGACTATGGGAGTATGGTCATACATAAAACAAAAATTTAATACCGTCAGATATGCTCAGGCTCTCAACGGATATACACCAATATTCAGCCAATTTGGACAAGATATTTATGCATCTGATATTGTACAGAGCGTGATTGATTGCATCGTTACCGAGATGTGTAAGCTACGGCCGATGCACATTATTAAAAAAGATAGAGATTCGATCCCGGTTAATGACTCCATCCAAAAGGTGCTCAATAATCCCAATGATATGATGACTACTCATGATTTTATCAGCAAGATCATGTGGAATTTGTTTTTAAACTATAACTCGTTTATCTATCCAGTTTATGATGTTAGAACAAACGCTGATGGCAGCGAGACAAGGACCTATAAAGCACTTTATCCTTTACAGCCTAATCAAGCAAGCTTTGTGGAGGATTCTGCAGGTAGTTTATTTGTAAAGATGCGTTTTGGCAATGGCTTTGAGACTACATTGCCTTATGAGTCACTGATCCATGTGAGGTATAGGTACTCTGTCAATGAGTATATGGGTGGTAATGAGGCAGGTCAACCGGATAATGATGCGCTGCTTAAATTACTAAGCATGAATAACTCATTGATGGATGGTGTGCTAAATGCCATGAAAACATCGTTTGCGATCAACGGTATCATGAAATACAATACTTTACTTGATGGTCCAGAAATGAAAGCGGCCATTGAAACATTTAACCAGCAGCTGCAAAACAACGCATCTGGAATCATTGGCGTTGATTTAAAGGGTGAGTACATACCGTTAAGCCGTAAGATACAAGCAGTAGATCCTGAGACATTAAAGTTTATTGATTCAAGGATCTTGCGTAAGTATGGTGTCAGTATGGCGATCCTCACTGGTGATTATACAAAAGCTCAGTATCAGGCTTTTTATCAAAAGATATTAGAGCCTATCATTATCAACTTGACACAAGCGTTTGCAAAAACATTGTTTACTCAACGTCAGAAAGATTTAGGTCACGATATTTTATTTATGACAGAGCCATTGCTATTTTTAGATACGTCTCAGGTTGTAGAAGTAATAAGGCTTTTAGGGGATAGTGGAACATTATACGAAAACGAGAAACGTGTTGCAATCGGATATCCTCCTGATCCGGCACTAGAAGGAATCAGGATGCAATCATTGAATTATGTAAATGTGGATTTAGCAGCACAGTATCAAATAGGTAAAAAGGAGGAAAACGATGATTAAAAACGGATGGTATTGCTGTCCTAATTGTGGTCAAAAGTTATTTAAAGTAACTGATAAAGCTACAATTAAAGGCGTGCAGTATAAATGCAAAAAATGTAAAGAGATTATCAACATAAATATTGAGCCATAGAGCCTATCAAGAACTTTAAACTTGATAGGCTTTTATTTTAAGAAAGAGAGGTAGTCTAATGCCTAAGTTTGAAAAACCAAAAATGAGTGATATCTGCAGGCGATCATTTAATCATTATGAAGCCAGAGAAAATGAGAATGATGAAAATGTAGGGATTATTGAAGGTGTACCAATTGTCTTTGAACAGAAAACAGATATTGGAGGATGGTTCGAGGAAACGATTGCAAGAGGTGCAATCAGTGAAGATGTATTGCGAGATGTCGCTCTATTTTATAACCATGATCTGAATACTAAACCTCATGCTCGTACTAGGAATGGCCGCTTGTCATTTAATATTGAAAATGATGGTGTGCATATGAATGCTCGTGTTAATTTAGATCGCAGTGATAGTAAAGACTTCTATTTAGCTGTTCGTGATGGTGATATTGATGGGATGTCTTTTATGTTTAGAGTAGAGGCGGATGAGTGGACAGATTTGGACACGGATTATCCTAAACGAAGAATTACTAAGATCGGATATGTGCAGGAAGTAAGCGGTGTAAATTACCCAGCTTACGATGGCACTAGTATAAATGCTCGTACCGATGGATCACTGGATAGTGATAAAAAAGCGCTGGATAGCGCTAGAGCAGCGTTGCTGGATAGTGATGCAGAGAAAAGAACGTTAGAGCTTGAAAAGTTAAAAGCAAAATATTTATTTAAAATCGGAGGAACATTATGAAAGACTATTTAAAGAAAATCCTTGCAGCTAAACAGAAAAGAGCTGCTGAATTACGAGATTTAATCACAAACGCAACCACAGCAGATGAGGTACGTTCATATGGTAATGAATTGACAGAGGTTGAAAATGAGGAGCGAGAAGCACAAGCACAGCTCAGTATCTTGGAAGAGTCTGAAAGAAATGCCGGCACCGGATCATCTCAGCAAAGATTTAATCCATTGGCAACTTACAGCATGTATCCTTATAACAAAAGAAATAGTGATTCTACTAACCCATTAGATACAACTGAATATCGTTCTGCATTTATGGCTAACGTACTGCATAATACACCTATTCCGACCAATTTAAGAGCGAATGCAAATACTCTTACCAGTGATGTAACAAGTGTGTTGCCACCTGTATTAGTTAATCAAATCATTGAACGCATGGAAGAATGCGGCATGATCTTACCTTTAGTTACACGCACATCTTATGCAGCAGGTGTAGTGATCCCTACATCAAATGTAAAGCCTATAGCAACATGGGTGTCAGAGGGTAAAGGATCAAATAAACAGAAAAAGACTACCGGTAAGATTACATTCAGTTACTTTAAACTGCGCTGTGAAATTTCCATGTCGATGGAAGTCGGTACAATGGCACTTGCGGCTTTTGAAGCTAAATTTATTGAGAATGTGTCTAAGGCAATGGTCATTGCAATCGAAAAAGCTATCATCAATGGTGACGGCACGACTCAACCAAAAGGAATCTTAAAAGAGACGGCTGCAGCAACCGTAGAACTTGCCAAAGCAGAACCAGCCTATAAAGAGCTGGTAGAAGCTGAGGGAAAAGTGCCATCAGAATTTGAGACAAGTGCTAAATGGTGCATGACAAAGGCACAATTCATGAAATTTATTGGCATGACTGATTCTGCAGGTCAACCAATCGCACGTGTCAACTATGGTATCAATGGTAAGCCAGAGCGAGTTTTACTTGGACGTGAAGTTGTTATCCATCCTTATGGTGATGAAATGGGTGATGTAAAAGCATTTATTGTGGATTTTAATGATTATGTATTAAATACAATCTATGATATGGGAATTCTGAAGAAACAAGATTGGGACAGTGAGGACCTACTGACCAAAGCTGTGATGAGTGTTGATGGCAAGATGGTAGATGCAGGTTCATTGATTACTTTAACAGTAAAAACTGCAGCTTAAAGGAGTTGATGATACATGGCCGGAAAAGTAGACCATCTGACTAAAGTAAAAGCAATGCTGGGTATCACCGGAAATTATCAGGATGAGACATTGACCAGTTACATCGATGAAGTCAAAGGCTTTATGAGCTCGGCAGGTGTATCTAAGTCTGTAATTGAGTCGAGCTTGGCAACCGGATTAATTGCTCGTGGAGTGTCTGATTTGTGGAATTATGGGAGCGGAGGCGCAAGCCTCTCTCCGTATTTCCTCATGAGGTGCAGTCAACTTGCATACAAAGGAGCTGAGGCTAATGTACAGACCTAAAAAGCCATTTAACACACAGTTTATGATTTTAGTTCCCACCATAAAAAATGTTAACGGCAAGGTAGTTTATAACCATCCGGATACCGGTGATATCATCAATGCCGCCTATACAACATTTGGCGGTACGGAGAGCATTGTTAATGGTGTTTACTCAGTGATTGATACGGGCACTGTTGAGACGTGGTACAGGCCTGACATTACATCAACCACTAGGCTAAAGCGCGAGGATGGACGTATTTATGACGTTGAGGGTGATCCGGAAAACATTGAAATGAGAAATCAGTTTTTAAAGATAAAAGTGAAGTGTATTGGCAATGGCTAAAGGTAAAACAAAAATCACTTTGTATAATCAAGAGGCTTTATTAAAATCCATAGAAAATCTTGGTGGGAATGTACAAGAGGCAATTATAGAGGCCATTGAGTTAAGTGGTAAAAATGCAACTACTCGGTTTAAAGAGGTTGCTGAAGAACATGAGTTTAGCGGAGCTACCTTACACAGTCTTGTTGAAAATCCAAAGGCGCAGGTAACAGGTAACAAAATCATCCTTGATATCGGTTTTGATATTAATAAAGGAGGAGTTGCTGCTATATGGCTTGACCGTGGTACACCGAAGCAAGATCCTTTAAATTATGTCTCAGCGATAAAAAAAGAGCAGCCGGTTAAGGGTGCTATTGGATATGTGTTGGGGAAGAAGTGGAGGGAATTGTTGTGAAAAAAGAATTATACGACTTGATCTCTACACTTGGTTATCCAATATACCAACAAGGATCGTTTACAGACACGGATACTTATCCTGATGCATTTTTCACTTACTGGAATTTTAACACAGTTATTGATAAACATTACGATAATAAGGAATTCAAGTGTGTATGGTCTTTTTGGTTAAACTTTTATGCAACGGATCCGGAGCTGGTTGACAGTATGTTGATAAAAGCAAGAGATTTACTAAAGGATAAAGGTTGGCTGGTGCCAGGCAAGGGTCAAGATATAAATAGTGGCCATCCTGACTACTCAGGCAGATCGCTGGAAATTTATTTTATTGAATATTAAAAAGGAGGCTTACTATGGCTACAAAAAGTAATGCAAACACACCGAAATCTACGGTGTTTGAATATAGAGGTATAGATAGTGTCTACTATGCAAAAGTAACTGCAGATACTGCAGAAGGCATCGCTTGGGAGACACCTAAGTATTTATGCCCGATTGCTGAGTTAAGTAAAGAGACTGAGACAAACTCTGCTGTACATTATTATGATAACAAAGCTTTGATTTCGCTAGCGTCAGAAGGCGCAGATACAGTTACTCTCAGCACATCGGTTATCCCAATTGACGTATTAGCAGAGATTACAGGTAGATATTTTGACATTGCAACAGGCGCAATGAGCGAAAACATTGCTAATGCACCTGATATTGCACTCTTATACCGTACAAAAGGGACCGATGGACATTACCGCTATGTCGTGAGGTATAAATGTAAGGCCAATATCCCAAGTGATACAGTCAGTACCGAGGATGATGGTACTGACGCTAACGGTCAAGAGCTGACATTGACAGGTGTTAACACGGTTTATGATTTTACAAAGGGTGGCAGTGCAAAAGCATTAGTCGTTGATACTCGCTATGGTGATGCCAATCTGACTGATTTTTTTACCGAGGTTAAAACCATTGATACGATTGCAGTAAAAACAGCATCTGCAGCATAAGGGAGGAGTAAGATATGGTGATTAAATTAAATATTTGGAAAAATCAAAAAGAAATTGATAAAACGTACATGATTGATAGCTTTGATATCATGTGGGGCACGATTGAGGATCTTATTGAAGTCATTGATTTAAATGAATTTGCTAATCAATTAACGTCTAATGGCATGAGTAATACCGCTTTGATCAATATGGTAGCATCTGCATTAACAAACTCCCGAGATCTTATCAACAATACATTAAAAGATATCTTTGTAGGTTTGACGGATGAAGAACTAAAAAGAGTTAAGCTGAAAGAGTTGATCAATGTGGCGCTGCAGCTGATCACCGGATCAGTGAATATTATGCAGGATTTAGGTAAAAACTCAAAAAACGTTCAGGGGAGGCAGTAACAGCTCCCCTCAGTGAACTATTATTTGACATTAACATCTCTCTGTGTGATCGTTTTCCTGCTCTTACGCCTTTTGACGTAAGGCAAAAAAAAGCCAGAGAGGTTGTTAAGATTATAAACAGGCTAAACAAAAAAGTTGAGCCTAAACAAACAAAGATCCGGCGCCCTGCCGGTGACGATTGGTTTTAGAGCCATAGTGAGCCTCCTATAAGGAGGTGGACAGATGGCCGAAAATGAAAATATTTATGGCATACGCTATGAAGTAGATATTGAGCAGCTTAAAAGCTCTACATCTGAGGCTGCACGGCAAATCAAACTGGCAAATGCTCAATTTAAAGAGGCATCCAGCGGCATGGAAGATTGGGCCAATACCTCAGAGGGATTGGCTGCTAAGCTGACACAGTTAAATACAGTTTTAGAGGCTGAAAAGTCTAAACTTCAAAATCTTAAAAAAAGCCATAATGATCATGCTGATACACTGAATAAACAGGCAACGACGATTACTGAATTAAGAAACAAACGTAAGCAACTCGTAGATGAATATGGTGCTGAGTCAAATGAGGTCAAGGACCTCGATAAAGAATTAAGCAAATTAGAACGCACGCAGTTGCAAAATAAAAAAGCAGCCGAAAATCTGCAGATCGCTATTGCGGAACAGCAGGCAAAGGTAAATAACACCGAGAGATCTTTAAAAGACTACAAAAAACAGCTTAATGAGGTCGAGCAAGCTCAGGGAAATGCTGAAAAATCAGGTAAAAGCTTTGAAGATGAGCTGAAAGAACTTAGAAATACCGCTGATGAAACGGGCACTAGTGTCATTGATCTTAGCGGTGGTTTTACTGTAATGAAAGGTGTACTTGCTAATCTTGTAGCAGATGGTATCCGTAAAGCTGCAGATGCATTAAAAGACTTTGCAGTAAACATGATTGATACTGCAGCATCAGTTAAAGCAGAGACTAGCCAATTTGAGCAGACGTTCGGTGATATGGCCGATGAGGCAGAGGCAGCCATATCACGTGTTGCATCTGCTAGCGGTATCCTTGATACACGATTAAAAACAACCGGCGCTCAGATCTATGCGTTTGCAAGGTCAAATGGTGCCAGTGTTTCTGAGGCCATGAGTCTCATGGAAACTGCTTTAAATGCAACAGCTGATAGTGCTGCTTATTACGATAAGTCGTTAGAGAGCAGTGCAGATACCATGATGAGCTTTTTGAAAGGCAATTTTGCCAATGATGCTGCTCTAGGTGTATCTGCTACTGAGTTTACCCGTAATGCTAAAGCCGTTGAGTTATTTGGAACTGAGTATAATAATCTGTCAGAAATACAAAAGCAGCAGACATTGTTAAAGATGGTCACTGACAGCCAAGAGTTGTCAGGAGCTATGGGACAAGCTGCTCGTGAGGCGGATGGTTGGGAAAATGTACAAGGCAATCTTAATGAAACTTGGAGGCAATTTCAGGCTCAGGTAGGATCTCCATTTTTGGAGGCTCTCATCCCAATTGTTCAAGCTGTGACAAGCTCATTCAAAGATTGGCAGGAGGGTATTGATTGGACACAATTTGGTAATACGGTTAAGGGTATTGCTGACAACATTATTGCAGGTTTTGGATGGGTTGCTGATCATGGTAATGAGATTGTGTCTATTGTCGGTGGTATGGTTACAGCTTGGGCATCTTATAAAGCAATCATGGCCGGTATATGGGCAGTCGGCAAAATCAAAGCCTTTGTTACTGCAATCACAGGTGCAAAAACTGTGACTGCGGCCTTTAAAGCTGGCATGGCGGCTCTCAATATCACAATGACTGCTAATCCCGTTGGATTGATCGTGGCAGCCATAGCAGGCTTAATTGCAGCCTTTGTGCTTGCATATAATAAAGTCGAGTGGTTTAGAGACGGTGTTGATAAAGCTTTTGCATGGTTAAAAGAGTTTGTCGGTACTGCGATCAATAACATTGCTTTATTTTTTACGGATACTTTACCACATGCTATTGATAAAACGGTGCAGTGGTTTAGAGACTTACCGAATAACATAAGTACATATTTAACAACAGCATTAGATAACGTTAAGACATGGGTTAGCAACATGGTTAATAGTGCTGTTGAGATGGGCGGTAACTTTATTGCCAGTGTAGTACAATTTTTCAATGAGCTGCCATATAACATTGGTTATTATACCGGTCTAGCAATCGGCAGTGTGATCCAGTGGGCACTGGATATGGTTGATCAAGCTAAAGTGATGGGGACTAACTTTATTGCTAGTGTGGTTGAGTTTTTTACTCGATTGCCGGGTAAAGCTGCCGAGTTTTTAACTAGCACATATAAAAAGGCTGTACAGTGGCGTACAGATATGGTCAATAAAGCCATTGACTTAGGTAAAAACTTTATTAAAGGAGTTATAGACTATATCCAGCAGCTGCCATCCAAAATTGCAGAGTTTACATCAAAGGTGATCACGGACATTATTGAGTGGGCTAAAAATCTTGTCGATAAAGCAACTCAGACCGGTAAAGATACTTATGATGGTTTGGTAGATGAGGTTAAAAAAATCCCCGGTAAAGTCTTAGAAATCGGTGCAGATATTGTCAAAGGTCTGTGGAATGGTATCTCAAGCATGGGGTCCTGGTTGTGGGATAAAGTCACCGGTTGGGCCGATGGAATTTTACAAGGGATGAAAGATGCTTTTGACATTAACTCACCGAGCAAAGAAACGGCATGGCTTGGTAAGATGCTAGGTCTTGGCTTAGGTGATGGTTTAACTGGCACTGCATCAGATTTAGTCAGTAAGGCTAAAGGTGTAGCAAGTCAGGTCATGGGTGCAATGCAGGATGGTTTAAAAGGTAAGCTGACCATTGATCCACAGCTAGTAAGCAACATCAGATCAAAAGCTGCAGGCGTTCTGCATGGTCTTACTGCCTCTGTGCCGGCTCTTGCAGGAGCAGGTGGTACTGTGCAAAATTACACATTTAATCAGTACAATACAGACAGCCCACAAAGCAGATGGGATATTTTTAGGCAAACAAAAAACTTATTATCACAGACAAAAAAAAGGAGGTAGACTATGTATTCAGCAATCGTGGAAAATGCAAAAGGTCAGCAGCTGGACCTCAATAAAAACTATTATACTGAGATTACTGGTTTGACACCTCCTAATGCATCTATCAATATGTCTAAAGTATCCGGTGTTGACGGCAGCCAGTTTAATAGTGCTGCTGTCAATAACCGCAATCTTGTACTTACTATCTATCCTAAACATCCTGTGGAGGCTAATCGACTTAAAATTTACGATTACTTTGGAGTTGGTCAAAAAGTAAAATTTTATTATAAAAACGCAGCTCGTAACGTGTATACAGAGGGCTATGTCGAGACGCTCGATGGCACTTTTTTTGCAAATCAAGAGGCTCTGCAGGTGTCCATCCTATGCCCTGATCCTTACTTTAAAGGAGCTGGTGAGATCATTGCTGATATTAGCAAGCTAGTCAGTTTGTTTGAGTTTCCGTTTTCAATTGATGCTGCCGGCATTCCATTAAGTGAGTTTAATGAGTATCTGATCGGTCAGATCACAAATGATGGTAATGTGTCAACAGGACTGATCATTGAGCTAACGGCCAATGGTACAGTAATCAATCCTGTATTATATGATGCTGATAGCAAAGAAAGTATGGGGCTTAGATTAACAATGCAGGCTAATGACCTTATCAGGATAACTACCATAAAGGGACAGACAGGTGTCGTGCTTGTAAGAGGTGGCACAACCACTAACATCATCAATACTGTTATTGACGGTGCAACATGGTTTCAGGCTCGACCTGGCACTAACTTTTACACCTATACCGTTGATGATGGGCTTGATAATCTCAGTGTTAAATTTATGGCAAATGCATTATATAGTGGGGTGTAGCATGGATCTTTATTTATTAAACAATCAGCTTGATAAGATTGCTCATATCAGTGCTTATACATCTTTGATATGGGTGCGACGATACAACGAGGCTGGTGAGTTTGAGCTGTATGTATCAGCACAATCAATGGACGTTAGAATATTTGAGGAGGATCAATTTTTGGTCCGCAGTGATGATAGCACGGTGATGGTAATAGAAAAAATACAGCTGCCGGAAGACGTTGAAAAAGGTGACTACATCATCGTAAGCGGGCGCAGCGCAGAGTCGTTGTTGGACCGTAGAATCAATATGACTCGCTTTACAGTAGGTGAATATGCAAGTCTGCACGATGCTGTTTATCCTCTGTTAGATAGTAATATCTTGGCAAACGCTGGTGCAGACAGACAGATATCTATCCTTGCATGTGAGCAATCGTCTGTTAGAGATAGTAACCCTGTCTATGTAACTGGTGATCGTTTTGGCGTTAATTTGTATGATTATACTAGAGATACATGCAAAAATGCTAAATCTGGATTCGATATGCAACTTGTGGATAAAAAGTTGATGATCGGTTTTTATAAAGGGATAGACAGGTCCATATCTCAGACAATTAATCCTCATGTAGTGTTTAGCCCTGATTTTGGGAATCTGCTTACATCAGAATATGAGTTGGATAGGTCCTCAGAAAAAAACATTGCCTTTGTTGCTGGTGAAGGTGAAGGCACTGCACGTAAAACGGTCATTGTTGGTGCGAGCACTGGATTAAAGCGAAAAGAATTATACGTTGATGCCAGGGACTTATCATCATCACAGGAAGTCAATGATCAAACAGTGCAGATGCCTGACGATGAGTATCAAAAACTACTCGAAAACAGAGGTATAGAAAAACTGGCAGAGCATCCATTAATTGAGACGTTTGATTTTACAATTGATATCAGCCGCACTTATAGATACAAGATTGATTTTAATGTTGGCGATGTAGTAACAGGTAAAAATAAATATGGTATTAGCTCAGATGCTCGTATTGTGGAGATGAGCGAGGTATTTGATAGCAGCGGGTATAAATTAGTGCCTAAAATGGAGGTGTAAGTTATGTATGAATGCGGCTTTTTTAACTCAATAAACGGTGATCGGAAATATAATGCTGAGCAAATTGGTGAGTATTTAGGTTTTTTTGTCAGTGATGGAGTATTTCCTAATCCATCAACAAACCTCCAAGTGAGATCCGTCGGCGGCATGAATGTTGCCATATCACCGGGTAAAGGATGGGCACAAGAACACTGGATAAAAAACAAGAGTGACTGGATCATAACCTTGCCTCAATCTAACATGGTATATCCGCGCATTGATGCTATCATGATGGTGCTTGACCTTACTCAGCCAGTTAGGGATTTTTACTTTGACATTAAATCGGGAACTCCTGCAGCTGATCCAGTGCGCCCGGAGATGGTACGCACAGAGGATAGATTTGAGTATTGTCTTGCATCAATTAAAGTAAGAGCCAATGTTAATGAGGTCACACAGGCTGATATTACCGATACTAGAGCTGATACCTCTGTCTGTGGATGGGTAACTGGTCTAGTTAACCAAGTAGATACTGCAGAGCTGTTTAATCAGTGGCAAGATGCCTATGAGCGTGAGTATGCACGACAGCAACAACTCATTGATGCCAATACTGATTTGTTTAACACATGGTTTGAGTCTGTAAAGGATACATTGTTGGCAAAGGCTACAATTGTGCGCAACTATGTATCAGTATATAAAACGACTGCAGATAACACATCAGAGATACCTATTGGTATTGCTCAATATGATAAAAATTGGGATATATTAGAGGTCTATGTTAACGGATTTAAGTTAACACCAGCTGATTATTCGATTGTTGATAATACAAAAATAACTCTCACCAAACCTGTGAGAGCAATGCAAGAAGTATCATTCCAGGTACTGAAATCGTTAGAAAAATAAAACTGCAAATGCAGTTTTTTATTGCAAAAATATTTTAATATGGGATAATCAAAGTAATTAAATGGGAGGTATTTATATGGGATTGTTTGGAAATAAAAGCGCTTGTGAATTATGTGGTAAAAAACTAGGGGGCTTAGCATTCAAGTATGAATTAAAAGAAGGTTATTTATGTAATGATTGTGGTTTAAAGGCTGGTTACATTCCTTTAACTACAATTTCAAAATATAAAACAGTTGAAGATGTTAAAAAAGATATTGACGAATATGATGATTATCTGCTTTACAAAGCTAATTTAGTAGAAAATTTTGTGCCTGCTAGAAGTATTAATAATTTATTACTTGTTGATGAAGCTAACAAGTTGTTCGGTATACCTCAAGGAAAAAAGAAAGATCCTAAAGTTTTTGAATATAAAAACTTAATTGACTGCGATTATCTGGAAGATGGTAATAGCATGACAGGTGGAGGATTAGGTGCAGCTGTAGCTGGTGGTTTGCTTTTAGGTGGTGTTGGAGCTTTAGTAGGGGGGATAACTGGTAATAAAAAAACAAAAGTTAATATCAATAAAATGCAAGTGGTCTTAACATTGGATAATATGAGAGAACCATCTATTACAATAGATATACTTCCTGGCGCAACAAAGAAAGGTGGATTTATTTATAATTCTTATTTTCAAACAGTACAAAATTTATTAAGCGCTTTTGCGATTATACTAGAAGATAATGCAAAATCATCAGATTTAATTAGCGATAGTAAAGGTGAATTTGTTAGAAATGATGATCCAACTGAACAATTAAGGAAATATAAGAGTTTACTTGACGATGGCATCATAACTCAAGAAGAATTTGATAGTAAAAAGAAACAGATCCTCGGATTATAATTATAAACGGCTCACTCTCTTAATCGAGGGTGAGCTTTTTTATTTGTTGATCTCTTTTTTAGTTGTAAATCCTAATATGTAATCTGCAGAAACGTTATAAAGTTTGCACAAAGAGATAAGATGATGGATAGGTAATTGATTAAAACCTCTTTCGTATCTTGCATAGACAGTTTGTGATGTTTTAAGATATTTAGCTACGTATTCTTGTGTGTAGTCATGATCTTCACGTAGTTCCTTAATAATTTGTTTGTATGATTTTTCCATGTTTATCACCTGCAACAAATTTATCATGTGTCACTACTTACCCTTTCATTCTAGTACTAAAGAGTTCTAAAATTGGGGCGGAGGTATTTTATGAAAATCATAATAAAATTAAAGGAGCTATTGAGAGATCGTGGTATATCAAGAACTAAACTAAGTCGTATAACAGAAATGAATCTGCATCAGATTAACAAATACTGCAATAATGATGTGAAAAGGCTGGATACAGACACATTGGCAAAACTATGCTATGTGTTAGATTGTGAACTGGGGGAACTGATTGAATATGAAGCAGATTAAGAGGTTTGATGAATTGAATAAGGCAAGCAAAGTCAGAAGGATCAATAACATTAAAAGGCACCATGCTGTACCTGCAGTGATTAATGAATTATATAATGAATACATAAACAGTGGTAAAGAGGAATCACTGCTATATGTAATGAAAGAGATTATGCTGAATTCTTCTAATATATCAAACGATGTTAAAAAATTACTTTTATAACGTTTGTTTTATTCGACAAATTTATTTTACTACCTATTATATAATGTATAAAATAGGGAGTAATTAATTATGGAAATAGATATATACGAATTTTTAGAAAAATGTGAGTTAGAACTTATTAATCAGTTATGCAAAAACTGTCCCGAACTAACACAGGAGCAAATCGAAACCATTGCCGAAGATTTTAGCAAAGAGATTGATAAGCAACTACTAGGCAAAAAAGTGAATGATAATTAAAATTTACACCAAATTTACACCAAATTTGAAAGAAAGCATAAAAAAAGCCTTTAAATAGGCTTGTTTTTATAACTGGTGCCGACTAGAGGAATCGAACCTCCGACCTACTCATTACGAATGAGTTGCTCTACCGACTGAGCTAAGTCGGCGTACTTGAAATTACGCCCTTATATTATAGCGCGATTTTGTTAATTTTCAAGTATATTTTTTAAAAAGCTGAATCACATCAAAAAGTCTTTATTTTTCACTCTTAATGATACGCACCAGGGTAATCAGGTTTATAATCACAGCCAGCAACCCTAATAGTTTCGTCAGCATACCAAGCAGGGAGGTTCCGCTCGTAAAGATTGCCAGCAGGGCAACCACATTGGTTATATTGATGACTAATTTGCGTTGTTTGTTTGACATGGACTCAGCTCCTTTCTATTTTATAGCTTTGAGTATTAAAGTCTACAATAACTCTGGTACCGTCTGCGAACAGCGTTTCCTGCTGTTTCCAATCGTTATTAATAAAATGATGAGATACCATTTCTTCTTTTGCAACCTTTTCCTGAAGCTCAAGCACCTGTTTGCAGCGCTGCCAAGCGGTTGCTAGATCTTTTGGCTGATCGGTATCAAACACACCATCGGTATTCGGATAAGCGCCCTCTTTCTCAAGATAAGCACCGCCGCCGTTCAGCAGCGCATAAAGCATATAATCTTCCTGATCGGGATGCTGATCCATCGGCCATGGCAAAAGCATACAGTCATGATAGACTAGATTAAACAGGGGAACCGGATAGCCATTGCGCGGTGTATCTGGTGCTTTCAGCATGAAGTCATAAGGGCCATAATGCGCAAATACTAATTCACGCATTGCCCAATCGCCGCATTCCTCGGAGCTAGGCAAGATTTTCATACTATTCAGCATTGAAAAGCATTCCCGGCGATATTCAAAGCATTCCTTTCGGTTCATCATATGCTCTGGATTGAAACATTCATCACCTTCGTTGCAGGTAAATACGTCCAGATAGCTGGCTTCAAGGTAAATGCCGTGTTTTAATAATTCAGTGAAATTGCGTTTTACATACATGGCTGCCTGAGAAGCGCATAAGAGGCTCTGACGGCCGCCTGCCCAGCGGGCCATATCAAAGATTGAGCCATCCTCATTCATGCAGGCATTCGCAGGATCAAAGCTCTTCGCGTTAAAATAATAATCGCGATATTGATCATGAAGACCCAGCATATAATTATATGTCTGCATCGTATCAGAAAGCTTTTTTAATCCATCCCAGCCGCCGGCCTGAATGCAGGGAGGCAGAATATCGGGATGCTGATTGTCATAACCGGGTTCAGCCCAGCCATCAAGATGCAGATAAAGCTTTTTAATGCCCATTTCATGATATTGCTTTATTTCTTCTGTTCTGGTATCAAAAGATGTCAGATGATCGTTATGTTCAGGGTTATCAGAATCATAAAACAGTGAATCTGGCTCAATATGTGATTTGATTCCTTTATGCACAAAGGCAGAACCAATTAATTGATCAACGAGCGGATTGCGGGCAGCTTTTTCACGTAGACTTGTAAATAGACCGCTTTCCTTTACATGCTGACGATAAAGCTTGCATAAATCATTATAGTCACAGTTGGTCCGTAAAGAATAACGCATCCGGCGGCGGTATCGCATTTTGCCTAAAGTTGGAAGCCAGCGAATGCTGATGCTGGTATAAGGTCCATTAGCGGGATGATCAATCTGGTAGGCGGCATCGGCAGGATCTAAACATTCCGCAAGATAACCAGCCTGTTGATTTACCTGCGCAAACCAAGGCATATAAGCCGCGCTGCTGCCTAACTGACCATCAAAATGCAATTGATTCACCGCATGCGGCCAATTGTTAGGAATCAGCGTTCCCTGCATCTGATTAATTAATGTATAGCTTTCAGCATACCCATCATCAAAACGAATCGGCATCGGCCAATAAACAGCACTTGGTTTAAGCTTATCTTCAATTAACGGCAGCCATTCAAAATAAATATCCTGAGTGCTTTCTTCAACCCAAACAAGGACTTCACATGCGTCTTCACCATCATTAAACCCCTTATAAACAGTTTTAAACCCTGAACCTAAACCATTATTAAATTCAGTTGTTGTAATTTCCTGTGCCTTGCTGAACCAAAACTTTTGCTCATTGCACAGATAATAACCATCATTCATCATTTCAAACCAAAGAACATTGTCATTGTATAAACGAATTGTTTGCTCTGCTTTTATTTTTATCTTCATAAGTACCTCTATCTTGTTAAACAGCTCTATTTTATCATAGCTAATTCACACATGAAAGTTGAAATGTTCATGAATTAAGTTATAATGGTTCTGAGGTACACATATGATAAAATGGATCGTTATGGATATGGATGGCACATTGCTGAATGATGAAAACAGAATCGATGAGCAAACCAGACAAATATTAATTAAACAAGAAGAAAAAGGTGTGCGTCTGCTGCTTGCCAGCGGCCGCAATTACCGCAAGCTGATGGATTATGCCATTCAGCTGAAAATGGATGTTTATCAGGGAATGCTGATAGAAGCAAATGGTTTGGCGGTTTATGACTGTATGACACATGCAAGGCAGAAGAAAGCAGAATTAAATAAGCAGGATATCGAACGGGTCTTTAAGCTTGCCCAGACATATGATTTAGAGCTGATTGCTTCTTTGGATGATGGCTTATATGATTACTTTTCTGAAAATATCCGTCAATCTAAAATAGCTTATCGCATTGAAAACAACTTTCCTGAGGACTTTCCTTTGACCGGCGGTCATCGTGATTGGATCAGTGATAATCGGGGCGGCTATCCCAATCAGTTTTTTGCTGAACGGCTTGAAGCTTTTCCGGATGCCTGCAACAAACTGTGTCTGACCCATTTTCCAACCCGGATCAGCGAAGTTTTTGAGGCCTTAAAAAAAGCCTTGAATGATGAGTATGAAATTGTGCGGACATCACCAAGATGGGTGGAAATATCGCCCAAGGGAATCAGCAAGGGAAATGCGCTGACAGCGTTAATGAGTGCCAATCATATTAAAAAGGATGAAGTTTTAGTATTTGGTGACGGGGAAAATGACTGTTCAATGTTTGCCAGTGCCGGTACCGCTATTGCGATGGGCAATGCGATGGATATAGTCAAACAGGCAGCCAATGGTGTTACCTTAGATAACAATCATAATGGAATTGCCTATGCCATCGAAAATTTAGAGCAAATTACGAGTAAGCATGAATAATAGATGGTATAATACAAACAACAAACAGGAGGTATTTACTTATGAAAATTACAAACACAGCAGAATTCGATGCAATCAAAGACAATGGCGTAGTATTAGTTGATTTCTATGCAGACTGGTGCGGCCCATGCAAAATGATTTCTCCAATTCTTGAAGAATTAGCTAAAGAATATGAAGGAAAGGTTACAATCGTAAAAGTCAATGTTGATGAAAATGGCGATATTGCCGGCCGTTACGGTGTAATGTCAATCCCTAATCTGGTATTATTTAAAAATGGCGATGTAGTCAAACAAGTAGTTGGCTTCCAGCCTAAGAATCAGCTTCAGGCATTATTAAATTCTGCTATCTAACATCCAATTGAGGATGTTTTTTTTATTTTCCAATAATTTAAAATTGTTCTATTTTAAAACAATTATCGAAAATCTGTTATTTTGTGTAAGAAATTTTTAAGATTAATGTGACAGAAATGGCATTTTCCCTTCATTAAATTATGATATAATGGGTTTGCATATAGAGTAAAAAAGGAGAGAAAGCCAATGTCTTTGATAGAGGTAAGGGATCTCCGTAAAGTTTACCATGTAGATACGGAGCGAATTGTTGCTTTAAACCGTATCAATCTCAAAATTGAAAAGGGAGAAATATGTTGTGTGCTGGGAACTTCTGGTTCCGGTAAATCAACACTGTTGAATATTATGGCAGGTCTGGAAAAACCGTCATTAGGAAGTGTTTTTATTGACGGCGTTGATATTTGCCAGTTAAGTGAGAAAAAACTGGCTGCTTTCCGGCAGAAAAATATCGGCTTTGTATTTCAGTCATACAATCTGATGTCAACACAAACAGCGATTGAAAATGTCGCAATGCCCTTGATGTTTAGAGGCATGAGTAAAAAGAAACGGAATCACTATGCGATAGAGATGCTGAAAGCGGTAAAACTGGATGGACGTATGGGGCATAAGCCTTCACAGATGTCCGGCGGTCAGCAGCAGCGTGTAGGTATAGCCAGAGCATTCGTTGCCCGGCCTAAAATTGTTTATGCGGATGAACCAACAGGAAATCTGGATAGTCATACAACCATAGAGGTTATGGAAATCATGATCGATATGGCTAGGCGATATAAGGAAACCTTGATTATTGTTACCCATGATCAGGAAATTGCGTCTTATGCAGATCGAATTATTTATTTACTTGATGGAAATATAAAATCAGATAAACCTAATGAATCGATTATGAAGACTAAAAGAGAGAAAGATTCTGAAACTGCAAAACAGATTAAGGATCAGAAAAAGAATGAAGAGGGAAAAAGCAATGAGGAAAAATAAAATTCTATTAAAGAGTGCTGCGGCGATGCTGTCATTGATGATGATGGGCAGCATGATGCCGGGGATGAATGTGAAGGCGATGAATGAGGATGAAGCAAGAGAATATTGTAATAAAAAAGGTATGGAATTTGATTCATTAGATGTTGATGGTAACGCTGTTTGCATAAAGAAAGAAACAGTGGAAGTGCCTTCTAACCCTGAGCCAGACACGCCAATTTACGGCAACATCTTTAAATTATATCCGGGTTATGACACACCGACGATCAATGCCGGTGAATCGAAGGTGATTGAATTTCCGATTGTCTACGCGACTAAAAAGACAGCAACCAGTTATGAACAGGCACAAATCACCTTGCCTGATGGCTTGTATTTCTACGAAGCTAATGACATTCAGTCATTTGATGTGAAAACCCAAAAGGATGATAAGCGTTTTGAGGGCAAGGTCGCTATCTTAAAGGCCAGTATTTCCGCAAGCTCCGATGCGAAGAGCGGTACGGTGACGGTGCCGATTAAAATTACTTACAAATATTCTGGTAATTCTAATCCGATAACTGAAACAGTTAATGCCTATATCAAAATCAACGGCACTGACAGCAATCCTGCTAATCGTTTGAAAATCACCAATTACAGTTTTGACCGTCAGAATATCAAAGCCGGTGAAGCCTTTAATTTAACTGTAGAATTAAATAATCCATCAAACGGTGCGGTTAAGAATGTCAATGTAAATATCGGCAATTTAACCACAGAAACGATTATGATGAACAATGCAATCGATACGATGTATCTGCCTGAATTACCTGCTAATTCAACAAAGACATTAACCTTCCCGATGATTGCAAGCAAGAATATCGATAAGAATTCTCAAATGCTGGAATTATCTGTGACAGCGGATGGCATTGATTCACCGCTTACATCAAAGATTTTCGCTTTTATTTCTAAATCAGCCGATGGCTCTGAAGCGGCTCTCAACGGTAAACCTAAAATTGTTATTGACAGCTATGACTATGGCGGTACAGCGGTAACTGGTGGTCAGCCTTTTGATTTATCGATGGTATTCAGAAATACAAGCAGTAATATTACGATTGAGAATTTAAAAATGACGATTCAAAGTGTTGCTGATGAGAAAACCGGCGGTGCGTTTACACCGACTAGCTCCAGTAACTCATTCTTTGTGAAGAGTATTGCGCCAAATGGTTCAATTGGACAAAGTATCAATTTAATGCCAAAGGCAGATGCTGACCCTAAATCTTATGGCTTGGAAATTCGTTTTGAATTTGAATATGTCATTAAGGGTGAACTGCAGGAAGGCAGCTCCACAGAACAGATTTCTATTCCATTAAAGCAATCTGATCGCTTTGAAGTAGGTGAAGTCGATATGTGGGGGCCGATATATGTCGGTATGGAAAGTCAGATCAATGTTTCTTATGTAAATAAGGGTAAATCTACAATTAATAACCTTGAAATTTCTGTTGAGGGAGAAAATATGACCGCGATGGAATCAAGATCCTATGTAGGAAATGTTGAATCAGGCAACTCTGATTATTACTCTGTAAATATTACCGCTAATCAGGAAGGCCCGGTTAAGGGTAAGATTAAATTCTCTTATGAGGATGCGAACGGACAGACGGTAGTTGTTGAAAAGGAATTCAGCAGTGACGCGATTTCGATGAATTTTGAACCTGATCCAGGCATGGATATTCCTGAACCAACGCAGCCGGAAGGGATGCCGATGTGGGGCAAAATCTTGATTGGCGTAGTTGTTGTTGGCGGTATCGCGGCAGTGGCTTATGTAGTGATTAAAAAGAAAAAGGCTAAGTCTAAATTGCAAGAAGCTGAATCTTATGATGATTTCCCAGAAGATGGTGAATAATTATGAGTATTAAGGATAAGATTATCATGTGTTTTTCTAACCTTTATAAAAGAAAGGTTAGAACGCTGCTGACAACCGTGGGTGTTGTTGTCGGAACATGTGCAATCATTATCACCGTTTCATTGGGCGTAGGCATGCAGCAGGCTCAGGAAGAAGCATTGTCACAAATGGGTGATTTAACAATCATCAATGTGAATTCCTATGGCATTTCACCGGATACAGATCCGTTGGATGATGCCATGCTGGAAAAGTTTCGCGAGCTGGATCATGTAGTAGCTTTAACCCCTGCTTATCAATTGAGCAATTGGGGATCAATCAGTATTACCAGTGGTAAATATATGTATGACAGTATGATTTACGGTGTTTCACTGAATGATCTTGAGGCTTTAGGTTATAAGCTTACTGAGGGTGAGTGGCCCGGTGAAGAGGGTGTAAAGGAAAATACGGTTTATTTCAGTTCTTCGGCGGTTTATGATTTCTATAATACGAAAAAACGTTCTAATAACCGAGTTTATGAAGGATCAGGCAAAGATCCTTTCGTTGATCCAAACAAGGATAAGATGAAGTTTGTCGTAAGTTCACAGAAAGAAAATAAAAAGCCTAAAGAATTTGATTTAGTTTATGGCGGTACGATGGAACAGGATTGGAGTAAGAATCCGTCCAGCGGCTGGGGTGTCTTTGTGAGTGTCGATTATTTGAAAAAGTTAGAGAATGAATATAACAAATTAAATAATATTACTGTTAACAAGGATGCGAAAAAGAGCTATGACAGTGTGACGGTTAAAGTCGATGATATGAACAATGTCGCAGCGGTGGAAGAGGTTATTCAGGGAATGGGCTATACAACCAATTCCATGGAAACGATTCGTAAGCCGATGCAGGAGAAGGCTCAGAAAGATCAGCTGATGCTTGGTTCATTGGGTGCTATTTCCTTATTGGTTGCGGCTTTAGGTATCATGAATACAATGATGATGTCAATTTATGAACGTACACGTGAAATTGGTGTTATGAAGGTACTGGGCTGCTTTATCAGTGATATCCGTACAGTGTTCTTAATGGAAGCCGGAACGATTGGTTTCTTGGGCGGTGTGCTTGGCGTTGGTGTCAGCTATGGCGTTTCCTATCTGATTAATACGTTTGGCGGCGGTGGAAGTCAGGACATCTATGGTGCCCTGCAGGGCGGCATCGGTTCTACATCAGTGATTCCTTGGTGGCTGGTGGTGGGAGCATTGCTGTTCTCAACACTGGTAGGACTGTTGTCTGGTATTTATCCTGCCAACCGCGCGGTAAGTATTTCAGCATTATCTGCAATTAAACAGGACTAAACAGAAGACTGCTTCGGCAGTCTTTTTTCTTTGCCTGAAACTTTTGTTTAATAAATAAAACTTTTTGTTTAATTAGTATTGCATTTCAAAACGAATTGGGTATAATAGTATTGTTTGAAAATGAAAAACATTAAGTTTACTATTGCTAAACAAAAGGAGGGGTTTGGTGGATATCGGACATAAGCTGAAGCAGCTGCGCATTAAAAATAGTTTAACGCTTGAGGAGCTGGCTTCAAGAAGTGAGCTGACCAAGGGATTTCTGTCACAGGTTGAACGAAATCTGACGTCGCCTTCCATTGCCACCTTAGAGGATATTTTGGAGGCGCTGGGAACAACTTTGGCTAGTTTCTTTCAAGAGGATAAGGATGAGAAGTGCGTCTTTACCAAGGACGATTATTTTGTTGATGAGCGTGAGGGCAGCACTGTTCATTGGATCGTGCCTAATGCCCAAAAGAATGAAATGGAACCCATCCTTCTTGAACTGGAAGTAAACGGCACCTCACAGGTTATCGATCCCCATGACGGGGAAGAGTTTGGTTATGTCCTGAGCGGCCGGATCGTTCTGGTTGACGGTGAAAGTGAATTTACAGTTAGAAAAGGGGAAACTTTTTATATTAACGGAACCAACAGTCATTATTTGAAAAATGAAAGTCAGGCTGTTGCCAAGGTGCTGTGGATTACCACACCGCCTCTGTTTTAGTGGAAAGGAGCAGCAATGAAACCACTGATTCAATTTAAAAACATCGTAAAAGAATTCGATGGTCAGCTAGTGCTGAAAGGGATAAATCTAGATATTTATGAAAACGAGTTTGTTACTCTGCTAGGGCCGAGCGGCTGCGGTAAAACAACACTGCTGCGTATCCTTGGCGGCTTTTTGGAACAGACTGAAGGTCAGGTCATGTTTGATGGTGAAGAAATCAGCAAGCTGCCTGCATATAAAAGAGAAATCAACACCGTATTCCAAAAATACGCTTTATTTCCGCATATGAATGTTTATGACAATGTGGCTTTTGGCTTAAAAATTAAGAAAGAAGCTAAAGACTTAATTGAACAAAAGGTTAACCGTATGCTGAAGCTGGTAAATCTTGAGGAATATGCAAAGCGTTCAGTTACGGAAATGTCCGGCGGTCAGCAGCAGCGTGTCGCGATTGCCCGCGCTTTAGTCAATGAACCAAAGGTTTTGCTTTTGGATGAACCGCTGGGTGCTTTGGACTTAAAGCTGCGCAAGGAAATGCAGCATGAATTAAAGAAAATCCAGCAAGAAGTAGGCATCACCTTTATCTTTGTAACCCATGATCAGGAAGAAGCGCTGACAATGTCAGATAAGATTGTGGTTATGAAGGATGGTGAAATTCAGCAGGTAGGTACACCAGAAGATATTTACAACGAACCGATCAATGAATATGTCGCAAACTTCATTGGTGAAAGTAATATTGTAGACGGCGTTATGACAAAAGATTATGAGGTTATGTTTGAAGATAAGAAATTTACCTGTGTAGATTTCGGCTTTAAACCTAATGAAAAGGTTGATGTTGTAATTCGTCCTGAGGATTTAGATATTGTACCTAAAAGTCAGGGCAAGCTGCGCGGTATTGTAAAATCAGTATTATTTAAGGGTGTGCATTATGAAATTATTGTTGAAACTAAATCAGGTACAAGTATCACAGTACAGATGCATGTATCGGATGATCGGCCGGTAATTAATGAATCAGCCCGTGAAAAAATGAGTGCCAATGTTTTCTATCTGGATGTTGAGGACGTAAAGGAATTGACAGACGCGGAAATCATTGCCCGTGCTGACGCGCAGGCATGGAGTATGGATGATGAGGAAGAATCAATCTCAATCAGTAAGGTTGAATATGATATTAAACCTGAAAAGGGAACTTATCCGGTTACCTTCTCAACCTCAAACGGTACTTCCGTTACGGTTAATATGATTGTTAAGGATCAAAACCGCGTAGTATCTAAAGAATACGGCGAAGAGATTTTCGCTGAGAATTTCTTTAAAAAAGTAGATGAGATTCAGGACAGTGTCGCCTTGGATACTGATTTAAAAATCTGGGCAAACGCGCAGGCATGGGATCTTGATGAAGATATTAAGGTAGAAATTACGACCGTTGATTATGATTTTGATCCGGAAACGATTGTACCGGGAACTTATTATGTGACCTTTAAAACAAGTGGTTATGAATATAAGGTAGATACGACAGATTATGCCGAAGTTGACAGTGTTGTCGGTCTTAAATTTGAGCCTGAAGATATTCATATCATGAGTAAGTCAGGGAGCTATTAAGCTATGAAGCAGTTTAGAAAGATGACGATTCCATACATTGTATGGATGTCGGTCATGATCGTAATACCGATGCTGTTTATCTTTATGTATGGCATTACCAAGGAAGGGAACAGTGTTGTAACCTTGAATTTCACCTTGGATAATTTTGCTAAATTCTTTGTGGAACCAATCTATATCGATGTGCTGATCCGTTCAATGCGGATTGCCGTAGTGACAACCTTCTTTTGTATCCTGCTTGGCTATCCGGCGGCTTATGCGATCTCACGCTGCAATGAAAAAACGCAGACTCTTTTGGTACTGCTGATTACCTTGCCGATGTGGATCAATATGTTAGTAAGAACGTATGCGTGGATGGGAATGCTTCAGGATGATGGCTTGTTTAATACCTTGCTGGGGCTGATTGGCATTGGCCCGGTAAAAATGATTCATACTGAGGCAGCGGTTGTCTTTGTTATGATTTATAATTTTATTCCGTTTATGATTCTGCAGATTTATACATCACTGACTAAAATGGATAAAAGCTATCTGGAAGCTGCCAGTGATTTAGGGGCGACACCGCTTGAGGCATTCAGAAAAATCACCCTGCCTTTATCTTTGCCGGGTGTTGTCAGCGGCATTACCTTAGTCTTTTTACCGGCGGTATCTACCTTTACCATTACGTCATTGATCGGCGGCGGTAAATTCTCCAACGTCGGAAATATTATTGAAACCTTATTCCTGAAATCCGGCGATTGGAATGCTGGATCGGCACTGTCTTTGATTTTGGCGGTTATCATCATGTTCCTGATGTATCTGACTAAGAAAGTAGATAAAGACCCGTCGAATGGAAGGGGGCGTATCTAATGAAGAAAAAGAAACAGCCTATTTTCAATATTTATATTGTTTTAATGCTGATATTCTTCTATCTGCCGATTATTTATACGATTTTCTTCTCATTTAATGAAACTAAATCATTAACTCATTTCAGCGGCTTCTCATTGCGCTGGTATGAAAAAATGTTTGCCGACCGCACGATGATGGAAGCCATTTGGTATACCTTTATCATCGCGATTATTGCCACGGTTGTATCAACCATTGTCGGTACGATTACCGCGATTGGTTTATCTAAATCAAAAAGGATCGTACAGAATATTGTCGAACAGATTAACAATCTGCCGATTATGAACCCGGAAATTGTTACCGCGGTTGGCCTGCTGATGCTCTTTGCATCAATCAAAGGGATAGAAAAAGGCTTTGTCACTTTGCTGCTGGCGCATATTATGTTCTGTATTCCTTATGTAATATTAAGCGTCACACCAAAGCTGAGAACTCTTGATCCAAACCTTACGGAAGCGGCAATGGATTTAGGCGCTACACCATGGCAGGCATTGACCAAGGTCATCGTACCGCAGATTATGCCGGGAATCGTATCCGGCGCGTTAATTGCCTTTACAATGTCATTTGATGACTTTGTTATTTCTTATTTCGTTACCGGCAATGGCGTCAACAATATTTCAACGCTGGTATGGACGATGTCAAAACGCATCAATCCATCCATCAATGCCTTATCGACAATTATTATCGTTATTATTACCATTGGACTGATTTTGGCCAATGTTGTACCACTTTTAAAAGATAAAAAGGAGAAAAAGAGAATATGAAAAAAACACTTGCTGTACTAACAAGCGTCATGCTGCTGTTAAGCGGCTGTTCCTCTGCCAATGGCTCTAGCGATGCTGTTGAAAAATATGGTTCAGATACATTAAAGCTCTATAACTGGGGTGCCTATATGGGTGAAGATTTAATTCCTGATTTTGAAAGAGAGTTTGGTGTAAAGGTTGTTGTAGAATACTTTAATTCCAATGAAGAAATGTATACTAAATTACAGGCCGGTGATTCATATGATGTACTGGTTCCTTCCGATTACATGATTGAACGTCTGGTTAAAGAAAATATGCTTCAGGAGCTTGATAAATCAATGATTCCTAATCTTGCAAATCTGGCAGAGGGGGTTAAAAACCTGCCTTATGATCCAGATAACACTTATTCTGCGCCTTATTTCTGGGGCAGCGTAGGGATTGTATACAATTCAGCCAATGTGCCAAGTGAAAAAGTAGAAAAAGAGGGTTATGCTATTCTTCAGGATACAGATTACAAGGGCCGCATTTATATGTATGACTCAGAACGTGATTCATTTATGATTGCGCTTAAAAATCTGGGCTATTCAATGAACAGCTCTGATGATGCTGAAATTCAAGCTGCCTATGAATGGCTGTCACAGATCAACAATACAATGGACCCGGCTTATGTTACCGATGAGGTTATTGACAACATGGTTAATGGCATGAAGGATCTTGCGGTTGTTTATTCAGGTGATGCTGCTTATATTCTTTCTGAAAATGAAGATATGCGTTATTTCCAGCCGAATGAGGGAACAAATATCTGGTCTGACGGCATGGTTATTCCAGCGAATGCCAAGAATCCTAAATTAGCTAATGAATTTATCAACTATGTGTTGACTTATGAAGCATCATACGGCAATTCTGAAGAAGTTGGCTATGCATCAAGCAATCAGGAAGTATTAGATGATATGACAGCGCCAGGCGGCTTATATGAAGACAATGAAGCCTATCTGCCAAGAGTTGGTTATGCTAAAGATGAAGTCTTTGTTTATAATGCGGAAATGGTCAGCAAACTGGCTGAATTATGGCTTAAAGTAAAGGCTCAGTAAAACTGAATAGATAAAAGGGGAGCAGAGACAGAAATGTTTTTGCTCTTTTTTTCTAAAAAAGTGTGAAAAGCTGTTGCATTTTCTGATTAAATTTAATATAATAGACGAGCAATGAAAAGTTTTGGGGCCGTGGCGAAATAGGCAGACGCAACGGACTTAAAATCCGTTGGGAGCAATCCCGTGGGGGTTCAAGTCCCCCCGGCCCCACCATTCGATAGACAGAAGCTGTAACAAGTAGGAGTTCCTCTGAAAATTACAGCTTTTTTGTGCTTAAAACAGCCTCTGGTTGCTAAGTCACTTAAATTCAAGTACAATTAAATAGAAAGCAGGTGATGCTGATGCAATGTCCACAATGCAAAACTAAAATGAAAGTTAAAATGACAGATAAACAGGTTCGTTGCCCAAACTGCGGCAGGAATTATGAGGTTAAACTGAATACGATAAAAAGTATCGCGCTTATGATTATCTACTGTCTTGTCTTAAGCTCTATTACTTTGGAATTAGTAAATTATATCAATAACCCATATATTATTCTAATAATCATGATAGCCGGCTTTATACCGGCTAAATATCTGATTCTTTATGTTTTTGTACCGGTAACACTTAAACCATTATCAAGAAAATAATTTTCATTCTTCGTGATAGTAAAAAATGGTATAATATGAAAGAAGGGTGTGATCTAAATGGCAGTTGATAAGAAATATTATTTATTAAAGGATGGGACTGCTTATTTCAGTGATTTTTTATTGGATATCAGCGGTTCAGACTTTATGAATAAAAGCTTAATGAATATTGAATTAGGTGAAAAAGCAACACGGATCGGTGAAGAAACATTTGCCGGCAATTATCTGAGAAAAGTTGTTTTTCATAAGAAAATGAAGGTAATTGAAAGCCGTGCTTTCGCGAATAATAAAATCGAGAAAATTGTGTTTGAACGTGCAGAAATACCGCGGATAGCGAAGGATGCCTTTGCCAATAATCCAATCAAACGGATCGTAGTGCCGTATGCTGGCTATAAATGTTACAGCGGCATGCTGCTTTCCTTGGATCTGCCGGACGGTTATGAGGTGGTTTCCGATATTGCCAATGCTTTTGCTGAATTAAACGCATCATTAAAGGGTGATGAAATCATCTATATTGAAGTTAAATCAATCTATGGCGAATTATATTGGAAGATAAAGAAGGAATCGAGCTTTATCTTTGATACACGATTAAATCATGATCAGAATGAAGATGACTTCACCGAGATTGTAACTAAAAACGGCAATACAGTATTTATGCATACCGATGAGCATTTTGACATGATTATCTATGAAAAAGATGAAAATGGTTATAAATCAGTTACCTTTGAAGACTTTGACGGCATCTATTATGAAAAGGGGAAGAACCAATGTTAGTTTGTCCCAAATGCAGACTGCCGCTTGTCAGGTATGAGAAAACATATCACTGTTCAGCAAGACATTCCTATGATATTGCGAAAAAAGGGTATGTAAATCTGGTGTTGGGCAATCAGAAAATCAGCGGTGATTCTAAAGAAATGGTTGATGCCAGAACCTTGTTTTTATCTGCCGGTTATTATCAGGCGCTGGCTGATAAGCTAATTGAACTGCTGAAGGAAATAAAGCCGGATATGCTGATTGACGCAGGCTGCGGAGAGGGCTATTATACAAGACAGTTTCATGATTGCGGCAATCAGATCATAGCTTTTGATTTAAGCAAACCGGCATTGAATACTGCGGCAAAGCTGGATCGGGATACCATTTATGCAATTGCTTCGATCTTTGATATGCCGATTGGTGATGCCAGTGCGGATTGTGTGGTCAATATTTTTGCACCGACACCCATTGATGAGGTAAACCGAATCTTGAAAAAGGGCGGTATTCTGATTAAGGTAGGGCCGGGTGCTAAGCATCTGCACGGACTCAAGGAAGTGCTTTATGATGAGGTCTATGACAATGAAGAAGAAAGCGTAGAATTAAAGGGTTTAACGCACATTCAAAGAGTAAATGTTACAGATCAGATTCATTTAATATCTAATGATCAGATCAAGGCATTATTCATGATGACGCCTTATTATTGGAAAACGAGCCAGGCATCAGCAGCTCGCTTGAACACGTTAACCGAATTATCAACCGAAATCGATTTTTTGATTGATTTATATCAAAAATGATGTCCGAATTATGACATTTCATGTCCGATAAACGAATGGGACTTAACGATAGTTTGTGTAAATTGTATAATGTAGACGTAAGATTATTGCCTTTAATCTAATCGATATGAATAAATGTAATAATATATTTCAACGAGCCTTAATCAGAGTGTTTGCGTCAAATTTAGGGGTTTATGCTGATGAGGTGTCTGTTTGTGCGCATTATTG
>OIWP01001161.1_pt1 | contig 34552 bp, 29 predicted proteins | sample 1587661 | NCBI WGS metagenome assembly OIWP01 (sample SAMEA3888899, study PRJEB22519) | human gut metagenome | biome: human gut; feature: human-associated habitat; material: faeces | place: Denmark | collected 2010 | reverse complement strand
TTTGCCTTAGCACTCTTCTTTGTAGAAGTCTTGTAAGTTACCTTAACCGGAAATATGCATGGTATTTTCCGCGGAAGTATTGGAAATACCGGATTTATAAACAGAGTTTGGGGCAAAATCACTTCTACAAGTAACACGCAAGCAACATACAAGAAGCGATTAAATCTGATTTATGGCTTCGACCAGCGCAGGCACATCCAGATGCGTGTAAATCCGTTCTGTCAGGGACATAGCGCCGGAATGACCGACAATTTTTTTGATGGTCGTCTGATCGACATGTGCTTCGGCGAGCAGGGAAATCGTGGTGTGCCGGCAGCAGTGAGGTGTATGATCGATGTGCAGACGAAACATCAGAGGCTGGAAAACATTGTGGTAATACATATAATAGGTAAAATGCTGGCTGTCCAGAGTATGGATGAGATATTCACAATCGGAACAGTCATGAAGCCAGCGCTGGTAAAAGGGGAGTACTTTGTCAGCAATCGGAACTTTTCGAATGCCGTTTTCGGTTTTGCTGTCAATGACATCAAAATATTGTTCGGACAGATGAACGTTTTCTTTTTTCAGATCCAAAAGCTCTGAGACACGGACCCCATTGTATATCAGCATGAGGACTGTCTGGCAATAGGGATCGTTTTTGTGTTTCCACAGGAGAGCAATTTCAGAAGTGGAAAAACAGCTTCGTATGTTTTTATTAGGATTCCGGTCTTTGTATTTCGAGATATTTACATAGGCAGAATAATCTTTTGAGACAATTTCGTGTTTCATGGCATAAGAATAGAGCTGGTTAAAGAGAACACGAATTTTTTTCAGGGTAGGATAGTTTTTGCCACAGTGATCAATCACCTGCTGTAAATCATTGAGTCTCAAATTGTGAAATGGCATATCAGCAATGTTTTCACAAGTGGCATAGGCTGCCCGATAGCCTTTGATGTTGGAGTGGGAGATGGTAGGAAACTTTTCTTCGGACCATCGGAGATAAATTTCCCGGAAGGTTAATTTCAGCGTTTCCCCATCGATGGGATAATTGTTGTAACGTGCCAGAATCTGCAGAGCTTCTGACCGGGTAGGAGCGTAGCCCAGAATCTGATAGTGCTGGATGCGCTTTCCAGTGATGTCATTGATGTGCCAGCCCGTAGTGATGCGTGCTGCGTAGGGTCTTCTTCTGTTGCCGGAGAGTTTTACGACTCCGCCGTATCCGTTTGGTAATCTCATTTTTCTTCCTTTCGTGTGTAAAAATTTATATTATCGTGTCAATCATACACATTTATTTGTTAAATTTTTAAGTAACACACAAGTAACAAAAAAGTGTTTTTACCTATATAAAAAGAAAAATAAAATCGACATGCCGGAATGATTGAAAAAAAACGAAATTTGGGGTATGATTATAGGCAATGAAACATAAGGAGAAAATAATCTTGAATACGAATGGAAACAAAAACACGTTAAAAGCAAATAAGATATTGATTCCCATTATTTTGTTGATCGGATTTATTCCAATCATTGTGCATTCTTTTGTTTATGATACAAATCTGGCACAGTTTGACTGGTATCCGGAGAGTGCAGCAAAGCAGACGGACTTCTTTTTTGCATGGAAGATGATTGCGATCATCCTTGTGGGAGTTGTAATGCTCGCAATTTTACTGATCCGGTATTTGAATAAAAAGGAGTTTGCATTTGAAAATTCCTTTTATTTTCTGATGGTGTATGCATTGTTTGTTGCAATGTCTGCCCTGTTTTCCAGTCACAAATACTGGGTGGCACATGGTACATATGAACTTTTTGAGCCTGTATGGGTTATATTTGTCTATATGATACTGTGTTATTATGTCTATAATTATGTACAGGAAGAAAAACAGATAGAGGTAATCCTGCGCTGGTCTGGCATTGGAATCGCAATTGTTACTCTGATTGGATTTTTCCAGGTCTTTGGATTGGATTATTTTAAGACATCTCTGGGCAAACATCTGATGACGGACACAAGCTGGTGGAACCAATTAGATAAGATTTCCTTTAATTTCGCAGATAAGACTGCGTATACGACACTTTACAATCCTAACTTTTTGTCATTTTATTTTGGCATGCTGATACCATTGCTGGTCTGCCTGTTTATTGGGGCGAAAAAGATGTGGCATCGTCTTGTAATCGCGGTTGCAGAGATTTTTTGCATTGTAGCACTGGTTGGTAGCAGAAGTTCTTCCGGATTTATTGCACTGGCAATTGGTGCTGTGATTCTCGCATTGGTTTTACTCAGTCGGAAGAAAAAATTATTTGTAGCCGGGATTGTTGTGGTTATTATTGGAATGATAGCAGCAGGAGTACTGGCAAATACGACAGAGTTCGGTCAAAATCTTAAAAAGACGGTTGTTGGAACGTATCATATGAAAGATCAGTTCTCTTTAAACGATATCAAAACAAACACAGATGATGTGGAACTTGATATCTGGAACAATCCTCTGCATGTGTCCTATGATCTGGGGAGCGACGGTGTAATCACCGTGGTCTGCAAAGATGCAGATGGTCAGGAGATTCAGACAACAGAGGTAGATCAGGAAAATCATATTTTGGCCCTCAATGATGAACGGTTTGCAAATATACAGATTCAGCCGATCATGTTTACCGATAATACAGCAGGAATAAAGATGATCATAGATGGTGTCGAATGGGATTTCTCAAAAAATGATACGGACGGATATGAATATCTCAATCCAGCAGGAAAATTAGTGAAGTTTGAGAATCCGAAGGTTTCAAAAGTATTTTTGGATGATGCAATGAGCAATCGAGGACATATCTGGAATAAAACGATTCCGCTTCTTGGAAAGCATGCTTTTATGGGGAGTGGAGCAAATACCTATATGTTTGAAGTGCCACAGGAAGATTATATCAGCCAGAACTATGTCTACGGCGCAAACAGCTATGATGTAAAAGCCCATAGCTGGTATCTGCAGCAGTGGGTAGAAACCGGATTACTCGGTACCCTGGCACTTCTGGTATTTCTGTTCTGGTATCTGGTACAGTCGGTACGCATTTACCGCAGAGTGGATCTACACGAGAGTATCAGCTGGATTGGATTTGGATTATTTGCGGCAGTGCTGGTGTACATGATTGCAGGTATCGCAAACGATTCCAATGTATGTACCGCTCCGGTATTCTGGGGTATGCTTGGTCTGGGACTTGCAGTGAACCGTATGCTCGTAAAGAAAGAAAATCTTTTTGTTAAAGAAACAGCGGTTTCTGCAGAAAGTGATACTGCCGTAAAACAGAGTATTCCAAAAGCAGCAGAGAGTGTAAAAGCAGATACCGCGCAGACGGTACAGAATACTAAAGGGGCTGGAGTGACAGAATCCTCAGTCAGGAAGAAATCATCGAAAAAACAATCGAGAAAACAGAGAAAGAATCAAAAATAACAGATTGAAATTATGAAAAAAATCATTCAAGATAAACAATTACTGATCAGACGGATTTTTCTGATGTGCTACGACGTGCTTGCAGTGTTTGCTGCAAGCATAGTTGCGTTATTGATTCGATTTGATCTGAATATTATGAACGTGCCGTTTCAATATATGGATGAAGTGTGGAGAGCACTTCCTTTTATGATCATTGTTACGCTGGTCATTTTCTGGCTGCTCCGGCTGTATTCCAGTCTCTGGAGCTATGCGGGAGCACTGGAAATGATGTATGTTGTTTCGGCATGTATTCTGGATACCGTTGTTGTGACGGTGCTGATATTGCTTCGGAACTGGGGAGATATGTACCCGGTGCCAAGAAGCTTTTATATTCTGTATGGATTGTTTCTATTTGTATTTGTCATGGGATGCAGATATTCTTACCGCGGTCTGCGTGTGCTTCGCAATATGCGCAGAGCCGGTGTGTACAGACGGAATGTACTTGTGATCGGAGCAGGGGATGCAGGAAACCAGATCATCAAAGAAATCAACAACAGCCGCTATGTGAAAAAGAAGGTTGTTGGTGTGATTGATGATGACCGGAACAAGATCGGCAATTATATTCATGGAGCGAAAGTCGTAGGAGATCGGAGCGATATTCTGGAAAAAGTCGAAGAACTGCATGTGCATGAAATCATCATTGCCATGCCATCGGCCACACAGAAACAGATCAAGGGGATTCTTGATATCTGCAAAGAAACCGGATGCACATTGAAACGTCTGCCCGGCATTTACCAGCTTGTAAACGGCGATGTCAGCGTCAGCAAATTAAAAGATGTAGATGTCAATGATCTTCTTGGGCGGGATCCGGTGACGGTTGATCTGCAGTCCATCATGGATTATGTTTCTGGGAAAATCATAATGGTTACAGGGGGCGGTGGCTCCATCGGAAGCGAATTGTGCCGGCAGATTGCCGCACACAAGCCAAAACAGCTGATTATTGTGGATATTTACGAGAATACGACCTATGATGTGCAAAACGAACTGAAAGTCCGGTTCCCGGATCTGGATCTTGTTGTGCTGATTGCATCCGTGCGGAATACGAATCGTATGAACTGGATTTTTGAACATTACAAGCCGGAGATTATCTATCATGCAGCGGCACATAAACATGTGCCTCTCATGGAAGAGAGTCCGAACGAGGCAATTAAGAATAACGTGCTTGGCACATGGAAGATTGTGCAGGCGGCAGATCGGTACGGTGTGAAGAAATTTGTGATGATTTCCACGGATAAGGCAGTCAACCCAACCAATATCATGGGTGCCAGCAAGCGCATCTGTGAGATGATCATTCAGACCTATAACCGCAGATCGAAGACAGATTTCGTAGCCGTGCGTTTTGGAAATGTGCTTGGCAGTAACGGAAGTGTGATTCCGCTGTTCAAAAAACAGATTGAGCGTGGAGGTCCGGTCACGGTTACCCATCCGGATATCGTGCGGTATTTTATGACAATTCCGGAAGCGGTATCTCTGGTGCTGCAGGCGGGCACCTATGCCAAAGGTGGAGAAATTTTTGTTCTGGATATGGGAGAGCCGGTCAAGATTCTGGATCTGGCAAAGAACCTGATTCTTCTTTCCGGTCACAAGCCGGATGAAGATATCCATATCATTTTCACAGGACTTCGCCCGGGAGAAAAACTTTATGAAGAGATGTTGATGGATGAAGAAGGGATGCAGGATACCGCAAACAATCTGATTCATATCGGTAAACCGATTGAGCTGGATGAAGAAAAATTCATGCAGCAGTTGGAAGAATTAAAAGAGTACGTTGTGACAGAACCGGAAGACATCCGGGAGTGTGTCAAAAAAATCGTGCCGACGTATCATCCGGAACTGGCAGGGGAGAATAAATAAAAACGTATCTATGAAGAAGGAGAGAAAACGCCATGAAAGGATACCATTACATCAAAAGAGGAATTGATATCATATTAAGTGGGATGGCGATCGTGATCTTATCACCACTCCTTCTTTTTTTATGTATTGCGATCAAACTGGATACACCGGGACCGATATTATTTAAGCAGAAGCGTGTCGGCATCCACCGGAGTTTCTTCCAGATTTACAAATTCCGTACCATGCGGATTGACACACCGAAGGATGTGCCGACACATATGCTGGAGAATCCGGAGCAGTACATCACAAAGGTAGGAAAATTCCTGCGAAAAACCAGTCTGGATGAACTGCCACAGATTTTTAATATCTTCAAAGGAGAAATGAGTATCGTAGGACCGCGGCCGGCACTGTGGAATCAGGATGATCTGGTAGCAGAGCGTGAGAAATATGGTGCCAATGATGTGACACCGGGGCTGACCGGGTGGGCACAGATCAATGGCAGAGATGAACTGGAGATTCCGGACAAAGCAAGACTGGATGGCGAATATGTCAAACATCTGGGACCATGGATGGATTTGAAATGTTTTCTTGGCACAATTGGATCCGTGCTCATGCACGACGGCGTGGTTGAAGGTGGAACCGGCGAACTGAACAAAGAGGAAGAAGAGACAGAAGCACACAAAAGCGAAACAGCACAGAGCAGCGCGAAAAAGAAAACCATTGCAAAAGACATAGAAGAACGTGAAAAGGGCAGGAGAAAAAAGAAGATTCTGATCACCGGAAGCGGCAGTTATGTGGGAACTTCTGTGGAGGCATGGCTGAAACAATGGCCGGAGTACTACCAGGTTGACACGCTGGATATGAGAACCCAAACCTGGCGGACACACGATTTTTCTGCATATGATGTGGTCTATCATGTGGCGGGAATCGCACATGCAGACGTGGGACAGGTGTCGGAAGAAGAAAAGAAGCAGTATTACCGCGTGAATACAGATCTGGCTGTAGAGACAGCCGAAAAAGCCAAAAAGGAAGGCGTGCAGCAGTTTCTCTTTATGTCTTCTATGATTGTATACAGCGGATGTAGAGAAAAGAAAATTACAAAAAATACAATTCCCCAACCATTGAATTTCTATGGAGACAGCAAATGGCAGGCGGATCAGAAAATACAGGCACTGGCAGATGAACGTTTTAAAGTTGTTGTATTGCGCCCACCGATGATTTACGGAAAGGGATCAAAGGGAAACTATCCACAGCTTGCAAAACTGGCAGGAAAACTTCCGCTATTTCCGATTGTACATAATCAGCGTTCCATGCTTTATATAGAAAGTCTGGCACAGTTTGTCAAACGGATGATCGACAACGAAGAGACCGGAGTGTTTTTCCCGCAGAACGAGCAGTATATCAATACTTCGGATCTGGTGCAGATGATCGCTGTGGTAAAAGGACACCGGCTTGTGATGATTCCAGCGACTGGCTGGATCATCCGGCTGATGAAAAAGATTCCGGGAAAAATTGGCACCCTGACGGGCAAAGCGTTTGGTGACAGTGTGTACGATATGCAGATGAGTGAATATAAGGAAGAATATCGTGTGTGTGACTGGAAAGAGTCGGTAAGAAGGACGGAAGGATAAGAGCTGGAATGGGAAAATCTTGCATAAATAAAAGAATTAAAGTATGATACTACTGAAAAGATGATAAATAGCTTAATGGTATGCATTCGAAGGTTTAGGAGATAGAAAAGCGTGAGAATAGACAAACTGCAAGTGCACAATTTCAGAGGTTTTTCAGATACAGAAATAGTATTAAACGGAAAAGATGCCATTTTTTATGGAGTAAACGGAATGGGAAAATCGTCAATACTGGATGTCTGCAATCTTCTCTTTTCCAGAATTATGCAGGAAGCAGCACAGGATGAACAGATAACAGCCTCTCTTTTAGGAGAAAAAGATGTAAAAGTTGGAGAAGAAGAGGCAAAAATAACGTTGTTTCTTGAAGACCAGGGAAATAATTTTCACTATTACCGAAAAAGAATTCAGGGGAAAAATCTGCATAATTCCACAGAACTGAAGAGAGTTTCGGAATATATTCGAAAACAGTATCTGGGAGATTATTTGGAAACAGAAGAAGAGTATGAAAACGATGACACGGAAACACCACAGAAAGAGTTTACTTTAAATAATGAAAATATTCCTGTTTATGTGTTTTATGGAGTTGACCGCTATAATGAAAAAACACGTAAATTGAGAAGGCGTTATACAGGAGCAGCAGGGAAGCTGGATGCGTGGAGAGATTCTGCATTTGGAGGAGTGATCAATTTCCGGTTATTTTTTGAATGGTTCCGGGGAAGACAGGAATATGAAAACAGTATACGAGTGGAAACACCGAATGCAGAAGATCCACAGTTACATGCAGTAAAAAAAGCTATATTAAACGCATTGGGAGATGGATTTTCGGAAATTCGTGTGAAAGTAACAGAAGAAGATGCGGAACTTATTGTCATCAAAAAAGAATTGGAATTGGCATTTTATCAATTGTCAGAAGGAGAAAAAAGTGTAATCGCACTGGTAGGCGATCTGAGCCGGAGGCTGGCAATTGCAAATCCGAAGAGGGAGAATCCGTTGGAAGGGGATGGCATTGTGCTGATTGATGAAATTGATCTGCATCTGCATCCGAAGTGGCAGGAGAAGATTTTTCCGGCTTTACAGAATACTTTTCCAAATATTCAGTTTATTGTTTCCACACATGCTCCGAAAGTGCTGGAGTCTGTGGATGAAAATATACAGGTAATACGTTTGCATGAAGATGCAGAAACGCACCTGGTTTTGGCAGAACCGATGGAGCCGATGAACGGCTGGGATGTCAATACAATTCTGGAAGATTACATGGATACCGAAGTATATAACAGGAAGACAACGGAACTCTTAGAGCAAATAAATGTGTATCTGAATGAAAAAGCATATGATGAGGCAGAAAAACTTGTAAATAAGCTTGCATGGATGACATCGGAAGAGAATACGAAAGTTGTGCGTGCAAGAATCTTGATTGCAAAAGGGCGATAAAGTTTTTATGATTTATATTCAAAAGACAGGTGAACCAGAAGAAGTAAGCCGGTGGAAGAAAAAATTCAAGAATAAGCATAAAAGAGAAGCAGGGTATGAGGATATCCGGCATGAAAAGGAACTGCAAATATTAAAGAATGCATTGCTTGCAGAACAGAGACATCTTTGCTGCTATTGTTGTTCTTATATTAAAAATACAGAGACTGAAGTACAAAAGAATAGTTTTCATGTGGAACATTTTCGACCTCAGGCACAAAATCAGGATTTATCTCTGGCCTATAATAATCTTCATGCTTCTTGTAATGGAGACAATCGCAGGCACTGTGGGCATAAAAAAGAAAATAATTTTGATGCAAAGCGGATGATTTCTCCGCTGGAGAAGGATTGTGAAAGTCATTTTCGATATCAGCAGGATGGAACAATACAGCCGGCGGAAAAGACAGATGAGGCAGCTGAGTATACAATTACAAAGTTGAACCTGAATGATAAACGTTTATGTCGTGCCAGAGAAAACGCTTTATGGACGTTTAATGTGTTCCAGTTGAATGGAGAAGAAAAACAGCGGGAATTGAAAAAATTTGAATGTTCGGAAGAACTGCCACCTTATTGGGACGCAATTAAATATTTTTTGACACAGGGAGACTGATATACGTGAAATATGATAGAAATCTGGTCGCTACAATCATAGAAAACGAATTTTGGGATGACTTGTATAATGAAATTGACGATTCTGTTATGAACATGGAAGGTCAGGAATTGGATGAAGCGTTTGAGACATATGTTGACTATGCAGAATTGGATCAAATAGAAAATGTCAAAGTTGTCCGGGTAGAACAGGAAGAGGATGATACATGTACGATTGTGAGAGGCATATTGGAAGCTGATGTTTCTCTTGATGGTTATGTATATTTTGAAGGGGAAAATAATATGGTGAACAGTTCGGAAGTTACATTGGAATTCGAATTTCAATTTGAGCATCAGAATGGGAAAAATCGCCAATTTGTGTCCCGGGTAATTGCATAACTTATAATTGATAGAAGATATCATGAAGAATAAAAAATGGTGGAATCTGTAGAAACTGTGATAGGACAGATTAATAGAAAGAGTGGAGGTTTAGGGATGCCGTACGTGTCACCTGTTGTTGAAAATGATTTTAAAGACCGGTTGAACAAGTGCGTAGATATTATTAAAAATTCGAGTATCAAATATCAGAGTTTTGGGATTTTTGGAAGCTACGCGAGAAATGATTATAAGGCCAGCAGTGATATCGACTTTTGCATCATAGTTCCGGAAAAACCGGAAAGATGGATAATGGGAGCCTTGCGGGAAGAACTCGAGATGTTGCATGCGGATGTGGTTTTTGTAACACCGCAGTATTTCGAACATGATAATTCAAAGTTTACACAACAGTTAAGAAGAGATTATAAGGAGTTGAAAATATGATAAAGGCAAATTCTTATTATTCTATTGCGTGCAATGAATTCTGGTATTTAAGGGATGCAGTGTCACCTGTATACTGCAATCCGGCTGCAGCTTCGGCACAGCAAATTGCAGAAAAAATGTTGAAATCTGTGGCAGAACTGGTTTGTACTGGAATTGAAAAACTAATGTCATCCCATAATTTGCGTGCCTTATACGATGAGATTAAAAGGGTGGATACTTCCTTACAATTAGAGAGGAAGGATCTGGCATTACTTAAAGACTATTATTATGATGCAAGATATCCGGGGGATAATTTTGTTATTGTGACAGTGGATGAGCTGCGTGAGGCATTGGAGATCATGCTTGACGTTGTAGAAGCTGTAAATTGCTGGAGAACGTCTCATGAATTGGAGATATTAATTGCTGATCCGAGAGGGGAGTTTCAATCAGCGATGAGCAGATTGAAACAGAAAATATGATTAAAGTGTGTTACTATAATAAATAAACTGAAACTGTAAATATTAAGAATAAAGAGTGGAGAATATATGACACAGGAAAATGAACTAATAGAAACTTCCTTAAATGAGATATATAGAAAAATCAGTATTCAACAATATAAAACAGATATGGGATTTAAGGCGTTAGCAGAAGGGGTACATGATAATTTGTTTGTAATACCTGAGTATCAGAGAAAATATCGATGGACAAAGCAACAGGTGGAAGAATTGGCGACTTCCCTCCTTCGTGATTTACCAATTCCACCAATCTATGCATTCCGAAATGAAAATGGACAGCTTGAAATTTTGGATGGACAGCAGAGAGTGATGAGTCTGTATTTTTATTATATTGGAAGATTTTTTGCGGATACGCAACAAAACGTATTTGATTACAGAGAACTGGATATTGATCACACAAGTAATTTTGAAGAAGCTCTTGCAAAGAAATACGATATTGTTCCAACGAAGTTTTATATGATTTTTGGAAAGGAAAAATGTGATATTACCTATGCGACACTTCCAAAAGACATCAAAAGAAAAGTTGATTACACTACTATTTCGGTTGTAGAAATAAAAACATCAATGATAGATAATCCAGAAGCTACACTGCACAAAATATTCACAAACCTTAATAATGGTGGAACACGCTTGTCAGATCAGGAAATGAGAAATGGCGTATATCCTTGCAAATTTAGCAAAATGATAGATGCTATAAATCGAAATGATCTCAAATGGAGAAAATTGTATGGTCATATGAGTGACAAATATGATGATATGGAAAAACTATATCGTTTTTGTGCTATGAAAAAGTTTGTGAAATATGATGGAATGGATTTTCAAATAAAAGGAGATTCTGGTACAATCAAAATCAAAGAGTTTATTGATGCTTTTACGGAGCAGGCATTTTATTTTACGTCAGAAGAAGTCGAAGAATATCAGGAAAGTTTAGAAAAATTCTTTTGTAGATTAGATATTAGCCGTGAAAACTTTAATAAGGTTTTGATTACGGAAGGGATTTTTGTGGTTTTAGAAAAAACACATATTAATGTATTAATTACGGATGAAATATATAATGACATTTCTGAAGATGCAGGAATAAAAAGTACAATGAATGCGCGGACCTTTTCACGCACAAATATGAATAAAAGGTGGAAAATGATATATGACTTGTTATCAGGCTATGGTCAGTGACTTGTGTGAAAAAATGATTGGTGAACAATTGCCATATAAAGATACCATTTTATTGGGGGATAATTCCAGTGGTAAATCGGATGTTTTAAAAGGCGTCATAGAGAACGGTGACAGGCGGAAGTATTATTTTATTGATGCAGTGAATCGCGAATTTGATGTGAAACAAATTACCTTTGAAAAGGAAAAAAATATAGTATACTCTTCCAAAATAAATGATACTCGGTTAAATGAAGATATTTTTAATCATAAGGATTCGTTCTATTATGGAGGAACACCAAAGGCTATTGAAGATTTTTATTTTAATTATAAAGAACGGTTAGAGAAACTTATACAGATTTTTTTGCAGATAGAATTTGAAGTGAAACAGGAACTGACAGGAGCAGTAGTTTACGTTAATGATGAAAGATTTAGTTTATCAAGTGGTTATCAAGCGTTAATTAGAATTTTTTTGGAAATATTATATTATGAGGACACGATGCATGAAGGCATAATTGTTATAGATGAGATAGATGAGTTTTTATCTGTAAAAAATTGTGGAAAAATATTTGATTTTCTAAGAATAAATTTTCCAACATTAAACTTTATTGTAACAACGCATTCCGCAGATCTGATTGCTGAAACAGAAAATGCTAATATTGTTTTACTGAGAAATACGAATTATGAAGTGTTAGATGCAGGAGATTTTAGGAGCATATCACAAGTATATGACTTGTTTAAGGATGTTTTCAAAATTGAAAAGGAAAAAACATCAAAGGAGGTAATTGATACAAAATTGCGCGTGTTATTTAACAATAAAATGTCGGGCATTTGGAATGAAGAATGTGAAAATGAGCTTTGTACTATAAAGACAGGAAAAATTACAAAGGTACAGAAAATGATCATAAAACAAATTGAGGAGTGGAATGTGTGAAAAACGATTTTTTCTTATTGGATATTCCTGATTTTTCACCATCTTATGAGGAAAAAATTGAGTATGGATATAAAAACAAGGCCGGGAAAAATTTATTAGAATTGCTAAGAAATATAAGCAAAAATCATTGTATGTATTGTTATGCCCTACTTAAAAGTGATAGAGTAGACACAGGAAATCTTGAACATAGTATTGAAAAGAAATTAGATGAAGAACATTTAGAAGAATGTGTTCAAAATATTGCGCTTACGTGTAGTCACTGTAATCAGTCGCTAAAAAGGACTGGAGAAGAAGAACGATGTAAAAAAATCCTTCCACAGATAGAATTATTTCGAGAAAAAGTGAATTGTAGTGGGAAAATGTGCAAGCAGGAATGTGGCCCATATAAAGAATTAAAACAGGAATATGGTAAAGTGTCACGGATTATTTTACAACCACATGGCGTACATGGAATAAATTCACAATTGAAATATTGTCTGCAGTATGATGTGAAAAATGCAGAGTTTATTCCAAGTACAAGATACCAATACGATGAGAATGATATTGATTACATAGAGCATCATATTAATCAGTTTCGATTGAATGATATTGGTTTTAAAACGAACGCGTTGGTGGAATTCCTTGAAGATGTGATAAATGCAGACGGAAAATATAGAGAAAAAAAGAAGTATTCTAATTATATTGTAGATTTGTTTATGGAAAAATTAAAAGATTTTTCACAAACGGATATTTTGAAATTATGTGAAAACTTATATACGCAGTATTTTTTGGAGTTTCGGAGTGAATAGTATGTATAATGCCAAATTGCGTTGGAAAAAGAATTTGTGGGTGAAGGAATAAAAAATGATTTTTCTGGAAAAACCGGTTGGATGATAAGTCTGACCGGTTTTTTACATTGAGTAAGATAAAGGTTCGTGATATAATAAAAATAATATTTATTGGATTTGGGGTTACGGAAGACAGAGGACAAGGGAATGCATATAGTTAAGGAACTTATCGATAATATATCATCAACAAGCCTGAATAGATTTCTTACCGAACAGAAAATTGCAAATGAGCAGAGGCTGTCTTTTTCGGACCAGCGGGTTTTGCTAGAACAGCTTTGTCAAAGCGGATTGATTTCTGTTGAGGATCTGAATGATTTTTTCTTTCAAGAATTATTATATGGTCATCATCGATTGATGCGCGTGTATTCATTAACTGCTTCGACCTGTCTGCGATTAAAGAGCAGGGATTCGTGGGGCAGACTTATGCGCAAATTCCAGATTCCCGATTGGGCGTACAACCAGATCATAGAGACGATCCCACAGAAGGAAGACTCCACGAAGCTTGCAGCGATACAGGAAGAAAGAAGGAATGGAAATTTAATCAGGGTGCATCTGATTTTTGTATTCTGCATGTTAAAAGATTCTGCAGGTCCGATCGAGGAGGAGTGTTCCTATCTTCCGGTAACTATTGACCTGGAACAGCGCTGCATGATTGTTAAAGTATGGAATCAGCATGGAATTATACAGGAGAGCCGTCCGCAGATTCAGCTTGATAAAATCTATAGTATAGTAGAAGAAACATTAGAACTGGAATTGGACAACAATAGAGAGGTTGATCCTCAGAATGTATTGTATGACATGAGCAAAGAATTGTTCAACCAGTTTTTTGAACGGCTTCCAAATATAAAAGAGATTGATGATAAGCGAGAGAGCCTTAGCAGCATTATCGATGCAATGTTACAAAATATTCCGTTGCATCATGTAGAACAGAAAGACGGAAAATTATATATGCCGGATGGAATCATTAATTTAGAGGAAGAACTATATCGCCTGATTCAACAGACGGCATTATATGATTACCGGGAAGATCATGCATTGAATACGCTTCTTCCAAGCGATGAAAAATATATATCAAAAATTCGATTCAGTGACAGAGATAATTTGTCGGCAAACTTAACAGGAGAAAATGGTGTAGATTGTATTTATGATGCCAAGACGTTTATGTGTATCAGGGATTCTTTGGATATCGTGAAAAGAATTATTTCCCTGACGGTCAATTTTCCAAGAGCGCGAGGGGTATTACAAGTGAAATATGAAGCTGATAATTATCAGTTTCTGACGCTGCACATTTTGGATGGAAAATATTATTCGGAAGAAGAATTCCAGCAGATATGGGGGCTTTATAAAGAGTATGAACGAAAGAGAAGCGGTTCGGCAATGTATGAAAATCCTGCCGCAGTTGACACAAAGGCAATGTAAGCAGTTTACGACGCAGGACCTGAGTGAACGGCTGGATCTGGAAATTACATATACCAAAAGTATGCTGCAGGTTCTGTGTGCAAAAAATCTGGTTCGAAAAGAATTACACTATAGCTGTCCACAATGCCATAGTCAGAATGTCTTCGTATGTGATGGATTTGCTGCTTCGTATCAATGCTATTACTGTCAGGCAATCCTGGAACCGACACGGGTAGAAAACGAGGGGAGACCGTTTTACAGTGTTTCCAAGGATGACTTTATGCAGTATACAAAAGAAACGTATCCGGATATCTTTCATATGACATGCGAGCCGGAAAAAGAAATTATTCCATTCCGTCCGGTGGTTGTCGAGCAATCGGAAGAAAACGTTGCTCCGGTGACCGGGGATGACAAGGTAGAGATGGTAGAGGCTAAAGCTGAGAAAACGGATAATGACCTTGAGAAGCGTGTGGTTAGCTTGGAAAATGATAAAAAGGGGAAGAATCTGTTTTGGACGATTGTAAAGATAATTGTATTGTTAGCCATCATGGGGAGCATGACCGTATTTATACTGTATGAATGGGTTGATATTTTTATTTTTAAAGATCCGCAGCCATTTCTTTATGAGATATTTATGCGCGCGATGAATGGAAGTGTGGTCAGGATAGATGATTTGGGCGGTGTGTTTATTACTTTAATTAGTTGGATATTGACTTTTGTGGTTGGGGCTGTTGATGTATTGGGATGGAAAAGGGTTCAAAAGTATTACAATGAAATAAAAAATATGTTTTGAAGTCTTCCAAGACTGTGTACAGACAGAATACGACAGAGATATGTCGAACATTGAATTATTGAAGGAATTGGGGTATAATTGTGATGTTGTCTGCAACATTGACAGTGTAAAATAAGGATAATCATATGAAAATAGTACAATTATTTAAAATATATTGGCCAGACAATGGCGGTGGCATTGCGACGGTAATGGAAAGCATTGCAACAGCCATGAAAAGTGAAAAGCAGGAAATCATTGTCTGCCAGGCGAAAAGAGGCAGAAAATCAACAGTAGAGAAGTATCAAGGGATTCCGATATATCGGTGCAGCCAGTTATTTGATTTCGCTTCTACACCGTTTTCTATTCGATTTCTTCAGGCAGCACATCGGAGAACCAAGGATTCCGACATTACGATTTATCATTTTCCGTATCCGATGATCGATCTGGCAGTTTTGCTTGGACTTGTAAAAGGGAAGCTTGTAGTGTGGTGGCATTGTGATTTTGATAAATATAAATTACTAATGCCTATTTATAATGTATTTGTGCGCCATACGCTAAATAAAGCAGATCGGATACTGGTGTCTGCGCAGGGAAATATAGATCATTCGAATATTTTATGTGATTATAAAGAAAAATGCACGGTGATTCCCTATTGTGTGGATGAAAGCTATTTGGAGAGTGGAAAAAAATATCTGGAGAATCAGAAAAATGGCAAGCAGCATGATATCGTTCATATTTTGTTTATGGGCAGAATGGTGTGGTACAAAGGATGCGATGTTTTGTTACGGGCGTTTAAACAGATGAAACATAAAAATTGTACATTAACAATGCTTGGAGAAGGTCCACTAAAGGAAGAATGGAAACAAAAGGCTCAAGAGATGGATTTGACAAATGTTGTATTTACGGGTATGGTGTCAGAAGAAGAAAAAAAACGATATATTGAAGGATGTGATTTCTTAGTGTTGCCTTCTATTTCTAAAGCAGAAGCATTTGCATTGGTTCAGATAGAGGCAATGGCATACGGAAAGCCAGTCATCAATACGGATTTACCAAGTGGCGTACCTTATATAAGTATACATGGAAAGACGGGATTAACAGTTGAACCTAAAAATGTGCGTGCATTGGCAGATGCGATGGACAAACTTGTAGAAGATGAAGCACTTCGTAAAGAATATGGGAAGAATGCAAGACAGATGGTGGAGCAGGAGTATACACAGGAAAAAATGACAGAACGCCACAGAAAAGTGTTTGAGGAATTGTTAAAATAATGGAGTATAAGTAGAAAAATGAATGGAATATCGAAACTGGTGTTGAATGTATCCGGAACATTAAAACCTGTACTGATAAAACTGCTGCCACTTTCGTTGTTACGGAAGATGAAACGAAGCATGATAGCAAACAGTTATGGAAAGTTGGAAAAATTGAACATTCTTCCATATGAAAATGGACGATATGAACATGGTGTGAATTTGATTGGAAATATTTGTGCGGAATCGGGCTTAGGGCAGAGTTGCAGGTTGGTGGCCTCTGCTTTAGATAAAACTGGATTTCCTCTTAGCATTTATAAATATGAACAACTTGGCGCGGAAGGACAAGGCGATCATTCATGGGAGAACAGATTATCAAAAGAATTGCCATATGATGTCAATTTGATACATATTAATCCTCATGAATTGGGACTGGCTTTCATACAGCAGGATGCATCTGTATGGAATTATCGTTACAATATAGGATATTGGTTGTGGGAGTTAGAGGAGTTCCCTGACGAATGGATTCCGTGTTTTCAGTGTTTGGATGAAATTTGGGCTCCATCAGAATTTATTTGCAATGCAATTCGAAAAAAAACAACACTTCCGGTACGATGCATGCCATACTATGTTGATGTCCACATTGGGACAATATATGATAGAAAACATTTTGGTATTCCAGAAGATAAGTTTCTTTATTTGATGATGTATGATCAAAGCAGTTGTATGGAACGAAAGAATCCAATTGGTGTATTAAATGCATTTAAAATGGCATTTGAAAAAGAAAACGAGAATGTAGGATTGGTTATTAAAATTAATAATCCAACACCGGAATCTAGAAAGCAGATTCGAAGTGTTCTAGATGGATATACAAATGTTTATTTGATTGAAGAAACATTAAGCAGGGATGAAGTAAATAGTCTGACAAAATGTGTAGATGTGGTTGTTTCCCTTCACCGGGCAGAGGGGTTCGGTCTGGTGCTTGCAGAAGCAATGCTTCTTGGAACTCCTACGGTAGCAACAAATTGGTCATCTAATACGGAATTCATGAACGAAAATGTAGCATGTATGGTAGATTATGAATTGATCACAATTGAGAAGGATATGCCTCCATTTAAAGCAGGTAATAGATGGGCCGATGCAAATTTGGATCAGGCAGCAGAGTATATGAAAAAATTATATGAGGATAAAGAATATTATGAGATGATTCGGAAAAATGCAAAAGAATATGCCAAAGAAAAGCTGGGAATGGATCAAGCAGCGGGGAGAATAAGAGAACGATTGAAGGAGATATGGAATTAGATGAAGCGTATCGCAATTGTGAATCAAAGATACGGATCAGAGGTAAATGGTGGGTCTAAATAATTTGCGTAGGATTAAGTATAGAAAAAATAAATGATCTGAGTGAAACTTTTGACAACGTACAATGGTTAAAAATTTGAATGAAGAATGTGAAAAATGTACTCCGGTAAAATGTTATAGCCTATGAAGTATGTTGCCTCATGATATTAAAAGAAAGGAAATATGTGATAATAAGATTAAAATTATCATATAACATGAAAATGAAAAGAATAGCATTTGTAAATCATAGATATGGGAAAGAAGTTACTGGTGGGTCAGAACTTTTATGTGGAATATTGGCAAAAAAAATGGCTGAAATGTATGAAGTAGATATTTTAACAACATGTGCAATAGATGATGCAACATGGGCTAATTATTATCCACCTGGATATTCTGAGGAAGAGGGAATTGGAATACATAGATTTCAAACTTCTAAAACGCGTGATTGGGCATCATGGGGAGAATTGGAACATATGATTGGCAAGGAACATTCTTATGAAAATGAGGTTCAATGGATAGAATCGCAGGGACCATATAGTCCTGAATTATTTGAGTATGTACATTCTAATTATTGCAAATATGATGCCATAGTTTTTATGACTTACATTTATTATACAACAGCAGTATGTATGTTAGGGATTCCAAATGCTCTTTTATTGCCAACAGCTCATGATGAACCCGCAATTTATTTAGAGCATTATAAAAAGGTTTTTACTCAACATAAAGGCTTCATTTTTAACACACCAGAAGAAAAGGAATTGGTTGATCGCTTGTTTGAAACTGGTGGAATTCCATATGAAATTTGTGGAATGGGGATAGATATTCCCAACGACTATATGATAAATGATTTTAGGCAGAAATTTAATCTTAAATCTAGATATTTGCTATATGCCGGTCGAATAACTGAAGGAAAGGGATGTGGCACTTTATTTTCATATTTTGCAAGATATAAAAAAGAGAACGAAATTGATCTAGACTTAGTTTTAATAGGAAATAAAGCGATGGAGATACCATGTCGTGATGATGTAAAATATTTGGGATTTGTATCTGAAAATGAGAAATATACATTAATGGCAAATTCAGAGGCTCTTGCAATTGCGTCACATTTTGAAAGTTTATCAATAGTTGCGTTGGAAACAATGGCATTGAAAAGACCGATATTAGTTTCAGGAAAATGTCCAGTATTAAAGGGGCATTGTATTAGAAGTGAGGCTGGTTTATATTTTGAATCGTACAAAGAATTTTCAGATTGCGTTGATAAAATATTATATGAACATTTACATGAAAATAAATTAGGAGAAAAAGCAAGAAAATATATTCAAGAAAATTATACTTGGGATATAATAGTAAAACGATTAGTTAGACTAATTGAAAATGTTGATTACCAATGTGTAGATAAATGCTTTTATAGAACTGAATATGAGTTGTGTGGAAAGGTTGAACCCATAAAAGAAGATGAGGTAACAGTTGTTTTTGCAGCAGATGATAAATATGCACCGATATTAAGTGTTGCTTTACAATCAGTAGTTAGTACGTCGAGTGAAAATAATTACTATGATATTATAGTTTTGTCTGATGGTATTTCATTAAGAAACAGAAAGACTCTTTTGCAACAATGTCTAAGAAAAAACATCTCATTAAGATTTCTAGAAGTAGGATATTTGTTGGATAAATATACTTTTGATTTTAACAATCAGCAGCTTTCTAGAGCTACGTTTATGCGTTTGTTAATGCCTGATGTTATGAAGGGATTTACTGTAGTTTTATATTTGGATGGAGATGTAGTTGTAAAAAGGGATATCGCAGAAATTCTAAGAACGGATATGAAAGGATATTGTATAGGTGGAATAGAAGATCCTCATATTTGGGCGGTTAGGCAATATCGTGAAAATATTTCAGCACATTTGAATAAAAATTTGGGCATACAAACACAAGATAAATATTTTAATGCAGGTGTGCTGATTTTTAATTTCAAAGAGATTACAAAGGCTTGCACTACCAAAGATATGTTAGATATGGCTGCATCAAGAAAATGGATGTGGGAGGATCAGGATGTTTTAAATAAATTGTTTAAGGGGAAGGTTAAATGGATAGAGGCAAATTGGAATGTCCTTTGGGTGCCAGATACTACTATTCAAGAAATTATGATGATGAACAATGAGTATACAAGGGCATTTTATAATCCCTATTTAATACACTATGCAGCAGGAGCAATGCCCATAAAAAGATTAAGTGATTATTATGCTGCTGAATTTTGGAGAGAGGCAAAAGAATCTCCATATTATGAAGAATTAGTTAACAGTATGCCAATGCAAATGCAAGAACAACAAGTTGTTTTGCCAATAGTTCAAGAACAAAAAATATTTAAAAATCCATTTGAAAGAAAACTATACAGTGCAAAAATGTATATTAGGTCGGAGGGATTAGGGTATGTGATGAAAACATTATGGTATAATATACAAGCATATGTTAGATATGGATTTCATGATGATGCAGCAATATCGGAGTATGTTGAAAGAAAAAGATGGAATATAAAATAGAGGTAAAACATGAAAACAATAAAAGAAATATGGAATTATCGCCAAATGATAATCAGTTTAGTAAAAAGAGATTTGCGAGGAAGATATAAAGGATCTGCTTTAGGTTTTCTTTGGACTTTTTTAAACCCCTTGTTGCAGTTAGTTGTTTATACATTTGTATTTTCAACAATTATGCGTGCTGGCATAGAGGACTATTATTTGTTTTTGTTTGTTACACTTGTACCATGGACATATTTTGCATCTAGTGTATCTGGTGGCGCAAGTTGTATTATTGGTCAAAAAGATATGGTAAATAAAATATATTTCCCAAGAGAAGTGTTGCCAATTGCACATGTGTTTAGTCAATTGGTTAATATGTTGTTAACGTATTTGGTTGTTATTATTGTTTTAATATTTTCGGGAAAAGGCATTTATTTAGGCGCGTGGGGATATCTTCCTTTTGTTATTTTACAAGAAACTCTTTTGGCTATAGGATTAGCAATGTTATTTTCTGCAATATCAGTTTATTTTAGAGATATGCAATATATTATTAGTGTTTTAATATTAGCTTGGCAATTTATGAGTCCTGTAATGTATTCAGTAGAACAAATTCCAGATAAATTTAGAACATTATTTTATCTCAATCCAATGACTCCGGTAATAGAAGCTTATAGAGACATATTTTATTATAAAAAAGTGCCAGATATGGGAGATTTTATGTTAGGAACAGTTTTTGGAATAATCGTATTGATTATAGGTATTATTGTGTTTGGCAAATTAAAGAAACATTTTGCGGAGGTTATGTAGTGAGTGAGTGTGTAATTGAAGTAAATAATATTACAAAATCTTTTAAAGTATATTTGGATCGAAGTAATAGTATTAAAGATTTTATAATACATAGTAGCAGAAGAAAATATGAAAATCGGAGAGTACTACGTGGAATAAGTTTTAAAGTAAGAAAAGGCGAAGCGATTGGACTGATTGGGCGAAATGGTTGTGGAAAAAGTACAACATTAAAAATGCTTACTAGAATTATGTATCCAGATACTGGAAGTATTAGGATTAAGGGACGAGTTTCAAGTTTAATTGAGTTGGGAGCTGGATTTCATCCTGATATGAGTGGTCGAGAAAATATTTACATTAATGCATCTATTTTTGGACTTACTAAGAAAGAAATTGACAAAAGGGTTGAGGATATTATTGAATTTTCAGAATTAGAAGGATATATTGATAATCCAGTTCGTACATATTCGTCAGGAATGTATATGAGATTGGCATTTTCTGTTGCAATAAATGTTGATGCGGATGTATTGCTCATTGATGAAATACTAGCGGTGGGGGATGCAAACTTTCAAGCTAAATGTTTTCAAAAATTACGCGAAATTAAAAAAAATGGCACGACAATTGTGATAGTATCACATGCTTTGAATCAAATCGAATCTATATGTGAAAGGTCAATATGGATTGAAGAAGGAATTATAAAAATGGAAGGGCAACCACGAAAAGTACATAGAGAATATCTTAAATATATGGGGCTCGAGCGAACAGAAAGAGAACTTGAAAAGAAGAATAAACACGGTAAAAGCGAAGATGAGGAACAAGTAGAGACGGTATCTGGAAAAATAGAAAAAGAATCAGCAAGTACTCAAAGAGAAGGCAATCATAAGGTATTGTTTAAAAAAGTATGTTTGCTTAATTCAGAAGGTCAAGAAACAACACAATTTGAGACAGGCGATGACGTAACAATATACGCAGAATATAAAAAAAATGAAGATGTTAAGGATGCATATTTTGCATATGATATTATTCGAGAAGACGATGGTATGTATTGTTGTGCAAATAATTCGAAATTTAGAGCTAAAATGCCAGTTAATATTACAAAAGATGGTTGTGTAACTTGTAAATTGAAGTCGTTACCTTTAATGCCGCAACGATATTTTGTTGATTTTATATTAAAAGAGTATACTACTGAACCGATTGACATTGTAAGACATGCTGTGACTTTTGAAATTTTTTCTGAGGAAAGGGGAGGAGGAATTGCAGATGTCGAACAAGAATGGAATTGGACTGAAAAGGAATGATTATGAAAACAGTTTTTTTTTATTGTGATTCACAGGCGAACATATTAACATCATATTTTATGAAAAAAATGTATTATGATAAATATTACAAAAGCGTTTTATTGGTTGATAGTCAATCAAATAATACAATAGAATGTGCAAGGCGGGCAAGTGAATATAAAATATGGGACGAGGTTGAAGTTGTAGATTCAAAAATAAAAATGCAAACATACTTTGACAGGCTTGCCAAAAATGACAAAGTTTTTGTATATGCTTTGCAAAACGAAATGGCAAGAGAATTTTTTGCTTATGCCAAAGACAAGTGTTATGCCGCTATTGTAGATGAAGGGGTGCTTATTTTTAATGAATTTTTAGCATTACAAAAGAATGATGAAAAATTACAAATAGTAGATGTTCAAAAAAGTACAGTTGAAGCTTGGTGTTATGAGCCACAGGTTGTTGATTTGCCAAGTAATGTTAATGTCAATAAAATTGGATTACAAGATTTTTTAAACAAGGTAGATGACTTACATGAATTAAAAAAAGAAATAAAAACTCTTTTTGATATAAAACCACTTACTGAACAAGAAAAGAAAAGTAGAATTATATATTTTGATCAGTATTTTACGTTATGTGGACGTACTTCGCCAGAAGTAGAGAAATATTTCTTGAAAAAAATTGAGTATCTGTGTGGAAATGAAACTATGCTTATAAAACCCCATCCGATGGAAAGAGGGTTTAATAATAAATATGAATGGATGAATTCAAATATATATTCAAATCAAGTAGCACCTTGGGAAGCTATTTATTTTGTGAATTTTTATCATGAAGAAATGAAACCTGATATATATATATCAGGAGAAAGTATGTCTTTGGCTACCCCATTAATTATGTTTGGTGATGAAAATTATGTCATAATAAACTTGATGAATATTTGCAGAAAAATATATGGAAAACCTGCTTGGAAAGTAAGTGAATATGCAGAACGGGTGTGCAAATACGCAGAAAAAGCATCAAAGAAAATGTTTTTTCCGGAAGATTTTTGCGAATTAGATGAATTATTGCAAATATTGATACCAAATAGAAATGTCGATGAAAAAAAAATAAAAAAGTATGATATGGATAAAATGATGGAGTGGGCTAAACTCTTGAAAAATAATCAAACAAATTTGATTCAATGTAGTTTACAAATTGTTGATGGAAAAAATGGGATAGAAAGTTATACTGAGCCCCAAATATTAAATGGAGAAAATTTTTGTATTAAATATTCATTTTTAGGGAAAAAAATTGATGCATCAAGTACGTTTCGCTGGAATCCCTGTGGAAGGTGTTTTTTAGCATTAAAAGATGTTAGCATAACTGCTAAATATGTAAATAATAAAACAAACATATCAAACGATATCATTGCAGAACAAGCAACGGAGAAAATAGAGGACGAATTTGAAAAAAATCTATTCTATTATCCTTCATATGTATTTTATTTGCCAGAGGGAGAATTAAATAGCATTGAGATTGTTGGTAAATGGAAATTCGACTTTGACGTAAATAGATTGGTTGATTGTATAGAAAAAAATCAGAATGTATATGTTGAGCAAAGCAGATTACAAATTATCCATTTAGAACATAGTTCTAAATATATACAAAATGAGTTGATGGAAAAAAATAAACTTCTTGAAAATAGTGAGGAGATGAATAGAAAATTGATGGAAAAAAATAAACTTCTTGAAAATAGTGAGGAAATGAATAGAAAAATGGAAAATTATTTGCAGACATTGTATAACAGTTGGTTTTGGAAAATTACATATCCAATAAGAAAATTTTTAAAAGTAGATTGTTTTGACAAATAACTAAAACGTCTTATGCTCCAAATTGGTTTTGCAATGAAATGAGATGAAAATATTATTTTGATATACAAAGGCGTTGAATAGAAAGGTGATTTGATTATATATGAAAATAAGGAAAAAGACTTGACTATACAGGGAGGTGACGTAATATGAAGACAGTAGCTTTTGTACCGATTAAGATGAACAATGAAAGATTACCAGAAAAAAATACTAAGGAGTTTTCTAATGGTAGACCTTTGATTAGTTATGTTTTGGAAACATTGAGACAAACAAAGAGTATTGATGAAATATATGTATATTGCAGCAATCCTGCGATTCAAAGCTTTATACCTGAAGGCGTGAATTTTTTGCAAAGGGATGAATATTTAGATCAATCTACAACTAGCTTTAATGAAGTACTTGAGTATTTTGCAAGAGATGTAGAAGCGGATATTTATTTGCTAACACATGCGACAGCACCTTTTCTGACTAAGGAAAGTTTTGAGAAAGGAATTGCAGCAGTAAAGAGTGGTGGTTACGATTCTGCATTGACAGTAGAAAAACTACAGGAATTTTTGTGGAAGGATGGAAAGCCATTCAATTACAATCTATCTAGTATTCCGAGAACACAGGATTTAGAACCTTATTTTAAAGAAACTTGTGGGATGTATGTTTATACGGCTGAACTTATAAAAAACGAAGGCAGAAGAATTGGACATAAACCATTCCTAATAGAAGTTTCCAAAGTTGAAGCTTGTGATATTAATAATCTTGAAGATTTTATGTTGGCAGATGCGATTGCTATGAGCAGGGATAAATAAAAGAAACAAAAGTGAGATGATAGAATGAGCAACGTAAAAGTACTCGATTGTACACTAAGAGATGGCGGCTATATTAATGATTGGAAATTTGGCTGCAAAAATATTAAGGATATAATTAACAACTTAGAACGTGCAAATATTGATATTGTAGAGGTGGGATTTATAAGAAATGTTGAATCTGATAAGGAATCATCCCAATTTACATCTGTTGAGGAAATTAAGGAATATATCACGCCTAAGAAACCAGGAATTCTTTACGCTGTTATGATAGAATACCATAATCATGTGGAAAATCAAATCGCTGCATACGATGGAACTTCAGTTGATCTCATTCGTATCACTTTTCGTAGAAATGAATGGGAAGGAACCCAAAAGGTTGTAAGGAAATTAATGAAAAAGGGGTACAAAGTTTGTGTTCAACCGGTAGGAACTGCGTTATATGATGATTATTCAATTCTTGATCTTTTGAAGGATGTGAATGAGATAAAACCATATGCATTTTACTTGGTTGATACATTAGGAACAATGTACAGATATGATATGCGCAAGTTTTTCTATTTGATTGATAATAATCTTTCTCAGGATATATGCTTGGGATTTCATTCGCATAACAATCTCCAAATGTCCTTTTCTAATGCACAGGAGATGATTCAATTAAATCATCAGAGGACTATAATTGTGGATAGTTCTTGTTATGGAATGGGAAGAGGTGTTGGAAATTTAGCCACGGAACTTTTTATAGATTATATAAACAATAATATAGAACAAAGATATTCTCTTGTTCCAGTACTTAAAATTGTTGATAAATACTTAATGCCTATATATGCAGAACAAAGATGGGGATATGATTTGCCGTATTTTCTGTCAGCAACTGTTAAGTGTCATCCTAATTATGCTACATATTTGATGAAAAAGGAAACGTTAAGTATTGAGAAGATTGAAAAGTTACTCAGTCTTATACCAGTAGCAGAAAGAAGTGAGTATAGTGCTGACTTAATCGAATCACTATATCTACTGATGCAAAATTGCGATGTGGACGATAAAGATGCATATAGCAAACTTACAGAAATGGTTGCAAACAAAGATGTTCTTATTCTTGGATCGGGGTCGTCCATAATTAAATATGAAGATAGGATAAAGAAAGTGACAAGTGGGAAAATGATTATTTCTGCGAATTTTATTCCGAATATCTATAATGCAGATGCATTGTTTATTTCTAATGAGAAGAGGTTGGATACGTTGGATTTAGCTTCAGTTGGCTTTGTGATTGCCACTTCTAATCTAAAAGAGGATATAGAGAATGCTTTGTTTTTTAATTATTCATCTTTACTTGGAGAAGGTGAAGCATCTGACAATGCAGGAGCAATGCTTATAAGAATATTAAAAAATGTTGGAACAAAAAAAATATATCTTGCAGGTTTTGATGGTTATGATGTTGACTCTTCTGCAAATTATTCGGTCGCAATATTTAAGAAACCAATTGATTATAATACGATAAAGAAAAAGAATGATGATATTTCTAAACAATTAAAATTAGCATTGAACGGAATAGATTATGAAATACTTACTCCGACAAAATATAAAATTGATAATATTTGATTTTGATAGTCCTCTTGCTGATTTACCAGAAGAAATTTTAGATTCACATCGATTTGCATTAATATAGTAAGTCCTGAATTGCGAGTACTATCACAAAGCAAAACCCTGCATTTTTGCAGTGTGTAAGCTGATTTCGATATATTTTTGTACATTGAAAAATTAAGATTTCTTAAATCGACTTGGACACGTTTCTTGAACAGAAGGTGTCCAAGGAAGAAGATCATTGATAAAGTCCAAAGAGATATCATCCATGTGCTTTGGTATCTTGGTGAGCAGTAACTCCAAGTACCGATAAACATTCAGCTGGTTGGCTTTGGCGGTCTCAAAAAATAAGCGTCAACTTTTTCTGTCAGAACAAGCTGCCGTTTTCCGACTGATTTCTTTCGTCGGTAAGAAGCGATGATTACTTCAGAGATTTCAGGGTCTGGAGCCTTGTCGTCCGAAGTTGTCTCGACTTCATTGAACGAATCGAAAAGAGTAAGTTGCCCTTCGAGAAGTCCGCTCTCAGCCTGAAGTCCGAACTTCCGTTGATTCATGATGCGGATCTGCTCGGTAAGGAGTTCAAGCTGTCGGTTTGTATCAGAGAGTTGATTATTAGCAGTATCCAGTTGTGTTTGCATGGAACTGAGCTGATCCTGTAAGGAAGCAACAATGATGACAAGAGTTTCTTTGTTAAGATTCTTCAGTTGTTCTTCAGATAAGATCATTATGAGAGGCCTCCCTGTTTTGCTAAGTCCATTATAACAAAAAAGATGCCGGATGACGAATCGGAAGATAATGCCAAACCGTGAAATCGACTATGGTTAGGAAGCCTTACAGGGTAGAGCAAGAAAACTTAAAATGACAGGAAACTAAAAAAAGGAAAATGCCATGCAAGAGCTTTGGAGACTGCGAAAAAAGAGGTAATGGAGTCTCTAGAAGCTGTGCATAGCACCTGAAAAAGGATGCGAAATACAGAGAAAAAGTTCTCTATATTGAACAAAAGAAAACAGATCAGGCTGAATGTCTGGGTGTGACATCGTGAATGACCGGATCGGTTGCGAAACCTTGCATTAACCAGCGGAACTGTTCTGGAGTCATGGAACGAAGTCCATCAGAATTTCGAGGTCAGGAGAAGTGTCCTGATTCAACGCGTTTGTACAAGAGCAAGAAACCATCGCCTTCCATAGCATCCCTTTTATCTTGCAGGCAGATCTGCCGCAGAAGAGAAAAAGAGTATTGGGAACGAACAGGCTTACTTTATACTTGCGCTTGATGATTGCGGCTAAAGAATTGATTCCATAACGTAGATCTGTGTATCCGCACACGATGTAGATCCAGGCAAAGTATTTTGGATCGGCATCATTAAGCATCGCGCACCGCCTTGATGATTGTGGCGAGAAAAGCTGCTGAAATATCAGAATTGACCTCAATAGAGATGGTGTTAATGGTCAGTTTTGCAGTAGCGCGAATTGTGCGATTCTAGAAATGGCTGTTTCTAGACATAAAGTAGATAGTATGTTACAATCAAAGAAAATCATTTAGGGTTTTATCAGATTTAGAATAAAGGAGTATATCAATGAAAAGAGCATTAATTACAGGCATCACCGGTCAGGATGGAAGTTACTTAGCAGAGTTCCTTTTAGAGAAGGGATATGAGGTACATGGAATTACCAGACGTATTTCCATCTCAAATACACAGAGAATTGATCATTTGCTTGCAGCGAATAAGATTAAGATTCATGACGGAGACCTTTCGGATGGAAATAGCATCGTTCGTATTATCAATGAAGTACAGCCGGATGAGATTTACAACCTTGCGGCACAGTCACATGTAGGAAATTCTTTTGATGTGCCGATTTATACAGGAGATGTGGATGCACTTGGTGTCCTTCGTATTTTGGATGCGGTTCATCAGCTTGGGCTTGATAAGAAGACACGCATTTATCAGGCTTCGACGTCTGAACTGTATGGACAGGTGGAGGAAGTACCTCAGAATGAGAATACTCCGTTCCATCCATTCAGCCCATACGCTGTTGCAAAACAGTATGGTTTCTGGATGATGAGAGAGTATCGTGATGCATATGGTCAGTTTGCCGCAAATGGTATTCTTTTTAACCATGAGTCGGAGCGTCGTGGGGAGACTTTTGTTACAAGAAAAATCACACTGGCAGCAGCACGTATTTCCCAGGGACTTCAGGAGTGTTTATATCTTGGCAATCTTGATTCCAAGCGCGATTGGGGATATGCAAAGGATTATGTAGAGTGTATGTGGTTGATCCTTCAGCAGGATGAGCCGGATGATTATGTAATTGCAACTGGTGTTCAGCATACGGTTCGTGAATTTGCTACACTTGCATTCAAGCATGTCGGGATTGATATTGAGTGGCAGGGCCAGGGCATCGATGAGAAGGGAATTGATAAGGCAACTGGGAAAGTGGTTGTCGCTGTCAGCCCGGATTTCTATCGCCCTACAGATGTCGTCGATCTCTGGGGAGATCCTACAAAGGCAAAGACGAAACTGGGATGGAATCCACAGAAGACAAGTTATGAAGACCTTGTAAGAATCATGGCTGAGCATGATCTTAAGATTGCTAAGACAGAGAAAATGTTGAAGGAATAGAATAAGATCACATGTATAGTGATGAGGTATTTCAGAAATGGAATACCTCTTTTCGGTTTGTAAGGAGAGAAATATGAAGTCTTTGATTATAGGTGGAGCTGGCTTTGTCGGCGCGTATCTGGTGAGACATTTAATGAATGACTTGGGGCAGGACGTTGTAGTGACCAAGATGCCGAGGGAGCAGGTAAAAGTAGATGGTGTCGATATGAACAGCATTCAGGTGTGTGATCTGGATATTTTACAAAAGGAATCGATTGTTGCATTGTTTCGAGAAATTCGCCCAGATTATATTTATCATTTGGCGGCGCAGAGTTCTGTTTCTGTATCATGGAAGAATCCAGCTCTTACCGTTGATGTAAATGTGAAGGGTGGGGTGAATATCCTAGAAGCCCTGCGAGAGTTAGAAGATAAGCCTCGTGTTTTGTTTATTGGTTCAGGAGAAGAATATGGACATATTTTACCGGGTGAGACACCGATTAAGGAAGGAAATGTGCCGCGTCCGGGAAATATTTATGCGGCAACGAAAGTATGTCAGAATATGCTTGCTAAAATTTATGCAGATGCATATGGTCTGGATGTTATGATGGTTCGTGCATTTAATCATATTGGACCGAATCAGTTACCGCTTTTTGTTGTCGCGGATTTCTGCAAGCAGGTGGCAGAGATTGAGGCAGGCAATAGAGAACCTGTTATGAAGGTGGGAAATCTGAGTGCAAAACGTGATTTTACCGATGTGCGCGATGTGGTTCGTGCCTATGCACTTCTTATGAAATCGGGATGTGCCGGAGAGACGTATAATATTGGAAGCGGGCATGCGATTACAATAGAGGATATTTTAAAATGTATTCTGGATCATTCGTCAGTTGAAATTAGAGTGGAGGTTGATCCAGAAAGGTTGCGTCCGGTAGATGTGCCGATTATAGAGGCTGATACAACGAAGGTATATGAAGCAACCGGATGGAAACCGGAGATTTCATTGGAACAGACAATTCGTGAAACATTGGATTATTGGAGAACAAAAAGTATTTAAAATTTATCAGATTTAGGGAGGAAAATGATAAATGAGAACATTTGGAGTGATTATGGCAGGCGGTGGCGGAACACGTTTCTGGCCGTTGTCAAGACAGGCGGAGCCAAAGCAGCTTTTAAATTTAAGTGGAAAAGATTTAATGATCAATGAAACCATTGATCGTGTTGCAACAGTTTGTGATAAATCGGATATTTTTATTGTGACGAATGTAACGCAGGCTTCGAAAATGGAAGTTGTTACAGATGGACGTGTGAAAAATGATCATATTTTGAGAGAACCAGCGGCTAGAAATACTGCAGCATGTATTGGATATGCAGCTTTTGAGATTATCAAGAAATATGGGGATGGTGTTATGTGCATTTTCCCTTCGGATCACTATATTCAGAAGCAGGAAGCGTTTACGCAGACACTGAAAGAGGCAATTGAGGTTGCTGAGGGTGGATCTCTTGTTACGATGGGGATCACGCCGACGTATCCTTGCACTGGATATGGATATATTCGGTTTGACAAATCAGAAGAAGGGATTGCAAAAAAGGTAATCGAATTTAAGGAAAAGCCGGATCTTGCGACAGCGGAGAAGTATGTTGCAAGTGGAGAATATGCATGGAACAGTGGTATGTTTGTATGGAAGGCATCGGTTATTTTGGAACAGTTTAGAAAATTCCTTCCAGAGGTGTATGCGTGTCTGGTGAAAATTGGGGATGCAATGGGAACTGACTCAGAGATGGAAGCAATCAATGAAATTTATCCTGTTATTCCAAGTATTTCTATTGATTATGGAATCATGGAAAAGAGTGATATTGTGAAAGTTATTTCTGCTGATATGGGATGGAGTGATGTCGGAAGCTGGGACAACCTTGGGGTGCTTCATGATACGGATGACAATGGAAATATTGTAGCTGGAAATCATCTGGCAATTGATACAAAGGATTGTATTACATATTCTAAGAAGCGCCTGATTACAACGATAGGAGTGGATAACCTGATTATTGTTGAGACGGAGGATGCGATATTGGTGTGTGATAAGAATCGGGCGCAGGATGTGAAGCTGATTGTTGATAAGTTGAAGGAAGATGGAAGGGAGGAATTGTTGTAGAGAGTAGAAATCAGAAGCCGGTGTGGAAATCGGCTTCTTTTATATAGATAAACTTTAATGAGTTAATTGGGTGATGTGCGCGAATTGTCATTTTGATGAAAAATACTTGATAAATGATATGGAGGAGCGTATTGTATAAATATAGAAAAGAAAAATGTAATACGATAATATATTCATTTGTTAATTGTTGTAGTATCCTGAATTAGTATACGGTTTTATATGAAGATGAGGTGGCAATATGAAGTATGAAGAAGTGGATTATATAAATGAAGATAATTTGACAACAATTAAAGTGAAAGATTACTTACCTAAAAAGTTGGAAGAAATGGAGAAGGAAGGGAATTTTATCTGTCCGTTTGAAGGGTGTGATGCAAAATTATGTTTGGTTCATAATTCTAAAAATGGAGGAAGGACATTTTTTTTTAAAGCAGTAGATGACGAACAACATATAGATAAGTGTGATTACAAAATAGAAAATTATAAGGAATCATCTATAAAAGTAAACGAGAATGGAATTTTTACAGAAGGACAAATCAATGCATCTGTTAGGAGTCTTTATAATGATTACACTCAGCCTTTAATTCAAAAAGGAGGAGAGAAAAAGAAAGAAAAAACCTCTGAAATTAAAGGAAAAAAGAAAAATAGTACTGATGATAATAACGTAAACACAAGAAAAACATCTTCAACAGGAAGAATTGTGTATGGCGATGAAAGTATTGACGGCGTTAAGGGAAGAATGAGGAGACGCTTTCAAATTACAAGTGACGATTTTGGTCAAATGACGAAGGTGTGTGGGGTGATTTCAGAAATATATAGAAATCAGCATGGAGAAATGTTTATTAAATTTAAAGATGAACGACTTAATAATATTCAAATTTTTTTGGGACCAGTATATGAACAGTATAATCCATCAGAGTATGAACGGTTAAACTTAGTTGAGGAATATTTTAATAAAGAATCTAAGCATAAAGAAGTAATTTTAGCTGCTGGCGGACTGGTAAGTATGCGCAATAATTCATTGGTATTAGAGTTACAGGCAAATGGTTCATTTGTTATTGATGGGAAAACAATAATGCGGTTGATTGTTGATAAAACAAAAGAAAGATTAAAGTAAGAGATAATGCCATTAAGCTAGTTGTTCAATGAGACAAGGGGCAATGCCATTAAGCCAGTTGTTCGAAGCTTTGTTCGATAGCTCAGTTGTTGTCAAATATCCGATATTTTGAACTCAAAAAGCCAAAAACAGGTATGCCAAAAAGACAGATGCTGTCCATCTGCCAAAAAGAAGGATATTCAGTTGCAGAACTTACCGATATCCAAAATGAATTGCGCTGATTCCACGGAGAGGCCGTTGAAACTGCCGGAACCTGTCTTTCACTGCGTGGACATGATACAAGAGGTGCCTGACACAATAAAATTTTTAAAAGAAAAGCATAGAATAATTGGAGGACGGCATTACTTACAGTAGTGCCGTTCTATGGTTATATTAAGAGAACAAATTGAGAGTAACAGTTACTAAGTTTATATAGGGAGATCAGTTATGAAAAAAGCAAAATGTTATATAGTAATACTACTTATGCTAGCAATTATTTTTTCGGATATACCGATTGGAAATACTTTTAATATAGAGCAGGTGTATGCTGCCAGTTTGCCAACTGTAGGTGATCTGGACACGGTGGTATGTAAGAAAAAGGCTCAGGTGTTGATCCCGTGGTGGTATCAGAATCATTACAGTTTTTCTAGTTCAAATAAGAAGGTAGCAACTGTAAATGCGAAGGGAATATTGACAGCGCATCGGCTAGGTGAAACGAAAGTTACAGTTAAATGTGGAAAGGAAAAAGTAGTATACGAAATCACAGTTGTACCTGAAAAGAAAACTGATGTGAGATTAAATCAAGAAATCTTGTTAAGTGATCAGAAGATACAGTTAAAATTGATATCTGATAAATATGATACAAGTCAGGTTCATTTAAAATTTGATACAGGTTATTCTGAAATCACGAGCAAGGGATGGTGTAAAGGGATTGATGAGGATGAGGTACAAAAGGGAACAATTACTTATTGGTATGGATTGTTTTCAAATAGAACAATTCTATATGTTTATCATCCTGAGAAACTTTTTGCATCAATGACAAGAACTCTCCTGATCGATTATATTCCAAATGATGCAGGTTTAGATGCTGGAACAGAATACACTGCATTGACAAATAAGGACGATTTTCTTCTGAAGAAAAATCCAACACTTGCATGGGCAAGGAGTAAAGGACTGGAGTTTTATTTGGATGGAAAACGTATGCCGGAAAAAATTGTTTATACCCCTGGGGAGCATGTGTTTAAGATTGTTGCCGGAAAGCAGAAGTATGAGAAGAAAGTAAATGTAGGTTATTCTATTAAAGATGTAGTGGAGAAAAGGGATGCTACAGGATATTCTCAGGAAACCAAAACTGTATTTGATGCTGCATTTGCAGCTGTCGAACAGGTTATACATGATGGAATGAGTGATGAGCAAAAGGTTAAGGCAATTCATGATTATCTAGTATATAATGCGAATTATGTGAATAATGGAGATTATAAGAATGCAGAACCTTGGGCTTTTTCGGCGGAGGGAGTTCTGGTTCGTAAAGAGGGCGTTTGCGAGAGTTATGCTGTTGCATTTTATCTATTGACGAAAATAGCCGGATTGGATTGTCACTATGTAGTTGGAGATGTGACATCAAGTGATCAAAGTCATGCATGGAATCGTGTAAAAGTAAATGGTGAATGGTATTATATTGATTGCACATGGGACGATCCTGTTGGCGGTGGTATGGAAAATTATAACTATTATCTTTCAAAAACGGTTTGGCCAGATCATATAGCAAAAAGTGAAGATGATTTGATTCGGAATAAGAAGGAAATTTGGGTTGCTTATTATCTAACAGGGGATGGATACAAAGATTAGATGTAACAATATAGAACGATTAAATACGCAAGAGGCAATGCCATTAAGCCAGTTGTTCGAAGTTTTGTTCGATAGCTCAGTTGTTGTCAAATATCCGATATTTTGAACTCAAAAAGCC
>OIWP01001129.1_pt1 | contig 35079 bp, 29 predicted proteins | sample 1587661 | NCBI WGS metagenome assembly OIWP01 (sample SAMEA3888899, study PRJEB22519) | human gut metagenome | biome: human gut; feature: human-associated habitat; material: faeces | place: Denmark | collected 2010 | reverse complement strand
GCTACTGAAAAGTAGTCGGGGATTTTTCTATCATACCTAAAAATTAAGCGCTTACGGATGAAATCCTGTCAGCAATTGTAAAGAGTGGACGGTCTTATGAGGAGATACTGAAATTCCTGAATGTGGAAGAAACAAAGGAATAGACAGGGAATGCACCACAGCCGTGATTGTGGTGCGAGTTTTAGGCGGAAAATTTCTGAAAGTTCACATATTTGCAGATTTATGATATACTAGGAACAGGAGTTCCCTACGCTGCTCGAATAATCACATCCCTTTTCGGAGTGAGCGGTAGGTAACAATTTTATGGTCAGATAAGAAGTGATAAACTATAACCTAAATAAATGTTTATCAAAATGAGAGGAGAAACGTGAAATGAAGCAGATTTTGATTGACAATGCACTTGAATCATGGAATTCTGCAATTTTATACGCAAACGACATCATGAAGGGAATGGCTACTTTAAAGTACAGAAAGAACTTTGTGGCGTCACTCCACAATGCAACAGAGTTATTTATAAAACAACTTATGCTTGATATTGGAGATCATAGTGTGTGTAAAAAAATTTCAGCACGAAAAGATCCAGATAGCGCGTTATGGACTAAGTATAAAGCTGCGACAGATTTAAATTTGTTCTTTTCGAGTTTGTCATCGGTGGATTTGGAAATATGTCATTCTGAAGATTATAATTTTATCATAAGAAAGACAAAAACTTTGTTCAATACATACTATGCAGAACATCCACAAGATCAAGCCGTTGTAAGTGATGCATTGAGGGTATTAAGGGACTTACGCAACAATGAGACGCATTTCTTTATAGATAAGTGGACATTCTTGACGGAAACCGAGTTTACACAGTTATACAATTTTATGATTGTGTTTTATAGAATACTGCAAGAGTATAGTTTGCTACCATTCTGGGGCGAACCGTTAGAAGAATATAAAGATTTTGAATTTACAAAACCCACGTTAACATCGTTCTCTTACAAAGATGCATTATTGTCGTCAAATGTATTGAGAAATATTGCTGATATTTCAGATGATGTTCAATTATCAAGTGGAGATGATTCTGCCTTTTCTGTTGCAAAAGAAATTATTGAATGTTGTAGTCCCGGAAAATGGGAAGGAAAATTCAATGAACTATGGGCACAGGTTGAAACAGCAATGCATTACGGGTTGCTTACCATTGATGAGGTCATTGAAGAATATGACGAGCCGGAAATTGGAAAGGGAGAAAAGGTTTATTGGTACATAAATGTTCAATATCAATAATTATATTGTGAACTTCTGAAAAAATCTCCCCTAAACAAATTTTAGGGCTGATGAGGAATAAAAAAATATTGATGTGAACTTCCAGAAAAAGTTCCACCTAAACAAAATTAAGAGAATAAAAAATTGAAAAAATCCCGATTTTCTGCGGGTTCTGCTTGCATGACACCTAGGACAAAAGGAAGCAAGAATAAAACGAAAATTTCTAACGATTACGCATCTCAGATTGCAGAAAAGCAGTATACTATCACCTCTTTAACCACCGAAATTGCAGCAATTATTGCCAATATTGACACCTTGAAAGCTGATCTGAAGGAGAAAAAGGTGGCTCTGAAGAAAGCAGAAAAGGAAGTTGTTAAGCTGGAGGCGAAGAAATCTGCTGCTGAGCAGAAAGCCGCCGAAGAGGCGAAGAAAGCGGAAGCAGAGAGTGTGGTTAAGAAGCTGCTGGCCAGTGGGATGAGCGCAGAAGAAATTTTGAAAAAACTGAAATAAAACATATCAAAAACTAAGAAAAGGAGAACGACAAAAATGGAAGAAGTAGAGAAATTCTTAAAAGAAGCTGAAACATATTACCTGGCAACGGTCGAGGGCGACCAGCCGAGAGTGCGCCCGTTTGGCACAGCGCATATTTTTGAAGGCAAGCTGTACATCCAGACTGGTAAGAAGAAGGATGTTTCCAAGCAGCTGCACGCAAACCCGAAAGCAGAGTTGTGTGCATTCAAAGGCGGCGAGTGGATTCGCGTTGCGGGCGAGTTGGTAGAAGATGATCGTGTAGAAGCGAGAGAATCTATGCTGGATGCCTATCCGAGTTTGAAGAAAATGTATGCTGCAGATGATGGCAATACTGAGGTGTTCTACTTCAAGAATGGTGTGGCTACCATCAGTTCGTTTACCCATGAGCCGAAAGTAATCAAGTTTTGATAATGTTGCCGTGTGTGTTTCGGGCTCCGAGCTGAGTCCGAAACACACACGGCATATTTTGAATACCGACATATAGTTTATAACGAAAATAAAAGAAATGGAGCGTGACAACAGTGAATTTATCAAAAATACATCATATTGCAATCATCGTATCTGACTATGAAGCCGCTAAGGATTTTTATGTAAACAAACTGGGGTTCTCTGTTATAAGAGAAAACTATCGCCCAGAGCGTAAGGACTGGAAGCTGGATCTTTGTGTCAATGAACACACAGAGCTGGAGATTTTCGCTGAAGAAAATCCACCGAAGCGTGTGAACCGTCCAGAAGCCTGTGGGCTGCGTCATCTTGCGTTCTGCGTAGACAGCGTAGAGCAGACGGTGAGGGAGCTGGCAGAAGTTGGGATTGAATGTGAGTCAATCCGTGTGGATGATTATACCGGTAAGAAGATGACATTCTTCCACGACCCGGATGGACTGCCGCTGGAACTCCATGAGTAAAGAGGTGGACAAAATGATATTCCGTAAGGCAGAAAAAGAGGATTTTTACAAAATCAGATCCCTGTACTGGAACTTGATTGACCAGGAGCAGAATGATCTGTCATTTCCACATTGGAAGAAGGGAATCCACCCATCTGGTGAGATGATACAGAACAGCATTGATACAGGACAACTGTATCCGTAAGGATGTAAATGGAGCGGTTATAAAAAATGTTATCCATGAGTGGATGAAATTTACGAGCGAAGAACAAAAGGATAATGGAATGGTTTTATGTGGTAGATATGGAAGTTGATGGAGAGTATGGTTAAATGGTTAATATATATCCGTTGAAACAATTTTTATTAGAAAAAAATCCTGATCTGTTTAACGGGATTAAAGAGTTTAGAGAATAACCACATTGTGAACTTTCGAAAAAAGTTCTCTTAAACAAATTTTTGGGCTGAGGAAAAATAGTAGAATGTTATTTGATAAAAATTTATTTGAATCAAAATATGTGCCGGCAGAACAAAGAACACCAGTTGATACTTTGATATTGATTGGAAATGGATTTGATATTTGGCAGAATTTAGATACAAGCTACAGATCATTTGAAAGATATTATGAGGCGCATTTGGAGGAGGTGTTGGAGCGTTTTCATTTAAAAAAATATACAAAATACAATGATGATGGAACCATTGCAATTGATTCAGAAGGCAATACAATTACTTATTCAGATGTAGAACTGTTTTACGGAGATCCGTTTAAACCACAGAAATTGGATCATACATTCTGGTGGAATTTTGAGACGTCTATGGATAAAATAGACGATCAGCAGATCAATTATTTTTTTGGAAGAGACGGAGTAAAAAATATTAAAAGATGTGCAGAAAATGCACAGAAAATATTGAAGGAAATGTTCCGGGACTGGGTAGGAACGATTCACATTAGTGAAGAAATTTCGAAGTATGCATTTGGTGATAATGTATTGTTTGTTAATTTCAATTATACAGATACATTGTTAAAACGGTTTGGTGTGAAGGCGGTGAATGAATTTCATATTCATGGCATGGCAAATGAGAAAGAGTCTATTATTGTAGGGCATGCGACACATCCGGAGTATCCATACGAATCGTTGAGAATGTTCAAAAACAAACCGCGAATGGAAGGGCTGTATTATATAGAAGAATTTCTGTATAATACAGATAAACATATAGAGGATAACTATATGAAACTGCAAATATTTTGCGGGTTGCATGGTGTTCGAATTGAGAATATCAAAAAAATTTTTGTACTGGGGTTGGGCTTTGGAGATGCTGACCTGGGTTATATAAAGCATTTGATATACGAAACACAGGGGATTTCAGAGGACCCGGAAACGTATTTGGAACAAGAGGAAAAGGCATATCTGGATAGTCTGGACTATGATGGTATTATGCATATCAATATGCAGTATGCTGTCAGCCACAGGGAACGTGTGATGCAAAAGAAGCCGATCAGTTTTCCAGAGTATGAACGTTTGGATGAGATGATAAAACCGTATGTGGAGGATCCTTATCAGCATGTGGAAAGAGATGTACAGCTACGGTTGGAAGCAGCTGGTGTAAGGCGGCGTTTTCGGGAAGAACAGGAGGAACGCAATCAAAAGATACGGCGGGAATATTTGCGTATGTTGAATAAAAGGATGCATTTGGGAATGCTCACGCCAGTGGAGGCATTTTTGGAACATGACCCTAAGATACCCTATGATAATTCCGGCACAGAATGGCATATTTCATATTATAGTGAAGAAGATCGCAAACGGATTGATACGGTAATGCAAAGTTATGGATGTGAGAATTATACACTGCATCCGGATATAGCACAGTGTATTGAAACATTCAAAAAGTGACTTATTGGGGTCTGGTACGCTTACCATAGTTACGAATCGCTGATATGTCAACTGGAAAAGCAGTGGATGACGGATGCAGAGCAAGAGTTTTAGACCCTTGTAAGAGACCCTCATCCATAGACCAGGGTTTGGCATGGATTGGAATCATGTGAAATACCGTGCGGAATAAATTAGCAAAATCTTGAAGGGGGTACAGTGATGTGATATGGGGAGTATGCTACATATACGTTTATAGAGAATGAAACGGAATTTGAAAAACTGGTTCAAAAGATGAGATAAATATAGGTAAAGCTTGCACCACAGCTTGTGCGAATAATACCAATGTAAGAATTCATAAACACACATAAAATTATTGAGACCAAAAAGTTTTCATGATATCATTATTGGTAGAAAATAGTGATACTGTGGAAGCTTTTTTGTATAGGGAGTGTGTGTGATGGGAATATTAGTGAATCCAGATAATTTGGCTTTTCAGGTAGCATTGAATTCCGAGATATATGTTGATAAAAGCGGACTTATTAAGTATACGAATAAAGTTTTGAATACATTGCAGGCCTATATTTGCAATAGCCGTCCCAGAAGGTTTGGGAAATCTATTACAGCGAATATGCTTACAGCTTATTACAGCAGAGGCTGTAATTCAGAAGAAATGTTTGCCGGATTGGAAATTGGTAAAAGTGCAGATTTTAAGAAGCACTTGAATCAGTATGATGTAATACATCTTGATATCCAATGGTGTATAGAGCCAGCTGGTGGACCTGAAAGGGTGGTTTCTTATATTTCGGAAAAGACGATTGCAGAGCTTGCGGAATACTATCCAGGTGTATTGAAAGAGAAGACGGAATCTTTGCCAGAAGTGTTGTCTCGTATTAATGGTGCAACTGGAAAAAAATTTATTGTCATCATTGATGAATGGGATGTCCTTATTCGTGACAAGGACGTTAATAAAAGGGTACAGGAAGAGTATATTAATTTTCTCAGGGCGATGTTCAAAGGAACAGAACCAACAAAATATATTCAACTTGCATATCTTACTGGCATTCTTCCAATTAAAAAGGAAAAAACTCAGTCGGCATTAAATAATTTTGATGAGTTTACAATGCTGAGCGCAAGCAATCTGGCTCCGTATATTGGTTTTACAGAAGCTGAAGTGAAAAAGCTGTCAGAAAAATATCAGCAGGACTTTGCTGAAGTGAAGCGATGGTACGATGGCTATCTTCTGAAGGATTACCAGGTTTATAATCCCAGAGCCGTTGTCAGCGTAATGCTAAGGGGGGAATTCAGGAGTTACTGGTCAGAAACAGCATCCTATGATGTGATTGTGCCTTTGATTAACATGAACTATGATGGGCTGAAAACAGCTGTTATTGAGATGCTTTCCGGAGCCGAAGTCAAGGTGAATGTGGCAGCTTTTCAAAATGATACGGAAGATATTAAAAGTAAAGATGATGTATTGACTTATATGATCCATTTAGGATACCTTGGTTATAATGAGAACAGGAAGACTGCTTTTGTACCAAATGAGGAGATACGGCAGGAGCTGACGACTGCTGTTGAGAGTAAAAAGTGGAATGAAATGCTGATATTGCAGCTGAATTCGGAAAATCTGCTGGATGCTACATTGGATATGGATGGCGTGGCGGTTGCAGAAGAGATTGAAAAAATCCATAACGAGCATGTGTCAGTAATTCAGTATAATAATGAAAATTCCTTGAGTAGTGTGCTTACAATTGCCTACTTAAGCGCAATGCAATACTATTTTAAGCCAATCCGTGAATTTCCTACAGGACGGGGATTTGCTGACTTTGTATTTATTCCAAAGCCAGAGTACAAAAATGATTATCCGGCATTGCTTGTGGAATTGAAGTGGAACCAGAATGCGCAGACCGCATTAACACAAATTAAGACAAAAAAGTATCCTTCTTCGATACTGAATTACACAGGCGATATTCTTCTTGTTGGAATCAATTATGATAAGAAAAGTAAGGAACACCAGTGCTTGATTGAGAAGTACGAAAAAGATTGATTTTGCCAGAACAGTGCCGAATGAAACAAATTTAAAAGGGCAGGTGTGGATGTTCTCCACAACCTGCCCTTTCGTGAGGGGAATGTATCAGAAACCTGTAAGTCGGAATACCATTAATTCGCTTGCAGAGTCGTCGTCACGGTCCTGTGTCATAAGAACCATCACAGAACCATCCTCTGCAACTTTCATATCTTCAATCCAGGGGTATCTGGTTCCAAACATATCGTAGCAGTCTACTTCGGCAAGGAGAGTTCCGTCCTTTGACCAGAAGTAGAATTCTCGCATATTTCCATCTGCTGCAATATAGCCATTTGCTGTCTCAGCTATTCCCGTGAGACTTCCGAAATAAGCAGGATCCTCGTGCTGGTCACCGCCAAGAAGCAGCTGCTGGTTGCCATCCAGATCATAAACTGCTATTTTCGATGGGGTGTCATCTCCTGCAAGACGTCCGTATACCATAATATGATCATTGCTGATCTCAACCAGGCTGACAAATTTAAAAATACCGGTTCGTGCCTCGTCATCATTCATAGAGGTTAAGATCCAGGGCTCTGTAAGCACGCTTCCGTCCTGGAAGGTTACTTTTTCCGTGTCATAGCCAAGGTAGCTGGTAATGCCCCAGGCACCGGATGGGTGTACAGACAGGTAACCGCTTGTGCCGGTTTCCAATATGGTCTGCCCGTCTTTCATAACGATTCCTTTTCCACCGTTACGGGAAATATAAAGTTTTCCGTCCGTGTCTGTAAAAAGATCCATTCCCTGCTCGTCCATTGTATCAGAAGAAAGAAGATTCAGGGTGCTTCCAGTATATTCATAAGTTTCCAGAGTATTATTCAGCTGATGATACATCCGGTCTCCGGATATTGCAAACTGGTGACGCATGATCTCAAATCCGTTCTGGGAAACACTAAATGGAATATACTCCGGAGTGACGGTATAATCTCCAACAGCTATACTCTGCGGAGCCGGTGTGAATGGAGTTCCATCCCAGGGGTAAGGTGATTCCACATTGCCAGTGTCCTCTAATTTCAGTTCCAGATTGTTAAAAACATTTCTGACAGAATCATTTTCTTCTCCGGAAATGATAACTTTGTAGGTCACACCGGATGGCTCGTGACGATAAATGTAGTAAATTCTGTCAAAATTGTCTGTGGTTCGTATATAATCCACATCACCAATGGTTGTTTTTTCAATAGTGCCGTCTGCATAGTCATGAAGATCGATATCGGAGGTCTGCAGATATTTGCGGAAAGAGTAGCTTGATTCTTCATTTGCTTTAATGGTGAAATCATTTTGTGAGCTATCCTTGTCTGCACCTTCGAATACGCTGACAGAGCAGGTGTATTCGTAATCGCTGATATCATTCGGATCATAGCTCCAGTCATCCGGAAGGTTAAGCTTGAACAGGGTTACGTCAATGGTGTTGTCACTTTCTCCATGAACGATGAGAGCGCTACTGGCAGTCAGAAGCACAAGTCCGGTCACAAGAGGTAGTATTTTCCATAATTTTTTTCTCATATTCAGCACCTCTTTTCTATGTGGAATGTTTTGTATTTTTATTTTCCCAGATTTTGGAGACTTTGTCACTGACACAAATGACAGGTAATCCGTAAGGAAAGCGTTATTGCTGGAAAAAATGCGGATATCCGGAAGCGGCAAATGGGAATAAAAGTAATTTGTCCTGCATAGGCTATTGAAAAAAGGATATTTGGCATGATATCAATTGGCCTGTGTATGATCGTAAAAAATGAGGAGGCGGTACTTCGCAGAATCCTCACGCCGATGAGCAAGCTTGTGGACAAAATCTATATTTGCGATACCGGATCGGTGGATAAAACGAAGGAGATTGCCAGGGAGTTTACCGATGAGGTTTATGATTTTTTGTGGAAAGATGATTTCTCTGCTGCCCGCAATTTTATTACGGAAAAAGCAGATACGGATTATTGGATGTGGCTGGATGCAGATGACGTCATTACGCCGGAAAATCAGGAGAAGCTGCTCAGGCTGAAAGAGAGCATGGATTCAGATACGGATGTGGTTATGATGGATTATGCAGTGGGATTTGATGAATGGGAGCATGTCACGTTTTCTTATTACAGAGAGCGTATTATGAAGACTTCCCGGAATTTCAGATGGCAGGGGCGCGTCCACGAAACGGTTGTTACTGCGGGGAATATTTTATATTCGGATGTGGTGATTGAGCATCGGAAAATAAAGGCTGGAGAGTCTTTTCGCAATCTGCATATATATGAGCAGATGATTGATTCCGGTGAAAAAATGGAACCGAGACATTTCTTTTATTATGGGCGGGAGCTTTTTTATCATAAGCAATATGAGTATGCAATTTTAATTTTAAAAAAATTTCTGGAAGAACCAGATGGCTGGATAGAGAATAAACTGAACAGCTGTCTGGTTCTTTCCTGCTGTTATCAGGCAATGGGAGAGAATGCGGCTGCTTTTGATATACTTTTTTACAGCTTTACGATGGATGTTCCGAGAGCGGAGATCTGTTGTGAGATAGGAAGATTGTTTATGGAAAAAAGGGAGTACGTGACGGCAGCATACTGGTACCAGCAGGCTCTTCTTGCGCCACGGAAAAAGAAAAACGGCGGTTTTTATATTGCAGACAGTCATGATTTTATACCGGCGATACAGATGTGTGTATGTCTGGATAAAGCAGGAAGACACAGGGAGGCGTTTGAATTTCATAAAAAGGCAAGAGTATTGAAGCCGCTGCATCAGGCGGTTATTGGGAACGAGAAGTATTTCAGGGATGTTTGGGGGATGGAGTGAAGGGGAAATTCACCTGTATTGTTAGTATTTCATATATTGATAGTGAATATCTAAGCTGTTATGGGAGAATGTGTATGTTTTTTGATCGTCATAATCAGAAAAATTCTTCTGAAAAGGAAGCTTCCGGTGATATTACCTGTACATCCTGTTTTGGAAACAATAATCGCTGTGGCTGCGATTGCGGTTGTCCGGGACAGGGAGCCACAGGGCCTCGTGGTGCAACAGGTCCCATGGGACCTGTTGGCCCAAGAGGGTGTCCCGGTGTGACTGGTCCTATGGGACCAAGAGGATGCCAGGGAGCAGTAGGCCCTGCAGGTCCTATGGGTCCGCAAGGAGAGCCTGGCATGCCAGGAGTTATGGGTCCCGCCGGAGAAGCCGGCCCCGCTGGAGCGACAGGCCCAACCGGTCCCGCCGGAGCGACAGGTCCAGCCGGTCCCGCTGGAGAAGCAGGTCCAACCGGTCCAGCCGGAGCAACAGGCCCAACCGGTCCAGCCGGAGCAACAGGCCCAACCGGTCCAGCCGGAGCGACAGGCCCAACCGGTCCTGTCGGAGCAGACGGCCCGATTGGTCCTACTGGCCCAGCGCCAACTCCGGCAGCGGCAGTGGCAGATGCTACTGGTACAGAGGATGCTGTGACACAGCTAAATACACTTCTGGCAAATCTTCGCGCTGCCGGAATTCTGCAATTCTAGCGCATGTTTGAAAAAGGCTTTCTGCAAGATGTGCGTCACAATTTGTGGGAGATTTCGTCCAGATGAGGGCGCAGTAGCGGCTACGGCAACCGAATTCGGGTGAAATATACCGCAATGAGGGCAAGGGCTGGAAATGGAGCAATCCATTTCCAGTCCTTTCTCATATAAAAGTGTGATTGCTAAGCATTAAAATTAAATAATTTTGTGTTTTCGGTTGTAATTTCATGAATTTCGCATATAATAAAAGTGTGATTGTTAAGCACAAAACTCTAATAAAAATGTGATTATCAAGCATAAAACTCCAATAAAAATGTGACAGGTGATTCTATGGAACGATTTATCTTAAAAAAGTTGCTGGCTTGGAAGAATTCTCCCTACCGCAAGCCTTTAATATTGAAGGGCGTACGTCAGGTAGGAAAGACTTGGATTCTGAAAGAGTTCGGCAGACGTTATTATGAAAATACAGCTTACTTTAACTTCGACGAAAATGAAGAATATAAGCAATTTTTTGAAACAACCAAGGATGTGGACCGGATTCTACAAAACCTTATGCTGGCAAGCGGTCAAAAAATTGTGCCTGAAAAAACCCTTATCATCTTTGATGAGGTGCAGGACTGCCCTAAGGTCATTAACTCTATGAAGTATTTTTGCGAGAACGCACCGCAGTATCACGTTGCCTGCGCCGGTTCTCTGTTAGGTATTGCTCTGGCGAAACCCTCTTCTTTTCCGGTCGGTAAGGTCAACTTTATGCAGATTGACCCGATGACCTTTAATGAATTCCTGCTTGCCAATGGTGATGAAAACCTGGCACAGTATCTGGAACAGGTGGACACCCTTGAACCCATCCCTGACGCCTTCTTTAATCCGCTGTATGAGAAGCTGAAAATGTACTATGTCACCGGTGGTATGCCGGAGTCGGTATTGATGTGGACGGAGGCACGGGATGTTTCTGCTATGCAGGAAGCATTATCCGGAATCCTCGGAGCCTATGAGCGTGATTTTGCCAAACATCCTAATCTCAGCGAGTTCCCGAAAATCTCAATGATCTGGAAATCCATTCCGTCTCAACTGGCAAGAGAGAACAAGAAGTTTATCTATAAAGTGGTCAAGGAAGGTGCACGAGCCCGTGAGTACGAGAATGCCTTACAATGGCTGGTGGATGCCCGTTTAGTGCATAAAATTTATCGCAGCTCAGCTCCTGGCCTGCCGATTGCAGCTTACGATGACTTGTCGGCTTTCAAAATTTATCTGGTGGATGTGGGATTGCTTCGCCGTCTAGCACAGTTGGCCCCCACTGCTTTTGGCGAAGGCAACCGTCTTTTTACTGAATTCAAAGGCGCATTAACCGAAAACTTTGTGTTGCAGACTTTAATTACTCAGTTTGAAGTCATGCCTCGTTATTGGAGCCAGAACAACCCACCTTACGAAGTGGATTTCCTCATTCAGCGGGAGAACGACATCTTTCCCGTGGAGGTCAAATCCGAAGCAAACACAACCAGCAAGAGTATGAAGAAGTTCAAGGAACTGTTCCCTGATAAGGTCAAGCTACGCATCCGTTTCTCACTGGATAATCTGAAACTGGACAATGATGTGTTGAATATTCCGTTATTCATGGCAGATCAGGCGGATAGACTGATCGGATTGGCATTGGGGAGTGAACCATAACCCTTGAGACGCTGGCAATATTGCTGCCCACAAAATTATTGAGACTCTAAAGCTTTCATGGTATCATTGTAAAAACAGGAAATAGTAATACTGTGAAATCTATTTTTATATAGGAGCATGTGCGAAGGGGGAAAAGTTGTGAATCTGGTTAATCGTACTTTTCAGTTACAATGTGTTTTTAGGGAAAATAAATACATGAAAAAACTTTTATACACAATTGTTTTATTAATAGCCGTTCTCATAATTCCCGCCCAGCCGGCACACGCCCAGAGCCATTGGTATACCAAGGATCCCATTATCCGGCAACGTAGTAACAATTCCAAAAGGACGGGTAACTTCCAATGTAGTGAAATATTTTAAGAAATACAAGATCAAAGTATATACCCATACTGTGAATTACCGGGGACAATGGGAGAAATACAGGGCTATGGGAGTGAGCGGTATTTATTCGGATGCATTGTGAAAGTGAGTTTGGATTCGATTTTAAGGATGATTTTGAAAAAGAGAAAGGGGCATTCAAATATGAAAAACTATCGTGCAGAATTAACCGGCGTTTTTGGTGATCCAGTGGATGATAATCCTACTGGTGTAGTTGAGGAGGCTGCGTTTGCAGCGAAAAATTTGAATTATCGTTATCTGACCATTAAAGTGCTTCCAGAGGATCTTGGAAAGGCAATGGACAGTGTGAAAATCTTTGGCATGAAGGGAATCAATCTTACCATGCCTCACAAGATCAAGGTTCTCCCTTATCTGGATGAACTGAGTCCGGCAGCAGAAATTATCGGAGCAGTGAATACGGTTATCCAGAAAGAGGGAAAACTATTCGGTGAGAATACGGATGGAAAAGGGTTTGTAACCGCGTTGAAGAATTCTGGTGAGACTCTGGATAAGAAAAATGTGACTATTCTTGGCGCTGGCGGAGCAGCCAGGGCGATAGCTGTTGAATGTGCATTAAATGGGGTTGCCCATATCAATATTATCAATCGAAGCATTGAAAAAGGTGAGGAACTGGCATCTCTTATTCAGATGAAAACAGATAGCAGTGCAAAGTATCTTAACTGGAAAAACAATATGGCAATTCCATCTGATACAGATATTTTAATCAATGCCACTTCAATCGGTTTTTCTCCAAATGTGACAGACAAGCCAGACATTGATTATACTGCCATCACACCGGAAATGTGTGTATGCGATGTCATATTTAATCCTGCGGAAACAATTTTCCTAAAGTCCGCAGCAGAAAATGGTGCAAAAACTATCACCGGTCTTGGAATGCTGGTACAGCAGGCCGCACTGAATTTCACCCTCTGGACAGGCGTGGAAGCGCCGGTAGATGTGATGGAGGATGCGCTGAAGAAGGAGTTTGAGTAAGGAAGACAGGCTTTTTCTGAAAAGAAAGTTGTCAGATTGAATCTTTTTAAACAAAAAGGATGTGAGACTTTTGAAAATAAATTATGAAACTGTCCACTTCAATTATGCAGACAGAATAGGCAATCTGACCGCGGAAGCAGTCGGCGTAGTAAAGGGAGAGAAACATTTTCCGGTTTACAGTGGAAATCGGATTTTTAAGCCGTTGAGTAAATCCAAGCCATTTTCTACGCCTCTGTTTGCTTATGCGGAAGTGTTCTGGTCGAATGTGATAAATGAATATTTTGTATCGGCGCCTTTATATCAGCTGGCTTTTTGCCATGGTTATGAAGAAGAGACACAGAAATACTATGATTATGGGACTGTGGTTCCAAGGATTTATAATGAAGATGAACAGCTTTTGAATCTTCTGGAATTCTTTCGGAAGTATCCGGATGAAAAGGTGGATATAGACCAGTATGAGAATTACTGTATGATGTTTTATGATTATACGGATATTCTGGAGGCTTCCTATTTCCAGAATCACGAAGACATGGCAGAGCAGCTTGCCATGCAGATCCTGGTTTCCATGCTGAAAGGCGATCAGAATTATCACTATGAGAATATTGCGTTCGTTTGTAATAAAAAAGGAGAAATTCTGAGGCTGGCTCCGATGATCGACCATGAATTTTCCACTTACTTTATGTTTCCGGACAATTCTGCGCAGCATATGTACTGGTATAGTGAGTTGATCCGTTCCATGGAAGGACATGAAGTTCAGGATTATGAATATGACTGTCTGAAGAATCCAAAAGAACGGCAGATGATGGAAAAAAGTGCAGTATGTCTGCATAAGAATCTTGTGTATATAAAAGAGCATTACCCGGAAGTTACCGGGAAGTTTTTAGAGAAACTGAATTGCCTGAAGCATGATCTGGAAGAGAATCCATCTCCATTTTATCTGCAGGAAAATATTGAATATCCGGGAACTGCCAATTCTTATGCTTACATGTCCGGGAAAGCCAGATACAAGGATTATGATGAGGAAAAGGCAAAGCTTCTGGAAGAGAAATATAGTTCCAGGGAAAAGAAAATAGATTTCCATGTATTGAGTGTTCAGAGTGTGCAGGAAATTAAGGGAATTATAAGACTGTTGAAAGTAATTTTGGAGAAGGAGAACAGCAATTGGGATAAAGTAAAGGAACAAAATGATGAGTACAAAGCCGAAACTGGATTTACAGATAGAAAAATAAAAGCATATGACAAGCTGGAACTGACAGATGAGCAGCAGAAAGTTCTTGATGCTCTTAGACAGAACTGTGTGGAAGAGACTCTTTGGTCAGCAATTGCAGCCTTCCAAAACTACCCATTTCGCACAGCCTCTGGTCTCCCATATCAGTACAAGCTGAAAATCGGCAAAGACGGAACCTACAACAAAGAGCTTCTCATCGACCGCCGGGAAAACAGCAAAACCCTGTCCTGGAGCAGCATAAAAATGGCATTCCAAAATTGCCGGCAGATATCCGGCATCGTGAAACGCCCCAAGGCATTAGGGGATATTAGAGGGATTTCTTATATTTACCCATTGTTCTGGAAATTTGGACTGATCGAAGTGCCTAAAGAGACTGCGAAGAAGATGAGCGGGGAATGTGACACCGAAGCGGAGCTATAAATGCATGAATGAAAGAATGCTGTTTTTCAAGGTAGCGACGGTGTGAAATTTTTTCCGTAAATTCAAAACCTCATGCGGCTTAATGGCAGATTTTGCGGTTAAGCCGTTATCTGGGCACATATACAAAAGAAAAAGCTCTGACAAATGATAATTATCTAACAATCATTTGCCAGAGTTTTTAATTACGTAGCAACAAAACAAAATCTATGCCTGCTTATCCCTGCAGTTTCTTCCCCTGCTCAAATTTCGGCTCACAGGTCAGCTCCACGCCCAGTTTACGGAAGGAGAGGACATCCACAGAAGACAGCATGACAGAAGTATGTGCCTGGCAGCCTTTCAGCTTTGGAAACTGTTCCAGGGCAAGACGTGCTTCTGGATTCGTAGCGGCGCTGATGGAAAGAGCAATCATGGTCTCATCCATATGAAGACGAGGATTCTTACTTCCAAGATAATCTGTCTTCAGCTCCTGAATGGGGTGAATAGCATCCGGGGAGATCACATGCTTCTGGTGATCAATTCCTGCAAGCTCCTTCAACACATTCAGAAGAAGGGCAGAGGATGCACCAAGCAGATCAGAGGTCTTACCTGTGATGATCCTTCCGTCTTCCAGTTCCATGGCAGCAGCCGGGGCACCAGTTTCTTTCTCTCTTTCAAGGGCAGCAGGAACAACCTTGCGGTCCTCCAGTGTGGCATGTGCCTGCTTCAGAAGAAGCTCGATCTTGTAAACTTCCTCCTCTGTGCCGGTACCGGACATAAGTGCATCCATACTCTTGTAATATCTGCGGATAATCTCCTGACGGGAAGCCTCCTGGCAAACCTCATCATCCACAATACAGTTTCCAGCCATATTAACGCCCATATCTGTAGGAGATTTGTAAGGGCACTCGCCCATGATTTTCTCAAACATAGCCTGTACAACAGGGAAAATCTCTACGTCACGGTTATAGTTGACAGTGGTCTGACCATAAGCTTCCAGATGGAATGGATCAATCATGTTGACATCATTCAGATCAGCGGTAGCAGCTTCATAAGCCAGATTTACCGGGTGCTTCAGCGGGATATTCCAGATCGGGAAAGTCTCGAATTTGGCATAGCCTGCGCTGATTCCTCTCTTGTATTCATGATAAAGCTGGGAAAGACAGGTAGCCATTTTTCCGCTTCCAGGTCCTGGTGCCGTGATAACAACCAGCGGGCGGGTCGTTTCGATATAGTCATTCTTGCCGTATCCCTCGTCACTTACGATCAGGGAAGTATTGCTTGGATAACCTGGGATATTATAAAGGACATAAACCTTGATCCCAAGCTTCTCCAGACGCTTCTTGAACGCATCAGCACTGTTCTGTCCGGAGTAACGTGTGATGCAGACGCTTCCTACATAAAGTCCTCTGCTTGTAAATTCGTTCATCAGACGGAGCACGTCCTCATCATATGTGATGCCAAGGTCACCGCGGACCTTATTCTTTTCAATATCAGGTGCACCGATTACGATTACGATCTCTGCCTGGTCGGAAAGCTGCATCAGCATGCGCAGCTTGCTGTCCGGCTCAAATCCTGGAAGAACACGGGAAGCGTGGTAGTCATCAAATAACTTGCCTCCAAATTCCAGATAAAGTTTGTTGTCAAATTTGCTGATTCGTTCACGAATGTGCTCGGACTGCATTTTCAGATATTTGTCATTATCGAACCCAATTTTTTTCATTCTGTCTTTCCTCCCTCTTTCTCTGGGCTGTTCTTTACTATGTTCACAAAACACCTTGCGGAATATTTGCGGCACATAGTAATCTTTTAGTTCCTCATCCATTATGTTGTTTCTTACTGTAAAGTTACAGGTAAAAAGGATACAGCAGATGCGTTCTGCACCTGCCTTAAAAAATTGTTCCTGGACTGTATTAGAAAAATCATTCCTGCAAATTGTACGCACATCCTGCAGAAAGCCTTTTTCAAACACGCTCTAGTATACTACAGTTTGCGCCGTAAAAAAAGTATCTATTTTTTTTCTGATGTGAATTTTTTTGACCTTTTTTTCTCAAAAATTCAGAGGGTTTTCACAATATCCAGGTTGATTTATCTGCGTTTTATCTTTATAATAGAAAAGATAGTAAGGAGGAATGAAATGGATAATAATCTGGATAACAATCAAGGCGGACGCCGCCTTGATAAAGGGGATCCAAGAAGAGATCAGGATCCCAACCGCAATAAGAAAAATCATCAGTCCATTCTGGCTTTTCTGATATGTCTTTTGGTTACTCTGGTGTGTTTCAGCCTGTTTACCAATATGCTGCAGGATAATTCCAGTGAGATTACGTATGATAAGTTTATTGATATGGTGAATAACGATGAAGTAAAATCCGTTACACTTCAGTCTGACAACCTGACTATCGTGCCGAAGAAGCAGGTGAATCCTTATCAGGAGATCAGTTATTACACCAATCTGACAGAAGATGAGACTGCCCTTACCAAACGTCTGGAAGGAACCGGTATTATTTTTAAATCTGAGCCGCCGGATGCTTTCGGAGAATTTATGGCAATGATGCTTAGCGTACTTTTACCGTCTGTGCTTCTGTTTGTGCTTCTTATGTTCTTTATGCGCCGCATGAACAAAGGCGGCGGTGGTATGATGGGCGTTGGGAAAAGCCGCGCCAAGGCGTATGTACAGAAAGAGACCGGAATCACATTTAAGGATGTTGCCGGACAGGATGAGGCCAAGGAATCCTTGCAGGAGGTTGTGGAATTTCTTCACAATCCAGGCAAATACGTGGAAATTGGTGCTAAACTGCCGAAGGGCGTCTTGCTTGTAGGACCTCCGGGTACAGGTAAAACCCTTCTTGCCAAGGCTGTTGCAGGGGAGGCACATGTACCGTTCTTTTCCCTTTCCGGATCAGAATTTGTGGAGATGTTCGTTGGTGTAGGTGCTTCCCGTGTCCGTGATCTTTTTGAGGAAGCCAAGAAGAATGCGCCGTGTATCGTATTTATTGATGAGATTGATGCCATTGGAAAGAGCCGTGATTCTCATTACGGCGGAGGCAATGACGAGCGTGAGCAGACTTTGAACCAGTTGCTTGCTGAGATGGATGGTTTTGATACTTCCAAGGGACTTCTGATCCTGGCAGCTACCAACCGTCCGGAGGTACTGGATCCTGCACTTCTTCGTCCGGGACGTTTTGACCGCCGTGTTATCGTTGACCGTCCGGACCTGAAAGGACGTATTGATATCCTGAAGGTTCATGCGAAGAACGTAAGGCTTGACGATACCGTTGATTTCGAGGCAATTGCCCTTGCCACATCCGGTGCCGTTGGTTCTGACCTTGCCAATATGGTTAATGAGGCCGCTATCCTGGCTGTTAAGAATGGCCGTCACGCAGTTTCCCAGAAGGATCTTCTGGAGTCTGTTGAGGTGGTTCTTGTTGGAAAAGAGAAGAAAGACCGTATTTTAAGTGCCCAGGAGCGCCGTATCGTATCCTATCATGAGGTAGGACATGCACTGGTAAGTGCCCTTCAGAAGGATTCCGAGCCGGTACAGAAGATCACCATTGTACCTCGTACTATGGGCGCACTTGGTTACGTTATGCAGGTTCCGGAAGAAGAGAAATATCTGAATACCCAGAAAGAACTGGAAGCTATGCTGGTCGGATATCTTGGCGGACGTGCTGCTGAGGAGATCGTTTTTGACAGCGTGACAACGGGTGCTTCCAATGATATTGAGCAGGCCACCAAGGTTGCCCGTGCTATGATCACCCAGTATGGTATGTCCAAGAAGTTTGGTCTGATGGGTCTTGCCACTCAGGAGAATCAGTATCTGAATGGTCGTGCAGTGCTTAATTGCGGTGACAATACAGCTACCGAAGTTGACCATGAGGTTATGGAGTTGCTTCGTGTTTCTTATGAGGAGGCGAAGCGCCTGATCAGCAGCCACAGAAAGGCTTTGGACAAGATCGCTGCTTATCTGATCCGCAAGGAGACCATTACCGGTAAGGAATTTATGATCATTTTCCGCGCAGTGGAGAAGGGACTGGAAGTTTCAGATGTGTTGGATGCAGAAGGACTGAAGGCGCTGGATGAGGCTGTGAAAGCAGAGGATAAGACGGATGAGGCAAATGCGGACACAGAGACAGCGGAATCTGCTATTGCCGTTCCTGTAATTGAACAATACAGATAATATAGGATAAAACATCAGAACCGGGAGACATATTTTCCCGGTTCTTTTCAACAAAGGAGAGTTTTTATGTTCCTGATTGAAGAAGAGTTAAAAAAGCTGCCCGGTAAGCCTGGCGTTTACATTATGCATGGGGAAAACGATGAGATCATTTATGTGGGAAAGGCTGTCAGTCTGAAGAACCGTGTCCGCCAGTATTTCCAGAGCAGCCGCAATAAAGGCGCAAAGATTGAGCAGATGGTCACTCACATTACCAGATTTGAGTATATTGTCACCGATTCTGAATTGGAGGCGCTGGTACTGGAGTGCAACCTGATCAAGGAGCACCGCCCGAAATATAACACCATGTTGAAGGATGATAAGACTTATCCATTCATTAAAGTGACGGTAAACGAGCCCTATCCCAGAGTCCTTTTTTCCCGCACCATGAAAAAGGACAAGGCGAAATATTTCGGACCCTATACCAGCTCCACAGCTGTGAAAGACGTGATCGAGCTGGTCCGCAAGATTTATATGGTACGATCCTGCAACCGCAGCCTGCCCCGTGACTGCGGCAAAGACCGTCCATGTCTGTATTATCATATGAAGCAGTGCACGGCCCCCTGCCAGGGAAATGTAAGTGAGGAAGCGTATAAGCAGAACATTGGACAGGTACTTCATTTTCTCAATGGAAATTTCCAGGAGACCATTGATCAGCTGACGGAGAAAATGATGGCTGCTTCAGAGGAGATGCGTTTTGAGGATGCTGCAGGATATCGTGATTTAATTAACAGTATCAGGCGGATCGGAGAACGACAGAAGATTACTACCTATGGGGAAGAGGACAGGGATATTATTGCAGTTGCCATGGATGAAAGTGAAGATCTCCGGGAGCAGGATGCAGTTGTGCAGGTGTTTTTTATGCGTGGCGGCAGGCTGATCGGCAGAGATCACTTTTTTCTCAGTGTGGCAAGAGGCGATACCAAAGCACAGGTTTTGTCAAGCTTTCTGAAGCAGTTTTATGCAGGAACGCCTTTTATTCCGGCGGAAATCATGATGCAGACAGAGATAGAGGATGGGGAAATTATTGAAGACTGGCTGACGGCAAGGCGTAAACAGCGTGTTCACATCCGTGTACCGAAAAAGGGAACAAAGGAGAAGCTGGTGGAGCTTGCCAAGGAAAACGCCTGGATGGTCCTTTCCAAAGACAGAGAACGGATCAAGCGTGAAGAAGGACGTACGATCGGCGCGGTGAAGGAGATTGAGGACTGGCTGGGGCTTAAGGATATTGTGCGTATGGAGGCCTACGATATATCCAATATCAGTGGGTTTGAGTCCGTTGGTTCCATGGTGGTTTACGAAAAGGGCAAGCCGAAGCGAAGCGATTATCGAAAATTCAAGATCAAATGGGTGCAGGGACCTAACGATTACGCCAGCATGGAAGAGGTGCTTACAAGGCGTTTTACCCATGAATCCAAGGGCGAATACGACAGCTTTTCCATTCTTCCGGATCTGATCCTTATGGATGGCGGACGTGGCCAGGTAAACATTGCACGGAAGGTTCTTGGAGAGCTTGGAATTGATATTCCGGTATGTGGTATGGTAAAGGATGACAACCATCGAACCAGAGGGGTGTATTTCAATAATGTTGAAATTCCCATTGATACTTCAGGTGAGGGTTTCCATCTGGTAACCAGGATCCAGGATGAGGCTCACCGTTTTGCCATTGAGTATCACCGCTCCCTTAGAAGCAAAGAACAGGTACATTCCGTTCTGGATGATATTCCGGGAATTGGCGAGACCAGGCGAAAGGCTCTTATGAGAAGATTCCGGTCTGTTGAGAATATCCGGGATGCTTCTGTGGAAGAATTAAGTCAGACAGAGTCTATGAATGTGCAGAGCGCGGAGGCTGTCTATCAGTTTTTTCATAGAGCGCCAAATCATACGAATGCATGATTTCTGTGCATCGCGAAGCGTGTTACTGTGAATAGAGCGAACAGTAACAGTTTTAACAAGATTCGACATTGAAGTTACAGAAAAAATTGTGTATAATACAGATAAGTGTGGATTTTTGGCAATGTATATAATTTCTATGTGCAGTGCAAAGAAACCGGCACAGACTGCATAACAGTTTTCACCTATTATGAGGAATCTTGTAACCGCAGGGAACTGCTTATGCGGGAAGGACTTCATTAGAGAAAAAGGAGATAAAAGCATGAAGGGTGTACAGCTTACCAAGCTGGCGCAGGAACTGAATCTGACCAACCTGACGCCTGATATTGACCTTACAGAGATTTATGTGAAGACAGCAGAAATAAATCGTCCGGCTTTGCAGCTTACAGGATATCTGGAGCATTTTGCAAACGAGCGTGTTCAGATCATCGGATATGTAGAGTATACTTATCTGATGCAGTTAAGCGATGAGGAGCGCACATTCAAGTACGAGCGTTTTATCTCCAGCAAGATCCCATGTGTCATCTTCAGCACTATGACAAGACCGTCACAGGATATGATCGATCTTGCATACAAATATAATGTACCTACATTTGTGACAGAGAGAACTACGTCCAGTCTGATGGCAGAGATCATCCGTTGGCTTGGCGTCCAGCTGGCTCCCTGTATTTCCATTCACGGTGTGCTTGTGGATGTTTATGGCGAGGGTGTTCTGATCACAGGCGAGAGCGGTATTGGTAAGAGCGAGGCAGCCCTTGAGCTGATCAAGCGTGGTCACCGTCTTGTCAGTGATGACGTTGTTGAGCTTCGCAAGGTGAGCGATGTTACTTTAGTTGGTTCCGCACCGGATATCACACGTCACTTTATTGAGCTTCGTGGTATTGGTATTATTGATGTGAAGACCCTGTTTGGTGTTGAGAGTGTTAAGGATACCCAGTCTGTCGATCTTGTTATCAAGCTGGAAGAGTGGGACCGTGACAAGGAGTACGACCGTCTGGGACTTCATGAGGAGTATACGGAGTATCTTGGAAACAAGATCGTATGCCATTCCCTTCCGATTCGTCCAGGACGTAATCTGGCTGTTATTGTTGAGTCTGCAGCCGTTAACCACAGACAGAAGAAGATGGGCTACAATGCAGCTGAGGAGCTGTACAAGCGTGTTCAGGCGAATATTGCCAAAAAAAGAGAAGAATAAAAATCAGAGTGTGCAGATTGCGGGAATACTTTTTTAATAGGCTTTAAGGCACAGTAATGCATAGAACGGTAATGCATAAAACAGTAATGCATAGAACAGTAATGCATAGAATAGTAATTCATAGATCAGAAAGGATGGAAATTTACAATGGGTATGTATTGTTTTGGTATTGACGTAGGAGGAACTTCTGTAAAATGCGGTCTGTTTCTTACGAATGGAACTCTGGTTGAGCAGTGGGAGATTCCTACAAGACTGGAGAATAACGGTTCTTCAATCCTGCCGGATGTTGCAGATGCAATCAAGACGAAGCTGGATGAGAGAGGAATCACAAAGGATAATGTAGACGGTGTTGGAATCGGTATTCCAGGACCTGTTAATGAGAATGGTGAAGTTCCTATGGCAGTTAACCTGCACTGGGGCTTTAAGGCCGTAGCAAGCGAATTAAGCGCACTTACAGGCCTTCCGGCAAAGGCAGCCAATGATGCCAATATCGCAGCTCTTGGTGAGGCATGGAAGGGTGCTGCAGAGGGTTCCAAGAACGTGATCCTGGTAACACTTGGAACTGGTGTTGGCGGCGGTATCATCATTGACAGCAAGATCATCGCAGGTTATCACGGTGCCGGTGGAGAGATTGGACATGCATGTGTCAATCACAATGAAGTTCGCCCATGTAACTGCGGTAATCACGGATGTCTGGAGCAGTATGCATCTGCAACCGGAATTGTACGTGTGGCAAATGACATTCTGGAGGAGAGCCAGGAGGACAGCAAGATGCGTCATGTAGAGAATCTTTCTGCTAAGAATGTTCTTGACTTCTACAAGGAGGGTGACGCTCTGGCTGTTAAGACTATGGAGAAGGTTGGCGATATTCTGGGAAGCACACTTGCCGTGTTTGCATGTGTAACAGACCCGGAGGCAATTGTAATTGGCGGCGGTGTATCCAAAGCAGGCAAACCTCTTACAGACTGTATCCAGAAGTACTATCAGAAATATGCATTCCCATCCTGTAAGAGTACTCCGATCATTCTTGCAAGCCTTGGAAATGATGCCGGTATCTATGGCGCAGCCCGCATGGTGATCAAAGACTGATTTCAGATCATCCAGAGAATTTCATAATACATAAAATCAGGAAACGCCCTGTGCAGAAGATTGCTGAATCCAGCAGACTCTGTGCAAGGCGTTTCTTTGTATATATAGTTCATCGCTTCCGGCACTGAACAGCTATTATTTTGGCAGAAAAAACTGCAGCTTTCCGGAAACGAAAACTGCAGTTTTAATTGTTTATAACTGACTGTTAGCTGAAAGCTTTTTAGTAATAATAAATATCATCATTACCAGAATCTCCGCCGCTTTCATCTGGATACTGGATATCACCGCCGCCGGTACCGTCACCGCCAGTACCGTCACCGCCAGTACCATCGCCGCCAGTGCCGTCACCGCCACTGCCATCTGCATTGTCTGTGCCGTCCGGATTTTCTGGATCTGGAGTCGGAGTGGCATTTGCATCGTAGATTTCCATATCTTCATCCTGACTTTCGTCATATTCGTAAAAATGCTGGTCACAGTACTCTGTAGGCATGGTTCCTACATCAAAGTACTCTTCTGTAACCGGGCAGCCAACTCTTGGAAGAAGTCCTGTATCAGCACAGATACTGATCTGCTCAATACCATCCGGAACTTCGAAATCTTTGTATTCCATTCCCTGATGGATCCGGTTCATGACCTTACGCCATAATGTCTTGTGGAAATTACGTGCATCACCTTCCGGTATCTTCTGGTTGCCGTCGTAGCCGGACCATACTGCGCATGTGTAATATGGTGTATATCCTACGAACCAGAGGTCATTGTATGCATCTGTAGTACCTGTCTTACCTGCAACTGCCATATTATCAAGCTGGCAGGCTGTACCGGTACCATTCTGAACTACATCCTCAAGGGCGCTTGTAAGAAGATAAGCAGTTGTTTCCTTAATGACGGAGCGTCCTACAGAGTTGTTCTCAATCAGTACGTTTCCGTTGTGATCAAGAATCTTGGTGTAGTAAACCGGTTTGATATAATTACCGCCGTTCGCAATGGCTGCGTATGCGGCACAAAGCTCTACGTTCTTAACACCGTAGGTCAGACCGCCAAGTGCTGTAGGCAGGTTGGCATCTGTGTAAACATTGCCATTGGCATCGGTATCCGCTTCTGTACCATGCGCCAGTGTAGTAAATCCAAAGTTGTCCAGATATTTCAGACCAAGCTCAGGGGTTACATCCTCAAAACACTGAACTGCAACGGTATTGACAGAATTACGGATCGCTGTACGGATCGTAGTGGTACCATTAAAGCTGCCGCTTGCATTATTGACCGGTGCGCCGTTGTCGTAGGTGATTGGCTGGTCTTCGTAAGTGGTAGCCAGCGTCATGCCCTTCTCATTAAGGGCCGCAGCATAGGTGGATACGATCTTAAATGTAGAACCTGGCTGACGGGTACTGTCTGTAGCACGGTTCAGGGTAAGGCTGGCAGTCTTGGTTCCACGTCCGCCAATGATCGCCTTCACATATCCGGTATGCTGGTCGATGATCGTCATTGCTGACTGAGGCTGGGGGGCAAAGCTTACACGCTCTGCAACAACCGTGCTTCCGTCTGCAAGAATATTCGCTTTATAACGGTCTACATAAGTCTGTCCCTCGTCCTGGGAATCAAACAAAAGATCAAAAGACGGATCCTCATTCTGGAAGTAAAGCTTCATCATTTCCTTGCTGTAGTTTACTTCCTGGCCATCCGGCTGCTTCACGGTAAGAGCGTAATCAAGTGCGTACTGTACGTAATCCGGATAGTTGGATGGATCGGAATATTCCTCATCCACAATGTTCTGGATGTCCGGATCCTGGGTAGTCATGATCTTCAGGCCACCGCTATACAGAAGGTTCTGTGCCTGCGTCTTGGTGTATCCCTTGATATTCATCAGATCATTGATAACCTGCTTGGTAAGCTCGTCCTCAAAGTAAGAGTATGTCTTGCTTGAAGACTGTGTATTAGAAGCCTGCGCTTCCTGAATGCGGGTGTAAACATCATCATTAATAGCATCGTCATACTGCTCCTGAGTGATGTAACCCTGATCCAGCATATGGTCAAGAACCTCTTTACGTCTCTTTGCGTTTTCCTTGGGATTCTCGATGGGGTTGTATTTGGTAGGAGCCTGGGTGATACCTGCCAGAGTTGCACACTCGGAAAGATTCAGATCCCACACATCTTTATTAAAATACTGACGGGCAGCAGCCTGTACACCGTATGCACCTGCACCAAGGTTGATGGTATTCAGGTAATTCTCAAGGATCACGTTCTTGTCGCCGATCTTTTTCTCAATCTCAACGGCAAGGAACTGTTCCTGAAGCTTACGTGTAAATCGCTCCACCTGAGTAGACTCGTTGGTCCAGTTGGTGAAAACGTTGTTCTTCAGAAGCTGCTGGGTAATGGTACTTGCACCCTCGGAAAAGCTTCCGGTAGTAAGTGCTTTCACACCGGCACGAAGAATACCTCTCACATCAATTCCATTATGCTCATAAAAACGCTCATCCTCGATAGCCACTACTGCATGTTGCAGATCCTCCGGAATCTGGTCAATGGAAACCGGAAGTCGGTTGGCATTAGGTGCTGCCAGCTTACGGATCTGATTACCATTGCAGTCATAGAGGAAAGTGGCATAACCAAGAGGCATGATATCCACTTCATTTACGTCCGGCGTATTTGCAAGTATTCCACGAATGGAACCGATTCCAAGACTGGACACTGCAACGCACAGGGCGATCAGGCCGATGAAAAGGACTCTGATAAACGAAACATGTGCCCTTTTTCCCATCATGGACGAGCGGGAAATAAGAGAATTCCGTTTCTTAGAGGCCGATTTTTTTCCGTAGTTCATGATAAACCTCCTTTATAATCCGTTCTATTATATCAAATCCAGGTTCGTAAATAAACCCTAAAATCGAATATTTCTGTGAACTTTGTTCACAAAAAACACCTCGCGGAACGGTATCAGTGAATAGTAAGGTGAACAGCATCCTTTTACAAGACTGGAAAGAAAAGCCAATTCATGTTACACTATAGCAAATGAGGAAGAACAAGCTGTTATCTTTATTTTATTATGAGTTTTTGGAGGTTTCCGTATGCGGGAAAATTATAAGACCATCTATGCAGGAGGCGAGGGGGAGATTACGGAGAAGAAATCCCGGTTTATTGCGACGGTGCGCCTGGTGGAAAAAGAGGAGGACGCTCTTGCTTTCATAGAGGAAATGAAGAAGAAATACTGGGATGCCAGACATAATTGCTATGCTTATTCTATTGGAGAACATCGGGAGTTTACAAGGTGCAGCGATGACGGGGAGCCGTCAGGAACTGCAGGACGGCCTATGCTGGATGTGATCTTGGGGGAAGATATTTATAATGTGGCGGTAGTTGTGACCAGATATTTTGGCGGTGTGCTCCTTGGTACCGGCGGACTTGTGCGAGCCTATTCCGGAGCAGTGCAGGCTGGCCTGGGGGAGAGTACGGTGATAGAGAAGCACCATGGGATTTCATTGGCACTGACTGCAGATTACACGGCTATCGGCAAGCTGCAGTATATTGCAGCAGAGAATCAGCTTCCGGTCCTTGACACGGAGTACACAGACAAGGTGATCATGCATCTTCTTGTGCCAAATGACCAGATTGGAAGAATCCAGAAGGTGATCACAGAAGCCACCAGCGGACGTATAAAGATGGAGAAAGAGAAGGAGCTTTATTTCGCAGATGTGGAAGGCAAAATAAAGGTGTTTGACCATTAAAAGAGAACAACCCCCCTGCATCTGTGAAAATAAACATTCCACAGATGCAGGGGATAAAGTTCTTTTGAAAGCTTTTTAAACATGCTCTGGATCAGTCTGCCTGCAGAGCATGAAGGATCAGCATTTCTCTGGCTCTGGATAATCTACGCCGAAGGTGTCTACTGTCATGGATTTGATCTTCTGCTCATCAAGTGGTCTGTCGCTGTAGTCAGTGTCAGTCTCAGCAATCTGGTTTACCACCTCCATGCCCTCGGTCACTTTACCAAAAGCAGCGTAAGCACCATCAAGGTGTGGAGCATTTTTGTGCATGATGAAGAACTGGCTTCCTGCTGAATCCGGATGCATGGCTCTTGCCATGGAAAGAACGCCCTCGGTATGTCTTAACTCATTCTTCACACCGTTCTGAGCAAATTCACCCTTGATGCTGTATCCAGGACCGCCCATTCCGGTTCCGTCCGGGCAGCCGCCCTGGATCATGAAGCCGTTGATAACACGGTGGAAAATAAGTCCGTCATAAAATCCCTTTTTAACAAGGCTGATAAAGTTATTTACAGTATTTGGTGCAATCTCCGGATATAACTCTGCTTTGATCACATCTCCGTTATCCATAGTAATGGTAACAACTGGATTTGCCATAGTTTGATCTCCTTTTTCAAAAAGTATTGTATTTCGTTATTCGTTCTATTATAATATGCAAAGAGCAATTCTGCAAGTAAAAAGGAGTTGTAAAGTTATGATAAAAGAAACATTCAGCCCCGAAGAGACCTTCGCTTTCGGCAAATGGATCGGGGAAAAAGCTCTTCCCGGGCAGGTATACACACTGGTAGGAGATCTTGGGGTAGGTAAGACTGTTTTTACCCAGGGAGTGGCAGAAGGACTGGGGATTACAGAGCCTGTAAACAGTCCGACTTTTACTATTATTCAGGAATATGAAAGCGGCCGCATTCCATTTTATCACTTTGATGTGTACCGGATCGGGGACATTGAGGAGATGGAAGAGATCGGCTATGATGACTATTTCTACGGAAATGGAATCTGTCTCATCGAGTGGGCCAATCTGATCGAAGAAATCCTGCCAGAGCAGATCATTGAGATTACCATTGAGAAAAATCTGGAAAAAGGGTTCGATTATCGTAAGATCACAGTGACCGGATTACCAGAATAGATTAAGTGGCAGAAAAATTTGAAAATCTCCAAAAGTGGGGAGAGTAAGGAGAAAAAAATGAAGATTTTAGGCCTTGACAGCTCAGGAATTGTCGCTTCTGTTGCAATAGTGGAGGACGAGAACCTGATTGCGGAATATACAGTTAATTATAAAAAGACACATTCCCAGACACTTCTTCCTATGCTGGACGAGCTGGTGAAGATGACAGAGCTGGAGCTGGATACCATTGATGCTATTGCAGTGGCAGCCGGACCAGGCTCTTTTACAGGACTTCGTATCGGTTCTGCTACAGCCAAGGGACTTGGTCTTGCGTTGAAAAAGCCACTGGTGGAAATTCCAACTGTGGATGCACTGGCATATAATTTGTATGACTCCAGAGCATTGATCTGTCCGATTATGGATGCAAGAAGAAGTCAGGTTTATACAGGAATCTACCGCTTTCAGGAGCATAAGCTGGTAACGGTAGAAGCTCAGATGGCAGTTCCAATGGCTGAGATGATTGAGAAATTGAATGCGAGAGGGGAAGAGGTAGTATTCCTTGGTGATGGCGTGCCTGTTTTTGGAAAAATGATCCAGGAGAACCTGAAGGTTCCATATTCTTTTGCACCTGCCCATGTGAATAAGCAAAGAGCAGCTGCAGTGGCAGCCCTTGGCGGGATTTATGTGAAAGAGGGTAAAGTAGTGACTGCTATGGAGCATGTTCCAGAATACCTGAGAGTTTCCCAGGCAGAGCGTGAGCGCGCCCAGAAGCTGCAGGAAGAGAAAGCTTCTGAAAAAAACAGCTGAGAAGAAAAGGAGAAGTCAGAGTATGGTTCTTCGTGAAATGCTGGTAGATGATCTGGATCAGGTCATGAAGATTGAAAACGAATTATTTTCCCCGCCATGGACGAAAGAGGGATTTTTTACTTATCTGACCCGCAAGGATGCCATGTTCCTTGTAGTGGAAGAGAAAGGAGAAATCCTGGCTTACTGTGGCCTGATCATGGTTTTGGATGAAGGTGACATTACCAATGTTGCAGTGCGCCCGGACAGGCAGAAAGAGGGGATTGGGCATTTCCTTATGGACAGTCTGATCCGGCTTGCCGAACAGCAGGGAGTTACCACGATCCATCTTGAGGTTCGTACAGGCAACGGGACTGCCATCCGTCTTTATGAAAGAATGGGATTTACAAAAGACGGGATCCGCAAGAAATACTATACGGATCCCGTGGAAGATGCTCTGCTTATGACCAGGCATGGTCTATCGCAAGATTTTATGCCTGAGCCCATACGCTGTATTGTAGAAAATCAAAAGCGCAAATGCCAAAAGGCTGAGTGCAGCCCCAAGTGACTTACCGGGCGCATGGAATTCAATCTGGATTTCATGCGCCCCTTTTTGTAACGGAAAACCAAGAAACGCCTTGTTAACTTGTACCGGTGCAGCTTCTTTCCCATCCACACAAACAATGTATCCTTTGGAGAACGTATAGGAGGTTACGAAATATCCATCTTTCGGCATATCAATACTACCGTTTAGAATCTCTTTCCCGGAAATTCCTTTTTCCTGAAAAGTTACCAGCCCCGGATGGGAAAGCAGGCTTAATGGAAGGGTGTAGGCTTTTATATTTGTGAGCTTATATTCTCCTCTGGAAAACATAATGTCCAGAGCATCCATATCCTCATTAGAAGAAATCATATAATAAAAGGTATCATTATTGTTGGGATAAGGAGCCTCAGAGCCGGAAAGCCGGTTTCGGATGCCATTTATGGTAATGGACATATCCTTTTCCCCATTGTATTTTACGTCAAAAGAGAGCAGCAGAATAGTGGATGCCGGCAGTGTTTCCGGCAGTTCCCGGCGGACGGTTTCATCTTTTTTTGAAGTCTTGTGATTAAGAAAATCGGCAGGCAGGGAATATTCCTTCATTTGAGAAGCGTATGGCAAAAAAGCGGCAGAAAGATCACTGGCATTCTCTGAATTGTCAGGAGAATCCGGCACAATTGTGCGGTTGGTAATGGTATCCAGTGTCTGCGGATAAGAAAGCTTATCATATTCACTTTCTGTCATCAGAGCCGTACTTCCATAAGCAATAGGCAGCACATTGCTGTTTTCTGCCAGTATATGCCCGTCTTTTTCCAGAAGGGTCTTGTAGCCCGCTGGAACTTTATCTGCTTTTGTCTGAATATACCGGACGCCCATCAGATATTCCTGAAAAGGATTTACATCAGCTGTCATGGCAACACGGTTGCGGATGCTGATGGGCATTTGCAGGATATCGTACAGCAATGTATTGTAAGTGCTGTTGGAAATAGAAGAATACAAGGTACTTTTATTCTGCTCCCCGGTGATCACGTAGTTTGAATTGTTGGATGGGTGCTCGATCACATCGAACCGTGCCTGAGGATTTTCACAGCACGCCTCCAGATCCTCCCTGGAAAAATAGTCCCTGGATTCGTCTGCAATTGTGGCGTAATGCTCTTCCTGCCCTTTTGTCAGATAAAGCATAGAAGGAATCGCAAGCAAAAGTACAAGTCCTCCAAGATTTATCCACCAGCAGCTGAATGGTATCGTGATTTCTTTTTCCTCCAGAAAAACGCCAAGGGAAGCACAGACAAGAAGCAGCACAAGATCAGCTGTGACCAGGTGCCGGATCTGCTGATTATGTAAAAGGAAAATAAGCTGTACGATAACCGGAATTGCACAAAGCAAAGCCAGTGGCAGACTGTGGCGTATTTTTTTCTGCCTGAGGCCTTCAAGAGCCTGTGCAGCCAGGTAAAGAATCAAAGGCAGAAATGGGATCAGGCATTTGGGCCTTACATATAAAGTGGCGTTTAAAATCCAGTAAAAAATGTCAAAAAACAGCAGTACAAAAACAGCAATTGCCAGCTTTCGGGTTTTCTTTTCCCGTATGCACAGAAACAGTGCATACAGACAAAAAAGAGTGAGTCCGCAGCCGTAAGGACTGTATAGGATGCTGTCCAGTGTGGGGTTCACTCCCAGGATTTTTAACAGGGAAGTGGAATCACCGGTATCCTTTTTATTTCCAAGGATGGAAAGACCGGTGGGAAGCAGGAGAAAGAGATTCATGGATACGGCAAAAGACACGTCCACAATATAGTTCCACCATATTTTGCATTTTTGTTTTTTCTGCATTCTGGCGGGTACATTTTTCAGATGCTCCGGCAGCAGATGGCTGATATAAAGGATGCATGCCAGAAAGCAGGATGGGAAAAAGTAAAAGCTATGCAAAATGCAGAAAAACAGGGAAAGGATCAGTCCGATATGGGGACGGATGTGGTACACGTCCTGTTCCTGGTGCTCAAAAATCCGGTCCAGGCAGAGGAAAGCCAGTAAAAGAAATGGCAGATAATTCACAAACATGATCTGTCTGTGCGCCTGGAAAAAGCAGTTTGCGCTAAGATAAAAAAAGCCGCATGCAAAGCTGGTAAAATCCGAAAAACCCTTCCTGTGCAGCCAGTAATAAAGAAGTCCGCCTCCAAGCAGGATTTCAAATATTGCATATCCCTGAATAAACCATTCCATTTCCACATGAGGAAAAAGATAGGAAATCAGTACATCCGGGCGCATAAATCCGTAGTAGGAGAGGGAAAAGAAATTGGTTCCGCCTCCAAGTCCGGTGAAGTCCGGAAACAGGCTTCCTGTTGCATAAAAATTTTTTCTCATATAATCAGCAATGGTTACATGCTGGGAATACCAGTCTGTCTCGGAGCCAAACCAGGAACCGGAAGGTATCAGAAGCAAGATGAGAATGCTGCCAGCTGTCAGAAGAAGCAGCAGAGTAATAGCGTTTCGCCAGGTGAATTTTTGAGGCTTGCTGCAGAAAATCATAATAATTCCTTTCTGTTGCTGAGCTTAAAACAGCAACAAATGTTAAGTTCAAATTATAAAAACACATTGTAAGCTGTTTGTCAAGCGGCTTCATTTTAATTATTTCTGAATGATTTTCCATATTGGGAAGACCTGACTCTTGTTTTAGGAAACTGCTTGTGTTAAACTTTCCTAGAGCATGTTTGAAAAATCATTTCCGCAATCTGCACGCCCCACTTTGCGGTAGATTTCACCCGAATTCGGTTGCCGTAGCCCACTACGGCGCCCTCATCCGGGCAAAATCTTCCACAAATTGTGACGCACATCTTGCAGAAAGCATTTTTCAAGCCTGCTCTGGAGCATGTTTGAAAAATGTTGTTATAAGATTGCTTCGGAAGGCATTTGGAAAACACGTTTTGGAGAATAAAGAAAAGAGGATATTTTAATATATGTTAGATGTTTGTCTGCTGGGAACCGGAGGTATGATGCCACTTCCAAGAAGATGGCTCACTGCTCTGATGACCCGGTATAACGGCCACAGTCTTCTTATTGACTGCGGCGAAGGAACTCAGGTGGCAATTAAGGAAAAAGGATGGAGCTTTAAGCCTGTTGACGTGATCTGTTTTACCCATTATCACGGAGATCACATCAGCGGACTTCCTGGTCTTCTTCTTACAATGGGGAATGCAGAGCGCACAGAACCGCTTACCTTGATTGGTCCGAAAGGTCTTGAGCGGGTAGTAAACGCACTTCGCGTGATCGCACCGGAGCTTCCTTTTGAACTGAAATTTATCGAGATTAACGGACCTGAACAAGTATTTGAGATTAATGGTTACAGGATCACGGCTTTTAAGGTAAACCACAATGTACTTTGTTATGGATATTCACTGGAGATACTCCGTCAGGGGAAATTTTCCCCGGAGCGTGCCCGTGAGCAGGGAATCCCGCTGAAATACTGGAATCCTCTGCAGAAAGGTCAGACTATTGAAGCCGATGATGTGACATATACTCCGGATATGGTTCTGGGACCTGCGAGAAAGGGACTGAAGGTTACTTACACTACAGATACCAGACCTACCGAGTCAATTTTGAAAAATGCGTCTGGCTCAGACCTTTTTATCTGCGAAGGCATGTACGGCGAGGACGACAAGCTGGAGAAGGCAAAAGGCTATAAGCACATGACGTTCCGTGAAGCTGCTACTCTGGCGAAGCAGGCTGATGCAGGGGAAATGTGGCTGACTCATTACAGTCCGTCTCTGATCCGTCCAGATGAATATATGGACATGGTGCGGGATATTTTCCCAAAAGCTTATCCAGGCAAAGACGGAAAAACAATGGAAATGAATTTCGAAGAGGATTAAAAAATGAAAGATACATTCATTCTTGCAATAGAAAGTTCCTGTGATGAAACTGCAGCTTCTGTAGTAAAAAACGGCAGGACTATATTATCAAATGTGATTTCTTCCCAGATTGCGCTTCACACTCTGTATGGAGGTGTTGTGCCGGAAATCGCTTCACGTAAACATATTGAGAAAATCAATCAGGTGATCGAAGAGGCACTTTCCGAGGCAAATGTGACCCTGGATGATCTGGATGCAATTGGCGTTACTTACGGTCCTGGCCTGGTAGGTGCTCTTCTTGTGGGCGTAGCTGAGGCGAAGGCCATTGCATATGCGAAAAAGCTTCCTCTTGTTGGAGTGCATCATATAGAAGGACATGTTTCTGCCAACTATATTGAACATCCGGATCTGGAACCGCCGTTCCTTTGTCTGATCGTGTCCGGCGGACACACACATCTTGTAATCGTAAAAGACTATGGAGAATTTGAAATCCTGGGACGCACCAGAGATGATGCTGCGGGAGAAGCTTTTGATAAAGTTGCCCGTGCAATCGGATTGGGTTATCCAGGTGGACCAAAGGTAGATAAATTGGCAAGAGAGGGAAATCCGGACGCCATTGTTTTCCCGAAAGGAAAATTAGGAGACTGTCCTTATGATTTTAGCTTCAGTGGCGTGAAATCTGCTGTATTGAACTATATTAACAATGCCAAGATGAAGGGCGAAGAGATCAATCGTGCCGACCTTGCGGCTTCTTTCCAGAAGTCTGTGGTAGACGTACTTGTGGAGCACACAATGCTTGCTGCCAAAGATTATCACATGGATAAGATTGCTATTGCAGGCGGAGTTGCGTCCAACGGAGCTTTGAGAGAAGCTATGACTAAGGCTTGTGAAAAGAGGGGCTATAAGTTCTATCGTCCGTCACCTATTTTTTGTACAGACAATGCGGCGATGATCGGCGTGGCAGCTTATTACGAATATATCAAAGGAACACGCCATGGATGGGACTTAAATGCAGTTCCTAACCTGAAACTGGGAGAGAGATAATGGAGCAGGGCAGATGTACGGCAATCGTTCTGGCGGCAGGCCAGGGCAAAAGAATGCATAGCAAAATACAGAAGCAGTTTCTGGAAATAGGAGGGAAGCCGGTTCTGTATTATTCCCTGCATTGTTTTCAGGAGAGTCCGCTGATCCAGGATATTATTCTGGTGACGGGGGAAGAGATGATTTCTTACTGTGAGCAAGAAATTGTAAAAAAATATGGCTTTTCCAAGGTGCGCAAGGTGACAGCAGGAGGAAAAGAGCGTTATGATTCTGTGTATGCAGGACTATTATGCTGTCAGGATACAGATTACGTGTACATTCATGACGGTGCAAGACCATTTATCACAGAAGAGATGGTTCAAAGAGGATATGAGGCCGTGAAGCGAACCAATGCCTGTGTAATGGGCATGCCCTCCAAGGACACTGTGAAACTGGCAGACTCGTCAGGCTATATTAAAGAGACTCCAGATCGTAAAATTGTATGGAATATTCAGACTCCTCAGATATTTTCATATGATCTGATTCGCGGAGCTTATGAAAGCATACGCAAAAAGGACATGACAGGGGTAACAGATGATGCAATGGTAGTGGAGCAGGAGACTGGAACCAAGATCCTTCTTGTGGAGGGATCCTACCAGAATATCAAGATCACTACACCAGAAGATCTGGCGATTGCAGAGGCTTTTTTGAGATATTGAATGAATTTTTGAAAAAAATAAAAAATCTTGTTGACACAAAAAGGTTTTAATGATAGAATACGTTTTGCACTGACAGAGACAACCTCTTGAGTGAAGGACAACTCCTGATGTGCAAAGCGTTTTGGGTTTGATTATTATATATGGAGAGATATCGAAGTGGTCATAACGAGGCGGTCTTGAAAACCGTTTGTC
>OIWP01001123.1_pt1 | contig 35174 bp, 30 predicted proteins | sample 1587661 | NCBI WGS metagenome assembly OIWP01 (sample SAMEA3888899, study PRJEB22519) | human gut metagenome | biome: human gut; feature: human-associated habitat; material: faeces | place: Denmark | collected 2010 | reverse complement strand
GAGTGTAGTTCGAGCGAGGCCGAGGCGACGCGTACTTCGGTACGCGAGCCATTGAATATGCCCAAACGGCATATTCAATCCCAAACTTCCACGCCCGAGCGGGCGTAGCCAGCTCAGCTGGCTACGAAATACACCGCCAGAATCCCGTGCAGCGTCATGCAAGTGCGCCATTCGTTAGAACGGCGCAACATCAGTTCGCGTACATGCTGGCGTAGGGGCGGCTGTTTGCGGGGCGCAGGCGGAAGAACCCCTCGCCCGTAGCATCGACCGGACCGCCAATTTCTTCGGCGAATTTCTCGTTATATTCGCCGAGCAGGCGCGCAAGCACGCGGCAATCGTGCTCATCGACCGGCTCTTGCACCAGGCCAGCGGGAATATCACGCTCGTCGAGCACATGCTTCAGGTAAATCACGCCGCCATGCATGCCCGTTGCCAAATACGGGCCCGCCGTGCCCATGAGCACGATCACTCCGCCGGCCATGTATTCGCCCAGAAAACTGCCGGCGTCTCCGCCAATCACGATAGCCGGCGCCTTGTCGCCATACTGCTTCATGTGAATGCCGACGCGCCAACCGCAGCCGTCGCGCACCAAAATGCGGCCGCCGCGCATGCCGTAGCCCGCAGCATCGCCCACGCGCCCGTGAATTACGATGTCGCCATCGTTCATGGTGTTGGCAACTTGGTCTTGAGCGTTGCCGAAGACCTCGATTTCACCGCCATCCATGTAACACGCCATGTCGTTGCCGGGCACGCCATGAATCTCGAGGCGCTTGCCCACGGGCATGCCGCACCCAAGATAGCGCTGGGCGAACGTTTCACGCAGCTCCACCACGTTGGCATCTTCAAGAGCCGCGCGCACTGCGGCGTTGCCCTCGGTGAAATGTACCGTGCCGAGCGTGACCACCGTTTTGCCGTCGAGCTTTTCGACAACAGGCTCAATCGTGGGAAGGTTTCCGAATTCTGCCATGTTACTCCTCGCCTTCTGCCTTGGGCCAGCCAAGCTCATTGAGCGTCGACGGGTAACCGCGATGCATGCGTGCGGCCCCTTGCGGGAAATCGATGTTGAGGGGAACGCGATCGAATGTATCAGCGGCAAGCGATGCCACAGGCACTCCGTGCTCGATCATCGCCGTATACATGCCCGCATTGTCGGGTCGATTCAGCAGCACGTAGCCCACGAGCTTGCCGTCGCGCATGACGAATTTCACATATTCGTCGCCTTCGACTTCTACGCGAACATCGAAATCACCATCGGCTGGTGGATTGATGATTCCCGAGGTTAAAAGTGTGATATCGAAGAAATCGACCGCATTCACTGCAAAGCTGCCCTCGTCGGGAAGCGCGCCGGGCACGCCCGCCATGTGCATGGCGGCAATGCGACCCTGACGAACGGCATTGGGCCACAACGCCAAGGGACGCTCGCTGCCGTCAAGCGTATCGGTCACCTGGGTCACATCGCCCGCAGCGTATACATCGGGCAGGCTCGTTTGCAAATCGGGCCCGCATATAAGGCCTCGACCCTGCTCGGCGCCCGCCTCGACGGCAAGCTTGCTCGCCGGGCGCACGCCGACCGCGACGATAGCCATATCGCACGCCTCGTCGGAACCATCGGTCAGGCGCACATGCGTCACGCGCTCGCCTTCACCAAGCATCTCGTCAACCGACATGCTGGGATGGCAGAAAATGCCGTGCGGCTCCATAAGACGCGAGACAACCGCGGCGCCATCTGCGTCGAGCACGGCAGGCAAAATGCGCGGGCTGCGATCGAATACATCGATGCGGTCGGCATGGTGGCTCAACGCTTCGGCCGCCTTCATGCCAATAAGGCCGCCGCCAATCACCACGACACGGCTTTCACGGCCTTCCGCATGCGCACGCTCGGTTGCTGCGAGCACATCGTCCCAGGCCGCCAACGCATCATCGAGCGTAATGAACGTATGCACGTTCGTGCGGCCCTCCATGCCGGCAATAGGAGGAATGAAGGGGACGGAGCCCGCAGCGAGCAGGCACTTCCCGTAGGAAATCTCTTCTCCGCCCGCAAGCTTCACTTCATGGGCGGAAGCATCGAGCGCCACGGCTTCAAATTCAGTGCCAAACAGCGTTTCAATGCCACGCTTCTCGTAGAAATCGGCCGATTTGTAATCGAGGTGTTCACGGTCGGTTTTGCCTTCGAGCAAATACGAGATGAGCGGGCGGCCATAGCAGCGATACGGCTCATGGGAGACCATGACGATGCTCTTATCCGGCGCAGCCGCAGAGAGGAATTCCGCCGCAGTCACGCCCGCCGCAGAATTGCCAATAATCAAGTAATCACACGTATGGCGCGCCATGCTACATCGCCTCGCTTTCCACGTACATGAGCGCGCGGTTCGGGCAGGCCGCAACGCAGCTCGGCTCGCCCGGCGCACCCGCGCCGTCACCGCACAAATCGCACTTCAGCGCAATGGGCTTCACGCCCGAAGGAGCCGGAACAACCGTAATGGCGCCGAACGGGCACATGCTCACGCACGTGCGGCAACCTACGCAACGCGACGGGTCGCTCGTGACCACACCGGTTTCAGGGTCGCGCTGCATGGCGCCCGAGATGCAGCCTTCCACACACTTTGGCTTGGCGCAATGGCGGCAATTCGCCGCGAAGCTCACGATGTTGTCGCCCTCGACGCGCACGCGGTTGTAGATTTCATCGCCCGCAAGCGTAAACGCCTTCACGATGTTTCCTGGCCACGGCGAATGCTGAGCCTTGCAAGCCACCTCACAACGGCGGCAATTCACGCACCATTCGGGAATCGCGTAAATCCTCTTCATGCCGATCACTGCTCCCCTGCGTATTTCACGCCCAGAATCTCGAGCTCTTTCTCGTTCAGTCCCACGCCGCGCAGCATAAGTCGATTGCCGCGCAAACTGTCGATGGCATTGATGCCCATGCCGCCCATGAGCTCCTGAACCTCGTGGTTCCACGCGCGGACCAAATTCACCACGCGCTCGGCGCCGATTTCGGGATTGAGACGCTTCGTGAGGTCGGCGCGCTGCGTGGCGATGCCCCAATTGCACTTGCCGCCCGCACACGCCTGGCACTGATGGCAGCCCAGAGCGATAAGCGCAGAGCTTGCGCAGTACACAGCGTCGGCGCCTAAAGCAACGGCACGCACGATGTCGGCCGAATTGCGAATGGAGCCGGCGGCCACCAGGCTCACGCGGCTACGAATGCCCTCATCGCGAAGACGCTGGTCAACGCTCGCAAGCGCAAGCTCAATGGGAATGCCCACGTTGTCGCGCGTGCGAACCGGCGCTGCACCCGTGCCGCCGCGGAAGCCGTCGACGACGATCACGTCGGCGCCCGCGCGTGCCATGCCGCTCGCGATGGCGGCCACGTTGTGGACGGCAGCCACTTTCACCGAAATGGGTTTGGTGTAGTGCGTCGCTTCCTTCAAGCTGAAAATGAGCTGGCGCAAGTCTTCGATGGAGTAGATGTCATGGTGCGGTGCAGGGCTAATAGCATCAGTGCCCTTCGGAATCATGCGGGTGCGGGACACTTCATCATTGATCTTCTCGCCAGGAAGGTGTCCGCCGATGCCGGGCTTTGCGCCCTGGCCGATTTTAATTTCGATCATCGCCGCGGTTTCGAGGTAGTGCATATCCACGCCGAAACGGCCCGACGCTACCTGCACGATAGCGTGATTGCCATATTTCTCGAGATCTTTATGCAGGCCACCTTCGCCGCAGTTGAAATAGGTGCCCAGCTCCTCGGCCGCCATGGCGAGCGACTTTTGGGCATTCAGCGAAATAGAGCCAAAGCTCATGGCCGAGAACATAATGGGCACGTCGAGCTTGATGCGGGGCGGCATCGGCGAGACCACCTTGCGCTCGCGCTCATTGATGCGCAGCGCCTCGGGACGGCTGCCCAAAAACACACGGGTCTCCATGGGCTCGCGCAGCGGGTCGATGGAAGGATTGGTAACCTGGCTCGCGTTGAGCAGCAGATGGTCCCAGTAAATCGGATAATGCTGGGGATTGCCCATGGAAGAAAGCAGAACAGCGCCGGTTTGCGCCTGCTTGGCGATATCTTGCATGGCGGCAAGGTTCCAGTTGTTCGAGCCGTTGCCGACCTGGGGCCAATTCGTAATGGCAAGCGCGTTCGTGGGGCACATGACCACGCAACGCTGGCAGTTCACGCACTTCTTGTGATCGGCGACCACACGGCCCAAGTCGGTATCGACCATATGCACCTCGTTAGCGCACTGACGCGCGCACACGCCGCATTGAATGCATTGGTTGGGATCGCGCTCGACCTTATAGCGCGGATACGTGAAATCGAGCATGGCTTAGGCCTCCTTTCGAGTGATGCGCGTTTGCTGGTGGATGTCGGGCTCGTTTTCCGCAGCGGCGTTCTGCTTGGCGCGCGCGACCTCGTCGAGCTGCACCACGAACGGCACGCCGCCTTCGATAGAGCGCACATTCTCGACATCGGGGCACACAAGCTCGATGGACGCCTGCTCACTGGCCAAATACACCATGGAGTCTTTCTCGCCAACCATCAACGCGCGCAACTTCAGGCGGTCGTTCAAGGCCAGCAGGCCCTCTTCCGAACCCAAAATCACCGAGAACGGGCCGTTCACGAGCGCGTCGGAATACACGCAACGCAGCGCCGTTTCGAATTCGGCTTGCTCGGGCGGCATGCGGTCGATGGCATCCCACGAAGGAGCGGCCATGATATGCGCGGCCATTTCCTGAGAGAAACCGTGGCGGCGAACGAGCAGGTCGAACAGATAGGTGATGACTTCGGTGTCGGTCTGCAGCGCGCAGTCGTAACCGAATTGCTCGACGTAGCGACGGTTGGTGTCATAGCTGGAAATCTCGCCATTGTGCACGATCGACCAGTTCAAAAGCGTGAACGGGTGAGCACCGCCCCACCAGCCAGGCGTATTGGTGGGAAAACGCCCGTGCGCAGTCCACAGCCAGGCCTTGTATTCGTCGATACGGTAGTACTCGCCGATTTCTTCAGGGTAGCCCACGCCCTTGAACGCGCCCATGTTCTTGCCAGAGCTTGCAACGAACGCTCCATCGATGTGGGCATTAATGTAGAACACGCACTGCATGACGTATTCCTGCTCGTCGAATTCGCCCAGTTCAAGCTCATGGTGCGACGGGTGCGGGGTGAGGAAGTAGCGCCAGGTGTCGGGCGGATTCTTGATTGCCTTCACCGTGGCGGTGGGAATGCGCTCCTGCTTTTCGGAAAGAAAATGCTCGTTGAGATACGCTTCCGTATTCATGCGTGCTTCATGGCTTTCATAAAGCACGTGGAACGCATAGAAGTCGGCATATTCCGGATAGATGCCATACGCGGCGAAGCCTCCGCCCAAGCCATTGCTGCGATCGTGCATGAGCGCGATGGCCTTCAGAATGTCGCAGCCGTCATGGCGCGCGCCAGACTTGTCCATGATACCGGCAATGGCGCATCCGGCGGGAATGCGCACGTCGCCTTCACGCAGGCCGCGGCTGTCAAGCGCGCGTGCGCGGGCTGCCGCCTGCTGCGGCGTTTCAGCATAGTGCATGCTGCACCTCATTTCCCCCATTGGCCCAACCCGGGCAATTCGAGACGTGGCGGCCTCGTCGCGACGGGCGCGTGGCGATGCGCCGCGCCGCAAGGGCTGGGTAGCGAATGTAGTGTTTCTAGGGTATGGATGCAGCGTTTCACAAACGTGACACGCATGTTACAGCGAAGTGTAATGTGTGTTTCAAAGGCGTTAACGCCGCACGAGGAGCTGCGGAGGTTCGACATACGGCGATAGGGGAAAATGGCAAACGCCCGCAGTGCATGGCCATCAACGTCCAAAGTCCTGCATTCAAGAATGCAGGACTTTGGACGAAGAGCATTATTCGATTTCATCCCGAGGGAGAATTGCGTTGAGGGCTATCCCAAGCAATGCAGCAATCGCCAAACCTGGAATGCTATAGTCGCCGACGGGAATGCCGACATTCATTGTCGCCATGCCAATCCCAAGAATCAACGGGCCCGACATGATTGCGACATTGCGGCCATTAGTGAGGTCAATTTGATGGTCAACGAGCATCTTAAACGCGTTGCACGCAATAAGCCCGAATATGACGATCGAGATGCCACCAATGACGGGATCGGGAATAGTGCCAACGAGCGCCCCAATTTTCGGGCAGAAACCACCTACAAGAAACGCCGCCGCCGCCGCATACCAAAACACCTGCGTCGAATACACGCGCGTCACGCTCATGACGCCAATATTCTCGGCAAATGTCGTTGCCGGAGGCGCTCCGAGAAACCCCGCCACCGTTGTTGCAAGCCCATCGCCAAGCACCGATCGCCACAGTATGGAATTGTAGTTATGCCCAGTCATCTCGCCAATGACGAACAGATGGCCAATATGCTCGATGACCACGACAAGCGCAATAGGAGAAACCAGCACAATCGCCTGCCAGTTGAATGACGGCAACGAAATATCGGGGAGCCCGAGCCAAGCCGCTTGCTCTACGGCTGAAAAATCCACCATTCCAAAACAGCACGAAAGCGCATACGCGACAACCGCGCCTGCAAGTACAGGAATCGTGCACAATACTTTCTTGCCGAAGCACGTGCACGCGATGACAGTGCCAAGCGACACGAAAGCCACGACAAGCGCCGGCCACGAACTCACTGCGCCATCGGTCAGAAAAGCCTCCTTGACCGCCGTCGCCGACAACCCGCAACCAATAACAAGGATTATCGACGCCATAACGATAGGCGGGATGAGGCGATCAATCCATGCCGTTCCAATGCGCCGAATAAGCAGAGCGCATGCGATGAATATCAACCCCGCGCACACGATTGCCGAGCCTATTCCAGCAGCCCCCGCCGCCGCAGATGCCATAACAATCGGACCGATGAAACTAAACGAAGGCCCGAGGTAACTTGGGATTTTCCCTTTTGTGACAAGAAGATAAAGCGCCGTTCCAATGCCTGAACACATAACGGAAATCGACGGCGAAAAGCCCATAAGCATGGGGACAAGCACCGTAGCGCCAAACATGGATAGAAAATGCTGAAGACCCAAGGGGAATGCCTTCAAGGGAGACATTCGCTCCTCAACGCCAATTGTTTCATGGCTCATGATGACCCTTTCATGAAAGGGCGCCGCTGTAAAGACCAGCGACGCCCTCGGTTTCGCAAAGCGTACGTTTGCAGGTTATTCGTTCGACCGCTAGTTCTCGGTGCACTCCTCGCGAGGGAGAACCAGATTCAAAACAATGGCGAGAATCGATGCAAGCAACAAACCGGGAACGCTGAATGAACCCACTGGGATGGAAGTGGACGTCGTCATCATTCCAACGCCAACGATCAGGGTAGATGCAACAATCATCAAGTTGCGATTGCTCGTAAAATCAACCTTAGCCTCGACCATCAGAGACAGGCCATTGCCGGCAATCAGGCCGAACAGCATCAAAGACACACCGCCGAGAACCGGGCTCGGAATGGAATAGAACAGCATCGCGAGCTTGGGGCAAAAACCACCAATAATCAGTGCAAAACCTGCTGTCCACCAGAAAACACGGGTCGAATAGCACTTCGATAGACCCATGACTCCAATATTTTCCGCAATAGAGGTCAAGGCAGGACCACCGAGAAAGCCAGATACCATAGTACCCAAGCCGTTGCCGAGCAGAGAAGACGCGAGCTTATCGTTGCACTGCTCACCCGTTACGCTGGTAACGGTAAGCAGATGGCCGGTATGCTCAACAATCACGACGAGCGCAATAGGGGCGATAACAAGAATGCCATTCAAGCTGAACGTCGGCGTTGTAATATTCGGAAGGCCAATCCATGCCGCCTCCTGAATCGGCGCAAAATCGACCAGCCCGAACGGGATAGAGACAATATATCCAACAACGATGCCCACCAAAACCGGAATCATCTTGAAAATGCCCTTGAAAAAGCTCGAGCACGCCACAGCAACAAGAAAAGCAATCAAGCCAATGCCGCAGCCAAGCAAGTCAAAGTTGCCACTGGCATCGGTCGCCATAACGTCGCCGATAGCAACACTCGAGAGGCCAACACCGATAACGACGATAATGCATCCCGCAACAACCGGTGGTAGAACCTTGTCGATCCAGCCGGTGCCGGCGATTTTCACAATGCCCGCGACGATACAGAATACAATGCCCACCGACACGATGCCGCAAAGTGCACCCGAAATCCCGTCGACCGCAGTAACAACGGCCATGGGGCCAATGAAACTAAATGAGACGCCAAAATAGCTGGGGACTTTGTTTCGCGTGCACAGCAAATAAATGATAGTGCCCAAGCCAGTGCAGAATACCGCAAGCGCGGGATCGAGCCCCATAATTAGAGCGGGAACGATGGCGCCACCACCAACGAATGCCATCAGATGCTGGATGGAATAGGTAATAGCCTTGCCCAATGGGACCTTGTCCGAGATGGCGTACGAGCCGTCTTCTCTCATTTTTTCCTCCTTATGTCCATGCCTGTTCGCTACTTCTGTTTCGCGAAGGCAATAAGGCCTTAATCAATGCTCAACGCGCCGGCAGGACACGCCTCGACGCATTTACCGCACTTCGTACATTCGACGCGCGTCGCCCCACTGCGATCCAGAACGGGATCGATGTGCATGGGACATGCCTCGGTGCATTTGTCGCACAAGCCACCTTTCTTCCTGATGCAGAGCGATTTCTCAAGCGCAGGACGATAAGCATGTCGCTCATCTGTCGCACGAGGCGCTTCCCACCAGGCCAAATCAAATTTTTCGTGCGCGGCACCCAAATCAACAAGCTGCGATTTGATCACATCTTTATCAAGCTTGAAAAACGCGCCTGAAAACTCGAGCGCTCCTCTATAGAAACGTTCTTCGACAAGCTGCTCGGCAAGTTTCGAAAACTCGTCATACCAGCTCAACACGTGCGCGGTAAGAAACGCCCTTTGCAAAAGCAAAGATTCCTTCACTTCTTCCGTAACGTCGGACTCGAAAGCCTTGACGCTCCTTTCCGCCATAACGCTCATGAATTCGCACATGTAGGAGAGATGATCCTCGGGAACATCTATCGCATCACGCAGGAGAAGTGCCTGCTTTTTGTAGATATTGAATACCTTGCGTCGACCTTCGCCCATAATCAGCTGGTTGGGCTTTTCAAACGCGCTTTCGTATGGCAGGGCATAACGGCCGTCGATATCCTGAATTCCGTAAAAAGCGGAGGTGTAATCCCTATTTAAAACTTCTCGGGTGCCGCTATTGCGTTTACGCAAATAATGTCCCATCACGCCAAGACCGTGCTGCATTTCAGCGTTCATGCATTCCGCGCCCTCAAGCCCCACTGCAAGCAAATCGATTTCGTCTTGATTAAGCGGCTTTTCGAACAAGCGAGCGATTAGGGAATACACGGCGACACGCTGCTCTTGCGTACGCCGAAATTCTTCTTTACCAATCATTGTTTTTCTCCTATGGGGGATTCTTTCGATGCGATGCGAAGCACTATCGACGATTACTGGTTGAGAATTACAGAGCGATGCTCACGCGCCAAATCGAACAAAGACAGAAATCCGGCACCGACGATCCACATGAGCATGCGCAAGGCAAGTCCGCCGATCAAAGAGAACGCAAGCCCCACGAAAGAGACCGCGGTGAACAGCACTCCAAGCTCTGGAGAGCACAGGGTCAAGACGTAGAGCGCCGCAGTCGTGATTAGGTTCATCACTATTCCGCAGAACACGATGCCGTACCCGTATAGCTTTTTATTGGTCCTCGCTATTTCAGGCCCGAGATGTCCCATGTAAGCCATAAGTGCAACCACGTTGAAGAAACCGCATAGAAGGGCTACCACGATAAGCAAGCTGGTTACCGAGGCGCTAGCGCCAAGCATGCTCGAGACGCTCAGATAAAACAAGGCGCCACCGATTAATGATGTGGAAGTGTATGCGATGGGAAGCTTCGTAGTGTTCCACGTCGGCTTTGAGGAAATAAGGTAACCATGCCCCGTCGCGAACGCGAGATACACACCCGAAAGCGCCCCAATCAAGCCGCACGCCGTTTTGACGATGCTAGGAAACGCGACAAAATCGCACAGCACAAAGGCAACCATAAATACGCAGGTAATCCCCAGCATAATGAGTTCAACGGATATTCCCGAGAACGACAGAATATGAGTAACGACCGCCCATGCGTTTTTCGGCGTTGCCAGATGTATGACCGAGCACAATCCACCCACACACACAAGCACGAATGCGGCAACAGTCACAGCGTTCGTAACGCCAGACATCTCTCCTAGTGCGTTCGCGACACCTGCAAACGCGAATGCGCAGCCGCCCACGCCGGCAAAAAGCGAGAACAGCACAAGGGGCCATTGGATCTTAGGAGCCATTTATACCAAATCCTTCCAGCTCGCGTATTTCGGCGACAGAATGTAGCGGGTCAGAGGCGATTCGCCTTGCGGTTGTGGCAGAAAATGAATGCAATCGTCGTCATATTTCGCAAGCTCGCGTGAAACATCGGAATTCGGATCGTCCAAATCGCCGAACAGGCGTGCGCCGCCCGGGCAGTTGTGCACGCAGGCCGGTTTGCTTTTTCCGTCCGCGGTGAGATGCTGACATAGCGTACACTTCTTCGCGACCCCTTCATTGACGTCGAAAGAACGAACGCCATAGGGGCATGCATACAGGCAATATTGACAGCCGACGCATTTATGCGCATCGATTTGAACAGTACCGTCGACCTCGCTGCGGAAGCTTGCACCGGTCGGACAAACCTCGATGCATCGAGCGTGCGTACACTGTTGGCACTGCACAGGCAGGTTGTACCGTTCAATGTTCGGGTAAGTTCCCGTAGGCCCAACTTGAATCACTCGGTTGAAATACATCCCAAGCGGCAAACCATGTTCCAGTTTGCAGCTCACAATGCAGCTGTCACAACCCGTGCATCGATCGAGGTTGATTACGAGGCAATTTCTAGGCATGGCGGAATACCTCCGGTGTGTTGTTCATCATTTGCCGAGTCGGCATAAAGGCGCCAAATTCCTCAGGTTCGGTCCAAATGCCGTCCGGTTTTTTACCTTTCTTGATGTTGACCCGATAGCCTCGCCAGCTCGCCGACGCAAACGTATCGTTGACCACGTCATCGCGCGCCATAAGATTGACATTGCATTGGCGCCAACCGCCGGTCATCTTCTTCTGCTGGCGGTCATAGCTCTCGGGGAAGTAGAAACGCTCCATCATCACAACACCAGGGCGCACGCCCTTGGTTATGTAGACTCGGCCGCTCGTTTTACCGCGACGACTCGACAATTCGACCCAATCGCCGTGCTTCACTCCAACCTTCTCGGCATCAACAGGGTTCATGCGCATATCAGGCACCGGTATAAGCTCTCGGCTCAAAGGAGCATTGCGAAGCGTTGTGTGGTGGTAGTGGGCAATACGGCCTGTCGTAAGATAGAATGGATATTCTTCGTCTTCCTGAAGCATGTTCTCCGACTGCTCTTTGTATGTGCATACAGCGTCGTATTCGAGCCATTCGCCGTTGGGCCCCGTTTGCTCATATGGGAAGTTGTACGGGAAGCCCGTATGTCCATTCATTACCGCCATGGTCACATAAGGCTCGCACTTGCGCGAAAGCGTAGCAAAGCCGGCAGGCAAACCATCGTCAACGATGTCAAGGTACTGGTAATACTGATACAAGTCATCGATTGGCACTGTAAGCGTATGCTCTTCGGAATGCTCGACAGCGCTGGTCCAGTCGTCCACTCCATACATCTTCGCCCATTCGGGATAGATGTCGTCCTTTGTGCGGTAGGTGCCGTTGAACTGGAAATCCCTGTCAAGGATTTTATCGTCGCCGCCGAGGTGCTCGCACAACGAGTCGACAACTTTCGTCACGCAAATGAATGGATCGATGGTTTCTCCGATATGAACGATTTGCTTGCGCATGAATGTTTGATTGAACTGCGTCACGGTCTCGGTCCCGTGCTCGAATTCAAGCCATTCCTGCATAGGCAGAAACAAATCGGCATCTTCTATAGTGGTGGAAGTCATATGCGGCTGCTGGTGAATTGTGTAATCAAGCGTCGCATAGGCGCGGTTCCAGTCTTCACCATTAGACATGACGCAATACTTGTTGCCCGACTGTTCCCAGCGAACCGCAACTTTGTAAGGCTCGCCCGTAAGCAATGCCTCACGCACAGGAGCGAGCTCGTTGAGCTGCCATTGATGCACGGCCTTATGGGCGTCGGAACCAAGACGCGCCATTTGGTAGTCCACGAACTCTTTCTGCTTCGCCATGCCGTCAACGCCCTTAGCGTTCCAGCGCTCCACGGCCGCCTTGCTACGCCTGAGATTCTCCTCTTTAGTCAGGCCCACCGTCCAACCGATGCCAAAAGTCTCCTGATAAGGGCGACCGCACCAAAAATGCGTTGGGCGAGTGGTGTGGCGCGATTCCGGCTTCTGTTCGGTTAGAACAACACCCGGCTTGTCGACTTTGCCGCAAAGCATATCGAGCGCCATGGTGCCAAAAATGAAGTTGCTCGAAAGCTCGGACATATCGGCAAACTGACCCGTACCGATTCCCGACAGAGACGTGGCATACATCCTGATTGCCGCCTCGATAGTGGAGGCGTCAACCCAAGTGACCTCAGCGGTCTTTTTCAAATCCCACTCTTCGCAAGCCTCCCACTGAATTTGCCCGCCGGTCTTACACATACGTCCGTTCACTTCGGCTTCTGCAAAGACGACAGGATCAACCGGGGAGTCCTGCGGCAACGTGAACGGGAACGGCTGCACAGAATTGGTACGCGCGTCGAAGCACACGTATGCCGGCGTATCGTACACCCCGTTAGGATCGGCCGATGGGTTCACGTAATCAGGCCAAACCTCTTCGGCCTTCAACGGAAGACGAGTATCTGGATCGATGAGGAATGGATAGTTCGTCCAGTATTTGCAAAATTGCTCATCGTAAAGCTTGTTCGAGATGATGTAGTTGAACCAACCCAAAAGCATGGCAATGTCACTCATGGGACGAACGGGAAGCCAAATATCAGCCTTAGCGGCCTCTTCCGTAAGATAGGGGTCGACGACAATCGTCTTTACACCGCGCTCGCGCATATCAGCATTCGCTCGGGCGGCATAGCCCGCACCCGAAGCGCTCGTCTGCGCGCCCCACAGCACCACACATTCCATGGTCGGATGCCACGCGTTCCACATCTCACGCGCATTATTGCCCTCATGACGGTTGTTCGAACCGCCTCGCATCCATTGCCCTGCGCAATCGGCCGGCAAATAGCATTGGCAGCCGCCCGCCGAAATGCAGATAGGCGCACCAATAGCGTCTTGCGTAACACGTTGGAACACGTTGCCATACGTGCCGCCGCCGCCCGCGCCAACCATAATGGAATACGGACCATACTTCTTTGTGGCAAGTGCCATTTGCTCGCCGGCGAGGTCAAATGCCTTATCCCACGAAATGGTCTCCCACTCGTTTGCTCCCCTCTGGCCCACACGCTTCATGGGGTGATGGATATGCCGCGGGCTATATACCAAGTGGAGCTGATTGAGGCACTTCGTGCAGATAGCTCCCTTCGAAAGGGTGCCGTTTTCGTCGCCCTCAATTTTCACGGCGACACCATCTTCGGTGTATACCCATACCGGGCAGCTGTTATAACAGTTATGACAACACGTATGGTGTTTTTTTCGATCCGGTCCCGACTGGGCATATTCGGCATCTGCCTCCTCCAGCGCGGGCTCATAATGCAAGCCAATCGATGTCGCAATTTGGGCAACGCTCGCTAACGTCGACAAATTGTTGCCCTTCGATTTGAAAAAGAATCCCATATCTACCCCGTTTCTATGCGAAGCTTTCGCCGGCACTCGTCAGAATCCATGCATCATCCCAAACAAGACCGCCCGCACCTTCCAACTCGGCGACAAGCGCACTTGGAAACACAGGCAAAGATGACTTTTTATTTAGCGAGGCCATCTTCGGCATGTCATCGAGAAGCGACTCGATTTCCTTGAACGTCTTAGGACGTTTACACGCGCGAAGAATCTCACGATACACTTCAACGCGTTCGGGAGATTTCGCGAACAGGGCGGACAGGCGGTCATTCGGGGCCATCCCCCCAATAGCGAGAACGCCGGCATCGGTCGTCTCCAATGCGAATGACCACACGAGTTCATCAAGCTCGTCATCGGAAAGACCATGCCTACGCGCATCGTCCACTTCTTCGTCCTGCTTATCCAACTCGATTTTTTTGAGCGCACCCGCATGCACAAGGATTTCGATAATCGAAGCTTGGCTTTGATCCACATATTTGAACTCTGGGTACTTCGCAATCTGCGCTTCAACATCGGCATAGCTGCGACGGGCTTTGCAATAATCCAATACCTTGTACATGATTTCTGTAAAAGAGCCCCTGCGATGCAGAGCTTCCTTCACAACCGCCGCGCGCTTTTCAAGGCCCCTCGAATCATCAACGCAACTTTTGTCGGCAATTCGCGAAACCGTCTCGTTAGCCATGCGGTACCCCCATTTCTCTCGGCTATGATTACGAGAATCACTGTATTGGCACCCGCAAAGCACAACAATCATCGCAATGATTGAAAGACGAAACGCAATATCGAACAAAACGCCTGTTTGGCTGCAAGAATCATCGAATAAAACGTCCATCAGGCAGTTTTTGCCGTCAATCAAAACGCTTATTATTTTCTATTTCACCTGTTCATCGCCCTGATGAAGACCGCACGTATATTTTTCCGACCTATAGCAGCATTTCGGCGTACAATGAGCAAAGGGAAGCGCACTGAACAAAGGGGATTACATGGACAACGTGCATCGTCTATCGTTTGTGCGCCTCATTGGATTTTCGTTGTTCTGGACATGGCTCTTTTTGGTTGCCGTATCGCCGTCGCCAACTTTTGGACAGCTTTTAGTGCCCTGGGCGATTCCTTTCGAGATCCCTGAAGTTGGATTTCGAATTGTATTCCTACTGGTCGCACTCTCGCTACGACGCCTCCTCGCAACGCGGATGGGCTCTCTCGCCCTTGCCGCCATATGCGTAGTTGCCGGCCCCTTGACAACCCTGACGCTCTGCCTAAGCCCTTTACCCACTTTTATTCTTTTTGCTTCCGTACTTGCCGCACTTACTGATGCGGCAATGTTCCTTATGTGGCTATGCTATTTCGGGTATTCGAAAATAGGCCAGACCGCCTTTTTACTTGTCATATCCTATGCACTTGGCTCGGTATTATGTCTTGCCGCTATTGCGCTCGGCCATAACGCGATGGTCGCACTCTCGGCTGCGGCCCCCATCGCGTCGGGCATTGCCTTCATCGCCGCAACGAGAAACGACGCTGCCGCACAAGGAGAATCGCTTTTCGAGCCCGCGGATCGCCCATCCAACGTATCAAATATCGGAATGCCAAAATCGCTTGTCTTCGCAAGCATTGCCTTAGCTTTGTATGCCTTCGTATTTGCCTTTTTTTCGGCACGCACCGCTTCATCGGAATATGCTTTCTCAAGCGGTCCCGTACTTCAGGCATTGTGCAATATCGCTTCGGCGGCGATTATCATCAGCGCATTGCTCTTTTCGAAAAAAAGCTCCGGCCTTTACGGGGTCTACCGCAGCATCCCATTGATTTTCGCCCTCGGATTCGCTCTGTTCGCCGTTGCTCCGAATGCGGTATCATCCATCGCTGGCGCATGCATTATGCTCGCCTATTTGCTTTTCGAAGCACTCTCGTTAAACGATTACTGCAACGTAGTTAAAACAAACGATTCCTCACTTTTGAAATACATGGCAATCGCACGCTTATGCGCCTCGACAGGAATATTCGTTGGATGGGTCTTAAATTTCGGTATTTTACACATCCTGGGAAATAAAATCGAACCTGAATTCCTCATTGCGATTTGCCTTGTCGTGGTCGTCGCCACTTCAACGCTCGCCTTCACCGACAGGGCGCTCAATGATTTACGCAATATCGCAGACAACCGCATTGCTCAAGAAGATATAGAGCAGCGCCCCGACAAGCAGCTTCTTGTAAAAGAATTCGCGAGTGAGCAAAACCTCTCGAAACGGGAAACAGAAGTACTCGAATACCTAATTGCAGGACGAACCACGCAATACATAGCGAGCAAGCTTTTCATTGCGGAATCGACCGCACGCACCCACGTGCATAAGATTTATGCCAAAACAGACACGCATGATCGCATGAATCTGCTCGACTCGTTCGAGGAATTTTGCAACCGCAGGCAACAATCGCACCAAAACTGACCAGATTCCGAACGTACCGCTTGCATAAGTATTCGCCACCGTTCGCCTACGAATACCGCACCGCCTTCGCAAAATCATGGGGTGTTCCTATAGTTTCGTCATCCCTTAATTCATCGATAGGGCGCGGAATTCGGGCAAGCTCGCGCAAGCCCCGGCGAGCTGCGCAACCAACTTTATGCCGCGGGCGCGGCACCTCGCGTAGTACCCGCCCTAGCGCCCATCCGTGCGCGCCAGGCAGTTGCACGAGAATGTGAGAGATTCTTCAGCCGCTTGTTTCCCTGCCGACACGGACGACACGGACGTGCTCGATTGGCGGTTGCGAGGCGCCAGCCCGCAATACGACGCCAACCCGTCATGGCTCGGGAAGTCGTCGATATCTATGGAAATCACCAGCTCGAACGCCGTTTTCGGCCCTATTCCGCAGATGGTGAGCAGGTATCGGTAGGTCTCGTTGCGTCCAAGCAAGGGCGTCATGGCAGAAAACGGCACAATGGGGCCCTTCTGCAGGGTCAATTATTCAAGAAAAGGCGAGTGGCTCACGGCAAGGAATACGTTTTGCCTGATAGGAGGCAATATCGATTTCATAGCGAAGTCCCGCCCCGCGAAAAACAGGCCCCATAGCCGCCATTCCTGGCATAGAAATACAATTCCTATGCAATGAGGCCCCTTTCGCGCATTTCCTGCCATGGACAGGGTCACGCCTCGGACCAAAAAATCGTTCCATGGACAAGAGTCCATCTCGCAAATGCAATCGATATCAAGCAAGAGAACGACCATGGCCCACATGCGCAACGAATACTCTCGCCATAAACAGAGAACGAGCCCCGCCAGGCCATTGGCCCGATTGGACTCGTCTCGTATAACAGCGAAACGCTTTCGGAGAATCATTATCGAAAGTGTTTCCGTCTTTTCGAACCTTCTTCCCTTATCGCATTTGCGGCAAAAATCGCCACAGACCGCACGGTGCCGCATCGGTTGCAGCACGTTATTGCTTGCAGCGCTCTTCGACGGGAACGAACTCCACGCCTTCGTAGCCGAAGACGGCAGGGCCAACCGTGGCCAGACCCTCGGGCGTGCGCCACTGCGGCGCGCAAGGAATGCCCAGCACAATCGCGCGGCAACCGTACTTCAGGGCCTCACCTGTGATGGGAGTGAGCGTTTCGCTATCGAACATGGCGATAAGATCGGGTGCCGTGCACACCACTTCCCCATTGCACTCGGCAATAAGGAATTCGTTCTGGAAACGCACATCGAGCACGCCACCCTTATAGGCATCCACGCCCTCCAAATGCACCAAGCCACGCGCGAAACCACCGACGGTGCGGCGTTCCACGTCTTCGACCTTGCCGCGGAACAGCTCCACCGCGCCAAGCGTCTCGCGAAGCTCGGAAATGTCATTGGAGCGCTCTTCGCGGGCGCGGCGCAGGATGCGGCCGACGTTTTCGCACAGCGTATACGTGCCGGCCACGCTGTGCGCCTTGGCCTCGGCGCCCGTCATGCCGTAGCACGCGAGCGAAATGTTGCCGCCCATTTCCACCGTGGCGCCGCGGCACAAATCTTCGCCGCACTTATTCGTGGCCGCATGCATGAGCAGCGTATTGCCACGCTCATCGGCCACACCAATGGGACTTGCCGATTGGCCGTACATCGACCACGTCACCATTTGCAATTCAGGGAACGCGCGGCCCATGCCGTCGGCATCGAGCAGCGGAATGTGGCGCTGCGCCGCAGGAAGCATAGGATGCAGCGAGTTCCAGCCGCCCGCTTCAGACGGAATAAGCGCATCGAAGGTATGCCCCACTTCGCGTTCAAGCGCTTCGAGCGCATAGACCGGCTCGGGGCCTGCGGGCACCTTTTCGACGAGCACCGTAGGCGTTCCAAGGCCCATAGACACCGCAACGCGAGCATCGTCAGGCAATTCATCGAGCGTAAGCAGCGGAATAGGGCCATTGTCGGCCACGCACTGCTTCGCGATGAGAATGCCCACGTAGGGATTGCCACCACCGCCCGACGCCATAACGGCCGCGCCCATCGCGATGTCTTCAACTTCTTGTTCGCCCAAATATCTCACGGGGCGTTCCTTTCACTCCAATGCGCTGTAGTGCTAAAGTATTTCGATAAAGAATAAGAGTTGGGCAAAGCCCAACTCAACTCGTCCGTCTCGCCTCCAAAAGGCGCATTCGCACCAAAAGCCAGCGAGCATGGGCCCTGGCGAGTGCACTTCGGGCGTTGAAAATGCCTGTGGCATTTTCAATTCCTGCCTATGCGCCCGAGCGGGCGCGCCCAGCTCAGCTGGGCTCAGCGTACTTCGGTACGCTGAGCCGCAGCTTGAACCCGAAATGCGCCGCCAGAGCCCAGCGCAGCGCCGGCTTCGTGCGCCGTTCGGTAGAACGGCGCAACCTCAAACCCGAAATGCGCCGCCAGGGCCCAGCGCAGCGTCGACAACTTTCGTCGTTCGCCAGAACGACGAAAACAATTAAATCTTCAGGTCACCCACAGCCTTCACGCGCACGCGGGTCGCATTGCCGGGCAGGTAGGCCAAAGGCACATCTTCCACTTCGACAATCTGAATCGAATCGGGATCGGCTCCGGCCTTGATGGCCTCTTCGGTAGCCAGGCCCTTCGCGACCTCGAGTGTTTCGGCGCGGCCGAGCTTGTCAAGCGAGAATACGCGCTCAATCTGGCCCGACACCTGAGAAATCGCACTGCCCACAGCGTTAGCTTCGCCGAAATTGTTCGGCTTGAGCACGCGAGCTACGCCCTCGAGTTCGCTAGGAACCAGAATGGAGCCGCCGCCAACGAGAATGACATCAATATCGCCCGCGCTCGTCTTCATGCGGTCGACGCAGTTTTCGACCATTTCGGTCATGACGGCCCGAGCCTTCTTCACGAGTTCCGGATCCAAATCGGCCACGAGCGCTGGGTCGCCCACGCCTTCAGCAGCACCCGCCGCAACCACGATGTCGGTCGCGGTAAGTGTTTGGCCACCGAAGCACAACGCCTCTTTCGTCACGCGATAGCCCACCGAATCGGGGCCGACGGTCACGGTGCCGTCTTCGTGCTGGCGCACAATCGAACCGCCGCCAAGGCCGATCGAAATAATGTCAGGCATGCGGAAGTTCGTGCGAACGCCGCCGATTTCTACAGCAAGCATGCTCTCGCGCGGGAAGCCGTGCGTCAAAACGCCCAGGTCGGTGGTGGTACCACCCACGTCGACGACCACGGCGTCTTTCAAGCCCGTCAAAAACGATGCGCCGCGAATGGAGTTTGTGGGACCGCACGCAATGGTGAGAATCGGGTAGCGCATGGCGTATTCGGCGCTCATGAGCGTGCCGTCGTTTTGGCACAGGTACACTTCAGCGTCGGTGATGTCTTCACCCGCAAGAGCCGCGATGAAGCTTTCCGATGTGGTTTTCGCAACGTCGACGAGCGCCGCATTCAAAATGGTGGCGTTTTCGCGTTCAAGCAGGCTCACGCTGCCGATTTCGCTCGAAATGGAAATGGGGAAATCGTCGCCGAGCGCCTCGCGCATGATGGCCGCGGCGCGCGTCTCGTGGCTTGCGTCAACCGGCGAAAACACGCTCGTGATGGCAACGCTGTCGCATTCGCCCTTCACCTGGTTCGCAATGCGGCGCAGCTCGTCCTCGTCGAGAGGGGCGATTTCGCGACCATCGAACTCGTGCCCGCCGCCCACAAGGAACCACTGATCGTTGATAGCCGCACGCAGCTCTGCTGGCCAATCGATCATAGGCTTGATGGCGCGCGTCGCGGGCGCACCGATGCGAATCACGGCAACGCGATCGAGACGCTTGCGCTCGACGATGGCATTCGTGCAGTGCGTCGTGCCGAGCATCGCGTAGCCGATGCGGGAACGATCAACGCCCTCACCGGCAAGCACGGCCTCCATGGCGTTTTCGATGCCGCTCATAACGTCTTCGGTCGTGGGGCTTTTCACGGCCGAGATAAGATTCAGGTTCTCATCAAGAACAACGGCGTCAGTGTTGGTGCCACCGACGTCGATGCCAATGCGCCAGTCTTTGTTGGACATCGTGTCTATCCCTTCATATATCTATGCCGATGCGAGCTTGCGTAGCGCATTGGAACCTGTGGGCTTGCCATTTCCGAAAACGGCCGCTAAGCCGCTTCGAGAAACGTCAAACCCCGGCACCTTCAACGCGCCAGAACCCCGCTGGCTCATCCAAAAACCTACTGCTCGTTCGCGCTTTCGACAACGCGTTCCTCGACGGGAACGAAATCGATGTCGTAGCCGAAATAGCGCGGGCCAGCGATTTCGAGGCCGCGCTCGCTGCGCCAATGCTCGTGCACAGGAATGCCAATAACCACGCCACGTGCACCATACTTCATGCCTTCAGTGGTAATGGGCAGCGCGGTTTCAATATCGAGCACGGCGATGAGGTCGGGGGCCGAGCACAGCACCTCGTCGCCCGATTTGGCGAGCAGATGCTCATTTTGGAAACGCAGCTCGCATTCGCGGCCCGCATAATCATCGATGCCCGCGAAATGCGCGTAGCCACGCACGAAACCGCCCTCGGTACGACGCGCCACATCGTCAAGCTTGCCTCGGAACAGCTCGAATGCACCGAGCAAATCGAGAATCACCGGCAGCGGATCGACGTTTTGTTCGTGGGCCTCGCGAATGGCACGGCCGATTTGCTCGCAATAGGTCGACGTGCCGGGAATAGAGGCCTTCTTGGCCTGGGCGCCCGTCATGGCGTAGTCGGCCATGAACACGCTGCCGCCCGTAGTAATGGCGGCGTTGCGCGAAAGGCGCTCGGCCCATGCGTTGTCGACGGCCTCGACGGTAACCACGTCGCCCTTTTCGTCGCACACCACAGCCGGGCACGCGGGAATGTCAAACAGCGTCCACGTCACATGGCGCAGCTCGGGAAACGCGCGGCCCATGCCGTCACAGTCGACGATGGGCACGCCCTTGGCCGCGGCCACCTGAAACGGCAGAAGGGAGTTTAGGCCGCCCGCTTCGAGCGGCATAATCGCGTCGAATTTACGGCCCAGACGCTTCTCCAGCGCATCAACCGCGCCTACGCCTTCCATGCCGTTGGGAACCTTCTCCACGAGCACCGTGGGCGCACCCAACATGTGCGATGCACAGACGAACGCATCGTCGGATAATTCGTCGAGCGATATCATTTGGAACGGACCATATTCATCAATGGCCTGAAGGGCCATGAGCTTGCCGATATACGGGTCGCCGCCGCCGCCCGATGCGAGAACCGCGGCACCAACCGCCATATCCTCGACTTCGCGCTTGCCAATAGTGCGCACGATGTTCCCCTTTCCCTGAAACGGCGTTGCCAGGTAGGCTTTTCGCCACAATACACATACGAGCACTCTACCCCATTGGAGCATACAAAGGAATGAGCGACCGGGTGAGCTTTTACAATTTCGTTACGAGCGGCGACGGAATGCGCGCGATTGCCGCCCCAGGGCAATAACGGCGGCTTGGCCATGAAAACGCGAAAACGCCTATGAATTCGCTGAACCCACAAGGCGTTCCCACTCAAACTGGGATGCAAAGATTGGCCGCTCAATAAAAGAATTCCCCCACCATTAACATGCGGGGGAATGGGCGCATCAGGCATATGCTCCCAATTGCGAGAAGGAGGCAAGGACCTGTACGCTATCGCTTCCAACAAGGCGTGCCGGCGACGCGCAGCGTGCAGTTCTGCCTGCAGGCGCAACCCTCGCAGCTCGACTTCACGCCCGAAGCCTCGTCGAGCTTCGCATCGGCATCGAACAGGCCCACGAATGCCGTGACGCTTTTCGCGGGAATGAGCAAATTCGATTCCGTCGCCACCATGCCAAGGCGTTTGTCGGCCGCAAGCACACGCACGATTTCTGGCTGAAGCGCAAGCGGCAAATCGCCATAGCCGGGACTATAACGCCAGTTCGTGCGCATGCCTCGCTTCGCGGCATCGGCAACCACGGTCGCTTCGCACGCATCGGCCACACTTTCCACGAGCGAACTTCCCGCCGCACCGTAAATGGCCGCGTCGAGCGCGCTCTGCGCTTTCCGCCGCGCCATGGCCGCTTCGTTCGCCATGCCAAGCGTGCAAGCAAAAACGGCGCACTCCGCAGCGCCTTTCAAATGGCGCACGATGTCGACGCCCTCGAGCACGAGCGAACTGCCCACAAGCCGCACGCCCCGCTCGCACGCCTCGATGGGAAACGAGCGAAACACGAACCCCGGTCGAGCCTCGCATTCGCACGCCGCGATGTTTTTGTCGATGCGCGCTTCCATCTCGGCATCGAGCGCTTGCCCCGCATAGCCCAAATAGCGCAGCGCCTCGGCCCTATTAACCTTGTAATCAGGCATTTTGCAGCAAGGCATTACGCAATCGCACCCGCGTCACGCAGCGCCTGAACGGCGGCTTGCGCGATATCGGGGCGATTCATGGTGTAGACATGCAAGCCGTCGACGCCTTCTTTCGAAAGGCCCACGAACTGCTGGCACGCATAATCGATGCCCGCCTGGCGCAGCGCCTTCGGGTCGTCTTCGTAGCGCGCGAGCAGCTTGATGATGGGCGACGGCAAGCTCGCGCCGCACATGAATACCATGCGCTGGATTTGCGCCTTCGAAAGAAACGGCATGATGCCAAACGTGATAGGCACGGTAATGCCCGCCTTGCGCGCGGCATCGAGGAATCGCAGCGCAAGATTGTTATCGAAGAACAGCTGCGTGACGAAGAATTGCGCGCCCGCGTCCTGCTTTTCCTTCAAATGGCGAATGCTCTCGTCGAAATCGAGGCAATCGATATGTCCTTCCGGATACGCCGCCGCGCCTACGCAAAAACCAGCCTCGCGCGCAACGGGAATCAGGTCTTTGGCGAATTTGAAATCTTTCGGGGTCGCTCCCGGCACCGCGTCGCCGCGCAGGGCGAGCACATTTTCAATACCCGCCGCCTTCATCGATGCAAGCACGGAATCGATGCCCGCGCGATCGGCGTTCATGCACGTAAGGTGGGCCATCATGTTCAGGCCGTATTCGTCTTGCGCCATTTTCGCCACGTCGATCGTGCGCGAGGAATTGCCCGACCCTCCCGCTGAATACGTAACGGAGACAAACGACGGCGAAAGCGGCGCCAGACCGCCGATAACCTCGCGGGCTTCTTCCACGGGAAGATCGCCTTTCGGAGGGAAGATTTCAAACGAAACAGGCAGCTTCTCGCCACCAAAAGCATCGATGATGTGCATGCGAACTCCTTTGCGCAAAACAGCCCATCGTTTTGCTTCGACCCACCGCTTCTGCCTTGCCGCTTGGCGATTCATTCCTTATGGCTTACCGCGAATCGCCTCGTGGGTTCGACATCCCAAGCGAAAGCATCGCCATTGGGCGCTTGACGCGAAATCAACGCAGGCAAAGCGCGCCGCTTGCTTTCGAAATCGAGCAAAATCGAGGGGTCGATGCAAAAAACTACCAACTTAAGTGATATGGATAATAGCGCTTTATCGCGATGGAGTAATTTGCGGCGGCAAGAAATGCACGAGAAATCGAGCGCCAACCTTGCGTCCAAAATGCAGCAAATCCGGCATGGACCGTCTCCACGCCGGGTTCGCCTTCTTTTTCATACATTATTCGATGGTTCGACCTTCACACTGGTCGGTTCGCAACACGCGAAGAATATCGCCCGCGCGCAGCTCTTCCCCACAATCGAACGAATACGTCTCCATCGTACGATTTGCCACATTAACAGCGCACAGCGTGCCGCCCACAACGCGCGGATCGGCGCCGGCAAGAACGCCCTCGCGGCGGCGCTCCACATCGTCGGGGCTCGCGTCGTCGGCGGCGTGCCATACCAAACGCGTAGGCTGAATCGCGAACACGCCGCGCCCTGGCGAGAGCACCTCAAGGGTTTCGCCTTCGAAGAAACGATTACGACACATCACGACTGCCCGATATGCCTGCGCGGGCGATGCGGCCAGCTCATCGATAAACGAGAGGCTCACGCACCCCTTCTTTTCCGCATAGGGGTCCGACGCGATTGCCTGGCGACACGCGGCGATTCCAGACTCAGGCCACGACTGAATCTCGGCAGCGTAGCAACCGGGCGCATCCGCTTGGTTGGCAACAACGGCCTGCGGGAACGGGCGCGAGACATTGCCCGCGGCCTCGCCCGTCGCTGGCGATGACGCATCCACCTGCCCACCCGCCGCCAACGAGGGCGCGTTCTTCCCGCACGAAACTACGCGAGCGACCATTTGGTAATCGCGCGCATATTCCTTCACGCCCTGGTTTTGACCAGGGGCGCCAAAGTAAAAGCCCGTCGAATACGGACGGTGGCTCGTAGTTTCGAGCTCAGCCTGCCACGCATCGGCAGGCTCGCCATCGAGCACATGGCGATACGCGTTCACGGCCGATGCCACATAGTAGGCGCCTTTCGCGCGACCCTCGATCTTAATGCTGTCGACGCCCGCTTCGGAAAGCTCGCGCACATGGGAAAGCATGTTCATGTCCGTAGAGCTCATGATGAAGCTGCCGCCGTCTTCCTCAATGACCGAGAAAGGCTCGCCCGGACGCGTTTCTTCCACAACCGTGTACTTCCAGCGGCACGGCTGCGCGCAGTGCCCATTGTTCGCACCGCGCGAGGGGCTCACCATGTAATCGCTCATGAGACATCGACCCGAATAGGCCATGCACATGGCGCCATGCACAAACGCTTCGATTTCCAAATCGTCGGGAATGCTTTCGCGCATACGAGCGATATCGGAAAGGCTCATTTCACGCGCCACAACAACGCGGCTCACGCCTAAATCGTAATACGCCTTCGCAGCTTCAGCATTCATGCACGACGCTTGGGTCGAAAGATGCAACTCGAGCTTTGGCGCCGTACGCTTGCATACGGAAAGCGCGCCCATGTCGCTCACGATGGCCGCATCCACGCCGGCATTTTGCAGCATGGCGAAGAAATCTGGCAAAGCCGCCACGTCGCCGTCTTTCATAAGCGTATTCGCCGTCACGAAAACCTTCACCCCATGCTCGTGGGCGAATTTCACGGCGGAGGCGATGCCCGCATCATCGAAATTCGAAGCGCGGCGACGCATGCCAAAACGCTTGCCCGCCAAATATACGGCGTCGGCGCCGAAATGGACGGCGCATTCCAACTGCTCCATGCCGCCCGCAGGCGCCAGCAGCTCCATAGGTCGCGCCATGCCGGCGCAGGTGTGTTTCAGAGAAGTAATCATGGCCACAGCATATCAAAAGGACGACGAAAGACGCTTTACGAACGAGCATGCAAACGACAACCGCACGACCACATGCAAAAGGCTCCCTTCAATGAAGGAGGCCTTGAACAAAACCGTCAGCACTCAAAGAGCGATCGCCGCGCTGAGCTTAGCTGTTTTCTTGTGCTTCTCGATGCCGCCCATTCCCGATGCATCCCCACCCTTCCTAAAGGGAAATCATGCCGCTGAAACTCTTCCCACAAACGCTAAGTCGACGGTCTCTACTACGTCCAAAAGGCTCCGCCCACACGCGAGTGCGCTATGATGGAGCCATTGAAACCACGCGACGGGAGGCATCGTGAACGATAAAGAACGCATTCGTTTGACCGAGCTCACCTCACGTGGCGGTTGAGCGGCGAAGTGGGGTCCGGGAGACCTCGAACGCATTTTGAAAGACATCTCCATTGCGCAGACGATGCCACCCGAAGCCATGCTCGGCTTCGACACGGCCGACGACGCTGCCGTATGGCGAATCGCGCCGAACATCGCGGGCATTTTGACGATTGATTTCCTTACGCCTATCGTCGATGAGCCCTACGACTTCGGACGAATCGCCGCCGCCAACGCGCTTTCCGACGTTTTTGCCATGGGCGGCGTGCCCAATGTGGCGCTCAACGTGGTCGCCATGGATTCGACCCTGCCTGAATACGTGCCGCGCGATATGCTGCGCGGAGGCCTCGAAAAAGTCATCGAGGCGGGCGCCGTTATTATGGGCGGCCATTCCATCGACGACGAGGAACCGAAATACGGCTTGTGCGTTTTCGGCACCGTCGCCCCCGACGCACTCGTGCGAAACGAAGGCGCAAAGCCGGGCGATACCCTGTACCTCACCAAGCCGCTCGGCACGGGCATCGCGAGCGCGGGGCGCAAGGTCGGCATTCTGGACGATGCCGCGTTCTCGCCAGTCGTCGAATCGATGGCCGAGCTCAACCGCGCTGCGGGCGAGGCGATGGTCGCCGCCGGCGTGCATGCCGCGACCGACGTAACTGGCTTCGGCCTTGCAGGCCACCTGCACGAAATGCTTTCTGCAAGCGCGTGCGCCGCGAGCATCAACTGGAGCGGCGTGCCAACATTTGCGGAAACCGTCGATCTCGCGCGCCAATGGTGCCGCCCGGCGCGTTCGTTTTCCGTGGAAGACTTTGCGCAGCCGTTTTTGCACGTGCCCGACAATCAAATGGGTGAAGACGCCACTGCCGTGCTATGCGACCCGCAAACGTCGGGCGGCATGCTCTGCGCCATACCGTCCGAAGCGGCCGCAACTTTCGAAGAGGAGTTCGCGGCACGCTGCGGCCGCACGCCCGCAAAAATTGGCCGCGTGATAGAGGGCGAATCGGGGCACATTCACGTAGTGGAATAATGTTCGCCTATAAGAACTTTGTCATATATGCCGCAAAGGAGAATTATGGCAACCGAAAAGAGCCTCAATGAGCGCATGCGCGCGCTTCCCAAGGTCGACGAAGTCGTAGGACTCGTCGAATTGAGCGACGCCATTCGCGCATGCATTCCCGAAGCCGCCATAACCGATGCAGTGCGCGCGAGCATCCAAGCCATGCGCGAACGCTTGCTGCGAGGCGAAGACGTCGACATCACTTCGCACGCCGCCGCACGCGAAGCCGAATGCCGCGTGCGCGCGCTCGCCCGCCCCTCGCTTCGCGCCGCGGTAAACGCCACGGGCGTCATTCTGCACACCAACATCGGCCGCAGCCCCTTGGCGCAAGAGGCCCTCGACGCCGTTGTCGACGTGTCGCGCGGCTATTCCACGCTCGAATATAGCGTCGAGAACATGGCGCGCGGCAGCCGCCACGACCACATCGAGTCGCTTGTATGCGCACTCACCGGCGCCGAGGCGGCCATGGCCGTCAACAACAACGCAGCCGCAACCCTCATGGTGCTTTCCGAATTCGCGAAAGGCCACGAGGCGGTGGTTTCGCGCGGCGAACTCGTTGAAATCGGCGGATCGTTCCGCATTCCTGAAATCATGGCAACCTCAGGCGCCAAGATGGTTGAAGTCGGCGCCACCAACAAGACTCACGTATTCGATTACGAGCGCGCAATCACGAGCGACACCGCGATGCTTTTAAAGGTGCACACCTCGAATTACCGCATCGTGGGCTTTTCGGAAAGCGTGACCGCCCGCGATTTGGTGGGCGTCGCCCGCGCCGAGAACGCGCGCCGCGCTGCCGCCGACACGCGCGACCGTGTGATGGTATATGAAGATTTGGGCTCCGGGTCCCTTTTGCCGCCCATCTTGAACGCGCCCGACGCCGAACCTACCGTAGGCCAGTCGCTTTCGGGCGGCTGCGATTTGGTGTCATTCTCGGGCGACAAGCTGCTCGGCGGCCCACAGGCGGGTATCATCGTGGGCAAGAAAGCCTATATCGACCGTCTGAAGAAAAATCCGCTCGCACGCGCCATGCGCCTGGACAAGATGACGCTCGCTGCGCTCGAGGCCACGCTGCGCCTCTATCTCGACGGCACCGCCTACGAACGCATTCCCACGCTGCGCATGCTCAATGCAACGCTGGGAGAAATGCGCGAAGCCGCCGACGCTCTGGCCGCCGCTATCGAAGAGCGCCTTCCGAGCGATTGCGCAAGCGTCTCGGTCGTGGAGGAATTCGAGAAGGCCGGCGGCGGGTCGCTTCCCACCCTCGATATTCCCGGCGCCGCCGTGCGCATCGATTACCTGTGCGGCAACGCGAACGACTGCGAACGCGCCATGGGCAACCGCGCGGGCGCACCGGTACTGGCACGCACCAAACACGAAGGCACCCTGTTCGACGTGCGATGCCTGCTGCCCGGCGACGAGCAGATTATCGCCGACGCGCTTGCGGAATACTTCAAAACGCTGGATTAGGTCACTCTTCCAACGCCCCTCGCCGAGGCGAGTGAGGGGCGTTGCGGCGCAGTTCCGCACGAGCCGGAAGCCACCTTTGTGGCTTCCGTGCGAACTCAGGACTGTTTGAGCATGAAATGCCCCTCGTTCGTCTCGGCGAGGAGACAGAAGGAGTCCACGCCCCATGCCTCACGAATACAACGAACCCTCTATCGTCATTGGCACCGCGGGCCACATCGACCACGGCAAATCGACGCTTGTGCAAGCGCTCACCGGCACCGACCCCGACCGCTTGGTCGAAGAAAAGCGTCGTGGCATCACCATTGAGCTGGGATTTGCTCGACTCGACTTGCCAGGCGGCGCTTCCGTCGGCATCGTCGACGTACCCGGCCACGAGAAGTTCGTGCGCCAGATGATCGCCGGAGCCACAGGCATCGATGCCGCCATTTTGGTCGTGGCGGCTGACGATGGCATCATGCCCCAAACGCGCGAGCACCTCGCCGTGCTGCGCCTGCTCTCGGTGCCACAAATCGTCGTCGCGCTCACCAAATGCGACATGGTCGACGAGGAATGGGTCGAATTCATGAGCGGGGAAATTCATGCAGCGCTCGCCTGTGGCCCCTATGCCGAAGCAGAAATCATTCCCGTTGCCGCGCGCGAAGGCCGCGGCCTTGATGAGTTGAAAGCCGCGCTCGCGAATATCGTATCGAAGCAGCAGCACGCCCACCACGAGGGCTTTTTGCGCATGCCCATCGACCGCTCGTTTACCGTAAAGGGCGCGGGCACCGTTGTTACGGGCAGCCTGTGGAGCGGCACCGTCGCGCCCGGAGACACCGTGCGCGTGCTGCCAAGCGGCAAAAAAACGCGCGTGCGCTCGGTGCAAATTCATGGTGAAGGCGTCGATGCCGCGTTTTCAGGCCATCGCGTAGCCATGAATCTCGCCGATATGAGCCGCGACGACGTGCGCCCCGGCGATTTCATCACGGCGCTCGATGCCCCTAACGCCAGCGACCGCTTCGATTGCGAACTCACATATTTCGACTGCGAGAACGCAAGCAGCGCGCTCGAATCGGGCTCCACGGTGCGCGTCGCCCACGGCACCAAAGAGGTGTTCGGGCGCGTGCTGTTCATGGATGGCCACGCCAAGCTCAAGCAAAACGAGCAGGCCACAGCGCAGATACGCCTCGACGAGCCTTTGTGCGTGCTTCGCGGCGACCGATTCGTCATTCGCGCCGCAACGCCTGTGCGCGTCATCGGCGGCGGACGCGTGCTCGCCGGCCATCCGCGCAGGCGTTCCATTCTTTCCGAAAGCGATAAGGCGGTGCTTTCCGCCCTCGCTTGCGACGATGTGGCCGCTGCTGCCAAAGCATATATCGAAGAGCCCAATGCCATTCGCACCGTGGCCGACATTGCAGGCGCCCTCGACGTGAGCGAAGCCGAAGCCGCACGTATCGCGAAAACCATTGTCGGCAAAAATATCGTCGCCGCGGGAAGCGACGCCGACCTCCTGTTCGCTACAAAACAAACTCTGCAGCGCGCCGCCTCGAAAATCGCGAGCACGCTGCTGAAATTCCACGCGACATCGCCCAATGAGCTGGGCATGCCGAAAGCCGCGCTCAACCACGCGGCGTTACCTTCGCTCAACGGCACCCGCTTCGACGCCGTTCTTGCTGTCGCCCTTGAAAAAGGCGACGTCGTATCCATGGACGGCGTTTTGAGCCATGCCACCGCGGGGGCCGCCGCGCATGCGCGCGCTCAAGAGCGAGCCGATGCTGCATTCGCGCTTCTCGAAGGCACGCTTACGCCCCCCTTCGCCGATGGCGTGGCCTCGTCGCTCAACTGCACGAAGAGCGAAGCCTATGCCGCGCTCGGCGACCTCGAAGAACAGGGGTGCGCCGTGAAAATCGACCGCGACCTCTACTACGACGCCGCCGTATTCAACAAGCTTGTCGAAGCCGTGCGAGCCCATATCGAAGCGAAGGGGCCCTCGCTGGCCACCGATTTGAAAGACGCCATGGGCGTTTCGCGCAAGTACGCCATTCCCATGCTCGAAGCTCTCGACGATAGGGGCATCACGAAGCGCGATGGCGACCTACGAACGCTTTAGCGGCATCGATTCTTGGCCCCCTCTTACGCGCTTTTCGCGACCGCATAACTTTTCTCGTCGGCCCCCGCGAAAATTGCGTAGAATATTTGCCTGGTTTGACCTTTGAAGCAACCGACATATGGAGATGAATAGGTTCCTGGTGGACCTCGCGGCCTTCAAAGCCGTTGCGGGGCGCGCAGAACGTCTCGGGTGTGTTCGATTCACACGCATCTCCGCCAGCTTTACTGCGCCGTTCTTGCGAACGGCGCTTTTTGTTGGCTGGCCGAAAAAACGACCGCCATATACAAAAAAAGCGAGGAAGGGAATGTCCCTTCCTCGCTTTGCTTTGCGGGTTTTACAGCTTCTCGAGAAGCTCGAATTCCGTTTTCGACATTTCGCGATACAGCGCCGAGAGGCCTCGGGCATCGACGCACACCCGTGCGAGCATGCCCGCTGCGGCATCGTCTTCCGCATCGAAGCGCATCGACATGCCGCAACCCGCCGATATCGCGCGCGGGGTCGGAATCATGGCCGCGTGCGCATGCGCGGCTCCAAGGGCGGCCTCCGATGCCATAGCCGCATGCGTCGACTCAAACGCCATAACGTAGGTATGTGACACGGCGCGCCCTTACAGCGTAATGGTCTTGGCGGCTTCTTGCATACGGCCCAGGATGTCATACATATTCGACACCTCGCCAACCTTGAGCTGCTCTTTCAAGCCATAGAAGTCGAGGCATGTACCGCATACGAGCACTTCGGTGCCCTTCTCGATAAGCTTGTTCACCGAATCGATGATCTGCTGCTCATCGCCGGCCACGAGCTTCACGCCACTGTTCATGAACAGCACGCTCGCCGGCACGTCTTCGCTTTCCGAAAGCGTGTAAATGGCCATTTTCATGAGGTTATAACCAAGCTGGGGGTCGCCTTCGCCCACGTGGTCTTTGCCAATGAACACGGCATATCCGCAGCCTGCTGGCGTGCAGGCAGGCGCAGCAGCAGGAGAGGCTGCGGCCGCAACGCTCCTGTCGCCTTCCGAGAAGTTCACGCTCCAGCCGCCCTCGATGGTCTCGACGGCAACATTGAGGCCATATTTTTCAGCCAAGCGCGAAACGTTCTTCACTGCGATTTCGTTGTCAACGTGCACGGAAAGCTCGCGCGCGCCTTCGTCGATCTTCGCCTTCGCCATCATGAGCGGCTTGGGGCACGCAAGACCGAATGCATTGACAGTTTCCATAGAATGCCTCCTTCGTTGTTCTGGCTTATGCCAGCATATATCTCAATTTTCCATTCGCGAGTACGGCTTTGCACCTAACGTCGCAGGTCGCAAGGCCGCCAAACGCTAGCAATACGTATCGCGCGCAGGGTTGATGGCGCCCGCGACGCGCACGATGCGCTCAATGGGGTACGGCGCGGCCTCGATTACCGGCCGCGCCGCATCGACCACTTCGGGGTCAAGAAGCACCGAAGTGCCGCAACACGCCTGCATGCCGTGCGGGGCAGGCGCCACGCGCGCCGGAACGCCAGCATCAACGAGGCGCTGATACAAATCAAAGCCTTCGGTGCTCGTGCGAACGAGCACGTAGCATGCGTCTTTCGCCTGAAGCACCGCTAACACCCCTGGCCAACGGCGTGGGCGATTTCGCGCACGGCCTCGGCCGCCGCATCGGCGTCGGCTACGGTATTCGCCGCCGCGAAGCTGAAACGAACCGCGCCTTGGCTCTGGGTTCCAAGCGCTTTATGCATAAGCGGGGCGCAATGGGCACCCGCACGCACGCAGATGTCGTAATCGCTCGCCAGCCGGTCGGCCACCTCGGCCGAATCGACATCGGCGATATTCAATGCCACGATGGAGCCGCGATCGCACGCATCGCTTCGGCCATACACCTTCACGCCGGAAACGCCCGACACGGCGTCGGCGAAATGCTGCGCAAGCGCGCCCGCATGCTCGTGCACGCCGGAGGGCCCGCCAAGCGTTCCCTCAATGTAGCCAACACCCGCGGCCAAGCCCGCCACGCCATGCGCGTTCAGCGTACCCGCTTCGAGGCGCTCGGGCATGAAAAGCGGGTGGCGCTCGTCATAGCTGTGCGTGCCCGAGCCTCCTTCAAGAAGCGGGGCGATTTCGGTTCCGCAAGCCACGCACAAGCCACCGGTCCCTTGCGGGCCCAGCAGGCTTTTATGGCCCGTAAAGCACACCACGTCGGCGCCGATTTCAGCCATGTTCAGCGGATACGATCCAGCTGTCTGCGCGGCATCGAGTACGAATTTCGCGCCCACCTCATGCGCCATGGCGCACATGCGCGCCACATCGTACACATCGCCTGTAAGGTTCGAGGCATGCGTAACCGCGACCAGCACAGGCTTGCGCTTGAGCAGTTCGGCGTATGCCTCGAAATCAAGCGAGCCATCGGCGTCGATGGGCGCAATGTCAACCGCGCAGCCAATCGTATCGCGCAGGCGGAACAACGGGCGCAGTACCGAATTGTGCGATGCGGCCGTAGTGAGCGCCCTCTGGCCCGGAGCGAGCAAACCATCGATGGCGATATTGAGCGCCATGGTGGCATTGTTCGTGAACGCCACGCTCGAAGCGCCCGGCGCACCGAGCAAATTCGCCACCGCCGCGCGGGCGCGGTATACCGCCATACCCGCCGCGATTGACGCCGAATGCACGCCGCGGCCCACGCCTCCGAACGACGTCATGGCATCAGCCACGGCATGCACCACGCATTCAGGCTTCACCAGCGTCGTGGCCGCATTGTCCAAATAAATCACGGGCGCTCCCTTCGTTCCCCCGATTAAGATTTACAGCATTTCGATGAACGCGGCAATGCGCGTTTCAAACTGTCCCGCATCGCTTTGCGAATAATCGGTCTCGAGCTTCATGTACGGAATGGCCATGGGCGTGCCAGTAATAAGGATGCACTTCGTGCCCTCGGGGAATACACTCACGCCGTCGGCGATACGCTGCTCGAGCTCGTCGGCGAGCTCGTTGGCCTTCTGCGCGCAGCGGGCGGGGTCGTCGAAGAAGGCGATCTGGGTCATGAGCAGGCGATCTTTGCCAGAAATGGGAATGCAGTTTTCGGCTTTCGTGGCATCGAAGACGCGGGCGAGCGCACGACGCACAGCTGGTCATGGGTTTCCAGGTCCATGCCGAGGCTTTGCCACATTTCACGATTGTCTGCCATGTTCGATTCCCCTTCGTGCGAAGGCGGCATCCCACCCCTGGGGCCATGCGCACATGCGCCCTTCGCGCTCGGTTTCCAATAACTATCACGCGACGAATCGCCAACCCATAAGGAATAAGGGTGCAAAAAAAGAAACGTCGAGCGACGGTGCAGAATGGCGGACGCGTTGCAGGTACGCGAGCGTTGCCTCGCCTTCGAGGCATATGGGGCATGCGCTTCGGGTGCAGAATGACGACGGGGCAGAATCCGTCGTCGAACGAGGCGTTGCCGTGTATGGCGTCAGTGTAGCGCGCGCGGGATGCAAACGGAAGCTATAACCCTGCAAGCGGAGGTTTTTGTGCGGGAATGCATGGCCGATGCGAAAAAGACCACCGCATACGCGATGGCCCAGAAATCCCACAGGAGTATCTGCGATACGACTGCGTGGTTGGCACTGGCTGAGGGCTCGGTCCGATCGATTTCGCCCCGAAATACGGCATCACATCGGACATGCCGCACACATTGAACGGCAGTGCCTCGGTGCTGAAGCGCACGAAATACGGCTCAGCGCCCTCAAGCAGCGTTGATTCATCGGACGCATCAACGCCGGCGACCACGGTGGCTGCATGGCCGGCCGAAAGCTCGCAACGCACCATTTCCGCCAAATACACGCCGCTTCCCGTCGAATCGGGCTTTTGCGCCGAGATATTCAGAATGCGCATACGCGCCACCTCTCCTTCGAATTCGAATCATCATACCGTGACGCAAAGGAAAGCTGCGCAAGCAGACCGCGAATCGCACAGGCAAGCCCGCGAAAAGCCAAAAGCCCAAAGGTTCGCAAAGATTTGTCCGCACGCAAGCGCCATGCAAGGTATGATTGAGCCATAGACCGAGCGATACGCAGCGCGCACAGCGCGTTGTCAAGCGGAAGGAGTCGCCATGAGAATCCAAATGGAACTCGACCGAGGATATTTGCCCGATGCTTACGGAAAATACGCAGCGCCCGAAGACTGCTATGACTGGAGCTGCCGCCGCTCGTTTCCCTTTACCGTCGAGGGCGTTCCTTATGGCACGCGCGCCCTCGCCGTTTTTTTTCATCGACTGGGACAGCGTGCCCGTATGTGGCTTCCCATGGATTCACTGGTGCGCCTACGTAAATGGCGACTTCGAGGGAGATATCGAGTTTCCCGACGATTTGAGCCGCAACGAACACTCTCGCCTTGTGCAGGGATATAACTCCGCCGCGAAAAGCGAGCCCGAGCGAGGCGTGGGGTATGTTGGCCCCTGCCCGCCCGACCGCGACCACAAATACACGCTGCAGGTTATCGCCCTCGATGACGAGCCACTCGTCGAGGCTCCCTTCTGGGCCAACGAACTGCTCGACGCCTGTCGAGGACATGCAATCGACGAAGCAGGAAGGATTTTGCCCAGCAGGTGCTAACGTTTCCCAGATGTAAAAAGCGCTGTCACACGACTGCCACATACGACGCCAAAACACGGGGAAACACGCGGGGAGGGGTGCATCGGGGAAAGATTTGCACCCGATTTGCGGGTTATGTTTCAA